>Ga0187846_10001882_pt1 | contig 11727 bp, 12 predicted proteins | sample TC_taG_FD_161473 | JGI IMG/M metagenome (GOLD analysis project Ga0187846, IMG submission 161473) | Biofilm microbial communities from the roof of an iron ore cave, State of Minas Gerais, Brazil - TC_06 Biofilm (v2) | ecosystem: Environmental > Terrestrial > Deep subsurface > Cave > Wall biofilm... | reverse complement strand
TGGATCGGGTGTTGAAGGGACGGCGCTACCAGCGGGGTTCGCGCGGCTGGCGCGCGGCTTCGCCGTAGTCCTCCGTGGAGAAGCTGTTTCTGCCTCCACGCCCACCACCCGAGTTGCGGGGCGCCGACGGCCGGCCGGCCCTGGGGCGCGCCTCGTTGACGATGAGCTTCCGGCCGGCAAATTCCTTGCCATCGAGGGCAGCAATCGCTCGATTCGCTTCTTCGAGGCTGGCCATTTCAACGAAGGCGAAGCCGCGAGCCCTGCCGGTTTCGGGGTCCGCAGGCAAATGGACGCGCGCAATTTGGCCAAAGGGCTCGAATAAGGCACGGAGGCCGACAGCAGTGGTTTGAAAACTGAGATTGCCTACGAAAAGATTCACGATCGTTTGCCCCTGGTACTGCTTTGTCTTTGATACCGGTGGTGTATCTGGTGCTCCTCCGTGGCGATCAAGCTGCCGGGCAGCCGGGCTAGAATTCGTGGACGGGCTTATGTCCAAAACGGGGCCTCGGCCGTGGAGAATGGGCGGCGCGATAGTCCTCGATATCGGCATCCGTAATCTGCAAGCGCGTATCCTCGAGTTGATTGGAGTTGGCAGCAGCCAGCTCGCGATGGAGTTTGAGCGAGCAAACGTCCGGCGCGTCCTGATAGCTGACGCGGTGCGCATTGAAGGCTTCGTGCGGAATGGTGAGGATGTAACCGCGAGGTTCCGTGGAAGGCTCTTTGACGGTAAAGGTGTATTCGCGAGCCTTGGAGTTTGATTCGAAGCCGACGAACTGGACGATGATGTTCTTGTTCATTTCGAGCCCAGGGCAGGGACGGCCACGGCCGGGACGGCTTTCTTGCGCCGCCTCTTACGGCGAGCGGGCGGAGTGCCTTCCGCCGGTTCCACCACCATCAAGGCGGTGACAAATTTCTTCATGCCGTGGAGATCGAAATCGATGGAGGTGCGTTCGGAGTCGGATTCGGTGACTACGCCAAGCCCGTATTGGAAGTGCTTGATGTAAGCGCCTTCTTGCAGAGCTTTCACGAAACCTCCTAAGCGGGTATAAGCAAAATAAGGCGAGCCCGCCCAACGGCGGGCCCGCCTTGGTGAACTAAAGGCTCGAGACGTTTGCTGCCTGCAGGCCCTTGGGGCCGCTGGTGACTTCGAACTCAACCGCCTGGCCTTCGTTCAGCGACTTGTAGCCATCCGCCACAATGGCGGAAAAGTGGACGAAAACGTCCTCGCCGGACTGGCGCTGGATGAATCCAAAGCCCTTGCTGGCATTAAACCACTTCACTGTTCCTTGTTCTTTCAACTGTTTATCTCTTTCTGTTTGAGCTATTTGGTGCTTTTTTCCACGGCCTCGAGCCAAAAAAGAAGGGCTGCAAGTGTGGACTTGCAGCCCCTTTGAGGAAACTAAAGGTTTTACAAGAGCAACAAACGCAGCTTCAGAGTGCCATATCTTTACCTGTTTGTCGAGCGAATTCTTGCCTCTATGGCGCAGCCGCTTGGCTCAAGAGATGGCCCAGCCGCGAGGGACTGTGCCACTCAGTAGTCGTTGGCGGAGCCTTCGAGGAAGGCACGGAGTTTGCGCGAGCGGGAAGGATGGCGGAGCTTGCGGAGCGCCTTGGCTTCGATCTGGCGGATGCGTTCGCGAGTGACGGCGAAGGACTGGCCGACTTCTTCGAGGGTGTGCTCGCTGCCGTCGTCGAGGCCGAAGCGCATCTTGATGACCTTTTCCTCGCGGGGAGTGAGGGTCTTCAGCACGGAGGAGGTCTGCTCCTTGAGGCTGAGGTTGATGACGGCGTCGGAGGGGGAGACGACGGCCTTGTCCTCGATGAAGTCGCCGAGGTGCGAATCTTCCTCTTCGCCGATGGGGGTTTCGAGGGAGATGGGCTCCTGGGCGATTTTGAGGATTTTCCGGACTTTGGCGACCGGAATATCCATGCGCTTGGCGATTTCTTCGGAGGTAGGCTCGCGACCGAGTTCCTGGACAAGCTGGCGCTGCGTGCGGACGAGCTTGTTGATGGTCTCGATCATGTGCACCGGGATGCGGATGGTGCGAGCCTGATCGGCGATGGCGCGGGTGATGGCCTGGCGGATCCACCAGGTGGCGTAGGTGGAGAATTTGTAGCCGCGGCGCCATTCAAATTTGTCAACGGCCTTCATCAAGCCGATGTTGCCTTCCTGGATGAGGTCGAGGAACTGCAGGCCGCGGTTGGTGTATTTCTTGGCGATGGAGACGACGAGGCGGAGGTTGGCTTCGATCAGCTCTTTTTTGGCCTGCTCGGCTTCGACTTCGCCGCGGATGATGACTTGCAGCGCGCGCTTCAGCTCAGTGGGGCTGACTTCGGCGGCTACTTCGATTTCCGTGAGCTCGAGGCGGCGGGCTTTGAGGTCGCGGCGGGCTTCCGCCTGGACTTCGGCTTTGGAAGCTTCGACGCGGCGTTCGAGCTTGCCGATTTCGCGTTCGAGGAAGTGGACGCGCTCGACGGTCTGGCGAATCTTGTCGATGAGGCGCTTCTTTTCGAGGGGGTTGAAATCGAGCTCGCGGACGCGCTTGGACATGTCGACGCGAGTGCGGGCCAGAGCGTAGCGGGCGCGGAGATAAGGGCGCTTCTTGGAGCGCGGGAGTTTTTCGAGCTTCTGGGCCTGCTTGGTGGCGAGCAGGTAGAGCTTGGCGATCTTGTCGATCTGCTTGAGGGTTTCCTTGGTCTTCTGCTCGATCTTTTCTTCGGTGAGCTCTTCGTCGTCGAACTGAACGATTTCCTTGATGGAGCGGGAGCCGTTGCGGAGGTCTTCGCCGACCTGGAGAAGTTCCTTCAGGATGAGCGGGGCGCGGGTGATGGTTTTGAGGACGAGGAGCTGGCCGCGCTCGATGCGCTTGGCGATGGCGACTTCACCTTCGCGGGTGAGGAGCGGGACGGTGCCCATCTCGCGGAGGTACATGCGGACGGGATCGTTGGTCTTTTCGAGGGTGCCGGGCGAGAGGTCGAGATCGCCCTGTTCTTCGGGTTCTTCCTTGGTTTCGGCGGCTTCGCTGGAATCGGAAGCGGCCAAAGCGGCCTTGGCACTCGAGAGGTCTTCGTAGACATCGATGCCGTAGCGCTCGAAGGTGGAGAGCAAATCGTCGATTTCTTCGGAGGAGTGGACCTCGGCGGGCAGAATATCGTTGACCTCATCGTAGAGCAGGTAGCCCCGCTCCTTGCCCATGGCGATGAGCTGCCGTACCTGATCGTATTTTTCTTCAAGAGCCAGTGTCACGCTTCATTCCCCCTAGCGAGGCAAGCCGCAAAGTCTCCATTGCAAAACAAACAGGCCGAGGCTAGACACCTCGACCGCAATGGCCGCTAAACAGCAGATGGACGGATGAAAGAAGATTGCTCGAGACCCGTTCCCAGCCCGCACGCCCGCGCCCGGCTTGCCCGCGCCTTGTTAGATACACGTATATGATGCTCCGGGCTAGCTTTTCGTTTCACACAAAACCCACCGATATTACATGGAAGGAGGGCGGGGGTCAAGAAATTTGAGGCATGCTGCGAAAAAGGCAATCGGGCCGACCGCGCTCTCAGGCGCGCACCGAGTTGCTGCGCAGCCAAGCCGTGAAGGCGGGTTCATCCAGAGCTCCAGCGGCGAGACTCAGCATTACCGGCGCCGCGCCTTCTTCGGCAGCGGTGAAACGAAACCCGTTCAGCTCAAGAAAGAGGGAGGCGACAACCAAGGCTGTGCGCTTGTTGCCGTCGATGAAGGGATGATCGCGGACGATACCCACCGCATAGGCGGCCGCCATATCCACGATGCCGGGATTGTGGCCGTAGGCGAAAAGTTGCTGCGGACGGGCCAAAGCTGACTGAAGGAGGCCCAGATCGCGTATGCCAAAAGCGCCGCCTTCGAGGGTAAGAAGACGGCTATGGACCGCGAGAGCGACTTCAGCGTCTATCCAAAGCAGATCATTCACTGGCCAGCACGTGCAGCGCGTTGCGATAGCGGCGAATGATGTCCTCGGCCTTTTCCATTTTCTTCTTGAAGGCGGGATCGTAGGGCGTGAGGTGGTAAGACCCGTCCGGCCCCTCGATGAGGAAGAGGCGGTCACCTTCATCAACATGAAGACGATTGGTGGATTCTTTGGGCAAAACGACACCCAGAGAGTTCCCAATCCTGCGGATCTTGAGTTCGAGCACGGAACACCTCCATCGTTATAACAATTGTACCAACTCCGGGACCGCGTTGCAAACTTGTTCCTAGGCGCAGAGGGCCGCATAATGTGCGGACCCACGTGAATTCCCTGCCTGAGACACGTCCAGCGAATGCGGCGGTAAATGAGGCGGCGAGCTCGAGCGGTCCGGTGCGGCGCGCGAGCGCGGCGCGGACGGCCGGGCAGGCGCTGCTGCACTACGGGGGCAGCGCGGTTGTCCTATTTCTTCTCTTCAAATTTCTGCCGGGGAGGCAGGTGTGGCAGGCGCTGGGGTCGCTGCCGACCGGGCTGTGGCTTGCTGCGATCGCCGTGTATCTGGGCGGGCACTGCGTAGGGATCGGGAAATGGCGGCTGATGGTGAACCTGACGGGCGCGGAGCTGAACGTGAAGCAGGCGGCGCGGTGCTACTTCGCGGGACTGTTCGGGTCGCTGTTTCTGCCGTCGCTGATCGGCGGGGACCTGGTGCGGGCGGCGCTGGCGATGAGGCTGGGACGAAGCAAGGCGGGCGTGCTGTTGGGGAGCTTCCTGGACCGGGTGATTGACCTGAGCGCGCTGGCGCTGCTGGCGGGAACGGGAGCGCTGCTGGTGCCCGAAGCGCTGGACGAGCGGAGCCGGCGAGTGTTTCTGTTGCTGGGCGGGGCGGCAGTGGTTGCGGCGGCGGTGATTCTTGCGGTGATTGTGCTGCTGCCGGTGAGGCGGTTTTCGCACCGGATGCGGCGGCGGCTGGTGCAATTGAGGCGGGCGGGGCGGTCGATGGCGAGGCGGCCGCAGATGATGGCGGGGGCGCTGAGCCTGGCGCTCACGGTGCAACTGATTTTTATCTGTCTGAGCCTCCGGCTGGCGGAGGCGTGCGGGCTGCGAGTGGCGTTCCGGGCGTGGCTGTTTGCGTGGCCGCTGGCGAAGCTGTCGGCGACCTTGCCGATTACGCAGGGCGGGATCGGGGTGCGCGAGGCGGCGCTGGCGGCGCTGCTGCTGCCGTTTGGAGCGCCGGCAGCGCTGAGCGTGGCAGCGGGGCTGGCGTGGGAAGCGATTGTGATCAGCGGCGCGCTGCTGGCTGGGTTTTTCTCGGCGGTGCTGGGGCGACTGAGGGAATAAGATTCAAAAAAAGCGAGGCGGCCACGTAAGGCCGCCTCGCCGGATCGAGTAGCGCGCGGGACTAGTGCGCGGTGGAGTATTTACCGTAGTCGGAGTAGGGCGGGCGGTGCGGGACGGGCGGCGGATTCTTTTCGAGATCCGCAAGCGCCAATTGGACGGCTTTTTCGAGCTGGGCGTCGTGGCCTTCGCGCCAGGCGTGCGGGTCGAGCTCGATATCGAAGTCAGGCGGCACGCCGTGGTTTTCCACTTCCCAGTGTGAATCAGTGGTGAAGAAGGCGAAATTCGGCGCGGTGACGAAGCCGCCGTCGATCAGGCCGGGGAATCCGCCGATGCCGACGAGGCCGCCCCAGGTGCGCTTGCCGACGAGCGGGCCGAGGCCGGTGTGATGGAAATACCACGGGAGAGCGTCGCCGCCGGAGCCGGAGAATTCGTTGGTGATCATGGCTTTCGGGCCGTAGATGCCCATGGCGGGAGTCTTATAGGTGGTGTCGTCGTCGCGGGAGGTCCAGTAGTTCCAGATTTTGCGCTGCATGTACTGGATGATGTAGTCGGCCGCCTGGCCGCCGGTGTTGAAGCGCTCGTCCATGACGGCGCCCTTTTTGTCGATCTGAGCGAAGTAGTAGCGGTTGAAGTAGGTGAAGCCGCCGGCCGCGGTATCTGGGATGTAGACGTAGGCGAGGCGGCCGTTGCTCAGTTCGTCGACCTTGCGGCGATTGTTTTCGATCCAGGCGCGATTGCGAAGAGGCTCTTCGTCGTCCACCGGGATGACGGTGACTTCGCGGGAGCCGGAGCCGTCGGGGTTGGGACCAACTTTGAGGACCGTTTGCTTGTCGGCGGTTTCCTGAAAGAAGCTGAAGATGTCGTCGGAAGAGACGAGATCGCGGCCGTTGACGGCGAGGAGATATTCGCCGGCGACGACATTGACGCCCGGCTGGGTGAGCGGAGCGCGAAGGCGCGGGTTCCAGTTTTCGCCGTTGAAGACACGCTGGAAGCGGTAGCGGCCGTTATCGATGGAGTAGTCGGCGCCGAGCAGGCCGATGGCGGTGCGGGTGATTTCGGGGTTGTCGCCGCCGCCGACGAACATGTGGCCGACGTTGAGCTCGCCGAGCATCTGGGAGAAGAGGTAGTTGAGGTCGTCGCGCGTGGAGATGCCGTCGAGGTAAGCGCCGTACTCTTTTTCCAGAGCTTTGAGATTGGCGCCGTGGGTGTGCGGATCGTAGAAGAAATCGCGCTCGATCCGCCAGACTTCGTCGAACATCTGCTTCCAGTCTTTGCGAGGCTCGACCCAGACTTCCATCTCGTCGAGCTTGAGCTTGCCTTCGCCGGGCTTGGCGCCGGAGACGGGAGCGATGAACCAATCGTCGCCCATCTGGTAAAGGATTTTCTCGCCGTTGAATGAAACATCGAGGTTCTGAATGCCGGCGATGACCGGCTCGACTTTGCGCTTTTCGAGATCGAACTTGCTGACGACGAAGGCGGGCGGGCCTTGCGGATTCAGCTCGGCGGCGTCCGGAAAATCGAGCAGGATGAGCTCACCGGCTTTGCCGGCAAAAGCACCGATGTAGGTCTTGGCGGGAACGGGCAGCGCGAGAGTGCGCTGGCTGATGTTGTCGAAGTCGATGGTGGTCTTGGCGGCTTCTTTGTCCTTGTCTTTATCCTTATCTTTTTCTTTATCTGTATCTTTGTCCGCGGCTTTGTTCTGGGACTTGCCTTTGTCTTTGGATTTGCCGGCCTTGTCTTTTTCGTCCTTCGAGGCGTCGCCTTTATCGGCGTCGTCTTTCTTCTCGGATTTGCCGGCATCAGCTTTTTCGTCGTCGCTTTCGGGTGCGAGCGGCGAAGGCAAATCCTTGCGCAGGACGACGACATAGACATGGCGGGTGACGGTGCGGCCGTCGCCGGACATATCGAGGCCGGCCACCGTGGGGCCGATATTGGTGCTGGCAGTGAAGAAGATGTATTTGCCGCTCTTGTCGAAGATGGGATAGCGGGCGTCGCTCATGCCGTCGGTGACTTGAGTGGATTTGGCGTCGTCGAGGGAATAGACGAATTCGGCGTGCATGAGATTGGGGAGAGTCTTGCTGTAAGCGAGCCAGCGGCTATCGGGCGACCATGCGGGATCGAAATCGCGGCCCGAAATCGTAGTGTCGATTTTAACGGGAGTGGCCTTATCGAGATCGACGTACCAGAGGGTATAGCGCTTGTCGTAGTAGGAGATTTTCTTGCTGTCGGGCGACCAGTGCGGCGAATAGAAGAAGGAGGGAGGATTGCCGAGACTGATTTTGTGGACCTCGCCGAGGCCGTTTTGGTCGCGGATGTGGAGGGCGTATTCGCCAGACTCGTCGGAGAAATAGGCGATGGATTTCCCGTCGGGGGACCAGCCGGGATCGCGGTCGGCGACGCCGGGCGATTTGGTGATGTTGCGGAAGTCGCCTTTTTCGGCGGGGACGGTGAGGATGCCGCCGTGGGTTTCGAAGGCGGCACGGACGCCGGTGGGAGAAATGACGGCGTTGTCAATGTGCTTGGCCATTTTTTCGAAGTGCGGGCGGACTTCGACGAGGTCAGCGGATACATGGACAGTTACGGGATGTTCGGTTCGAGAGGCGAGATCGTAGAGATGGAGCGAGCCAAACTGCTCGTAGACGATGGCGCCGGGCCCGGCGGAGGCCCACTTGAAGGGCATGCCGTGGTTTTCGATGAGCTGAGAAGTCTGCTGAGATTTGGTGTCGTAGGCGAAGAGAGTGAAGGCGCCGTTTTGGTCCGAGAGGTAGTAAATCGTGTCGCCGATCCAGATGGGATTGCGGTCGTTCCAGTCCTCGCGGGGAATCGGGACGACAGTGGAATCAGCGAGATTGGCGATCCAGAGCTTGGAGGCGGTGCCGCCGCGGTAGTGGTCCCAAGTGCCCCAGGGGAGGGGCAAAGGACGATAGGCGATATGGGTCGCGTCGGGCGAAAAGGAACCTTCGTAAGCGAGCGGGAGGGGAAGCTCTGTGGGGAAACCGCCAGCGAGCGGGACGGTGTAGAGATGCTGTACACCGAAGGCGAAGGCGTTGCGGGGCGATGAGAAGAGGATGCGCTGGCCGTCGGGAGTCCATCCCATGGCGGTGAAGACGCCGTTTTCAGCGGTGGGCGAAAAGCCATTGGCCTGCGGCCCGCCGTAATAGGTGACACGGCGCGGCGTGCCGCCGGAGGCGGGAATGACGTAGACATCCACGCGGCCGTCGTATTCGCCGGTGAAGGCGATCCACTGGCCGTCGGGCGAAAAATGGGGTCCACGTTTGATGCCGGGGCCCGCGGTGAGGCGGATGGCGTCGCCGCCTTCGCGCGGGACCTTCCACAGGTCGCTGCCATAGACGAAGCAGATTTCGGTGCGGCTCAAGGCGGGCTGACGCAGCAGAAAGGGCTTATCGTCCTGAGCATAGGCGGGATGCGCGACGCATAGAATTGCGAACGCTGCGAGAGCGAGCAGAGACTTCCTCATAAAGATGGATCTCCTTTGTGGTGCTTTTCAGTGCTTCCGAATGCGATGCTTCCGAATCCGACGTGCGGACGCAGATCCCCGGTTTCGATGTACGTTAGACGCGGGGGACGAGTATCCGAAAGCGGCCTATTTTACTGGATAGGAGGAAAAGGAGGAGGAAATCCGGAGGAATGCAGAGGGTGGATGCAGACGGAGGCAGCAAACCCGAGGGGGCAGTTAAAAGTGAGGCTGCTGCTTAAAATCGGGAGCGAGTGGCGCGAATGTACTCGCGGAGCGCAGTGACGTTGGGGCCGTAGGCACCGACGCGGCCGGCGTCTACCGGCACGCCCAGGATTTCCGCCTGCTCGATGCTCAGGCCCGCGTCGTCGAGTTCGGCGAGGCTGTAGCCTTCCATGGGCACGAGGCGGTTACGCGGAGAGCGTTCGACCGGACGGGGAGGGCGGCGTGTGCTGCCGCGCTTCATAATGATATCGAAGAAGTCGTCCCAATCTCGCCGATTCCACATAGCTACCTCCCATACGCCTCGGAGATGTTTCTTGGATGCAAGCCGGGCCGATTTCGTTTCTATTTCCTTTTGCGGCGCCGGCGTTTTGCCCGGGGGTAAGAAGACGCTGCGGATTCTAACCCCTCGGCCAGCGGAAAGTCGCGCCCAATCGAGTGCTGTTTCGATTGAGTTATTCCACATTACGCACCCGCGCTGGCACTACCCAGCACTACGCGGGGCGACGACTGGAAGTTGCGGCGACTGCGCCCAGCGCCGCGCAGGCCAGCGCGGGCCGCCGCCGACCTACTCGCTCCGCGGGGCGGCTGCTATACTTTCCTAAAGCGGGCAAGCCAAGGCCCAAGGTTACGGGCGAAGGATGGAGTTTCCAAGTTACGGGCGCGTGTGAGTCGGGCGAAATCTCGATGAGCAAAACAAGCGATGCGGCGAATCGGGCGATCGTGGTCCATTACCACGAGCTGTGGCTGAAGGGGCGCAACCGGCGATTCTTTCTCGGCAAGCTGTTCACGGCGTTGAGGAAGGGGCTGGAAGGCATACCGGTGGAGCGGATCGAGCAGCCGGGCGACCGTTACCTGGTGCGGCTGGGCGCCGGGGCACCACTGGAGGGGGCGATCGAGCGGGTGGAGCGTGTGCTGGGAGTGGCAAACTACGCGGTGGCGCAGCCGGTGGAGCGCGAGATTGCGGCGCTGTGCGAAGCGGCGTGGCGCGAGATGGAGCCGCTCGAGTTCAACAGCTTTGCGGTGCGGACGCGGCGCAGCGACAAGAAGTTTCCGCACACGTCGGTGGAGACGGATGCGCTGGTGGGCCGGCACCTGCTGGACAGGCTGCGCGAAGCGGGGCGCGACGTCCGCGTGAAGTTGAACGATCCCGACGTAACCTGCCACATCGAAATCACGCCCGGGCCGGCGCTGGTGTACGCGCGGAAGATTGCGGGGCCGGGCGGGCTGCCGGCGAACACGGCGGGACGGATGATGTGCCTGCTATCGGGCGGGTACGACTCCGCGGTGGCGGCATACCTGATGATGAAGCGCGGGGCGCACCTGAGCTTCACGCATTTCTACGGCACGGGCGCGCGGCCGGGCGAATCGTCGCTGCACGTGGCGAGTGCGCTGGCGCGAAAGCTGGTGCAGTACCAGTTTCACGCGAAGCTGTACCGGGTGCCGTTCGAAGCGATCCAGCGGGAGATCGTTCGGTATGCGCCGGAGAGTTACCGGGTGCTGCTCTACCGGCGCATGATGCTGCGAATTGCAGAGGTGCTGGCGCGGCGAAATCACGCGCTGGCGCTGGTGACGGGCGACAGCCTGGGGCAAGTGGCATCGCAGACGCTGCGCAACCTGGTGGCGGTGGACGCGGCGGCGGGCACGCCGGTGTTCCGGCCGCTGGTGGGCGCGGACAAGATGGAGATTCTGGCGACGGCGCGAAAGATCGGGACGTACGATATTTCGTCGGAGCCGTTCCACGATTGCTGCCCGGTTTTTCTGCCGCGGCAGCCGGCGCTGTATGCGTCGGCGAGGGAGCTGGAGGAAGCGGAAGCGAAGCTCGATGTGGCAGCGCTGGTGGCGCAGGGAATTCAAGGGGCGTCGCTCGAACGACTGGCGTATGCGGGCGGGCGCGTGGAGACGATTGAGTTGCCGGCACGCGCGCCTGAGACGAAGGCGAAGGAATCGCGCGGCGCGATCGCGTGACGGTGCAAAAGACCGCGGAAGAAACACCAACCGATTCCCTGCCTGCCGGCAGGCGACCCTCCGAGGCTCCCGGAAGAACGCACGACGGCCGGGATGACCGAATACGGAAGGCCTGAGCAAACTCGCTTATCTGTTGAAGTCGCGGTCGCGGCCGCCACCACCGCCGTAGCCGCCTCGGCCGCCACCACCGCCCCGGCCGCCGCCTCCGCCGTGACGTCCGCCGCCCTGGCCTCGGCCACCACCACCACCGCCGCCCCCTTCGCGCTGAGGACGCGCTTCGTTGACGACGAGCGCGCGGCCCAAGAAATCCTTGCCGTTTAGGGCGGCGATGGCTTTTTCGGCGGCGGCATCGTCGTGAATTTCGGCGAAGCCGAAACCGCGCGGCTGGCCGGTGAATCGATCGCGAAGAAGCGTCAAAGAATCGGGCTGTACGCCGGCTTCCGCGAATAATGCTTGGACTTGTTCCTCAGTGGCCTTGAACGAGAGGTTGCCCACATACAATTTCTTCACACCCGACCTCCTAGCGCTTCTGTTTGCGAGAAGGCGCCGCATGCGAGGCTGAAGAAATCAGAATCCGGCCGCTGGCAGTCAGTGGAGGGCGCGCCGGCTGCGGGCGGCTGAAGCGAGTGCTTCAGCGGCATGCCTGCATCTTCCGTCCAACCGACTGCCCAGTCAACAATTCTGTGCCGAGGGGAGGGCCGCGCAGAGGACCTGCAACTTTTGGGCGGCGCGCGGGTTTGATGGATATGAAAGGAGCCGGCGTGACGGGACACACGTCTGGCTCGAATA
>Ga0187846_10001881_pt1 | contig 11736 bp, 13 predicted proteins | sample TC_taG_FD_161473 | JGI IMG/M metagenome (GOLD analysis project Ga0187846, IMG submission 161473) | Biofilm microbial communities from the roof of an iron ore cave, State of Minas Gerais, Brazil - TC_06 Biofilm (v2) | ecosystem: Environmental > Terrestrial > Deep subsurface > Cave > Wall biofilm... | reverse complement strand
GCGAGCCCCCGCCGCGCCGCGCGGCCGCGCGTCACGAGCGATGCAACCTCGATCAGGATCACCGCGGCAGCGGCGGCGTACGACCCCCAGACGTAGAGCGCGTAGCCGCCCATGGCGAAGAACGCCCACACGCTGCCCCAGATCACTGCGCCACCCTCGGCAGTTCCTGCACCCAGTCGGTCAGGCGCTCGCGTTCGAGGATGATCGCGCGCACGCGGGTGAGCGCCGCGCCGATCGAGTACATCCAGAACGCGAACACCATGACGAGCATTCCCACCAGCATGGTCGCGGCCATGCTCGGGCTGCGGGTCATGCTTACCGATGCGCCCTGGTGGAGCGTGTTCCACCATTGGACCGAGAAGTAAATGATCGGCACGTTGACGACGCCCACCAGCGCGAGCACGGCGCCGGCGCGGTCGGCGCGGCGCGGCTCATCGATCGCCGCCTGCAGGGCGATGAAGCCGATATACAGAAAAAGCAGGATCAGCTCGGAAGTGAGGCGCGCGTCCCAGACCCACCACGTGCCCCACGTCGGCTTGCCCCACAGCGCGCCGGTCCACAGCGCGATGAGCGTCATCAGCGCGCCGGTGGGTGCGAGCGCTGAGGCCAGCATCGAGGACAGGCGCGTGTTGAATGCCAAGCCGACGCCGGCCCAGAACGCCATGACGACGTAGATGAACATCGACATCCAGGCGGCTGGCACGTGGATGAAGATGATGCGGTAAGCCTCGCCCTGCTGCGCGTCGGTGGGGGCGACGAAGAAAGCGATGTACAGCCCGGCGAGCGCGAGGACTGCCGCCGCGGCGAAGAACCAAGGCGCCGTGGCGCCGGCGAGCGGATAGAACGCGTTGGGCGCGGCGTACTTGAACCAGTTGCTGCGTGTGGTCATTCCCGCTGTGCGCTATTCGAGAGCGATCCGCAGGGCGGCCGCGGTGGCCCAGGGGGCGAAGAAGAGCGCGACGACCAGGAACGCGCCGAGCAGCGACAAGTGCGCGCCCACGGCGAGCCCCGAGGCGCCGGCCTCGACCGCGCCCGCCCCGAAGATCAGCACCGGAATGTACAACGGTAGCACCAGGAGCGATACCAGCACCCCGCCGCCGCGCAGGCCCAGCGTGAGCGCCGCGCCGATCGCGCCGATGAAGCCGAGCGCAGGCGTGCCGAGCGCGAGCGACGCCGCAAGGATCCCGAGCGAAGCGGCCGGCAGGCCGAACTGCAGACCGAGCAGCGGCGCGATCAAGACCAGCGGGAGCCCCGCGATCAGCCAGTGCGCGAGCACCTTCGCGCCGACCATCAATCCGAGCGGCTGTGGCGCGAGGACGATCTGCTCGAGCGTGCCGTCGGCGTGATCGCCGGCAAAGAGCCGCTGTAGGGCGAGCATCGAGGCGAGCAACGCGGCGACCCACACGACGCCCGGGGCGATCGCGCGTAGGAGCGCCGGCTCGGCGCCGACGCCGAGCGGGAATAGGCTTACGACGATGACGAAAAACACCAGTGTGTTGACGATTTCGGAGCGTCGCCGCAGCGCGAGCAGCAGATCGCGCCGGACCATACAAGTGAACGCGCCGAGCGTGCCGCGGCTCACGTGCCGAGCCTCAGGTCCTGCTGCAGCGGGGCGCGGATCGCGACGTCCTGGTGCGTGGTGAGAACGACCATGCCGCCCGCCGCGAGCTGGTCGCCGACGAGCGCTTGCACCTCGCGCACGGCGGTCGCGTCGAGCGCGACGAACGGCTCGTCGAGCACCCATAGCCCGCAGGCGCGCCGGAACGCGAGGCGCGCGAGCGCCGCGCGCCGCTTCTGGCCCTGGGAGAGCGCGCGCGTGGGCACATCCTCGAACCCCTTGAGCCCGAGCCGTGCCAGCGCGGCGCGTGCAAGGGCGACGGTCGCATCGGCGCCGGCGAGCCGCTCGGACACCATCAGGTTCTCGACCCCGGACAAGTCGTCCTTGATCGCGTTCTGATGGCCGACGTAGGCGAGCTGGCGGCGATATTCGTCGCCCAAAGCGCCGATGCGGCGGCCGCTCCAGCGCACCTCGCCAGCGGCCGGGGCGAGCACCCCGGCCAGGATCCGCAGCAGGCTCGTCTTGCCGCTGCCGTTGGGTCCGTGGACTTGCAGCAGCGTGCCCGGCGCCAGGCTGAATGCGAGGTCGCGAAACAGGCGGCGCTCACCGCGCACGCACGCGAGCCCGATCGCTTCAAGCATATCGGCGCCAATTCGACTGCATGGCTGGGGTACGGCTGATTTGATCGAACATGCCGGCCTGTGGATCCCGCGCGTCCCTGATCGCGACGGATACGACGGCATATTACCGGGTCGCCGTCACGGTAGACTACGCGTGTGTCGGGTAGGTGTGTGACATGGACCTACGACAAGGCTTCAGCGGCGCGGTCGGCGACACGCCGCTGATCCGGCTCGGCCGGCTCAGCGCCGAGACCGGCTGCGAGATCCTCGGCAAGGCGGAGTTCCTCAACCCCGGCGGTTCGGTCAAGGACCGCGCGGCGCGCTACATCATCCAAGATGCCGAGTGGCGCGGGCTGCTCAAACCCGGCGGCACGGTAGTGGAAGGCACCGCCGGGAACACCGGCATCGGACTCGCGCATATTTGCGCCGCGCGCGGCTATCGCTGCGTCATCGTGATCCCGGAAAACCAGTCACCGGAAAAAATGGACCTGCTGCGCGTGCTGGGTGCGACGGTGCGCACGGTACCCGCTGTGCCGTACCGGGACCCGAACAACTACCAGAAGATCGCGGGGCGTCTCGCCGCCGAGACGCCGAACGCGATCTGGGCGAACCAATTCGACAACGTCGTCAACCGCCAGGCGCACTACGAGACCACCGGGCCCGAGCTCTGGCGGCAGACCGACGGCCGGATCGACGCGTTCGTCTGCGCCGTTGGCACCGGCGGGACGCTGGCCGGCGTGGCGCGCTATCTGAAAGGGCGCAACCCGAAGGTGCGCATCGTACTCGCCGATCCGCACGGCAGCGGGCTCTACAGTTGGCATAAGACCGGCGAGCTCAAGGCCGAAGGGAGCTCGATCACCGAGGGCATCGGCACGACCCGCATCACCGCCAACCTCCAAGGCACCCCGCTCGACGACGCGGTGCGCATCGACGATCAGACCTGCGTGACGATGGTCTACCGCCTGCTGCGCGAAGAGGGGCTGTTCGTCGGCGGCTCGAGCGGCATCAACGTCGGCGCAGCGGTTGCGCTCGCGCGCGAGATGGGACCGGGGCACACCATCGTTACGCTGCTGTGCGACCGTGGCGGGTTGTACTTCCAACGACTCTTCAATCCGCAGTGGTTGCGGGAGCAGGGACTCGTGGCGGGCGAGCCCGGAGCGTCGCGATGAAACGCCCGGCCGGCGCGCGCTGACCGGCCGGTACGCGAGTCAGCGCAACCGGCCCCTCATTCGATCGCGCCGCGCTGTTGGAGCAGGGCCGCCACGTCAGGATGAGCTTCCTCGCGCGCGATCATCAGCGCGGTCTTGCCGCGGTTGTCGCGCGCACCGGTCTGCGCGCCGCGATCGAGCAGCAACTGGATCGTGGCCACGCGCCCGTAACCGGCGGCCCACATCAGCAGCGTGGTGTCGTTGTCGTAGCGTTCGTTCACGTCGATCCCGGTGTCAAGCAGCGCGCCGAGGCAGTCGACCTGGCCGGTGCCGGCGGCGTATACCGCGGCGGTTTTCCGCACCCGGTCGACCCGCCGCGTGTCGGCGCGAGCGCCGATCAACAGCCGGACAATCTCGGTGTGGCCGCCGAAGGCGGCGCTCATCAAGGGCGTCACGCCGGCCAGGTTCGGCAGGTTCACATCCGCCCCGCGTTCGGCGAGCAGTCGCGCGAGCGCGAGGTTCCCGCTGCGCGAAGCGACATTGAGCGGCGTATCGCCCAGCCGATCGCGCGAATTCGGGCTCGCGCCCTGATCCATGAGCGCCGCCACCGCCGCGACGCTGCCGCCGCGCGCCGCGACCAGCAGCTCGCCGTTGACGTTGAGCTGTTGCAGGCCCACCTGCGCGCTGGCCGGCAGGGCGAGCGCGCATGCGACCGCCAGCGCGATGGACGTTAGCCGCTTCATGGCACCTGGCGTATCATGCCACGAAGAAATCGACAGATGCCCAGCTACCCCTAGAGTTCGGGCAGGTGCTCGTCAACACAAAGGAGACAAAAATGCGACAAGATCCTAGGTATCGGTATGGGCGCGCGCTCGCGCTCGCCTTGTTGCTAGCCGCGGCAACCCCGCCGGTGGGCGCGCAGGAGATGAAGAACGCGATGGGCGGCGCCGGCGGCATGCCGAAGACGATCAACGTCACGCAGCAGATGCTGTCGGGCGCCGGCAAGCAGGCGCAGAACTGGCTGCACACCAACGGCGACTATGGCCAGGCCCGCTACTACCCCGGCAATCAGATCAATGCCGGCAACGTGAAAGGCCTCAAGCCGGTGTTCGTGTTCCAGACCGAGGTGGTCGAGTCGATGGAGACCGCGCCGATCGTCGTCGACGGCGTCATGTATCTCACGACCTCGTACAACCACGTCTACGCGCTCGACGCCGCGAGCGGCAAGGAGTTCTGGCACTACAAGCACAAGATGGGGCCGGTGACGACGTTCTGCTGCGGCCCGAACAACCGCGGCGTCGCGATCGCCGGCGGTAAGCTGTTCATGGGCACCCTCGACTCGAAGCTGGTCGCGCTCGACGCGAAGACCGGCAGCCTGCTGTGGGAGACGCAGATCGCCGATCCCGAGAAGGGTTACAGCGAAACCATGGCGCCCACGGTCGTCGACAACAAGGTCCTGATCGGGACCAACGGCGGCGAGTACGGCATTCGCGGCTTCGTGAAGGCGTTCAACGCCGACGATGGCAAGCTCCTATGGACTTTCTACACCATTCCGGAAACGGGCAGCGAGGGGGTGTGGGCGAAGAACGACGCGACCGGCCGCGACATGAAGCGCAACATCGAGGCGGAGAAGGCGGCGCTCGCGAAGGACAGCTCGTTCTATCAGACCCTCGGCGGCGGCGTGTGGATGAACCCCGCGGTCGACCTCAAGACGCGCACGATCTGGTTCGTGGCCGGCAACCCCTCGCCTGACCTGTACGGCGACGAGCGACCCGGCGACAATCTGTACACCGACTCCATCATCGCGGTCGACCTGGACAAGGGCACCTATAAATGCCATTTCCAGTACATCGCGCATGATGTGTGGGATCTCGACGCCGTGAGCGCGACCATTCTGGTCGACGTCAAAGACAAGGCCGGCAAGCCGGTTGCCGCGGTGATCCACGGCGGCAAGACCGGCCACGTCTACGTCCACGACCGCAAGGACTGCTCGCTCATCCGGTTCTCGGAGGCGATGATCCCGCAGGAGAACATGTGGGTGTTGCCGACGGCGCAGGGCGCGCGCATGCTGCCCGGCGCGAACGGTGGCGTGGAATGGTCGCCGATGGCCGTGGCCGCGCCGTTGCGCCTCGCCTACGCGCTCAACCTGCATCAGCCGATGACCTATCACGTCGAGGCGGCCAAGTATCCGGGCGGCAAGCTGTGGCTGGGCGGCGCGTTCAAGACGATCCCGAGCGAGAAGCAGTGGGGCCGCGTGGCGGCGGTGAACATCGACACCGGCAAGGTGGCATGGAAATACGACACCGAGCAGCCGCTAATCGGCGGCGGACTCGCAACGGCCGGCGACCTGTTCTTCTTCGGCGAAGGCAACGGCAACTTCAATGCCCTCGACGCGAAGACCGGCAAGAAGCTGTGGAGCTTCAACTGCGGCGCCGGGGCGAACGCGATGCCGGTGTCCTATATGGTGCGCGGCAAGCAGTACGTCGCGATGGGCTGCGGCGGCAACACCCAGCTCGACTTCAAGCGCGGTAACAGCATGTTCGTGTTCGGCCTGTAAGCGTCGGTCTTTCCCGCGAGGCCGCCTTGAGGCGGCCTCGCTTTTTCATCTGCCAGGAGTAGCAGAGCCGTGCGTCCGAAGTACACGGCGCTCGTCCTTCTCATCCTCGCGCCGGTCTGCGCCGCGCCGGGCCGTGCTCAGGACGTTGACGCGGGCCGCCAGAAGGCGGAGTTCTGCTTCGGCTGCCACGGACCGAACGGCAACCCGACGCTCCCCCTCTACCCGGTCCTCGCCGGCCAGACCGCGCGCTACATCTACCTGCAGCTGCAGGATTTCAAAGAGGGGCGGCGCAAGGAGCCGCAGATGGAGCCATTCGTTGCCGAGCTGTCGCGCCAGGATATGCTCGATCTTGCGGCGTTCTTCACGGCTCAAAAAACGCTCGCGACGCCGTTCAAGCCCGATCCGGCGAAGGCCGCGAAGGGCAAGGCGAAGGCCGCCGAAACGCTGTGCACGATGTGCCACCTCGGCGGCTTCATGGGGCAAAACGAGATCCCGCGCGTCGCCGGTCAGCAGTACGACTACATCGTGAAGCAGCTCAAGGACTTCAAGGCGGCGCGCCGTACCAATGACGCCGGCAGCATGGGAAGCGTCTCGAAGACGCTTGCCGACGAGGACATCGACGACCTCGCGCAGTATCTCGCCGGGCTCTATTGACGGATCGCCGGCGGCGGCTGCGCGTTGACGCGCGTCAACCGTGCGCGCGCGAGCGCGGTGCGATAATCCCTCGGGAGGAGGAGCGCTGCATGATTCGCCCTGCCCGAGTCGCCGCGGTCGCCGTCGCGGGCGCGATCGCGCTCGCGTCGGCGGATGCCTGCGCCCAAGCGTTCCCGACCAAGCCGGTGCGGCTGGTCGTGCCCTACGCGCCCGGCGGCGCGGTCGACGTGCCGACCTGAATGATCGCGCCGAAGCTGCAGGAGCTCTGGGGTCAGGGCGTGGTGGTGGAGAACCGGCCCGGCGCGGGCAGCACGATCGGCGCCGAGTCGGTGGCGAAGGCGCCGCCCGACGGTTACACGCTCCTGCTCGTCTCGAACACCCACATCATCAGCGGCAACTTGTACCAGAAGCTCGGCTACGATCCGCTCGGCGACTTCGAGCCGGTCATCTACCTCGGCCACGCGCCCAACGTGCTGGTCGTGAATTCGGGTTTCCCGGCGCGCACGGTCGCGGAGCTGGTGGCGCTCGCGAAGGCGCGGCCCGGACAGATCGACTACGCCTCGTCGGGCAACGGCAGTTCGCAGCATCTGTTCTGCGCACTGTTCGCGTCGATGGCCGGGATCCAGCTGAACCACGTTCCCTACAAAGGCAGCGGCCAGGCGTTGACCGATCTTCTCGCCGGGCGCGTACCGGTGAGCTGCCCCGGGATCAACAACGTCCTGCAGTACATCCGGGCCGGGAAGCTGCGCCCGCTCGCGGTGACCGCGGCCCGCCGCGCGGCCGATCTTCCCGACACGCCGACCATGGCCGAGGCGGGCGTCACCGGCTACGAAGCGACGCTCTGGATGGGCCTCGTCGCGCCCAAAGGGACGCCGCGCCCCGTGCTGCAGAAGATCGCCGCCGACGCCGCCCGGGTCATGGCGCTCGACGAGATTAAGCGGGGCTGGGCGTTGACCGGCACCGAGGTCCAGGTCCAATCCGCAGCGTATCTCGGCCAGCTGATGCGGGAGGAGTGGGTGCGCTGGGGAAAGCTGATCGCCGAATCCGGTGCCAAGATCGAATGAAGGGGTGATCGATGAACGAGCGAGCGAGTTCGGCCGGCATACGGGGAGTGGAACACTGGACGCGCAAGGGCGACGTGCGCCTATTCCTGTGGCGGAAGACGGCGCTCGCGCCGCAGCCGGCGCAAGGCACGATTCTCTTCGTGCACGGCTCGTCGATGGCGTCGCAGCCGACGTTCGACTTGCAGGTGCCGGGCCGCCCGGACTCCTCGGTGATGGAGTGGTTCGCCGCGCGCGGGTTCGACACCTGGAGCATGGACAACGAAGGCTACGGCCGCTCGGACAAGCATCGCCCGATCAACTGCGACATCGCGAACGGCGCCGACGATCTCGCTGCCGGCACGCAGTACATCCTGGCCAAGACCGGCGCATCGAAGCTGCTCGTGTATGGCATTTCGTCCGGCGCGCTGAAGGCGGCGCTCTTCACCGAGCGTCATCCCGAGCGCGTGGCGCGCCTCGCGCTCGACGCTTTCGTCTGGACCGGCGAGGGCAGCCCGACGCTGGCCGAGCGCCGCAAGAGGCTTCCCGAGTTCGCCGCCACGAACCGCCGGCCGATCGACCGGGCGTTCGTCCGCAGCATCTTCGCGCGCGATCATCCGGGCACGGCCGACGAGGCGACGATCGAAGCCTTCGCTGAGGCGATCGTGGCGCTCGACGACTCGGTGCCCACCGGCACCTATGTCGACATGTGCTCGAAGCTACCGCTGGTCGACCCGGCGAAGATTCCGGTACCGACGATCATCATGCGTGGCGAGTACGACGGCATCGCGGCGTTCGACGATCTCCTGGCGTTCTTCCGGCGGCTGCCGAACCCGGACAAGCAATTTACGGTGATGGCCGGGATCTCGCACGCGAGCTTCCAGCAGAAGAACTACCGCACCGTCTACCATATCCTGCATTCGTTCTTCACCCCGCCGGAGCGTGTGTATCGGGGCCGCTGAAGTCCTGCGGCTATGGAGCGCGCGGCCGTCCTGGGGCCACCTCTGGTGTCCTCGCCGCGCGTCGGCTCAGGCGCCGGCCGCGGCGGCGCGCTGATCCTCTTCAAGGAACGACCGATGAGCTGGACCTATCTCATCCTCGCCGGGTTGTGCGAAATCGGCTGGCCGATCGGCCTCAAACTGGCGCAAGGCGCGGACCAGCGCGTATCGGGCATCGTCATCGCGATTGTGGCGATAACCCTCAGCGGCGCCTTGCTGTGGCTGGCCCAGAAGGAGATTTCTCTTGGCACCGCTTACGCGGTATGGACGGGAATCGGGGCGGCTGGAACTTTCCTGGTTGGTATCTGGTTTTTCGGCGACGCAGCCAGCGTGGGGCGCTATCTCGGGGCAACGCTGGTAATCGCCGGTGTCATAACGCTTAAGCTGGCTCATTGATGAGCGGCCGCTATTGCGGAGGCTCGTCAACCATTCGCGGAAAGCCCGCCTGGCTCGCGGTGCGGCAAGTCGCCGAGCGTAAGCGTCGGCGCAGTCAAGCGCGCGCGCGTTCAGCCCGCCAGATTTCGCGCCACGCTTGCCCGGAGAGCGCGCCCCGTTTGTGAAAGTAGATGAGTCGCGCGACGACGCGGAGTACGGTCAAGCGAATTGCGGCGTCGAAGAGCGCGTTCGGCACCGGAAGATCGAAGGCGCGGCGAGCGAGCCGTTTCCAGAAGAACGTCGGCGAATCCCGCTGCACCGACCCGCCCGGATCCGGACCGGTGTCGAGGAGGTGATCGGCGATCGCGTGCGCGGCGCGCCAGCCCGACTCGAGCGCCGTGTGGATGCCGCCGGCGGTAAGCGGTGAGACGAGCCCTGCAGCGTCGCCGACCAGCAGTGCGCGTGGCGCCGACATCGGTCGCACCGGCCCGCCCACCGGGATGAGCCCGCCGCGCCGCTCGATGATCCGCGCGTCGGAAAAGTCGAACAACGTACCGATTCGGCGCACAAATGTCGCGAGGTCCGGCCGATGCGGCCGACGGCACGCGAGACCCACCTGCGTGATGGCGCCGACGCCGGGCACGACCCAGCCAATGTAACCCGGCGCGAGCGCCGAATCGAGAAAGCAGTGCAGCCGATCTGACTCGACGCCACGCGCGCCGTCGAGCTCGGCTTCGATGCCGGCGAGGAACTCGCGATTGGTGCCGAGGCCGAGCGCGGTCGCCACACTCGATCGCGGCCCATCGGCGCCGACAAGATAGCGCGCTCCGATCGGCAAGCCGTCGAGCCTCCAGCCGCCGTCGATCCACCGCGCGCCGCGGAAGTTCACGCCGCCCGCGATTCGTACCCCGGCGTGCTGCGCTTCGCGTGCGAGCCAACGCACGAGCGCCGGTGTCTCGGTCGCCAGAAAATAGTATCCGGGCGACTCCAGGTCCACAGCGCGCAAGGACGGTGCATACAGGCGTACGCCACGGATCTTGCGGGTGAACCGCAGCGGCACCTCCCAGTCCTCGGCGGCTTCTTTGACCAGCAGGCCGGTGGTGTGGGTGCGCACGCCGATTTGGCGCTTTCGGTCCAGCAACGTGACCCGCAGCCCGCGTAGCGCCGCGGACCGCGCGCACGCAAGACCGGCAAAGCCGGCGCCAATCACAGCAACATCATCCACCACACCCTCCGTCGCGGTGACGCCAAGGGTGGCGCGCGATTCTGGCGTGCGCGGGGCGCAGGAATGGCGCGAAGAAGGCGGCGCGCGGCGCCTACAGGAACTTATTCGGCCGCAAGAAAAATCCGAGCACGAGACATCCTTCGGGCGCGCGCGCGACGTGCTTGCTCCCCTTCGGCCGCCATACGTAGTTGCCGGGAGTGACCTCGCCCTCGTCGTCGACGAGGCGGCCCTCGATCACCCAGCTCTGCTCGAGTCCGGTGTGCTCGTGCAGCGGCAACTCCGCGCCCGGGGCGAGCCGCGTGAGCGTCGTGAGCAGCCCGCTGTCGGGGTCCTCGACGAGCACTTTGATCTCGACCCCCGGGAACGGCGTCGGCTGCCAAGGCAGCTTGTCGACCGCGACGTAGCGCGACGCGAGCGCCGGCAGCTCCTCGAATTCGGGCATGCCTGGGGTGCGAGTGGTCATCGTCGTTGTCCTCGGGTGGTCATCGCGCACTGCGGCGCCACACTGAACCCCGCGTCGAGATCGTGTGGCGACGTCGTTTTCCGACCCAAGGGACCGCGATTTTCGACCATCTCATAGGCCAGGGGGCGCGAAGCGAGTCGGCGCGGGTTCTACCCGCAGCTGCCCACCGCCCCGCACGCGGTGCAGAAATCGCAGCCGTCTTTGCGGATGACCGTGCGGTTGCCGCACTCGTCGCACAGCGCGCCGTGCATGAGCTTGGGCGCGCCGGGATCGCGGGGAGACTCGAGAATGCCCATTTCGCGCGTCGGAAAGCCGCTCTCGTCAAGCACGCCGAGCATGGCGTAGCGATGAATGATGAGGCGCGCCAGGTAGGCAACGGTCGAGGGCCAAGTCTGCTGGCGCCGCTGTCCCGGCACGAACGCGATGAAGTCGCCGAGCGGCTCCGACCAGTTGAGCAGCTTGCGGAGCTTCATGCCGATCCACGCCGGATCGAGCACGCGCATATCGAGCGAGAGCACGCGCGCGAGCCCGTCGAGCGCGCGCGGATAGTGGCCGGCGAGGAACAGCGCGTACGGGCGCGTGACGCCTGCGCCGGGGCCCGCCTCCACCTGCGGCGGCAGCGTGATCTCCTTCAGGCCGAGCACGAAGTCCTCGCCCGAGGCCGGGTTGCGGATATCGACCGTCCACGACAGCGTGCCGTCGGTGCCGGTCCGCGGTTCGTCCACGGCGAACATCGCGTCGAGCACCGGATGCGGGCGACCGTGCTCGGAGAGGAGATCCGGGCTCTTCTCGTCGAGCGCGCCCAGCTGATCGCAGCGCCAGCGGACCACTTGCGCGAAGCCGGCCACGACGCTCGGCACCAGGCGGCGCTCGCCATGCGGCGGGAACGGCAGCTCGAACGACTGATCGCCAGGGGTCTTCGCGAGGACGTCGAGCTTCAGCGCGAGCCAGGCGCGGTCGTTCGCGCGCATGTCCATCGACAGCGCCTTCGCGACCGCGCCCAGGCCGCGCGGCTGCTCGGCGCCGTTCACCCACACCTCGAACGGGAACTTCCGGCCGTCGTCCTCCACATGGCCGACGAACAGCGCGAACTCGCCG
>Ga0187846_10001880_pt1 | contig 11738 bp, 9 predicted proteins | sample TC_taG_FD_161473 | JGI IMG/M metagenome (GOLD analysis project Ga0187846, IMG submission 161473) | Biofilm microbial communities from the roof of an iron ore cave, State of Minas Gerais, Brazil - TC_06 Biofilm (v2) | ecosystem: Environmental > Terrestrial > Deep subsurface > Cave > Wall biofilm ... | reverse complement strand
TTCGTCCTCGGACTTGGCGCAAACGTTGACAGTGCCAGCGATCAGACTCGTTGCTACCACTCGGACTGTATAAACCACGGTTTACTCTCCTTGGCCTGTACATCAGCTATCCATCCAACGCTACAAAGCCGACCGCCTCCGTGCTGGGGGATGAAAGTGGCAGAAGAAGGGGCGGAGGCGGTGATCATATTGAAAATCAGTTTAGGAGTTGCACCGCGGGGGAGTCCATCGGGCAGAAACTGTATTTCAATGGAGAATATGCTGTAGGCAATTCTCCTCGCGCTTGCGATGTTTCACGGAATGATTCCGCGAGGAGGCTAAGGCTCAATGATGTTGTTGCGAACGGCGTAACGGACCAGATCGCTGACCGAGTGCAAGTCGAGCTTGCGCATGATATTGGTCCGATGGGTTTCTGCCGTACTGACACTCAGGCCCAGTTGCACGGCCACTTCTTTGCTGCTCTTTCCCTCCGCCAGGAGTTGGAGGATTTCGCGTTCCCGGGGAGTCAGACGATCGTGAGACTGCTTATCATCTTCGGAACGGGCACTCACGTCGCGATAGCCATCCAGAACCATTTCCGCCACCTTCGAGGTGAAGAAACTGTTGTACCGCCGCAAGGCTTCCACTGCCCCGACCAGATCGCGTCCGGCATCGGATTTCAAAACATAGCCGCGAGCACCGGCATCCAACACCTCCCGTACGATTTGGTCGGACTCATGCATGGTTAGAATGAGCACTCTGGCGGTGGGATTGAGTTTGAGGATCTGTCGGGTGGCTTCCAGGCCATTCAAGATCGGCATGCTGATATCCATGATGACTACGTCGGGCTTCAGTTGCCTGGCCTTCTCGACAGCCTCCCGTCCATCCGCGGCTTCGCCGGAGACTTCCCATCCCGGGTGAGCTTCTAGAAGCGCCTGAAGGCCACGCCGCACAACTTCATGATCATCTGCCACTAAAATGCGCATCGCCATCACGATTCACCTCCGAGTGAAACAACAGCTCTCACGACAGTGCCACCCTGATCAGAATCGACTTCCAAACGACCTCCCAGTTGTTTCATTCGCTCACGCATGCTCACGATGCCTACCCCGGGCCTTCTGGTTCCGCTGTTCGAATGATTCAAGATCCCCGGAGGTATGCCGCGGCCTTCATCGCTCACTTCCAGCGTGATTTCCTGGGAGTCCTGAGTAATGGAAATCCTGGCTTTCTTGCTTCCGGAATGTAGGAGAATGTTCGTCAAGCTTTCCTGTACGACGCGGAAAAGAGCAGTCTCGGTTTCCCGGGGCAACCGGTCTACGGTGTGGGGCATTTCCAGATCCATCTGTAAGCTGCCGCGCTGGGCGACCCCGTCCGCGTACCAGCGTATGGCAGGAGCCAGGCCCATTTCATCGAGCAGAGGCGGGTGCAACAGATAGGAAAGAGTGCGGACTTCGGAGGCAATCTGCTCCGATAATGTGAGGCACTCCGAAAGAGCCTTGCGCGCTCTCGGCTGCAGCTTGGCAGCTTCGTCATCCAATGCGGCGAGATCGATAGCCAGCGCAGCGACCTTCTGGCCCGTGCTGTCGTGCAGATCTCGGGCAATGCGCCGCCGTTCCTCATCCTGCGACCGAAGCAGGCGCCCGGAAAGTTGGCGCACGGCGTTTTCGGCTTGCTTGCGCTCTGAGACTTCTGCCTGCAGCGCAGCGACTGCCTTGCAAAGATCCTGGGTCCGTTGCTGGACCAGCAGCTCCGATTCGTTGTGCGCTTTGCGTAATTCAGAGACCACCGCGGCGAGGGCGAGGGTCATCACGCTGGCGACGGCCACAAAAATCTGCAAGAACAGGAGCGACTCGTTTTGCGTTTGCCTCTGGAAGGGACCCGAACCTGAAAGGGTGCCCCAAACAGCCATCTTCGACAAAGCGAACACAGCGGTTATCGCTTCGCGCTGGCCAAACCGGCAGGCCGCCCAAATGAGAAAAGGAACACAGAGGAACACCAATGGATAATTATTGACTTTGGCCGGAGCCCAAACGTTGAACACTAAATAACCGACGAGAAGCAGACACACCAACAGAATTGTGGCCTCGAAGGTCTTGCCCCAGTTCCACCTCACATGGGGTCTTGCGCTCCAGAGGAGCAACATAGGTGCCCACAGCAGAGCGCCCACACCATCTCCAAGCCACCAAGTCATCCAGATGTTTCCGTAATTGCCCCAAGGCGCAAAACCGGCAAGCGATAAGCTGGTCACGCCGAGTGTAGGACTCACTGTCGTGCTGAGAATTCCAGCAAGGGCCGCAAATTTGAGGATATTTTGTGGGCGATCGAACGCATTGCGGCCACCAGCAAACTTGTTGACCAGGTAGGCGCCCACCAGAACTTCCAGAGTGTTCCCGATCGCGATGGCGATGGATGTTGCTACGGAACCCGCGGTGGTGACGTTCACCAAGAACGCACCAACCAGGATGGCCGGCCAGGCGCCATAGCCCAGGACGAGGAGGGCGGCCAGCGCGATCCCAGTAGGAGGCCACACTGGGCTTGCGCTTGGATGAGCGAAGGCCAGTCGCAGCCCAAGTTTGCCGGCGACAAGGTAGAAGACGGCTACAAGAGTGAGAACTGCAAGATTTCTAAATTGCGCCCTAATCTTCGTACGAACCTCCTGAGAGCGGCGGCGCATCCCGGCATGAAATGGACGCGTGCGCGTATCTCTTGAAGGTCTCTCGTCTGCCGGGCCGGCTGGGCCCGCTCAGAACTCCGCCCCTCTCTAGAGCACAAAGCGTAGATTTTTAAGTCTAGCCGCCTATAGTGTTCAGAAAGATCTTATAAGTGTGATTCGTCGCGGAGGGCGGCGGTTCGGTTCGTGTTGCCAAAAGGTCACCCCGGCGCATCCAGTCGCGCCCTTTTCCGGGCTTTTCCCAATTTGCGCGCCATCAATCAAATGGAGCAAGGGAGCGTAGCCGCCGTGCTACTATTCCCATCGAAAACGCGTCGCAATTGTGCGCTGAAATCCGTGACACCAAATCGCGGGAATTTCGCAATTGTCATGCTTGTTGTGGCGACAATGTGCACCACCGGGAATGCGCAACACTGGGCGAACGCCACCCTGTCGCCGACCGAGACGAAACGTTCCATCGCCCGCAAGTTGACACTCAAGGGCGTGCCGAACTTCGGCGAAGTGACTCCGATGCTCTATCGCGGCGCGCAGCCAACGAAGGAAGGATTCGAGAACCTCGCCAGGATGGGCATCAGCATCGTGGTGGATCTGCGTGGGTCCCGGGAGAGTGAGCGCGAGGAAGTGACGAAGCTTGGGATGCAGTATGTCGCAATTCCCTGGCGCTGTTTCCATCCGAAGGACGCGGCTTTCGCGCAATTCCTCACCTTGCTCCGTGAAAACCGCGGCAAGAAAATTTTCGTTCACTGCCGTACCGGCGACGACCGCACTGGAATGGACATCGCGGCATACCGCATAGCCGAGCAAGGTTGGACCGCGCAGGAAGCGAGGAAGGAAATGGAAGCATACGGTGTTAGCTGGTTTCACCGCATGATTTGTCCCGGGCTGTCATCCTACGAAGAGAAATTTCCGGAGCGATTCGAGACGAGCCCTGCATTCAAGAACCTGCACCCCGCAGAGCGCACTCCCGAACACCGGCCCTAACGACATGGCTTCGACGAAATTGGAAGTTCTCCCGTAGGCCGCGAAGGCACTCCGCGCGAACGCAAACTAATTTTGCTGCGAAATAGACCAACACCTCATTCAGCGGTTGCCTTCCGCCCTCCTCACTTCCTCGATCATTGTTTCGAGGTTCTTGGCGTGATGGCGGTACGAGGCAGCGATCAGGATCCACTTTATCTTTTGTCTCTCTCCGGAAAGGAAGGAGACGGCAGAATCGCAAGCCAGGGCAGCTTCCGCCCAAAGTTTGATTTCCTCTTCTAGAACTCGGATAAAAACGCTGGCGGAAACGCTCATGCGACGGAAGAGCGCACATTCGATACCAGATTATTTGTATCGCCCAGATCTCTCACAACTCGCCCAATTTCAATAACACACGGCGACTGAGACTCAGAATCACTGCGGCGATCCTTTCATGCAAAATTTATACAGTCGCGCAAGAATCTTCGGTCTATTACTCCTTCGTCTCAAAGACAGTTTTCTAAATCCTTCAATGACTTGCAGCGACGCCCATTTGGTACGGCACATGCGAATACATTTTGGCTTTCTAATCGTGTGCGATCCGGCGCGAGAGCCGGGCACTCGGCATGCATGAACGTACAAAGGAGGTTTCCGTGATTCGACGGACCTTGCTAACAATCGCAATTACGCTAACGATGGCTTTACCCATCCGGGCGGACTCGAAACTGAGCGACGATATCGAGCGGATCAATAACTCCGCGCAAGTTTTTCAAGAGATCATGAATACGCCGGACAAGAGCATTCCACAAGAGCTACTCGAATCGGCCAAATGCATCGCGATCATTCCTGCGGCGAAGAAGTTTGCGTTTATCGCCGGCGGAGAGTACGGCAAGGGATTAGTAACCTGCCGCACCGCCCAAGGCTGGAGCGCACCTCTCTTCCTGACGATTGGAGGCGGAAGCTTCGGACTGCAAATCGGGGGTTCGTCCACCGATCTCGTTATGATCTTCCGGAACCGCGATGGTTTCGACAGCCTTCTGAGCGACAAGTTCAAGATTGGCGCAGATGCGACTGCCGCGGCCGGGTCGGTCGGGCGACATGCGGACGCGACCACGGACATCAAGATGAATACTGAAATCCTGACGTGGTCCCGCAGCCGCGGGATCTTTGCGGGCATCAGTCTGGACGGCGCCGTAGTGGAACCCGATCAGAGCGGCAATGACGCTATGTACGGCGCAAACACGCGGCCCAGGGAAATCCTGGCCGGCAGTGTCCAGGTTCCCAAGGCGGCCGGGACCTTGGTCGGCGAAATCGCCCGTTACGCGCGAGCAGCAGCGCAGGCAGGCTAAGCTGAGCTGCGATTCGTCGGCAGCCTTATGATCATCTCCCTCGTTGTGATTTTGAGTGTGGCCGGAGCTATTCTCCTGGCATACGTTCTCTTGACGCTTTTCCTGTGGGGAATTTCCCGGCTCAGCAGGCAAGTCGCGAAGCCGGCGGCCGTCGCTGGACCCTGGACATGCAAAAGGCCTTCTGAGGATTAGCCCAGAACAGCTTCGATAACTTCAAAAGAAGATTTATACTCGCTCTTTCCGGTTCGGCCAGCACACACGCTGCTCGCAGGACGCATGACAACGGGGCCTACATACCCGGCTACAGGCTTATGACGCGACGGGCCATTGCGATCGGGGCAATTGTGCTGCTCTTGGGCTTCCCCGCGGATGTTTCGGCGTATTCCGTGCTCGCGCATGAGGCCATCATTGATGCCGTGTGGGATACCAAGATTCGACCGCTGCTCCTGGAACGCTTCCCCAATTCCACCCCGGATGAATTGCGCCGAGCACATGCGTTCGCTTACGGCGGCGCGATCATCCAGGACCTTGGCTATTACCCTCATGGGAGCCATTTCTTCAGCGATTTGACCCACTACGTTCGAAGCGGCGACTTCATCCAGGCACTGCTGCGAGATTCTCAGGACGTCTTTGAATATGCTTTCGCGCTCGGCGCCCTGTCGCATTATCCCGCGGACGATGATGGACATCGCCTCGCGGTGAACCGAGCGGTCCCGCTCCTCTATCCGCATCTCGGGAAGAAGTATGGCGACGTGATAACTTACGAAGAGAATCCCGCCGTGCACCTAAAGACCGAATTCGGATTCGACGTCCTACAAGTCGCCAAGGAGCGCTATGCGCCGGACAGCTATCACGATTTCATCGGCTTCGAAGTGGCGAAACCTCTTCTCGAGCGCGCTTTCCGGGATACCTATTCGCTTCCACTGCAATCGGTTTTCGATGACTTAGACAAAGCGATCGGCTCGTATCGCTACGCGGTCCACTCCGCAATCCCCAAAGCGACGAAGATCGCGTGGACACTCAAGCAGGATGAGATCAAGCGCGACCTGCCGGGGATGACGCGGAGAAGGTTTCTCTATAACCTCTCGAGGGCCAGCTATGAGAAGGAATGGGGAAGGGAGTATCGAAGACCGGCGCTTGGATCGAAGTTTCTGGCCTTCCTGATCAGGATACTACCCAAGATCGGCCCGCTCCAGGCCCTGACTTTCCGCACGCCAACGCCCCGGGCCGAGAACATGTTCATGGCCAGTTTCAACACCACACTCGAAGACTATAAGCATCTGCTGGACGAGCAAGGGAACGGGCATCTGAAGCTTCCCAACAATAATTTCGACACTGGGAGCGTGACTCCGCCGGGCACTTATTTCATGGCCGACAAAACCTATGCCCTCCTGTTGGACGATTTGGCAAAGGATCAGTTCAAACTGATTTCGCCCGAACTGAGGGAAGATATCCTCACCTACTACCGCGATCCGAGTGCGCCGATTGTTACGAAAAAAAGCGTAAAGGACTGGGCGCGAGTCACGAAAGAATTGGAAGAACTCAAGTCCGCGGCGCCTTCGCGGCCGCTTGCCACCGATGCCGGGCCTGCCAACTGAATGCGCGTTCTTCGCTGCGCTGTGGCCCGTGTCAGGCGCGGTTGGTCAAATGCAGGAAGAGCGTCAGATAGCGGCGGACGTTGCTGGTCATCAGAAAGTGTTCGCGGACGTGCTCGTGTCCGTTCTCGCCGAGTTTTTCCGCGATCTCAGGGTTGGAGAGCAGGTATCGAATCTGGTAGGCGGTGCCCTCGACAGAGTGGCTGAGCATGCCGGTGTGCTTGTGGATCACCTGTGCGGGAATTCCGCCCACCGCAGAGGCAACCACCGGTTTCCTTTTCCAGAGCGCTTCGGTTACTGTCAACCCGAAGCCTTCCCGCAAGCTTTTCTGGATGACGATGGTTGAAGCACGCTGAAGCGCGTTGATCTCGACCGCGCTCCACGGGGGAAGGTCAAGGATGTGAACGTCGGGGTCGTCCGCGGCGGCCTGGCGCACTTCCTCGAGGACCGCTTCACCTTCCGGATCATCGGCTGCGCCCCCGCCGGCCAGGACAAGCTGGCAATCAAAATAGCGCTTCACGATTTGGTACGCCTGGAGCACGCCAAGCGGGTCTTTCAAGCGATCGAAGCGCGACACTTGCGTCAGGATTGGGCGTTCCGAGTCCAGGTGAAACCGCTCGAGCACCCGGCTGATCGCTTCCGGAGCCAGGTCCCGGTTTTTCTCCGAGAGCGGATCGATCGAAGGGTAGAACAGATACTGCGGGATCGGGAGCTGCCTTGAAAAGGAAGGCGAGGAGAAGATCGCGGCGTCATAGCGGTTCACAAAGGGCTTCAGAAAATGCCAGACCTTGGGGTTGGGCCGGGAGAGATCGATGTGGCACCGCCAGATCCAGTGATCGCCGTGGTCCGGCCGGGCCTGGATCAAGGCGACGGGCTGGGGATCATGGATGACTGTGAATTCGGCGTCGAGGTGCAGGCGGGCTCGATTCTGCTCGGTGTATGCGAGGAAGGTTTCGAAGCTTTCGGCGGACCGGTCGTAGGGTCCACCATGCAGAGCGTTGTGGAAGGCTTTGGTGATCTCAAAGAAATCGTCACCACCGGTGATCACGTCCCAGCGGATGGCGAGTTCCAATTCTTGCATCAGGGGCACAATCCGGTTCAGCATTTCCGCCACGCCGCCACCGACGGAGGTGGAATTCACCATCTGCACGGAGCGGCCCCGGAGGTGGTCGGCGAGCGCGCGCAACTCCGCTACTTCGCCGGCACCGACGAGCGGCGCGTAGTCGTCGAGCTGGATGGCATGTGGCTGGGCCGGGGCCGAGCTCATCGGGTAAGCTCCCGCCTGGCGAAGGTGAGGATTCTTGTCCGGGCGCCGTCGAGTGTGGTTGTGTAGATGTCAATGCGATCGGTGAGACGAGCCAGCGATTCGAGGCCGAGAGCTTTGGCGAACCAGCGCGAGAAATCATTGGTGCGCAGGTGCAGGCGCAGCCGCGAGTGGACGAAGTGGAACTGGAGGGAAGCGTGGCTGAGCTGTTCGAGCACCTGGCAGAATTCTTCGAGAGTCCACACTTCCAGTCCCGGCGGCACTTCCTCCTCAATTGACTCGCAGAAGTAAAAGGGTTCGAGAGCGGGATGCTGAGCTTCCCGCGGATGAGTTTCACAAAAGTCGTCCACGCATTTCCGCAAATCGAGGCGCAAATCGGTGAGCGAAATGTAGTCGCGGATATCCAGAGAGGCCAACCGCTCCGCCAATTGCGCGCGGTTGCACGCCGTCAGCACCCACTGCGCAAAATCATTCGAGAAGCCTTCCGTCAGGAAATGATGCCGGCCCAGGCTCTGAAAAGTGTGATAGAAGATCGAACCTTCGCTGCACTGTTCGAGTCCTTCGCGCAGCTCGAGCAGGCTCCTGGCCTGCTGGTTTTCGATGCGCGTCAAATACGAAGCCGTCACAAAGTGAAATGGCTCTGTCGCCCGCAAAGCAGTTGGTCCCCCAGTTTCTCCAGGAATCTTAGGACTTCTTGCGGGTTGCGCAAGCGGAATCGCGCGCGAGTGCGCATGGATTTCCCCACGTGTACGGTAATCCCGCGGCGGAGCGCCCGGAAAGCACTTTCGTCCGCCATGTCGTCCCCGGCATAGATCGGCAGAGTAGATTGTGGAAGCCGCGCCATTAGCACGCTCACCGCCTCACCCTTGCCGCGAATCACGCTTGGCAGCATCTCCCAACTCTTCTTCCCAGGAATCACCCGCAACCAAGGTCTGAATGGCCGCAACGCAATGGAGAGGGCGTGGCTTGCCCTTTGGATGACTGGGCGTCTTGCGCCACGAAAATGAACGACAAAGGTGAGCCCCTTGTCTTCTATCCAGATGCCCGGAAGATCTCGGATTGCAGTTCGCACAGCCATTTTGGCCTTTTCGATCCTGTGTTTCGCGCGCATATTCGCTGCAACTGTGCCGCCCTCCCACTCCCAACCGAAAAGGCCGAGGTACGTGGCGCCGAGAACCCCGACCCTGCGGCGGACGTCCGCCAGTGTCCGGCCGCTGATGACAACCACGAAGAAGCGAGGGTCGTGGGCCAGTCGGTTCAGCACGCGCCGCACGGGCTTGCGAAGCCGCACCTGTCCAGGGCGCGATTGCAGATTCACCAGCGTTCCATCAAAATCGAGGAGCAATGCCACGCGGTTTGCCTTGTGCAGGCGCGAGGCAACGTTCTGCCAAGAAGCAAACAGATGCCGTGGTCCCGCAGGACGGCCCTTGGCGCGGCGTGTGCCCGCTGGTTTCCCTGCAGCGACTCTACCGCGCTTGTTCGGGCCCGTGGGTTCCTCCCTATCGTTTCCGTTTTCGGTCCGCGTGTGAAGGCGCGGCAAAAGAATCGCGGCGCGAATCACGCCGGCCGGGCGGAAGCCACTTCCGCCTTCTCCGGCCGGATCTCGCAAAGCTCGGTAATGAGGTTCCCAGCCCAGCGATATACGTTGTGCTCTTTTACAGTCTGGCGCATGCGCCGCATTCGCGCTTGCCGCTCGTCGGGCCCCATCTGCAGAGCCAGATGGATGGCGTCGGCAATCTGTTCTGAGTCATACGGATTCACGATCAGCGAGTCGCGCAGTTCCCGCGAAGCGCCAGTGAACTGGCTCAAGATCAGCGCGCCTTCCTCGTCATCGCGCGCGGCAACAAATTCCTTGGCCACCAAGTTCATCCCGTCATGAAGCGACGTGACCAAGCATAGATCCGCCGCCCGGTAGTAGAGGTCGATTTCCTGGTGGCTGTGGTGCCGAGTAAGCAACGCAATGGGCCTCCATGATCCGGTCCGGAAGCGCCAATTGATGCGCTCGGCTTCCGCCTCGACTTCACCCAGAAGATCATGGTAGCGCTTGATGTGCGTCCGGCTGGGTGAGCCGATCTGAACGAAAGTAAATTTTCCGCGATAGTCCGGCCACTTCTCAAAAAACCGTTCGATGCCGCGAAAGCGTTCGATGATGCCCTTGGTGTAGTCGACGCGATCCACGCCGATGCCCAGGAAGCTCGCCGTCACACCCAGTTCTTTAAGGAGAGCGGCCCGTTCGACGTAGGCCGAGGCAGGTGGCGCCGAGAGCTGGGGCGTCTCACGGAAATCCACGCTGATCGGGAATGGCCGAATAAGGGTGACGTGCCCGCGGCGCTTGACCGCGAAGCGTTCCCATTCGACCTGGGACTCGAGGGCGCGGTCCGCCGTCTCGAGGAAATTGTTGCAGTGCGCCTGAATGTGGAAGCTGACCAGGTCCGCCCCCAACAATCCGTCGAGCAATTCGCGCTGCCAGGGGCAAATGCCGAAGGCCTCGGGATTAGGCCAGGGAATGTGCCAGAAGATGGCGACCCGGGCATCCGGTCTTTCTTCCTTCACCAATTTCGGGAGCAGAGCGAAATGGTAGTCCTGGACGAGCAGCATGGCCTGGTCCACACCTGCCATTTCTTCGAGCACGGCGCGAGCGAATTTTCTGTTCGCCTCCTGGTAGCACTCCCAATCGGACGTGCGAAAAAGGGGCCGCGTATGAGCGATGTGGCAGAGCGGCCAGAGCCCCTCGTTGGCGAACCCATAGTAATAACCCTCTTCTTCCTCCTTTGTCAGCCAGACGCGCCGCAACGTGTACTCAGGTTGTTCGGGGGGAACGCGCAGGCGGTCATGCGCGTCCGCAGTATCACGGTCGGCGTCGCCAGCACCATGAGCGATCCACGTGCCGTTACAAGCATGCAGGATGGGCTCTAAAGCCGTGACTAGACCGCTTGCGGGAACGATCGTCTCGATGCTCTTGCCCCGCCGGATGTGCATGTAGGGTTCGCGGTTCGACACGATGAACAGCGGGCTTTCCTGAATCTTGCTGCGCACGTGCGCGCGCAGGCGCTCGGCAGTCCACAGAGACTCACGGGCGTCTCGCAACCGCGCCTCTTCTTCCGCGACAGCGCGGGCCGATTCCAGGCTCTTGACCAGTTGCGTCACTTCTTGCGTCAACGGCCGTAGCACATCGGCATCGGGCTGGCGCTCCGCTTGCAGTGAATTGCCCGTGCGCATTTCCCGCACCCACTGTGCGGTGCGGGCGATGGGGCCAGCGATGCTCCAGCGGATGATGAGCAACGTGACCAAGGCGATCAAAGCAACCTGGAGCAAGGCGCGCAGAAATGTGTTGCGCCACAGGTGCGCGTGCGACCCCGTCACGTCGCGTACCTGCAGCAATGCGAACAGGAAGGCCACAAGGGCAATCCCCACGACCAGCGAGACCATCAATCGAAAGGTCATGCGCATGGATGCACTCTAACGCAAGCTTCCGGGAAGGCTCTGGACTAGTTCAGATACTTCACCATTACGACTTCGTTGTGAGCTTCGTTGTAGACCAACTCATCGACGAGCGACTTGGCCAGCAGGATGCCGAACCCGCCCGGCCGGAGGCCTCTTTCTTCGCGCACGAAGGTGTGCGCACACGGTTCATCCGGGGCGTGGCCGGTGGCTGCGTGATCCAATTCCTCCGGTTTGAAACCTTTGCCCGGGTCGGCAATGCGATAGAGCAGCAACCTTTCCGTTCGCAGAAAGGCGATTTGCACTTTGGAATTGGGGTTCATGTGCCCGCCCCATTCGATGGCGTTCATCAAGAGTTCGTGAAAAGCCAATCCCACGGAATCGCGGACCTCCGAAGGCAGGTCGGAGTCGAGATGCCGAACGACATCCTGAATGCGCTCCGCAATCTGCCGATCGCACGGGAACCGGAGTTCGACCCAATC
>Ga0187846_10001879_pt1 | contig 11738 bp, 13 predicted proteins | sample TC_taG_FD_161473 | JGI IMG/M metagenome (GOLD analysis project Ga0187846, IMG submission 161473) | Biofilm microbial communities from the roof of an iron ore cave, State of Minas Gerais, Brazil - TC_06 Biofilm (v2) | ecosystem: Environmental > Terrestrial > Deep subsurface > Cave > Wall biofilm... | reverse complement strand
CCTTTGACATCGCCGTCCCGCGGAGCGTGTCGGTTGCAGCGACCACCGCAAGCGGCGCGATTCGTATCGTCGATGTCGGCGGCAGCCTCTCGCTTGACGCTGCGTCAGGCGATGTCGCCGTTCAGAATGCAGGCGGCTCGGTCGCGGTGCGAACTTCCAGCGGTGACATCCGCGTCGACGGCGCGGCTGGTTCTGTGCGCTGCACATCCGCCTCAGGCGCTATAAAAGTCAGCGGCGTACGCGGAGATCTCGACGCGCGCACGGCCTCGGGCGACGTATCCGCGAGGTTCGGCGATCTCGCCGCCGTGCACTCGATAGCGCTCGAGGCCGCAAGCGGCGACATCGCGCTGGCGCTGCCGCGCGGCGCCGGCGCAACCATCAATGCAAGCGCCGCAATCGGCTCCATCGCAAACGACTTCGGCGTCGCGCCTCGCCACGGCTACGTCGGCGCAACGCTCTTGCAGACGATCGGCGACGGCCGGGTGAAGGTACAGGTGAAAGTAGCGTCTGGCGACGTCGTCCTGCGCGCGATCGAAAAGGGCGTTACAGAATGAGCCTGCGCAGGTACGATGAAATCGCATCAGCCGCGCTGACGAGCGCGAGCGTGATGATGATGAGCGTGACCAGCGCGTGATAATGGTAGGTCTGCGCGTCGTTGTAGATCATCTGACCGATGCCGCCGGCACCGACGATGCCGACGACCGTCGCGGCGCGCACGTTCATCTCGAGGCGGTAGATCGTGTGCGTGAGCATCTGCGGCAGCACGGCCGGCAGCATGCCGAACAGCAGCACGCTCGTGCGCGTGGCGCCGGCGCCGGCGAGTAGCTCGAGCGGGCGGGTTTCGCTGTCCTCGAACACGTCTGCGTAAAGCCGGCCGAGAACGCCGGTCGTGTGCACGGCGAGCGCGAGCACGCCGGCGAACGCCCCTGGGCCCACGACCACGATCGCCAGCAGCGCCCACACGATTTCGGGAACCGCGCGCAAGAACGAAAACAGTCCGCGGGTTCCCCAATAGAGAGCCCGGCCGAAGGCCGCCCGGAGCGGCGACCCGCCATCGAGCTCGAGCAGCCGTCCGGGCAGCGTCACAGTCGACGTCGCCAGGATCGAAAGCGGCCCTGCCAGCACGACCGCGAGCACGATGCTCCAAAATGCCATCGCGATCGTTTGCCAGACCGCAGGCAGCGTCGACACGACGAAGCGCCACGAAAGGTCGGGCGGGAATGCCTTTGCGCCCCACGCCGCCAGGTGCGCCAGCGGTTGTTGGGCGGCGAGCGCCCAAGGTTGGAGTCCGAGATAGGAAGCGGCCGCGATGGCCGCGATGACCCCGGCGCCCAGCGTGAGCCATGGCGGAATCGCGATTCGTTTGCGCGCTGCGATGTGCGTGCCCGGCGGCAGAACGTGCGCGCCCCGAATGGCGACCGAAACCATGTCGGTGAGCGCCACGAGGGCGAGCATCACGACGAGCAGGGTGGCGACTTGGCCGTACGCCAGCGTGTTGACGCTGACCAGCAGCGCATAGCCGACGCCGCCCGCGCCGACGATCCCCAGAATCACCGCCGCTCGCATCGTGCAGTCCCAGACGTACAACATGAACGACACGGCGTCCGGATACGCCTGCGGCAGGATGCCGAAGAGCAAGACTTGCGCGCGGCTAGCGCCGGCTTGCGCGAGCGCTTCGAGCGGCCTCTGATCCACGGACTCCAAAACCTCGGCGATGACCTTGCCGACCATACCGGCATAGGTCACGCCCAGCGCGAAAACGCCTGCGAGCGGCCCAAGACCCACGACCGTCACGAACACGATGGCCCAGGCGAGTTCTGGAACGGCGCGGACCACGTTCAGCACCGTGCGTGAAACGGCGTACAGCAGCCGTCCGGCCGCGCGCCTTTCGCCGGTCTCCATTTCGAGGAGCGCGCCCCAATGCGTCAACGTGCCGGTTGCGAAAACGATGAATGGCAGCGCGAGGATCGCCGCCAGCATCACGCCGAGCAGCGAGAGTGCCACCGTCTGCAACGCGAGCGGTCCGACGTAGCTGAGAAATTCCACGCCCAGAGCGGGCGGCCACAAGCCTCGCAGGACTTGGGTCACGGCATGTAAGCCGCGATACGAAAAGAGCGCCCAGGGGTTGATTTCCGCGCTGCGCGCCGTCAGCGCGAGCGATACGCCTAAGGCGAGCGTTGAGAGCACCAGACGGCGGCCGAAGTCTTGCGAGGCGCTCGAAGGTGCTCGAGAGGCCGCGACGGCGGGATGAATCAAGCTGTTTCGACGCTGTACAAGTCGCGCAGCATGTCGTCCGAAACGAGCGCCGTCGGCAAGTCGAACTGCACCGAGCCGGCGCGCAGGCCGACAAGCCGCGGAAAGTGCGCTCGCGCCAACCTGACGTCGTGCAGCGACAGGATGAGCGCGAGTCCCTCGGTCCGCGCCAGATCGCGCAGCAACGCCAGGACGGCCGAGCCCATCTCTGGGTCGAGCGAGGCGACCGGCTCGTCGGCGAGCAGCGCAATCGGCCGCTGCACGAGCGCCCGCGCGATGGCGACGCGTTGCGTCTGCCCTCCCGAAAGCTCGTCCGTACGGCTGTTCAGCAGTTCCGCGATGCCGACCCGTGCGAGCGCACCGGCCGCCTGGTTCAACTCGTCCTGGGCCGGCCATACGAACATGCGCGCCGCAGCGAGCGTGCCCATATGTCCGAAGCGTCCGGCGAGCACGTTTTGCCACACGGCCAAGCGGTCGACGAGATTGTGGCGCTGCGCGATGAAGCCGATGCGGCTGCGTGCCTGCCGCAACGAAGCGGCGTCGCGCGTCCGCCAGGACTGGCCTTCGAACAAGACGTCGCCGTCAGTCGCGGCGATCGCACCAGCCAGCAGCCGTAGGAGCGTCGTCTTACCAGCGCCGCTTGGACCGATGAGCGCCACCGGTTCGGCCTGCACGAACTTGAGCGTCACGCTTTCAACGGCCCGCGCGACGCGGCCGTTGCGGCCATGGAAGATTCTCGTCGCCCCCCTCGCTTCGAAAGCCGGTCCCGGCGCAGGCGAGCGCCGCGCGGGCGGCTGCAATTCGAGGACGTTCGTCCGGCTCGCATCGTCCGCCGCAAGCGCAGTGTCAGGCGAGTTCACAGCAATCCGAGTTTCTGGGCGATCGACTTCAAGATGGCGTAGTTCTTGTCGTCGGCGACGACGTACTTCTGCGCGCGCAGCAGATCGAGGACACGTTTGTCTACGGGCCGTGACGCGTCGAGCGACAAGAACGCGTCGCTGATCTTCTTCGCCACCGCGGGGTCGAGCGAGGCGCTCGCCGCCCAACAATAGTCGTAGAACGGCGGCGTCGTATAGAACACGCGCAGCGAGCCCGCTGCGAACTTGCCGCCGTCGAGCATTGTCGTGTAAACGGTCTCGTCGACCGCCCCCGCATCGACCTTGCCGCTTGCGACCGCAAGGATCGTCGCCGTGTGGTTGCCGGTGTAAATGACCTTCGACGGTCCGGTGTCAGGGTCGACATGCGCTTGCAGAAGATCATACGCAGGCATCAGGTGGCCGGACGTCGAGTTGACGTCGCCGTACGCGAACGTCTTGCCCGCGATGTCCGCGAGGGTGTTGATCGTCTTGTTGTCGCCTTGCGTGATGAAGAGCGACCGAAATGAAGTGTCTACCGTGCGCTGCACGAGCGGCCGAACGCCATAACGTTCGTGCGCCTGGCAGTAGGTGAGCCCGCCGAAATAGGCGAGCTCGAGCTTGCCTGCGCCCATCGCCTCGACCACGGCGGCGTAATTGACCGGAATCGTCAAGTCGATCGTCAAGCCGGTGGCGCGACCGAGCATGTCGACGAGCGGCTGCTTGAGGCGATACGAATCGGCGGTCGTCGCAACTTCGGGGATCATGCTGACGCGCAGCGTGCCGGCGCCGGCCATGACCCGCGCTGAGAAGAACGCTGTCGCGCTGAGGAACGCCGATTGGATGATGAATTGCGATCGCTTCAATTTCTTGTGATTTCCGTTTTGCGGCACTCGGCGCGAAGGGGCGGACCGGGTTCGGCATCGCACCGCAAACGCCTGCCATCCGTGGACGAACCGCACGACGGCTCGTCGCGACACGCGATGTCGTCCTGCGCACGATCTTGACAACGCCGCTTTGGAGAATGTCAATGTTTTACACGCCGCATTCGGGAACGTACTCATACCGGCGCATCTTTGCAAGGCGTCTCTGATCAGGAGGGCTAGGCCGTGGCGACCGTCGTTCGATCTCACACAGCGCTCAAGGTGCTGCTGACGGTGCTTGCGACGCTCCTCGCGGTCGGCGGGCTCGTCATGCTCGCCGCCAGCCCATGGGTGCTCGAGCGGCTGGGCGCGTGGACCGGCGCGGACGGGAACATCATCGACTTTCTGCTGCGCGGGCGCCTCGCGCATAACAGCGCCGTCATGAACGTGCTCGTGCAAGGCATCGGTGCGTTCGCGCTCTGTTTCAGCTATGCGCTCTTCGCGGCGGGTCGCGATCCGGTGCGGTATGCGGCCGTCGTCGACGCGACGATCGCGTTCGCCGTCATCGTCTCAGTCATCGACGCGCTCTCGATTCGCGCGCTCGCTGGAGGTAGTCACTACCTTATCGCGTTCGGCTGGAGCCGCGTCGCGATCCGATTGATGTTCGCTGCAGTGCTCCTGATGTTGCGGCCCCGCGCCAGCGCTTCATAGCATCGGCAGCGCACGGCGGTTCCCAACCGGAAACGCGGCGTCAATGTCTGCGACTTCCTCGGGCGTCAGCGCGAGATCACCGGCGCCGGCGTTGTCGCGCACGTGCTCGACGACCTCGGCTTTTGGGATCGCGAACACGCCGTCGCCGCGCGTGAGGAACGCAAGCGCGACTTGGCGCGGCGTTGCCTCGTGCCGCCGCGCGACCATGTCGAGCGTCTGACCGCCGCGCGATCGCACCGAGGGAAAGTCGCCCTGGCCGAACGGGCTGTACGCGACGAGCGCGATGCCGTGCCGGCGGCAGTAGGGCAGCACGCGCTGTTCGACGCTGCGTTCCAGCACGTGGTAGAGCACTTGATTGCACACCAGCGGATGCCGCTCGAGCGTGCGCCGCGCCTCCGCCATATCGTCGACGTCGAAATTGCTCACGCCCAGCGCCCGTATCTTGCCGTCGTCGACCAGCCGCTCCATCGCGGCCATCGTCTTCGCCAGCGGATGACCGGAGCGCCAATGCAAGAGGTAGACGTCGAGATAGTCCGTACTGAGGCGGCGCAGTGACGCCTCACACGCCCGCAGCGTACCCTCGTACGTGGCGTGCTGCGGCAGCACTTTCGAGACGATGAAAAGCTTCTCGCGCGGCGTGCGCGCGATCGCCTTGCCGACGACTTCCTCAGCACGGCCATCGCCGTACATCTCTGCCGTGTCGATGTGAGTGAGGCCAAGCTCGATACCCAACCGCAGCGCCGCCGCGGCGCGTTGCGCACCGGCGCCGCGATCGGGCATCTGCCAGGTTCCTTGGCCTATGACCGGCGCTGAAACATGAAGCGGGCCGAACTGCTGTCTGCGCACGCGGGCGCTCCGCGTTCTTCGAACCCGGGCGCAAGTCCCGGCCCCCCGAGAGCCGGGCTGCAGACGAATGATCGCAAGGAAAATGCCGGACCGGCGTCCGGCATCTCATCTCGTGCAGCTCGTGTACTCGAGGCGGCTACCTAAAATTATAGCTGTATGTCGCGGAATCGCCTGTGTCGACCTGCCGGAACTTCTTGTACTCGAACGGGCACTTGTTCTGGGCGTTGTAGAGCGTGAAGGGGTCCTCGGGGTTCACGCACATCTTGTACGCACCGCCGTTGTTGTCGTCGCCTGACCATTCCCACGAGTCGTCGTTGTTCACCGCGTAGACATACACGTAGCGGACCTTGAGGTTGCCGGCGATGGCCGTCTTGCACTGCCCCGGATCGAGTCCCCACCAGCCCTCGGAGATGAAGTAGTCGTACTCCTTCGAGTAGTAGGCGACCGCGGTGTTGATGTGCTCTTTGTAGTTGTTGCACACTTTGAACGACGCTCGCGCAGGCGAGGGCAGGAGCGCCATCGCCCCGATCACCGCGAGTGCGGCTGCCGCCAAGACCGCAAGCCTCTTCATATGGATCCTTTCACATCAAGGGTAAACGCCCGGCCCCATACTGCCGGCTGGATAGATTATCGGACGTTCGCCCGCCCGGCGCACATGGCCCTTCGTGGAGAAACAGAACCGGAGCGCTTTCGGCGCTCCGGCTGATCGGCCTTGCGTTGGCAGCGATTCGGGCTGCTTCGCGCTTGCCTGCCTTTATCTGAACGTGTACGTGTACGATAGATAATCTCCCGTGTCGACCTCGCGGAACTTCTTGAACTGGAACGAGCACTTGTTCTGAGCGTTGTAGAGGGTGAACGGGTCGTTCGGGTTGACGCACATGCTATACGAGCCGCCGTTGGAATCGTTGCCGGCCCATTCCCACGAGTCGTCGTTGTTGGACGCGTAGACGTAGATGTACCGATCCTTCAGATCGCCGCCGATCGCCGTCTTGCACTGGCCGGGATCGAGTCCCCACCAGCCCTCGGAGATGAAGTAGTCGTACTCCTTCGAGTAGTAGGCGACCGCGGTATTGATGTGCTGGTTGTAGCTGTTGCAGACCTTGAATGCTGCGCGCGCTGGCGCAGGCGCGAACGCCATCGCCGCCAGCACCGCGACGACGGCCGCCGCCATCAGGACATGGCTCCTCATGCTAACATCCTCCCAGTCAACGGAGTCTGCACATACGACCGGGGGTCGAGGGCCGCCGTTACACGCCCGCCGCCGCTAGATCGACCACTCCCAGGTGTTCCAAAAAGGTGTGACGGCGTGCGCCGGCCTGTAATTCGAGAAGTCCGTATTGATGACGTCAAGGCGCTTGACGTACCAGATGACGATGAACGGCAGCTTGTCGGCGATCTCGCGTTGGACGACCGCGTAGTCCGCCTTGCGCTTGGCCTGATCGTAGTTCGCCAACGCGTCAGCTTCCGCGCGGTCCAGTGCCGGGCTGCAGAAATGATAGATGTTCCAACCCTTGGGCGGAGCCATGTCGCAGCGCACGAGAACCGACTCGTCCGGGTCGACGCCGTTCGCCCACTCCTCATAGGCGACGTCGAAGTTACCGGTTTGCTCGACGCCCGCGTCGGCAAGCGTCGCGTAGAGCTGATTTGACGGGAAATTCTTGATCTGAATCCCGACGCCGGCCTGGCGCCACTGCTCTTGGATCACCTGCTGGGCGCCGGCGACGGTGCTCGAGCCCGTGAAACCGACCATCTCGAACGCCAGCGGCTTGCCGTTCCTATGGCGCAGCCCATCAGGTCCGAGCGCCCAGCCCGCCGCATCCAGCAACGCCGCGGCGCGCTTGGGGTCGTACGGGTAATCGGCCGCCTTGTCGTCATGCACCCATAAGAACGAAGGTTGGTCGGTGTTGCCGAGCGCGTTGACGCCGTGGCTCACTTTGTCGATCAGTTCTTGACGGTTGGTGGCATAGGCGAGCGCGCGGCGCACCCGGATGTCGTCGAGCGGGGGATGACCGGCGTTGATGCCGATGTCGGCGAACTGCGTGAATTCCGTGAGCAGCACGCGCGTCCCCGGGATGGTGCGCAGCACGGGCAGTTGCCCTTCGGTCGCGCGGTAGTAGAAATCGGCCTCGTGCGATTTCAAAAGGATCAGCATGGTGTTGTCGTTGCCGACGATGCGCCACTCGATCTTGCCCAACTTGGGCGATCCGCGCCAATAGCGCGAGTTCGCGACGAACGTCAGATGCGAGCCGCGTTCGTACTCGACAAGGCGGAACGGGCCGGTGCCGATAGGCAAGCGGTTGTATGCGGCGTGTGCGAGCTCCGGCAGCCGGCCGAGCACGTGTTTCGGCAAGATCGCGACCGGGGTGTTCGACATCGTGAAGAACGAGTTCACAAAGGGCGAAAAGCGCCGTCTGAGATGGATGCGTATCGTGTAGTCGTCGAGCTTGTCGATGCGGCCGACAACGTCGAAGCCGGCGCGGCTCAACACCGGGTTGGCGGGGTTGAGCATTTGGCGCCAGGTGAAGATCACATCGTCAGCGCTAAAGGGCGCACCATCCTGCCACGTCACCCCGCGGCGCAGGTGATACGTGATCGTGAGGCCATCGCGCGAGATGCCGCGGTTTCGCAGCGTCGGCACGATCGTGGCCAGTTCCGGAACGAGCTGATTCTCGTCGCTCCAATTGAACAGGTAGCCGGCCCAAAACATCGACAGGTCTATGTCGACGACTTCAGTCCCGAACATCGGGTTGAGATTATCAGGCTCTTGCCGGCTGACGATGCGCAGCACGCCGGGCTTTGTCCAGGCGTTGTGCGGCCCGGCCTGGGGGCCGGCCGACGTGCTGATCTTGGTGCACGCCGTCGCGAGCACGGCGATGGCGATCACGGCGGCCGCCACACCCGCAGCGCTCGCGCGAAGGTTGCAGATCGCAGCAGTCGAGCGCCGCCCGCGCAATCTAATGATGATCTTTTCGCAAGGCGTCGGGCCGAGCGCGCAGCTCGTCGATCAGCTCGATGAGGCCGCCGGCGGCCGCGGCGAGCAGCTTTTCGCCCTTGGCAGCCGTCGCTTTGGTGGGGTCGCCCATAACGCCGCTGTCTGATATGGCGCTCCAATGCTCCATCATGAGCAGCGGCCCATCCCCGGCGACAAGGTCGGTCCAATAGTTCTTCGACGGCCGATGCGACAGCTCGCGCCGCGCGAGCGCCATATCGACGAGATCGGGCCGCAACGCCAGATACATGGACGTCTCGAACTCACACGCGTGGTTCATGCCGCCGACCTTGTCGGATTCGCGCAGGGCTTCGGCCGCCGCGTGCACGCCTGGGGCATTCCAATAGTTGACCGCAGCGGCGGTCACCCCTGACTGCACGATCGCCAGCCGCGCGATGATGTCCACGAACGGCGCGTTCGAGCCGTGCCCGTTGACGATCAGCAGGCGCTTGAAACCGTGGTGCGCCAGGCTATTGCACACGTCGACTCCGTACTGGATGAGCGCTTGCCACCCGATCGTGATGGGCCCGGGAAAGTCCATGTGGTGCGGCGTGTAGCCGTGATTGATGGCCGGCACCAGGACGGCGCGATCCGCCGCGCTCGCGACCGCGCGCTCGCACACGGCAGAGCAGAGCAGCAAGTCCGTGTCGATCGGTAAATGCAGGCCGTGGTCTTCGAGGACGGCGACGGGGATGACCGCGACTTTGCGTGCCGCGACGGCATCTTTGACTTGCGGCCACGTCAAAGAGCCGTAGTGGTGCTCGACCGGCATGACCGCGCCGGTTCGCTGGCCCGGCAAGTGAATCCGTGATGGTCGCGACCCGGTTGGAATCCGCCAGCCGGGACATAGACGAACGCTTGAGCGGCTTGACGGGCGTTTCGACGTATGCTATATACATATTGTACTAGTGCGCTAGTATAATAGCATAAGACGAGAGGCCGACCGAGGGCGGCCGCGACTACAGAAAGGATCGAGCCATGTTGAGCAACTACCGCAAGGCCGACGGTGCGCAAACGATCGAGGATCTGCGCCACCCGTTCGTCCGCCTCCCGAGAATCGAAGTCACGACCGTGTTCGCGGGCTGGGGGCCTAGGATCTAGCGACGATGCCCGCCATCTTTACGGTCGACCCCCGCAGCGGAGTGCCGATCTACCTCCAGATCGTGGAGCAGGTGAAGCGCTCCGTTGCGCTCGGTGTTCTGGCGCCGGGGGAACAGTTGCCGACTGTAAAGCAGCTGGCTGCCGACCTCATCGTCAACCCGAACACGGTCGCGCGAGCTTATCGAGAGCTCGAACGCGATCAAGTCATCGAAACAATGCCGGGCCGGGGCTCTTTTGTCGCCGGCAAGGGGACCGTCGCCGGCGCGAAACGCGCCGTCGCTGACGTCGCCGATCAGGCACTCATCCAAGCGGTGCGCGAGGCCAAGTCGATGGGGCTCGCGCGCAACGAATTGAAAGCTTTATTCGAGCGCGCGGTCGATCGCTGGTATCCCAACGTCGCGTCTGAGGAGGACGCTGCATCATGATGGACACGAATGCCGCAATCTCGGTCAACAACCTCAAGAAGTACTACGGCGCTACGCGCGCGGTTGACGACGTCAGTTTCCGGATCGGCAAGGGCTCGATCTTCGGCTTGCTCGGCACGAACGGCGCGGGCAAGACGACGACCTTCAAATGCATGCTGGGGCTCGCATTTCCGCAGGCCGGCGAAGTCCGCTTCGACGGCGAGCTGCTGCGGCCCGAGCTGTTCGAGCGGATCTCGTACGTGCCGGAACGCAGCGCGCTCTACGAGTGGATGACCGGTCGCGACCACCTCGAGCTGACGCGGCGGTCGTTCCGCCGCTACGACGCAGTACGCGCGCAAGCGCTCGTCGACTTGTTCGCATTCGATGTGCGCAAGAAAGTCAAGCAGCTGTCGAAGGGCCAACAGAGCGCGCTTGCGCTCACGATGGCGTTCGCCATCCGTCCGGACATCCTCGTGCTCGACGAACCGTCGAGCGGGCTGGACCCGGTGCATCAGCGGCACGTGTTGGATCTGATGATCGATGCCGCTGCGCGCGGCGCGACCGTGCTGTTCTCGTCGCACCAGATCGGCCAGGTCGAGCGTGCCGCGGACCACGTCGCCATCATGCACAAAGGCAAGATCGTGCTGGCGGGCGACGTCGAGGAGCTGCGCGCCGGCGAAAAGGTCGTGGAGGCGACGTTCGACCGCGACGCGCCGGAGATCAGCGGGCTAGCCGGCGATCCGCACGTCCGGCACGTCATGCGTCAAGGCCGAATCCTGCGCGCGTACATCCGCAACGGCGGCGACGGCATCGCGAACCTCATCGGCTCCGCCAAACCTGCAAGCCTGCGCGTGCTCAATCAGAACTTGGAAGACATCTTCCTTGCAGCCGTCGGCGATGAATCGGGCGCCGCATTGGGCGCGGCGCGCGGGGAAGGCTAGCGATGTACTACAAGGAGTACTTGCGCGCACGCCGGGCGTTCGTCGTCTTCATCATCGTGGCGGCGGTTCTGCTCGTGATTTCTCTTGTAGGCATGGCATTGGGCGGGGGCGTCGATCGAAAGCCCGACCTTGTGCAGTGGCTTGCGCTGCTCGGCGCCGCCGCCCTGGCCGCTTCGATCATGGCGACGGTCTTGGGCTCAGCGCTCGCGCAAGAAAACGACGGCCACCTCGAGCTGGCCTGGACGAAGCCGTACTCTCGCACGAGGTACGCGGCGACCGCGATCGCGATCGACATGGCCGCCATCGTGCTCGCGCTGCTCGTGGGCTTCGCGTTCATCTTGATCCATATCGTCATCGGCCACCCGAACGAGCATCTGGTGGCGGGCCCTGATGCCGCGATCAACGCTCTTCGCTTCGCGCTCTTCCCGCTTGCGTGGTATGCGCTCATCGTCGGTTTGAGCGCCGGCACGCGCGGTAGAGCAGGGGTCGTTCAGGGTTTGATCTGGCCCATTGCACTGGTTCTCGTCGTACTGCGTGACGCGCCGTTGAGCGCCATGTGGCACGGCGTGTTCGTCGCGCTCAACGCCATCAACCCGTTGATCTATGCCTCGTATCAAGACCACGGCGACGTGGCGATCGTCGGCGCAAGTCCTCTCCACGTGGTCACGAGCACTGTGGTGCTCGCGGCACTGGTGATCGCCGGTTGGGCCGCTGCAACGATCCAATGGCGCCGCGTCGAGGCGTGAGGAGACGGCGTGTTGTACCCAGAGATGAAG
>Ga0187846_10001878_pt1 | contig 11744 bp, 10 predicted proteins | sample TC_taG_FD_161473 | JGI IMG/M metagenome (GOLD analysis project Ga0187846, IMG submission 161473) | Biofilm microbial communities from the roof of an iron ore cave, State of Minas Gerais, Brazil - TC_06 Biofilm (v2) | ecosystem: Environmental > Terrestrial > Deep subsurface > Cave > Wall biofilm... | reverse complement strand
GAATTGACCTGGGTGTAGTACGGCAGATGGGTGCCGTTTGGAATCGTACTGCCGTCCGGTAGCGTCAGGCTCGCTCGCAGGCCGGAAGCGAACAACAGGTCGCTGCTGAAGAGGGTGTCCATCCACCGGTAGGAGGCGCCGGCCGAACCCGTCAGCTTCTGCTCGTGGTCAAGGTCGATGTAGTTGCTCGAGATGTACCTGAGATCGTCGGGGCTGAAGTTGAACTGGGCCGATTCGATGTCCTCGCCCTTCGCCAACTGCCACGACAGGTTCGCGTACACCGACAGGTACTTGCCGGCGTAGTTGGTTGTCAGCTCGAGCCCCATTTGCCGGCCTTTGCGGTAGTTGAAGGGCGTCAGAATGATCGGCGCACCGAATTGACCCTCGTCGATCAGATCGTTCGAGAGCTTGTAATAGCCGTCGATGCCGGCACTTAACGCGCTCGTGAGCTTCTGCAATACCCCGAGGTCGAAGTAGTTGGCGCGCTCCGCCTTCGGCGAATCCGCCTGCGTGACCGAGGGCGCCGCCGAGGTATGGAGAAACTTCGAGATCGTCTCGTTGCCGATCAATTCGAACGGCGGCGGCGAGAAGTACCGCGAATAGCCCCCGTGCACGGTGGTTTCGGGCAGAGCCTGCCATACGACGTTCAGCCGAGGGCTGAACTGACCGCCGCTGGTAAAGGCAGTGTAGTGGTCGAAGCGCCCGCCGTAGTTGACTGTCAGGTTGGGCAGCAGCCGGTACTCGTCCTGCAGATAAACGCTTTCGATACGTTCGGTCTGGGAGGCGTCGTCAGCAATCGACTGCGGCGCGGTGCTGGTCTGCATTCCGCTCGCGTCAAGCGGCAGGGCGAGCGAGTTCGTCAAGCTGATCGAGCGGTCGTTCTGCAGATATACGCCACCCCTGAGGGTGTGGAGCTCGTTCAACTTATAGGCGGAATCCGATTGCAGGCCGAACGCCGTGTTGCGCTTGTACGCCTGCTGCGACACGCCGTTGAACAGCAAGTCGCCGATCGGGTCGGGCTGGAAGCTCAGGCTCGAGTAGCGGCTGATCAGGGCCGTATGGGTATCCAAAGCACCTTCCGAATGCTGCCAGCTCACGATCGCGAACTGCGTGATCTCCCTCTGGTCCTCGTCGAGATCTGCGCTCTGGAAAGTTTTCTGGCCGTTCACGTTCAGGGGGCACGGCACCGGCGGCGCTGAGGGCACCGATCCCGGGCAGAGCGCCAGCGTCGGCACTGGCAGACCGCTCTGATTCGGAATCTGGAACGATCCGGACGATGCACCGAAAGTCAGCGCCAGGCGATCGTCCGCGCCCAGCACGTCCTCCAGGTAAGCGAGGCCGTGGTACTGCTTGGTGTCGTCGTGGATCGGATTCGACCTGCCGTCGGGCGACTCGATACCCAGATCGTTGCGCAGGTAGTCGCCTACAACGAAGTAGTTGAACGAACCGGAAGAGCCCGCATAGTTGATGCTGGGCTGCACCGTGCCGTGGCTGCCGCCATAGATCGAAACCGACCCGCCGGGCTTGAGCGCGCCGTTCTTGGTGGTCAGATCGATGATGCCGGCCGTGCGCAGTCCGTATTCGGCCGGCAGCGCGCCGGTGATCAAGCTCATCGACGAGATCACGCGCGGATCCAGCAGCTGGCCGAACACGCTGATGCCCTCGGGCAGGATTACGCCGTTTAGCCGGTATTGCAGCCCGTTGTGCTCGCCGCGGATGTGGAACTGCCCGAAGGAATCCTGTGCCACGTCTGGTGCCTGCATGATGACCTGGTTGAGCAATGTGTTATCACCGCCGGGCACCGCGTTGATGGCGGCCTGATCCAGCGTGTAGACGGAAGCGCCGGTCTGGTTTTGAATTCCCGTGCGAGCGTCGTTCAGGCGCTTGACCGTTCCAATGATCTCGATTCGCTGAACCGGTGCGTCCGGAGGAGGCGGGGGCGGGTCTGCTGCGTCAGGCGGATCGGCCGCCGGCGCAGGATCGGCCGCCGGCGCAGGATCGGCCGCCGGCGCAGGCTCGGCCGAGCAGGCCGCACCCGGCAATACGAAGGTCATCATCGCCACGGCAATTGCCGTCGCGCCCAATGCAACACGCGCTGCAATTCGAGACATCGCAGAACTCCCCTGAGGACGAACCGCTCGCCGGCGCAGTCCTACGGAGCGCGCCGGAAGAACCACTTACGGATCGGTCAGAGAAGAGACGGTGGTGCGCGGCTGTGGGGAACCGCAATCCGGGCAATGGGCGCGATCGGCAACCGGAAGCCGATCGCTTCGAACACATCCGCCGCAACGATAGCGAGCGCTGCCGCGGAATTCGCCGCCGCACCGGCAATATGGGCGAAGGCGAAACACTTGTCGCAATACTGGCTGTCGCCGGGATGGGCGTCTTTCTGCGTCTTCCGGGTTTCACTGCCCCCTGGAAGATGTTCCAGGGAATGGACGAACGTCCCTTGCTGCGCGATCAGCAGCAGCGGAAACAGAAGGGCAAGCGCCAGGCGGCGCATCGAGCAGGTAGTCACGAACGGTTTACAGCAACAAAATTCAGTCGGCGGCTACCGTACCAGTTTCCCATACCCGTGACAACGTGAATAACGGGAAACTTCCGCGTCTTCGTCAAGCAGTTACGGCCAGTTAACAACCTTATTGCGAAACTTCGCCAAGCCTCATCGACTCAGCGCCGGATGCGTCCTCTCTCATCGCAAGCCAGTCTGCGTAGCCTGTAATGATGTCGAGCGCCGCGTGTATTGCCATCGCGGGCAACAGCGAGCCGAAGATCGCCAATGTCCCCGTCAAAGACGCTCCACCGATCGCAGCGACCACAACACCTTTGGCGCCCTGATACGAATGAGCGAGCGCGAAGACCGCCAACGAGGCAGCCGCAGCGACCCACCATTCCAACCAATTGTGAAACAGCCAAATGAGGTAGCCACGGCAAAGAAACTCCTCGCAAATTCCGGCAGTCAATCCCATCGCAACATACAAGTGAAATTCGGACCGGGTGCGCGGAATCATCGGGGAAATTGTTCCTAGCTGCCGCAGGTCATCTCGGAGCTTTTCTCTCCTCTGAGCACTTCTTGCGACCTTCGAGGCGCGCCACGCTTGCACTAGTGCGATCACCAATACCAGGGCGGCACTGCTCCACGCGCGCCATCCATCGGGAACCGACAGTGCGATCGCGTTCCACGCACGCCCCTGATAGACCCAAAGACAAACGCCCAAACCGGTCAACAGCCACGGCACAACGATGTTGATCGAATACAGCCGTCGGCGCGCCCTCGTGGGGTCGGTGGCGAGATGCCGACGAAACATCGGCGTAACGACGAAGTGATCGGCGACAGGCAGGGCTGCGAGCAGCACCAAATAGAGCCAATCAAACCGAGTCATCGAGTGGGAGACGCTTCAATACCAGTGAAAGAACTCATGTACCACCGCGCGGAAACGCCTATTTCGCCGCGATACATTCGACCTCGACGCGCGCTCCGAATGCGAGGCCATTTGCTCCCAGGGCGCTACGCGCAGGGTATCTACCCGCGAAGAAGCTCTTGTAGACCTCGTTGAAGGCCGCCCACTCCGACATGTCGGCCAGCATCACCGTGCATTTGACTACATCGCGCAGCCCATAGCCATGGGCTTCGAGCGACGTCTTGATGTTCTCCATCGTTTGACGCGCTTGCGCCTGGATTCCCCCTTCGACGAGTTTCATCGTGCCGGGAACCAATCCGATCTGGCCGGACAGATACAGGATGTCGCCGACCCTTACCGCCTCGGAAAAGGGAAGCGTCCCGGGAATCACTTTCCCGGAATTCAGGAACTCGATGTGGTCGGCATCCGCCGCCCACGCCGAATGCGCAAGAACAAGCATCACGATGTTCGCTGCTGCCAGCACGTTTCTTTTCATTGTGATCTCCCACGCAAGAAAAACCGGTCAGGCGGGCGGCCAAGCGGGCGGCCTCGGATGGATGCGCGCCATCGCCAGCACATCGTCGTAGCGGCCGTCGCGCAGGCCGTACGCGCGCAGCCTCCCCTCGACTTCGAAGCCGAACCGTTGATACAGCCGGATCGCCCGCTCGTTGTCGGCCCAGACGGTGAGCTCGACGCGCAGTATGCCTGCCCACCGGTCCGCGTAGTCGAGCAGCCCGCGCATCAGCTCGGTGCCCACTCCCCTGCCCTGCACCGCTTTGGCGACGCTGATGCCGAGGGCCATCGCGTGGCGGCGCCGCACGTTGGGCATCACCGTGTGCAGACCCGCGCCGCCGACGACCTCGCTGTTGAGCTCGGCTACGAGGTTGAGGTCGGTCTGCCCCGGCTCTGGCGGAGCCTCCAGACGCTTGCGCCATGCCGCCGCGTTCGGGTAGGGCAGCTGCATCAGCTGGGCGAAGACATCCTCGTCGGCCATGATGCGGGCGTAGGCCGCCGCATCGTCGGGTCCTGCGCGTCGTAACTGGATCGTGTCCATCGTTTGCCTCTTCATCGTCGTCGCCGGGAACGGCGGAAAAACGAAGAGGCCCGCTTGTAGCGGGCCTCTTCTGAAATCGGTTCGGTGTTCGGGATGTCAGCCGGCCCGCCGGCTTTGTCGTCCCCCATGGCGAATGGTTGCGTGCATCGACAGCTGAATGGCGACCACGCCCGCCGTCGCTGCGGTCAGCGGCGGCGTTGCGAAATGCAGGCAGGCGAAGTGTGCGAGCGACATACCCATCATGCTATCCGGTGTCCGCTACGGCCGTCAATCTCGGAATTGCGCTTCCGCACACGTTGCGAACGAGGCGAGACAGACCTTATCGCGGCGGCTGCGTCAGGTTCCAACCCTGCACGACACCGTTCGAATCGAACTTGACCTGCAGAGTCTTCAGCGACGTCCCGGACAGGTTCGCCATCCTTCCTTCGGCGAAATAGTAGGTCCACTCGTCGTAGCGCTGGCCGCTCGTCTCGACGTCAACCCCGGTGGCTGCGGGAGCCCCCAGCCAGCCGCGGACCTGATCGCGCGTCGTCGTTCCGCGCTCCACATGGGTGGTGAAGGCAGTTAGATCGAAATCGCTGCCCACGTGGAACCAGCCTGTGGCGCAACCGCCGATGCCGATCGACAACGCCGCCGCAGACGCAAACCGAGCGATCCTCTTCATCTTCGCCTCCTCGTTCATCCAGCCCTTTGCTGCGCGTCCAGGATCCAGCGGGCGATCACCGGCCAGAACTGCTGCAGCGACTCGGAGCCCATGAAAAGGCCCACGTGACCGCCGGGGGCGACCGCCTTGCCGACGCCCTGCCTCTGCGTGCCCACCAGATTCTCGGCCGCGAATAGCTGCTCCTTCGGGGTGATGTCGTCCGCTTCCCCGGCCAGCATATACACCGGGCAGCGGATTTCGCGCAGCGAGAGCCTTCGTCCCAGACCGACGAACTGGCCCTGCGCCAACTGGTTCCTACGGAACAGCTCGTCGATCACTTGCAGGTACCAGCGCCCCGGCAAATCGATCGGGTTCTCGTACCAGCTGGAGAACGCCTCGGTCTTGCTCACGTACTCCGCGTCATCGATGTGCTGGTACAAGCGGACGTACTTTTCGAGATACTGCTCTTCGGGGTGCATGTTCTTCCAGCCGCGCAGCATCACCCTGCCCCGCATCAGCCCGCCGCCCAGCGCCACCAGGTCCTCGTAGAAGCTCTGCGGAAAGGATTCGATCATCGCCTTCAGCGGCCCCTCGCCGGCGTGCGTGTCGATCGGCGAACCGGCCAGCACCAGCGCAACGACACGGCCGGGGTAGCGTGCCGCGTACATAGCCGACATCCACCCGCCCTGGCACAGCCCGACCAGGTTCACCCGCCCGCCCAGGTCGTCGATGCAGACGTTCAACTCGGCCAGGTAGTTGTCGATGTCGTAATCCTTCATCACGGTGGTCGCACTCTTCCAGTCGGTCACCAGCACGCGACCGAGCCCTTCGGCCAGCAGCGTCTGCACCAGGCTCTGCCCGCCGTGATAGTCGGTTATCGCTGCCGAGTGCCCGGCGTAGGGTGCGACGATCAGGGTCGGAGCCACCTGCGGCTTTGCCGTGCCGAACTCGCGCAGCAGCAGTGTGTGCAGATCGAGCAGCACGGTGTTGGCGGTTGCGAAGTGCGGCTTGAGGCCATGGTCGACCTTTTGCGCTTCCGCCAGGAAGCGCAGGTTGCGCCGGAACAGCTCCAGTTCCGCGTGCCCCAGCGCCGCGACCGCCGCGAGCGGCCAGAACAGCGGCACGCTGTGCTGCGGGTCTTGCAGTTTCGGAGTTTCGGCCCTCGCAACCACGGCGCTCCCTCATCCCGCGGGTCCAACGAGCATCCTGCGGGTGGAACATGCACCGCGTCAGTGTAGCGGCACGAGTCCTTGCAGCAGTGTGGGAATCAGTTCCGTCACCGTGGGATGAATGTGCACCGCCCGCGAGATCACTGTGTACGGCGCCCTGGCGTACATCACGTCGATCAGCGAATGTACGACCTCGTCGCCAGTGACACCAAGCAGGGCCGCACCGAGGATCGTGCGGGTTTCGGCGTCGACGACGATCTTCATGAAACCGAGCGTCTCGCTGCGCTCGCGCGCGCGGCCCACACGCGTCATCGGCATCTTGCCCACCAGCGCGGCGCGCCCGGCGGCTCGCACCTCGCGCTGGGTCATTCCGACCCTGCCGAGCGGAGGGTCCGTGAACAAGGCGTATGCGGGTATGCGGTCAGTGACACGTCGCTGCTCGCCGTCCAGCAGATTCGCGGCGACGATCTCGTAGTCGTTCCAAGAGGTGTGGGTGAAGGCTCCCCGGCCGTTGGCGTCACCCAGAGCCCACACGCCAGGCGCGCTGGTACACAATTGATCGTCGACCTTGATGAAGCCGCGCTCGTCGCGTTCGATCCCGGCGGCCTCCAGGCCAAGTTCGTCCGTGTTGGGCCGCCGCCCCACTGCAAGCAGCAGGTGGCTGCCGACGATCCGTGGCGGGCCTTCGGCGCAGTCGGCTGTGACGGCAACTCCGCCATCGCTCGCCTCGGCTCCCAGGCACATCGCGTTCAGGCGGAATTCGACACCCTCACGCGCAAGAATGTCGCGCAACGCCTCCGAGACATCCTCGTCCTCGCGCGCGATCACGCGCGGTGCCATCTCCACGACGGTCACGCGCGCGCCGAAACGCCGGTACATCTGAGCGAATTCCAGGCCGATGTAGCTGCCTCCGACCACGATCAGGTGCTCGGGAACCTGGTCGACTTGCATCATCTCGATGTTGGTCCAAAACGGCACCGAGTTCAGTCCGGGCCAGTTTGGAACCATCGGCCGTCCGCCGACATTGAGGAAGATCCGTTCGGCCTCCAACTGCTCGCCGTTCACCTCGATGCGATGCGGCGCCGTGAAACGCGCATGCCCCCGGAACACACGCAAGCCCGGCATGTTCTGCACCCAGTTGGTCACGCCGTTGACCGAAGCCTGGACAATCGCATCCTTGCGCGACTTCACAGCCTGCATGTCGACGCCGATCGGACCTGCGATCGTCACGCCGAAATCCGCGTGGCGGCGCGCGACGAAGGCGGCCTGCGCGCTCGCGACCAGCGCCTTGGTGGGAATGCAGCCGTTGTTGACACAGGTGCCGCCGAAGTGCTCGCGCTCGATGAAAGCGACCGACATCTTGGCGGCCGTCAGCCGGCCGGCCAGGGCCGGCCCGGCTTGACCGCTGCCGACGATGATGGCGTCGAAGCTCTGCATCGCGTCTCCCCGCCGGCGCCAAATCGGCCGGCTGCACGGCGCGCATTTTGCGCCAAGGGGACGCCCGCGTGTTGGAGCAGCGCCGAATTCGCGCAGCGGCTGCCGAGATGCGCAGCCCGCTATCGGGACCGGCCGCTGGCCGGGAGCCGCCGCACCGATCAGAATCCGGTCAGAGCGATTCGAGGTACGCCGCAAGCTGCTGCATCTGCTGCGGCGTCAGGTCCTTCACGATGCCGTGCATCACGGGCGCGGACCGCAGCACGTTCTGGATCACGAGCATCTGCTTGAACAGGTACGGCGCGTGCTGGCCAGCCAGGCGCGGAAACGGGCCGGCACCGACCGCGCCCTTGCCATGGCAGGTCTCGCAGGCAGGAATCTGCTGCGAAGGGATTCCCTTCTCGTAGATCTCCCGGCCTGCCGCGGCCTGCGCCGCGTTGCCGGCGGTTCCCGCGGCGGGACGCTGCTGCGAGTAGTACTCGGCCAGCGCAGCGATCGTGTTGTCGCTCAGCTGCGAGGCCATTCCCCACATGTAGGCCATCGCATCAGGGTCTCCGCGCGTCTGGTCGCGAAAAGCCTTCAGCTGCGCTTCGAGGTATGCGGCCTGCTGCCCCGCCAGTCGCGGAAAGGTCGGCGCGGTGCTGCGGCCACCGGGTCCGTGGCAGCTGACGCACGTCTCCGTCGCCAGCTTGGCCGCTTCCTTCTTGTCGGTGTCGGAGATATCGGCCAGCACCGGCCCGATCGCGCAGGCCAGCACACCGACGGTCAGAAGCTTCAGAGCGGCGCTTTTCACGATGTCCTCACGAGGCTGATAAATCGGGCTGCAAGATTGGGCGGTTCCCGGTCGCGCTGCATGCTAGAAGTTGAACCAGGCCAGCATGTACAGCGTGTTGTTGTCCGACGCGTTCCGAGGGACGACCCCGGGTGAGGCCGTCACGTCGTAGTTGCTGGAGCCGCCGTTGAACTTGGAGTAGATCACGTACTGCAGCGAAAGCTTCACGTTGAGGAACGGCAGGTAGTTCACCTCCAACGTATACCAGCGGCTGGACGGACTGCCGTTGACGCTGCCGGTCACCTGGCCAGCCCCGTACAGGCCGGCATCGGTGCTTCCGGTCGTGTTGAAGAAGGCCAACGAGGCTCCGATCTTGCGCCGGTAGTAGTAGTTGGCGATGAGCTTGAGGGTGTTCAGCGAGTCGCTCGAGTTGGTCCCGGAGAGCACGGCGCTCGCATCCAGGCTCTGGTTTTCGTGGATGTACGTCCCGAGCACGGTGAACTGGTGGTCGTCGCTGATGTACTGGTATTGCGAATCGAGCGCGTAATCGGTGAACTTGTCGCTCGGACCGGTGGCAGGGTTCGGAGTGGTTCCAGTGGGCGCGGCGGGAACGATGCTCGCCCGCACGCCGTACGTCCCCACCGACCACGATTGCTGCCCCCAGCGGTGCTCGTACGCGAGCCTCCAGTAGGGAGCCGCCCCGTGCACGAACGGCGCCTGGCTGCTGTCGAAAGGATGCACTCCTCCCGCGTGGGCGCCTGTGTAGAGGCCGAATTCGGCATAGATAGAGTGGTCGTACCAGACGTATGCGCCGAGTCCCCCCACATTGCCTGCGAGAGCGCCGTCGATCTGCGTGCCCGCACTAGGCGTTGGCGCGACCACGCTGCCGGAATATGGAAAACCCCAGGCGGGAGTGGTGTTCCATGGGTCCTGCACGGTCGGGTTGTTGTTCAGCGTCAGACCGGCGATCAGGTCCGTCTCCGGTGCCGCCGTGAAGTGATGCGCGTAACGGATATCGGTGTTGTCCAGACCGAAATGGTCACCTACGCCGTCGTACGTGAGCTGTATGAAAGAGCCGAGGCCGTCCGCGATCTTCCCGGCGTAGAAGAAGCTCACCTGTTGAGGGAAATTGGCATCCCCGGCCAGACCCACCGTGTTGGGAGGGAGGGTGGGCGGCGAGGCCAGGGCTCCTGAATCCGGCACGGCTTTCGAAACATGGTTGTAAGAGATCTGCGCCATCAACGACAACGGCGGGATCTGGTTCAGCGACAACGTCTCGGTGCGCTCGACGGTGATACCCTTGATCTGCTTCATGTTGTCGAGCACGTAGCCGTTGAGCTTGAACTCGCGCCCGAACGGCGTCAGCTCCGGAAATACCGTGTGGCAGGTCGAGCACGCCATGCCCGTCTGGCGCGCGTAGCTCGGGACCGCCTGTGCGGCGGGCAGGGCCAAGGCGAACAGCCCGGCGCCGGCAAGGGCATACATCAGTAGGGACCGCGATCGCGAGGCTTTCACTTCCCTGCTCCTTGTCAAAGTTCACCGGACCGAACTTAGTGAACGATTACCGGGTCGCCTTTGAGGTGCGTCAATGGAAATGCGATTGCTTTCGATTCGCGGGATCGCTGTCGCACCGTGGCGACGGGCAGTTCAGACTTCCAAGGTGGACCTGGCCCTCGTCGACGTCGCGCTAGAATCCGCCGGTACCAAGAGGTGGGGCAGGTACCGCCAACTGGGTAGGAGGAAAACAACGTGGCCGATCGCCCGCTCGACGTCGTCGGTATCTGCGGCAGCCTGCGCAGGGGTTCGTACAACAGAATCGTCCTGCAGGCGCTGCCCGGCCTGGCACCCCCTGGTATGCGGATCCGGGAGGCGCCGCCTTTTCACGAATTTTCTCTGTACAACGCCGACCTGCAGAGCGCCAACGGCTTCCCCGTGCCGGTGGAGGCTCTCGGCGCCGCCATCCGTGCGGCTGACGGACTGATCTTCGTGACGCCGGAGTACAACTTCGGGATTCCCGGCTCCCTGAAGAACGCGATCGACTGGATCTCGCGGCTACCGAACCAGCCGTTCGCCGGCAAGCCGATCGCGCTGCAGTCGGCTTCTCCCGGGCCGCTCGGAGGCGCGCGCGTGCAGTACGACCTGCGCCGTTCGTTCGTGTTTCTGGACGCGCTGGTGCTGAATAAGCCCGAGATCTTCATCGGCAATTACGCACAGCGCATCGACGAGAAGACCGGCCGGATCACCGACCCTCAGACGCAGGAGTTGCTCAAGCAGCAGCTTGCGGCTTTCGCCGCATTCATCGCTGCGCACGGACGGCACGGCTGAGCCGGGATGCCGAGTCCATGCGCCGCCGCCCCGCGGGGGGATGAGAGGCGGCGGAGGCGGCCTCGCCCGCGCCTCCGATTTCAGGGCTTCAGCGCCCGGTACAAGAACGGCAGGCTGACATCCATCCGGTAGTCGATTCCGGAGTGGTTGTCATCGAACTCCTCGTAGCGGTGGGGGATGCCGGCATCGGTCAGGCGCTTCGACAGGATGCGAGCGCCGTAGTGCAGGCGATACTGGTCGCGCCAGCCGCAGTCGATGAAGATCCCCTTCAAACTCTTCAGGCTGGCGCGGTATTTCTGCACCAGGTCGATCGGATCGTGCTCGAGCCAGCGCTGCCAGCGCGCCTCGATGCGCTCGCCGGTTTCCAGGTTGTAGGGCAGCCGGAAGCCGTTCGGCGCCCGAGGATCGGGATCGTACGAGGCAGCCATGCAAAGGTTCATGATGCAGTGGACCTCGGCAGGCGAAGGCTTGCGACGTTTGTCGAACGCCTCCAGGAAGCGGCGTACTCGGCCGTCGTCCAGACCTGAGGCGGCGCCGCGTTCGAGGCGCCGCACGTCGACCGGGCCGGTGTGGCGCGGCCGCGCACGGTACTTGGCGAGCTCGTCCAGAGTATTGGGCCAGTCGGCCCCGTAGCAAAAATCGAAGTAGCAGTCGCCGGAATGGTCCGCGACTGCTCCCCAGCAGTCGGCGTGCTTCATTCCGTGGATGATGGCGCCGTAGCCGCCGGAGGACTTGCCGAAACAACCGCGGTGCTCGCGCGAGGCAAGCGTGCGGAATTCGCGGTCGACCAGCGGAACCAGCTCACGCGTCAGGTAGTCGGCATAGCGGCCGATCGCCGACGAATTGATGTACTGGTTGCCGCCGAGGCGCGTGAAGCAGTCCGGGAATACGACAATGGCGGGCCCCATTTTGCGGTCGAACACCAGACGCGCGACCTGCTCGATCA
>Ga0187846_10001877_pt1 | contig 11753 bp, 11 predicted proteins | sample TC_taG_FD_161473 | JGI IMG/M metagenome (GOLD analysis project Ga0187846, IMG submission 161473) | Biofilm microbial communities from the roof of an iron ore cave, State of Minas Gerais, Brazil - TC_06 Biofilm (v2) | ecosystem: Environmental > Terrestrial > Deep subsurface > Cave > Wall biofilm... | reverse complement strand
GTTGACCGCTCGCATCCAGCCGCCCCTGACGCGGCGTCGCATCGACGCCGCCAGCGCGCTCAGGAACAGCCACCACAGTCCCGAGCCGACGAACACTCCGGAGACCAGTGTCGCAGCGTCCAGGTAACTCGGCGTTGCCACCAGTCCGAAGCCCGCGAACACGGCGACGAAGGACAGGATCGTCAGCGGATTGGCGAGCGTCAGCGCCAGGGTGGAGAAGTACGCGGACGCCAGCCCACCCGGCTTGACCTGAACCTCACTCTGTGCCGGTGCGGCGAAGAACGTGCGCGCGCCCAGGTAGCACAGTGCCACCCCACCGCCCAGCCGCAGCCATACCTCATGCGCGAACAAAAAGCCCGAAACCGCAGTCAAGCCGAATCCGGCGATGCAGCCATAGGCGGCGTCCGCGGTGGCCGCTCCCATGCCGGTCGCCAGCCCGGCAACCCGTCCCTGTTCCAGGCTGCGGCGAATGCACAACAGACCGATCGGCCCCACCGGGGCGGCGATCGACACGCCGATCACCAGGCCCTTGATCAGGAAGCTCAGCACCATGGACGAACCCGCAGACAGCCCGGCCCAAGGTTGTATATGATGGCCCGCAGGGAGTGGCAAACCGAGAACTCGAACAGGCAGGCAGCCAGGGCGCACGCGCGACGGCGCCGCGCGGGGTGGGCGCCGAGGCTCCAGAGGCGGCGATGGCCGGCAGCAATCCGTACGACTTCGGTCTGGACCGCAACGCGGCCAATTACGTCGCTTTGTCGCCGCTCAGTTTCATCGAGCGCACCGCGGCTGTTTATCCCGACCGGACGGCGCTGATCTACGAGGCACACCGGCAGAGCTGGGCGCGCACCTACGAACGCTGCCGGCGCCTGGGCAGCGCGCTGGCGGCGCGCGGGATCGGGCGCGGAGATACGGTGGCGGCGATGCTGCCGAACGTGCCGGCCATGTTCGAGGCGCATTTCGGCGTCGCGATGTGCGGCGCCGTGCTCAATACGTTGAACACGCGGCTCGACGCTGAGGCGATCGCGTTCATGTTGCAGCATGGCGGCGCGCGGGTGTTGCTGACGGACCGCGAGTACTCTGCGATCGTCGAAAAGGCGCTCGCGCTGCAGTCCGGGGAGCCTGCGCTGGTGATCGACGTGCGCGACGCGGCCGCCCCCGCCGGCAAGGACCTCGGGGCGATCGACTACGAGTCGTTTCTGGCCCAGGGCGATCCGGCTTTTGCGTGGCAGCTGCCACCCGACGAATGGGACGCGATCACGCTGAACTACACGTCGGGCACGACCGGTAACCCGAAGGGAGTCGTTTATCACCACCGCGGAGCGTACCTGAACGCGGCGAGCAACGTCATCTCGTGGGGCATGCCGCAGCATGCGGTCTACCTGTGGACGTTGCCGATGTTCCATTGCAATGGCTGGTGCTTTCCGTGGACGCTGGCGCTGATCGCGGCAACCAGCGTCTGCCTGCGCCGGGTCGACCCGGCCCAGGTATTCGCCCTGATCCGCGAGCACCGCGTCACCCACCTGTGCGGCGCGCCGATCGTGTACAGCATGCTGCTCAACGCTCCGGACGAGATGCGCGCCGGGATTCGCCACAAGGTCAACGGCCTGATCGCGGGCGCGGCGCCTCCGGTCGCGGTGATCGAGGGATGCGAGCGGGTCGGAATCGACATCACGCATGTCTACGGCCTGACCGAATCGTACGGTCCGGCGTCGGTATGCGCCAAGCAGCCGTCATGGTCCGAGGAGCCTGCGGAGGAGCGCGCGCGCCTGAACGGACGGCAGGGTGTGGCATACCACCTGCAACAGGCGATCGCGGTCCTGGACCCCGTGTCGATGCAGCCCGTTCCGCCGGACGGCGAAACGATGGGTGAGATCTTCTTCCGCGGCAACATCGTGATGAAAGGCTACCTGAAGAACCCGGCTGCGACGGCCGAAGTGTTCAGCGGCGGGTGGTTCCATACCGGGGACCTCGCGGTGCTGCAACCGGATGGCTATGTCAAGATCAAGGACCGCAGCAAGGACATCATCATTTCCGGCGGCGAGAACATCTCGTCGCTGGAAGTCGAAGACGCGCTGCATCGGCACCCAGCGGTGCTGGCGGCCGCCGTGGTGGCGCAGCCGGACCCGAAGTGGGGGGAGGTGCCGTGCGCGTTCGTCGAGCTCAAGGATGGGGCGAACGTGGAGGCCGACGCGTTGATCGAGCATTGCCGTGGCCTGCTGGCGCGCTTCAAGGTACCCAAGCGCATCGTATTCGGACCGCTGCCGAAGACGTCGACCGGCAAGATCCAGAAGTTCGTGCTGCGGCAGCGGGTCAAGTCGACCAGCGCCATTGAATAGGGCGGTACCGTGACGGCCGGCGACGTGATTCTGGAGACGCAGGGGCTGTCGAAGGAATTCATGGGATTTGCCGCCGTGCAGGACGTCGCCCTGCAGATCCGGCGCGGCAGCGTGCACGCGCTGATCGGACCCAACGGCGCCGGCAAGACGACGGTGTTCAACTTGCTGACCGGGTTCATTCGGCCGACCGCTGGCCGGATCCGGTTCAACGGAGCCGAGATCACGGGGCAGTCTCCGGTGCAGGTCGTGCGCCTTGGAATGGTGCGGTCGTTCCAGATCTCCGCGACTTTTCCGCACCTGACCGTCCTGGAGAACGTGCGCATCGCGCTGCAAAGGAAGATGGCCAATTCGTTTCACTTCTGGGAGCACGAGTCGCGGCTCGATGGCCTGAACCAGCGGGCGATGGAGCTGCTCGATGCGGTCGATCTGGCCGCGTTCGCGCACCGGATCACGGTCGAGTTGCCGTACGGACGCAAGCGCGCCCTGGAGATCGCCACCACGCTCGCGCTGGATCCGGAGCTGATGCTGCTGGACGAGCCGACTCAGGGGATGGGCCACGAGGACGTCAGCCGCGTGGTCGAATTGATCCGCAAGGTGGCGCGCGATCGCACCATCCTGATGGTCGAGCACAACCTGTCGGTGGTCGAGACGTTGAGCGATGTGATCACCGTACTGCAGCGGGGCAGCATACTGGCGCAGGGGCCGTACGCGGTCGTGTCCAAGGACCCGCGCGTCCTGGAAGCCTACGTCGGAGTCGAAGCGTGAGCAGCGCATTCGCTCCCAGCGGGGAAATGCTGCGGCTGGAGAATGTGCATGCGTTCTACGGCGAATCGCACATCCTGCACGGCATCGACCTGCGGGTGAACCGGGGCGAACTGGTGACGCTGCTCGGGCGCAATGGGGCCGGTCGCACGACGACCCTGAAAGCCATTCTCGGGCTGGTGGGCCGCCGCACCGGCACCATCACGTTCAATGGCGAGAGCGTCATCTCGATGGCGCCGCACCGGATCGCGCGCCTGGGCATCGGCTACTGCCCGGAGGAGCGCGGGATCTTCGCCGGGCTGTCGACCGAGGAGAACCTGATGTTGCCGCCCCGGCTGGACAGCTCGGGCCTGACGACGGACGAGATCTACGTGATGTTTCCCAACCTGCTCGAACGGCGTCGCAGCCCCGGCACCCGGCTGTCCGGCGGCGAGCAGCAGATGCTGTCGATGGCGCGCATCCTGCGCACCGGCGCGCGCCTGCTGCTGCTGGACGAGATCACCGAGGGCCTGGCGCCGGTGATCGTGAAGAAGCTGGCCGAGGTGCTCAAGACGCTGAAAGCGCGCGGCTTCACGATCGTGCTGGTAGAGCAGAATTTCCGCTTTGCGGCGCCGCTGGCCGACCGGCATTACGTACTGGAACACGGGCGCGTGGTGCAGACGGTGTCGCGCGAGGAGCTGCCGTCCTGCACCGAGCGCCTGCACGCTCTGCTCGGCGTATGAGGACGGATGCACCGGGCCGCGAGAATTCCCTTTCGACCACCTGCGAGGAGATCCGATGAGAGTGAAATTGCTGATCCCGGCCGCGATCCTGGCCCTGACCCTGGGCAGCGCCGCACACGCCCAGGTTGCGGACGGCGTCGTCAAGGTCGGCGTGCTGACCGACCTGTCCGGCACCTATTCGGACCTGTCGGGCCAGGGCGCGCTGGTAGCCACCCAGATGGCCATCGACGACTTCGTCGCGCAGGAGAAACCGTCGTTCAAGGTCGAGATGGTGTATGCCGACCATCAGAACAAGGCCGATATCGCCGCCAACAAGGCGCGCGAATGGTTCGAGCGCGACAACGTGGACGTCGTGACGGATCTTGTGACCAGCTCGACGGCTCTGGCGGTGATGAAGATCGCCAAGGAGAAAAACCGCATTGCGCTGGTGTCCGGGGCCGGCTCGACCAGGATCACGAACGAGGACTGCAACGATGCCACCGTGCACTGGGCCTACGATACCTATTCGCTCGCTTACGGCACCGCCAAGCAGGTGGTGCTGCACGGCGGCAAGACCTGGTACTTTCTGACGGCAGACTACGCGTTCGGTCTGTCGCTGGAAAAGGACTCGACCGACATCATCCTGGCGAGTGGCGGCAGCGTGCTGGGAGCCGCCCGCCACCCGTTCCCTGGCAACGCCGACTTCTCGTCCTTCCTGCTGAAGGCCCAGGCCTCCGGTGCGCAGGTGATCGGGCTGGCCAATGCGGGTACCGATACGACCAACTCGATCAAGCAGGCGGCCGAGTTCGGCATCACGCCGAAGCAGACGCTGGCCGGGTTGCTGGTCTTCATCACCGACGTGCATTCGCTCGGGCTGAAAGCGGCGCAGGGCCTGTACCTGACCGAGGGCTTCTACTGGGACCTGAACGACGGCACGCGCGCCTGGTCGAAGCGTTTCTTCGAGAAACACAAGAAGATGCCGACGATGGCGCAGGCCGGCGACTACTCGTCGATCATGCACTATCTGAAAGCGGTCAAGGCGGTCAACAGCGACGACGCCCAGAAAGTGATGGCGCAGATGAAGAAGACCAGGATCGACGACTTCTTCACCCATAACGGCCGCATCCGTGACGACGGCCGCATGGTGCACGACATGTACCTGTTCCAGGTGAAGAAACCGTCCGAGTCCACCGGCGCATGGGACTACTACAAGCTGATCGCGACGATCCCGGCCGAAGAAGGCTTCCAGTCGCTGTCGGCATCGCGCTGCCCGCTGGTCAAGAAGTGACATGGACAGGAGCCTGCGCCGCGGCCGGCTGCCGGCCCGACTGGCACTGACGCGGACCCGGAGGGGACGGCCGTGACGATCTTCGGCGTCCCGCTTCCGGCTCTGTTCGGGCAGCTGCTGCTGGGGCTGGTGAACGGATCCTTCTACGCCGTCCTCAGCCTGGGGCTGGCGATCATCTTCGGCTTGCTGAACGTCATCAATTTTGCGCACGGCGCCCAGTTCATGATCGGCGCGTTCATCGCGTGGATCGGACTGACCGAGTTCGGCATGAATTACTGGGCCGCGTTGATCGTGTCGCCGCTGCTGGTCGGGGTGTTGGGCGTGCTGATCGAGCGGCTGATGCTGCGGCGGCTGTACCAGATGGATCACCTGTACGGCCTGCTGCTGACATTCGGCCTGGCGCTGATCGCCGAAGGCGTATTCCGCAACTATTACGGCGTCTCCGGCGAGTCGTACGAGGTCCCCGAGCAGTTGCAGGGTGGCGTGAACCTCGGCTTCATGTTCATGCCGCTGTACCGGGCCTGGGTCGTGGTCGCGGCGCTGACCGTGTGCGTGGCGGCCTGGTTCGCAATCGAACGAACCCGGCTGGGTGCCACCTTGCGCGCGGCGACCCAGCGCCAGGACCTGGTGCAGGCCCTGGGAATCAATGTGCCGGTGCTGATGACGCTGACCTATGCCACCGGGGCAGCGCTGGCCGCGTTCGCGGGCGTGCTGTCGGCACCGATGGTCCAGGTCAATCCGCTGATGGGCTCGCACCTGATCATCGTCGTGTTCGCCGTGGTGGTGATCGGCGGCATGGGCTCGATTCTGGGTTCGATCGTGACCGGAGTCGGTCTGGGCCTGGTGGAGGCCCTGACCAAGGTCTACTACGGGCAGGCCTCGTCGGTCGTGATCTTCCTGATCATGGCCATCGTGCTGCTGGTACGCCCCGCCGGCCTGTTCGGGCGGACGGCCTGACGGGATCGCGATGACAGTCGACGTTGCCGCCCCTGCGCACCGGTCGAGCGTGCCGATGTTCGTGGCATTGGTGGTGGTCGGTGTGGTGGCCCCCTTCCTGGTGTATCCGACCTTCCTGATGAAGGTGCTGTGCTTCGCGCTCTTCGCTTCGGCCTTCAACCTGCTGCTCGGCTTCGCGGGCCTGCTGTCGTTCGGCCACGCCGCCTTCTTCGCTGCCAGCGCCTACGTGTGCGGATACTTCTGCAAGACGCTCGGTGCCACTCCGGAGGTCGGGATCCTGGCCGGCACCGCGCTGGCCGCGGTGCTGGGGGCGCTGTTCGGCCTGCTGGCGATCCGCCGCTCCGGGATCTATTTCGCGATGATCACGCTGGCGCTGGCACAGCTCGTTTATTTCGTCGAGTTGGAGTTGCCGTTCACCGGCGGCGAGGACGGCCTGCAGGGGATTCCACGTGGACGCCTGCTCGGGCTGATCGACCTGTCCAACAACCTGACGATGTACTTCTTCGTGCTCGCCATCTTTCTTGCGGGCTTCTGGCTGATCCACCGCACCATCCACTCGCCGTTCGGGCAGGTGTTGAAGGCGATCCGCGAAAACGAGCCCCGCGCCATTTCGCTCGGATACGCAGTGGACCGCTACAAGCTGCTGGCCTTCGTGATCTCGGCGACGCTGTCCGGGCTGGCCGGGGCCACCAAGTCGATCGTGTTCCAGCTCGCCTCGCTGACCGACGCGCACTGGCACATGTCCGGTGAGGTCGTGCTGATGACGCTGCTGGGCGGTCTCGGAACGGTGCTGGGGCCTTCGGCCGGAGCGCTGACGATCGTGGGACTGGAGAATCTGCTCGCTGACAAGGTCGGCCCCTGGATCACCGTGATCATGGGCGGCATCTTTGTGCTCTGCGTACTGCTGTTCCGCCGCGGTATCGTCGGTGAGCTGGGCGCGCTGCGCCTTACGCGCCGAATCGGGGCTTAGTGTTGCGCCGGATCGACGCCGGCAGCCGCACCTGCTGGATCATCGCGGCGTTGCTGGCGGTGGCGCCCGCGCTGGGCGACCCGCCGGTCCTGAAGATCGGCTCGAAGCGCTTTACCGAGTCGACCATCCTCGGCGAAATCCTGACGCAGACCACGCAGCGCGCCGGGCCGGCTGAACATGTGCCGGGTATCGGCAACACGGCCATCCTGCTGGAAGCGCTGCGCAGCGGCTCCATCGACCTGTACCCGGAATACCTCGGCACGATCGAGCTGGAAATCCTGCACCACGAGCGATCGGGTGCGACGTTGGCCCAGGTCGATCAGGAGCTTGCGCCGCTGGGCCTGGGAGCGGCGATCCCGCTGGGTTTTCAGAACTCCTACGCGATCGGCGTACGCGGTGAGACGGCGCAAGCGCTGCACCTGCAGTCGATCAGCGATCTGGCCGCTCACCCCGAGTTGCGGATCGGGCTGTCGCACGAATTCCTGGGACGGGCGGACGGCTGGGCCGCGTTGGCCCGAAGTTACGGACTGACCGCGCGGCCGATCGGACTGGACCATGGCCTGGCGTACGAGGCACTGGCAGCCAGCCAGGTCGATGCGATCGACCTGTACACGACCGACGCCAAGATTGCGCGCTACGGCATCCGCGTGTTGCGGGACGATCGCGGCTACTTTCCACGCTACGACGCCGTCGTGATCTATCGGCGCTCGCTGCCGCAGCGCTTCCCGCAAGCGTGGGCGGCGCTGACCGCGCTGGCGGGCAGCATCGACGAGGCGCGCATGATCCAGATGAACGGAGCAGCCGAATTGGAACACCGCACGGCGCGGGACATCGCGCGCTCCTTTGTTGCGCGCTCCGGCCCGGCGGCCTCCCAGCCACCGTTCCGCGAACTGCTGTTCGGCCCCGATTTCGTACGGCTGGCCCGGCAGCATGTCGCACTGGTGGCGTTTTCAGTTCTGGCGGCCACCTTCGTGGGAATTCCGCTCGGCGTGGCCGCGGCCAGGCGTCCGCGCGTCGGCGCCCTGATCCTGGCCGTGGTCGGCGCCCTGCAGACGATACCGGCGCTTGCTCTGCTCGCGGCCTTGATTCCGCTGCTGGGTGCGATCGGAACCCGTCCGGCGCTGCTGGCGTTGTTCATCTTCGCGCTGCTGCCGATCGTACGCAACACGGCCGTGGGTCTCGGCCAGGTTCCCGATGTGCTGCGGCAGGCGGCCACCGCGCTGGGTGCGAGAAGCCTGGCGCGCCTGTGGCTGGTGGAGCTGCCGCTGGCGCTGCCGGTGATCGTGGCCGGAATCCGCACGGCCGCCGTGATCAGCGTCGGCACCGCGACCATCGCCGCGTTCGTCGGTGCCGGGGGATTCGGTGAGCGCATCTCGATCGGGCTGGCTTTGAACGACCATCGGATGCTGCTGGCAGGAGCGCTGCCCGCCGCGGCGCTGGCGCTGGTGTTCGAGGCCTCGTTCGGCGCCCTGGAATGGCTGGCACGGCGCCCGACACGAAGTAGGATGCGCGCTTGAGGAGCGACCGCAATGCCCAAAATCGACGTGACATCCATTCCAGAACGGAAAGGCTCGTCCTACCCGGCGCCGTTCGACCGGGACTGCGCCAACCGGATACGCCAGCGGCTCGGCGATGCCGGCGGCTTGACCCAGTTCGGCGTCAACCTGCTGCAGCTGCAGCCGGGCGCGTGGTCCAGCCAGCGCCATTGGCACTCCGCGGAGGACGAGTTCGTCTATGTGCTGGCCGGTGAAGTCGTGCTCGTCACCGACCAGGGCGAGCAGATCCTGTGCGCGGGCGATTGCGCGGCATTCCCTCGCAATAAACCCGACGGCCATCAGCTGATCAACCGCAGCGGCACGGTGGCGGTCTGTCTCGAGGTCGGCTCGCGCAGCGATGACGATTTCGTCGACTATCCTGACATCGACATGGTGTTCGATCCGAAGGTGGACTGGTTCACGCGCCGGGACGGAACGCTTTATCCGAAGTGACGCTTCTGGCAATTTGGCCCAGACGTCGGCCTTCGAGCAGGGCAGAAGGGGTTTACGCCAATTACGGCGCCGTCACGCTCTTCGTCGTCGCCTGCGTCGCGGTGCCCGCGATCGCTTCTAGCCCCGATCGTCCTGCACGCGGTGAACAACGCAATTGCAACGCTGGGTCTGATTTGGGCAACCAATTTGATCAACCGCTAGCGCGTCATTGCGCGGCGGGCGAAGTAGCTGGTTGCATCGACCGCCAGCACCAGCGCCAGCATCGCCAGCAGGACCGTTGCGGTGCGTGCCATCTGGAACAGGCCCAGGTGATACGCCAGCATCTGGCCCAGCCCGCCGGCGCCGACGACACCGAGGATCGAGGCCGCGCGGATGTTGTTTTCCCACCGGTACAACGCGTACGACAGCAATTGCGGTGCAACCTGCGGCAGCGTCGCGTACAGGAATACCTGCGCGGGGCCGGCGCCCTGCGTGCGCAGTGCGAACGCGGGGCCCGGCGGAGTGTTCTCGATCGCCTCGGCGAACAGGCGCCCGAGCACTCCGGTCGTGTGCAACGTCAGCGCCAACGTGCCGGCCATCGGACCCAGGCCCGCCGCGATCAGCATCAGCGAAGCCCATACCAGCTCCGGCACCGCGCGCAACCCGTTCAGGAGCAGGCGGGTCGGAACGCGCCACACGGCGCGCGAATGGGTATACGCGGCGGGCAGCGCAAGCAGCAGGCCGAGCATCGATGCCAGCAGCGTTCCAAGCGCGGACATCGCCAGCGTCTCACCGGCGGCCAGCACGACCTTGCGCACGAATGCGGGCGAGCTGTCGGGTGGGAGGAATTCGGCGGCAAAGCGGGACATCGCGCGGATCGCTTCGCTCGACCAGAACGCGCTGAAATGCAGATCCAGGCTCCAGAAACTCGCAACGACCAGCGCCAACGCGGCCAGCAGCACCCAGCTGTTGCGCACGCGCAGCGCGGACACGCTGGCCGGCAACCGCAGCATCGGACCGGCAACTGGATCGCGGCTCATCGCAACGACCTGCGCAGCCAGGCGCTGACGGCGTCCGCCAGGCCGACCAGCGCGATGAACACCAGCAACATCGTCGCGACTTCGCTACCGGCGAGCATCTTCAACGAGCTGTCCATTTGCTGGCCCAGCCCACCGGCGCCGACAAAGCCCAGCACGACCGAGGAGCGGATCGCGCATTCCCACCGGTAGATCGCATAAGACGTCAATTCGGGTGCGGCCTGAGGCAGCAAGCCGTATGCGAATGCCTGCAGGCGTCCGCTGCCGTTGGCCAGCAGCGTGCGGGTCGGGTGCGCGTCGCAGCTTTCCAGGATCTCGGCGAACACCTTGCCCAGCATGCCGCCGTAGGTCAGGCCGATCGCCAGAACGCCGGCCGTCGGTCCCAGGCCGACCACGCGCACGAACAGCAGCGCCCACACCAGCTCGGGTACCGTGCGCAGCGCCACCATCAGGGCACGCGCCGCCTGCCGCACCGCGAAAGGCAGCACGGCCATCCGTCCTGCCAGGCTGGAGACCGACAGCGCGGCGGTGGCCAGCAGCGCCAACGGCGCCGCCAGCAGCAACGCCAGGCTGACGCCGGCCGTCGCGATCGCGACTGTGCGCCAGGTCTCGCGTGCCACCAGCGCCAGGAAGTCGCGATTCGACGCCGGTGGAACAAAGCCGGCGAGGAAGTGCGCCGTGACCCGCAAACTGCGCGGCTGCAGCAGCTGCCACGGCCGGAACTCCGTCAGAACCAGCAGCGGCCACAGCAGCAGTGCCGCCAACAGCATCCACGCGACTCGGCCGCGCCACGCCGGATCGCGCACGGCCGCCGCGTGCGCCGGCGAAATCAGCGTTCCGGGTTCCAGGGCCATCGCGAATGCGACGCGTTCTAGCGCCAGTGCATCGGCACCGGTGCTTCCGGATCGGGTTGTTCGGCGAGCTCGTCGCCCATGTCGAGTTGTGCTGGTTCGTGCGCGTACAGCCCGCGCAGCTGCTCAGGCGACACCTGGGAGCTTGGAGCGTCGAAACTGATTGCCCCATCGCGCAGGCCGATCACGCGCGGGAAATTCGCCAGTGCCATCTCGACCTGGTGCAGCGAAACCACCAAGGTAATGCCACGCGCCGCAGCCTGCTCGCGCAGAGTCTTCAACGAGTGCGCCGCCCGCACCGGATCGAGCGAGGATAGCGGCTCGTCCACCAGCCACAGCCGGGCAGGCGCCAGCAGCGCCCGCGCCAGGCCGACGCGCTGGCGCTCTCCGCCCGACAGCCGGTCGACCCGGTCGAACAGGTGATCGGCCATATCGAACGAGTTCAGCGCGGCGTGCGCGCCGGCGATGTCGATCGGGTACAGCAGCGAACGCACGCTGCTGGCCAGACTCATCGCAGGGAGCCTGCCTGCCAGCACCGCCGTGATGACGCGCTGGCGCGGCGGCAGCGGCGGACTCTGCGGCGCCAGAAACAGGTGCCCACGCAACTGTTGGCGGCGCCAGGAGCTCATCGCCCACGGGTCTTGGCCATCGACCAGCACGCGTCCGCTGTTGGCTCGCAGCGCGCACGCCGCCACGTGGAGCAGCGTCGTCTTGCCGGCGCCGGACGGACCGACCACGGCTACATGCTCGCCGCTGGCGATGCGCAGGTCGACTGGCTGAAGCGCGCCACGCTGCGAGCGCTGGCCCGGGTACCGAACCGACGCATGCTCGAGACGCAGACTCGGGCCGGACGGGTGCGAGCTCACCGATTCACTTCAACA
>Ga0187846_10001876_pt1 | contig 11760 bp, 10 predicted proteins | sample TC_taG_FD_161473 | JGI IMG/M metagenome (GOLD analysis project Ga0187846, IMG submission 161473) | Biofilm microbial communities from the roof of an iron ore cave, State of Minas Gerais, Brazil - TC_06 Biofilm (v2) | ecosystem: Environmental > Terrestrial > Deep subsurface > Cave > Wall biofilm... | reverse complement strand
GGCAGCCACCAGATTGGACATTTGGTAGTCCTTAGTCGTCGCAGCTTGGAACACGCTATTCCCGGCGCCAGGATTCGGCACTTGGAACGCGGCAACGGTATACGTCTCCGCATTTGGCGTAATTGCAACTGCTGTGTTGTTGACGTAAGTGATCGCTAACGTGTTTGCAGCCGAAACCCGAACACCAGCAACGGCGAGACCGGCTTGAATAGACGGCTTATTGACTGCCGCTAGTGTACTTGCCGTCAGACCGACCGTAGATGCAACAGTAAACGTCTGTTCCGCAGTAGTGTTAGCCGCCACACTCACCGGAGTCAGAGCCACTGAAGACAACAGGATCGGCGCCAGCGGATTCATCCGCAGCGTATGCACTGTGTAGATCTCGCTTGCCGTCGGCGTAGCACCTGTGCCGATTCCGACGTAGTTCAGCGTCAGTGTGTTCGCCGTCGGGATGCCTTGATAGACTCCCGCCGCGTTGGTCGCAGCAGCCCCAGACGTAGGTTTCATAATGCCAACCACTGCGTCAGTCGCCAGAAGACCCGTCAGGGTAGTCGAACCGCCAGTAACTACAATCCCCGCACCGATCGCACCGACCGTACCGACATTGAAGCTGTATGCCACCGACTGGTTCAGGGCGTCAAGACCTAGAGTCCAGAAGAAAGTGTACGATTCCGCTGCTGTTGGAGTGATTGGAACACCCGTCAAGTTCATGAAATGAATTCCAACCGATCCAGCAGAAACAACGCGACAACCGACAATTGCCAGGCCGGCGTTAGTCGTAGGCTTCACGACCGAAACCCAAGCACCGACCGGAATACCAGGCACAGAGAATTGCTGTTCTGCGGAGGTGTTAGCTGCTACGGCGACTGGAGTTAGCGTCGAGGAGATTGTTGGCAGGCCACGAATAAGCACATAACCGTAGTTCTCTCCAGCAGTCGGTGTGATACCAGCAGCTGTCGCATTGAAATACAGTTGCTGAACCGTGTTGCTAGCGGAGATTCTTGCCTGAGCGTAACCGAGTCCTGCTTGGGCTGTTGGTTTGTTAACACAAATTACCAAATCAGTCGTTGCAGGAAGCATAGCAGCGCCAGTTCCGTTCTGAATAGTGAAAGCTTGTTCAGCGGAAGTGTTGGCAGCTACCAAAGCAGGCGTTTGAGCTGTACCATAAGTACAGATATCTCCAGCCATAGCGCCGCGAGTAAGAGCACCTGCAGCGATGTTCGCTTGCTGGGCGATCGGAGGCGACCCGTAAAACGAAACTAAGTCTGCAGTAGTATCCCCGAAGGTGGTGCCGTCGGGATTTTGGTCCGAAAGTTTCCGGACCGTTGTGGTGATCATAGGCATAGTAACGCTCCTTTTAGTTGCCGTTCAACCGGACGGCCAACTCCGGATAGAATGTCGTATAACCGTACAAGATATCCAATCGGCATGGGAACACGTCGTTATTGATGTCGTACGCCCGGATCAGCCGAATAGACAAACCCTTATACTGTTCGCGAGCCGCCCAATCGACACCATCCGGAATTTCCAATGGAACCGTGATCAGGCCAAACGCGTCCTTGTGGAACGCCAAGTCTTGCGTCTTAGTCGCGGCGGTCGAATAGAATCTCGTGATCACGGCGGCTGCACCTGGGCTGGCTGTGACGTTCTGATACGGGCCAGTCGGCGTAATTGCCGGATAAATCGAGAGAGTTGCAACACCAGCAGCAATGGTCGCAGTAGAAGTTACGATGAATTGTTGCGGCGAGCCGGTCGTTTGGCGATTTTGAGGATTGACCGCGTTAACGCCCGCAATTGTAAAAACGTCTCCGACATTGAATGCGTCGCCATTAGTCGTACCAGTAATTGCCAAAGTTGAACCGGTCTGACTGGCTGCACCAACTGCAAACGTACCCGTGAAGGTTCCGGCAATGAACTTTTGAATGTTTTGATCCTCATACACTGCATGGTTGCCGATCGTCGAAATGTAACCCTTGACGAGAGCTTCCTTGGCAGTGGGCATGACGAACAAAGAACTAAGTCCATTAGCAACAGACCAGAAACCGGCCGGATCGAGGACAAGATTCCGTCCATCCATCGGTGCGCCCTGGATATCGAGTTGCTGACCGGTAAGCTGAACCGAGTTCGCAAACGTCGAAGGAATCGTACCTGAAGTACCTACGAGAGACGGAACTTGATTAAACAGACCGCAGAGATTAAAGTCAATCTGGTTAGCAAGTGCTTCAGCTGCAGGCTTAAGATACCGCTCGGCGAACTCTTCGATCGTTAGCGTCAATTCCTGAGACGTGAACTGGAAGTCCACGTGATTCTGAGTGTTGATCGCAATTGAGACGGAAGGCTCTGTGAGTTGTTGAATCTGTAATGCCGGGCCACTTGAAACTGTGAAGCGATTGGGTTTCCGAATCGTCAGACTCGAGCCGATCTTTACGAACTTGTTCTCGAATTGTCGATTGACAAGAGCCGCCATCACCATGTTATTAACCAGGAGTCGGAGTGTTTCCCTGGTAATGATGGTCGGGGTGAGTAGAGTTTGAGACATTTAGAGGACTCCTTATCGATCTGCTGCCGCCCTCTCTGCCGCATTACGTGAGGATACGTAGTCAGCCATACTCATGCGCTCGAAATCCGGCGCATTGGTGTGACCAGTACCTTGAGAAGCTTCAATAGGCGGTGGCACTTTAGTTACTGGAATGACCGGAGTGCTTTGAAGTTTAGCTTCAAGACGACCGATCTCTTTAGCTAACCTAGCACCCTGGAGACCGTTTAACTTAACTCTCACATCATCATGCGTCGCGATGTGATAAGCGAGTTGCGGTCCAAGTTCCGAGGTAAGGAGTTCTATTCCAACCGCACCATTGATCTTCACTTCATCCGTGACGATCTCGTCGAAATCAGGAATATTTGCAGCGGCTTTCCGCTCGGCGAATGTAGCTACTGCCACGTCCATCGCTTCTTTAGCTCGCGCCCGGACATTTTCTTCTTTCCGAGCTTCTTCCAGTTTCGCAACACGGGACTCGACAGCCTTATTAACCTGATACTCAAGGCTTGCCGCTTCGTATTCCGAATTCGTCTGAAAATCCTCCATATTCGGAGGTCCAGACTTCGTTACTGGTTCCTGTCTTTCGAGCGCTTTTAGAATCTTATCCAAACGCTCATTAGCTGCCGCTTCACGGACAAGGGCTTCAGCCGTACGGGCGTCTGCCTCCGTGCGTTCACGGGTTAGCCGATCCAGTGCTTTTTGTACGCCCCGAGCTGGTTTAGGCTCGGTCGCCGAGGAAGTCTCTGTGACCTGCTCCGGTTCCGATTCCGGAGGAGTTTTGTCCTCCACTACTACCTCTTCCGAGGAGGGAGCCGTAACCGACGGCTCAGTAGGGGTGGACTGCGGGTAGTCTGCTGTTGCGGATAGCGCGGGCACGCCGTCTAATTGCATTATCTCAGGCATAGGGGCCTCCTGTCAAGTGAGTACTTACTTACAAAAAAGATAAAAATTTATAAACTTGGGACGATTAGGGTTGGAAAATCCGCTGGAATCGAGGTCTGATCTCGCAAGTATTGTTGATAGTCTCGATTATAAGGATCCGGCGGAATGCACGACGTAATGCCAAAATCATCAAGCCGTTCGATGAAATTTACAGTAGCCGAAGAGTGAACTATGTAAGTTCTCATAAATCAGCGTCCGCGGTCCATTGACCTTGTATATTGTAGGAAGTATTTGCGGCACTAGCAGTAGCGCTCCAACGAAGTCCCGTTTGTCCAGCAGGAGAATTGTTTGAAGCCGCCACATCTGCGCTATTTACAATATCCCGCGCTTTGCCACTAGCACCAGTCGCAGTGCTGTAAAATGTAACTGTCGGATCTGACCGCATAACGGCTTTATAGTCTACGGTCATCGTAATATTATACGTCGAATTGGGAAGTACACTTAAAGCCCCCTGAGATGCACCGACTTGAGTAACAGTAGCGACAGCCACAGAATAATCATAACTTTTTTGAAAGTAAACCATACAACGTGCTAGTTGCACTTCAAAATTAACTCGTTCTGGTGACGTTGTTACGGAGCCGCTCTCGAGTTGCACATCGGTAATGCGCCAGTTATTCGAAACACTCGACATGAAGTTTGTTGCACTTGAAACAGTAAGATACTCTGCACCTTGCCAAGTGCCTGGAGTGGGAGTCTGAAAAGTTGAACCACTTGCAAAGCCGATAATCAAATAGCAACCAATCGTACTATCTGTCGCCCAAGTTCCAGCTGTATCGCCGGGAATTATTACGCTATAGGTTGCCCAGACATTCGCGGTTCCAGTCGTAATGCTCGTTGTGTAGGATCGATTAGTAGCGCCATTTAGAAGAGTAATTGGAACAACTGCATTTGCAATGCTGCTGAAAAAACGAAAGCTGACTGCGACAGGTTTAGCATTTGCAGTACCGAAGTTGTATTTCTGGAATGTTCGACCGATAATCTTCTGAGTCAAATAACAAGTATCTCCAGCAGATAATGATGTTTTTGCAGTCGTGACGGCGAAATTTAAATAATATTGACTACCGCCACTTGTGCTTGCTTGAATTTGTTGAGCAGTAAGCGCCCCGGTTCCAGCGCCGAGAGCACAAGAAACTTGCCAACGGTCGATTGAATAGAGAGTCGTATTATTGACTGTAAGACTGGTTGCTGCTTGTCGCTGATCAATCACCATGTCACTATTAATTAAATCGTTGCGAAACGAAACAGGATTATTCTGATATATGTCTGCCGTCGCAAGGCTTGAAGCTGCAGCGTCTAAAAATCCGACCGATACAGCACTGAGTCCAGCGTCCAGAACGCTAGTTCCATCGGAGAACACAGTTACTGTGGTGAGATTCGAGCCGCCACTGTAACTTGTGGCTATGATTGTAGAGAAAACTACCCCGGCCGTATTTTGCGTCTTGATTCGTCGACCGACATCGAAAGTGCTTGTTAAGTTTCCTACGACACTGAATTGATTACTTGCAATGAATGTCGGCGTCGATTGCACAATCCATTCTGAAGAACCTGTCAAGATCGGGTCATCGATACCTGTGAGATTGTCCAATGTTAGAACCGTATTACTGAGCGAATCAGTAATGACAAACTTATAGTTTATTCCGACTATGAGCCAGATTTCACTTGGCACCGCACCGTTCGCGTTTAGGACAATTGGATTTGCATTCGGAGTTGTCCCAGCTGAAGTAGTGTACGTACTTGTTGGTGTAGTAGTTCCGGCCAAATAGGTGTTAATGAGTCCGCCACTGAGCAACGCTCCGCTCGAGGGATTCAAGAACTGAACTCCGTTACCGATTGGAGAAAAAACTACAGCTGTCATAGATTACTCATCTTCAAAGAAAGTGATAATAAAGAGAAGTTCTTCATCGTCTTCTTCTGCCTCAATGCGGGCTTTCAGTAACTTATTAAGCGCCTCGATGGATTTGATGCGGGCTTCAATTAATTGCAGGCGCTCTGCACTAGCTTTCTTCTGTAATTTAAGAACTTCAATCTGGATAACGCGGCCATCCAGTAAAGCACGAAGGCGTTTCTTAATCTTCGGCTTAGGAACGCTCTTGACAATCTCTACATGTTTCTTTTTCCTCTCCCACAGCATGCCCCCATGGGCCGCTGTGAAAGGTTTACCGCCACCTCCTCGGTATAAGAGAAGGGCAAGCATGCTACATTAGAGCGGAACTTCTTCCCAGAATATAGAAGAAGTTACTGAATGAGCTACTGGAGTGGTGGTAGCAAAAAGACCTAGAACACCACCCGGAGGTACGATAATTGAACCGTCAAGATTTTCACATGTCGTACCAGCATGAATAGTTGTATCACCAGCGGCTGTGCCAACAAAGCTGAAGTTACCTGATGCACCTCCAGTAATAGCGGAACCGAACATAACAGAAAGAGTATTAGTGAGGCCGGTGAGGGCCACACCTGATACACCCTTAGCTTGAGAACCTGTCTGTGCTAAAGTCTTGCGATTCCAGGGAGCAACGCCTGTCGTAATAGCACTATTGCCAACTGAAGCCAGCCATACAAAAGGAGCACCACCTGTAACAGTTGCAGCTGTAAGCGTGAATCCTACGACTGCTTGAAGAACGATAACATTGACTGACGAAGTAGCTGGATTCCACACACCAACAATGGGAGTAGCTGTAGCCCCTGTAGTCGCGCTTGTGAAAGTTGCAGCATTAATAGAAGTAAGCGTTGTGATGCCATTTGCATAGAGATTAGCTCTATAATTTTGTTCATAGAAACGGCCATGAATTTCAGAAAATCCAAACTCACCCGTTCGAATAAGTCTCGGCGGAGTAGAGACGCCATCAGTAAGTGCTTGAACGCCCGATTGTCCTGCAATAACTAAACCAGCCATAGTAATATCTCCTTACTGTAAAGTGCTATGTTCAGAATCATCCAACGGATATGACACCGTTGCTCCAGTGAGACTTGCTAATTGAATATTCATTGCTCGCTGTTCCATAAGTAATAGACGCATTAACTCAACTAACGTCGTCATATAGTTATTGAAAACTGTAAGTAAAGCTAGGTTACCGCCAGCCTCTTGAGCCGCATTGGGAGCAAGACTTATTGCAGGAAACGCAATCGGCAACACTGGCTGATCACTAGACAACGTTACTGCAAGACTTTGTGCCATGGGTTGAGAACCCGTAGGCCGAAGTGGTATATCTTGGTCAAGGGCTAATGTGATTGGAAGAGCAGTTTCCATTAGCGCCGGACCGAGGTCAACGCCAGCTATAGAGATATCAGCGAGTAGGTTACCTGAACCCGAAACCGGAAAGTTAGAAATGCTACTAACCCACGGTGTAGTACCCTGTAAGACTGTCCATGAACCACTTTGACTGACTGGTTGAATGGCCGGAAAGTTACTGATCGACATTGACCAGACGCCTGCTTGGCTGACTGACCACGGCGCACCGCCCTGATTTGATGTAACAGTTCCACTAACCGGCTGTGTTGCAGGGAAATTTCCTACGCTCACAGGAAGAGGATTAGCGCCAGTGACTAGTGACTCCGGACCGGCTTCTCCTCCAACATCAAGGCCGACGACTTGAGTCTTGGACGTTCCTCGGTCGATCGTCCGAACAGTATCGCCGCCTGCACCAGCAGGTAATACGGTGTTGTCGCTCATTCTATTTGCGCACTTGCGGTAGAACCATCTCGACGGGTGTAAGTGACTTTCTTCTTAGCCCCGACTTTCTGGACGTTGTCTCGAACTTCATTTACTTTATTCTGCATATCTAAATGCTTCATCTGCATATCAATTGCCATCTTTGCCATTGACTCCGTGAGGCGGGCGTGCCGATCGTCCGAGGCAGATTGATGACTTATAATGGTGTCTAGAAGTTTACCGAACCGATCTTCAACCATATTTGTCGACTGAGTCTGCAACTTCGCCATCTTGGTCTCGTAGTCTTCAAGAATCTTGAAAAGTGTGAGTTCTTGATCGGCCTTTTTGTCCTGCAAAGCTTTCTGCATCTGAATCATGCCTTGCATCATCTGTTTGATCTGGTCCTGCAACCCGGCAATCATCGCCTGAGCTTGCGGCGGCGTGTCATTCTCTGGCGTGAGCATCTTCGGCGGTAAAGCCTTAGCGAGACGCGTGGCAACCTCTTCAGCCCCCGGCCAATCCATATTTTTCGCGATCAGGTCTCCGATAATCTGACCGGCTTGTGGAACGGCCCGAATGAATTCCATCATTGAGTTCGCCGCTTCCATGCGTTTTGTCTGATAGCTCGGCCCGGTCGTTACAATAACATCATATTCACCCTTCTTAGGATTCATAACCGGAAACTTGAGTCCGCTTTCTGAAGAACCCATATAAGCCTTCTTAGCATAAACATCGATCATCGCTCGGTCAGTCTCGCCGGCTTCATTCATAATCGCGACCATGCGTGGCGTGTCGTAGATCTTCGGAATCAGATCAATGAGAATGACTCCCGTATACATGAGACTCTTACAGAGATTGTCTGGAAAGTGAAAATGTCCAATTTCTGCTTGTCCCTGCCGAGCCTGAATAGCACGCCCGGTTCGCTCATTTGTCTGCACTCCCAGCGACGGATCATAAATTCCGGTCGTCTGCTTGAGGTCTTCTCGCGCGCCCATTTTGGCCGTCACAATACCCTGCGCTACGGGAGGTGGAGCTTGCCTCTGCGGTGGAGGGACCGGCTTGCCTCCATGTGCCATCGGCCGATAGAGAAGAACGGAATGATTCTTTCGATTCGCAGTTTTCCACTGCTCTTGGTAATTCTCCAACTGCCCTTCGGCTGCGATCCACGGGGCTCGAGGCTGCAGTGCGATATTTTCAGTCTCCGCACTGGTCCAGTAGTTATACATTCGTTGCGGATCTTTAGCCGAACGAATCACACCCGAGAGGACCGGCTGACCACCATCTTTCGGGACCGAATTTCCGATTACCTTAACAATCGGAATGCAATACCCCGGCCATTCTTGCTCTTCTAGAATTTCATAGAACGTAAAGCGCCGCCACATAATTTTCCGGACCTTCACCATTCGGCGCTGGACAATCTCCTGATCTGGACCTTTATAATCAGACTTGAACCCAATCCAGCCGTTCTGCATCTGAACAAGTTCTTTCTCTTCATGATCATGCCAGTAATATTCACAGACCCGAACAGTCTCCGCATCAACCCAAGCTTTAGACTGATCCCCCTGCGCGTTAGTCTGCCAGTGCATCGGACTTGCGGTTGGATATTTTTTCTTAAAGACTTCCTTACTGAGATTATCTGTTACGAAACAGAATTTAGAATCCGACCCGTCTGGCATCCGGTGCTTGTCATCCATATACACAGTCATTGTGTTATGAATGGGCTTAATTTGAATGATTTGATTGAACGAATCATCCTTCTCATACGCTGTGCAGATTCGCCAGTAGCCCCAGCCGATATCGACCGCCGACTCGTACCCGATATCATATGCCGCGTCGGCGTGACAGTCATACTCAATCTGTCGAATCATGCCTTGGAAGATTTCAGACGATTTCTTTGAACTTATACTGCCCCTTGGGCGAAGTTTAATTCCGGGCCGCGATTCTTTAATTGGATTGACGACCTGATTTACGAACGTAGGAATCATATTGACCGTCAAACAGGGCCGTCCGTCTGCTTCTCGATCAGACTTAATCTTAACTGGCCACTGATCGCCGGCTTTAAACTTCAAATCATCAAGACCTTGTTCCCGATTTTCCGCCTCAGCCCGTGCAATGCGTTCAAACTCCTTGACTCTTTCCTTGAGCCATTCTTCATCGTTCTTAGGACGAGAAGTGTCAATCGCCTTCGTATTGATCGCGGTTTCGGCCACAAAAACCCCTTACTTCTTCTCGGACTTCTTGACTCCTTCGTGAGCCATTTTCTTAGCAGTCTTCTGCGGAATGCCGACGCGCTTTGCAACCGCTGGATTATGTGCTGCGGCTTCGAAGAGTCTGTGTTGCTTGGCTGTATAGGGCATGATCAAGCACTTTTGCGACGCGTTCCTGTTTGACTATACTTGTCGATCTCTTTGTCGAGATTTTTCTGACGATCTTGAATCGATTTCTTTGCCTTCTCAGCCATACCGCTGCCAAGAGAGGGGGACTTCTTGGGTTTCTGATAATCTGCCATGGGGGGCTCCTTAGCCATTGTGTTGAATGTCTTGAAAATTACCATCACGATTCATGGGATAGACTTTTCCCGGCTCGTAACCAGGCATCGTAAAGTGAATATCATCTTGTGGAAGTTGTATGCCACCACCGCGCAGAGAATTATGTCTTTCGCGAATATAGTTAGATGTATTTCCAAGCTCTTCCATATCTCGTAAATTCACTGCATCTGTCATGCCATAGTTATTATTTACAATCCGCGTCTCATTCCGCGTCCGGCCAATATTCCACGTACCTTTTCTACTTGAATACATATCTGTCTCCTTAATAGATGAGCCGAGGGCGGGCTCGCCTACTTTAACGATACTGAGGTTTCTCGGGCGGCTTTTCGGTCTTGCCGGACGTAAATCCGTCAACCGTTTCATTCTGAACGCCACCGCGAGTCCCGAAGACTTGACCCTTGGTCGGCCCGACAACATTCTTTGTCATATTAGCCCCAGACCCCCGAATTACATTCGGCACAGACTCGTCCGTCGGAATCGGACCCATTTCGCCATTCCCTTTACTACCACTGGGAATCGGACCATACTCACCCGAACCCATCGTTCCATATACTTTAGGCATCGTAACCTCCTATTGCAGTCTCGTTACGCGAGTCATGAAATGAGCCGTCTCGCTACGCTCTTTAAGCACTCAGCCAATCGCTTGGTCCACCAGACGATATTCTGTACTCTGGGACTCTTGCTCGCCTTGTCGCTGGTTTGACTGCGTAAGTCATAGCCAAGGAATCTCCGCAGTCCGGGGAGCGGATCCCTCGACGTTTCAACTCATCCTTAGAAGTCAAGATGAGCGCACCGTTCTTTTGAAATTTATATTCATTAATTGTCAAGTCCCCGATGAGGTCTTCGTCACGAGGTATTGCCAGACCTTCTTTAAGAGCGTCACGCAATACGCACCAAGTTTCAGCACGCTTGTTAGCAAATTGGACAGGATCATTTGGCCTCCCACTACTATTAAAGGGAAATAACTTATTACCATACCCAAGCTGACGAAGTCGATCGACCACGCCGGCCCCGATGCCTGTTTCGTCAACCACCATAGCATCTATAAATTCCATGTCGAAAATTTCGACGGCCTTATCAGCGATCTCCATTGTATCGAGTTCGGAATACTTCCGAATCCAGTGGACCTTTCGACCTTGACGTAAGATGAATACGGTTTTGTCCATACCGAATCGCGCAACATCCACACCGACAACTCGGGGCTGCAGATCCCATCCGAGACTTTGGTAATCGAGGGCGCGACGGACAAGGTCAAACCCGATGAGTTGAGTTGTAGTCGCTCGGGGGAACTCCCCCAGGACGTGGACTCGTACGAAGTCACTGTCGATCCCATAATCATCTATCCATTGTTGGAGCTGTTGAGTGTCCGCCATTCTCGCTGCGCGAGAATCTACGATATAACGAGTCCAACGGTGAGCCTGTTCGTGAAAGCATGAGAAGAACTCTCCTTCGTGACGGGTCGGATTTCCGGCAACGATCCAAATCGCCCCCTTAGTTGTCATTGCCCCGGCGGCTGTTCGGTAGATGATGTCGTCGATTGCCGAGGCTTCGTCGAAAAGAAGGAGCACATTTTTCTCATGCATGCCTGCGAAAGCGTCTGGATTATTAGCACTCCAAGGCACGGCACCAGCAAACCACAGATCAGGGTGAGCACGATTAATGAACTTAGTTGCCGTATGATCAAACCAGTGGCCGTTGAGGGCAAGATTGTTCCATTTCGCAAGTTCACGCCAAGTTCGAAGAGTTAATTGAGTTTGGGTGCCAGCGGTGACTGTGATCTGGGGAAAGGTGTGAGTTGCGATAAACCAGTGAACAATCCACGCAAGTAAGGCGGTCTTCCCTGGCCCATTCCCTGCACTGATGGCGATCCGAGGAGAGCCACCGCTGGCAACTTGTTTCCCGAGGTCGCGGAGTACTTCTGCTTGCCATTTATCTGGACCTTCAGCATCAGCAAGCTGAGTTCCAGACTGACCCCAGGGAAAGATGTACTTAACATAAGCGAGCGGATCGCACCAATATGGTGCAATGTCTCGAATGATCTGCTGATCGCGTTCACTGTACTGGGGCTTGGACAAGGGGAG
>Ga0187846_10001875_pt1 | contig 11760 bp, 4 predicted proteins | sample TC_taG_FD_161473 | JGI IMG/M metagenome (GOLD analysis project Ga0187846, IMG submission 161473) | Biofilm microbial communities from the roof of an iron ore cave, State of Minas Gerais, Brazil - TC_06 Biofilm (v2) | ecosystem: Environmental > Terrestrial > Deep subsurface > Cave > Wall biofilm ... | reverse complement strand
TGCTGCGTGTATTTGACGAATCCCAGGTCTATCGCATCGATCACTACCTGGGCAAAGACACGGTCCAGAACCTGCTGGTCCTGCGTTTTGGCAACGGCATTTTTGAGCCGTTGTGGAACCGGAATTTCGTGGACCACGTACGGATTACCGCGGGGGAAACGCTCGGCGTGGAACAACGCGCTTCCTTCTACGAGACCGCCGGCACCACCCGCGACATGATTCAGAGCCACGTCTTGCAACTCACATCGCTGGTGGCGCTCGAGCCCCCCGCCATGTTCGACGCCACGGCTGTGCGAAACGAGAAGATCAAGGTCCTGCAGGCCATCCGGCCGTTCAACGCGGAGAGCATCCGGACCGATGTGGTTCGCGGCCAATACGGTCCCGGGTGCGTGCCGGGCACCACCACGATGCTGGCCGGGTACCGCGAGGAACCCGGGGTGAAGCCGGATTCGAACACGGAGACTTTTCTGGCGGCAAAAATCCAGATCGATAACTGGCGTTGGGCCGGCGTCCCGTTCTACTTGCGCACGGGAAAACGGTTGGGCCGCCGCGTCACGGAGATAGCGATCGAATTCCGGCGCGCTCCGCATCTGGTGTTCCGCGGGCAGGACCTGGACACCAACGCTCTGGTGCTGAACATTCAGCCGGACGAAGGAATTTCCATCTCGTTCCACGCAAAGCTTCCGGGGCAGGAAATGAATCTGAAGACAGTCACGATGGATTTCAGCTACCAATCTGCCTTCGGCGGGGGCGAGCGCAGCGCTTACGCCACGCTGCTCAATGATTGCATGCGCGGAGATGCGACCTTGTTCGACCGGGCCGACGGCGTCGAAGCGACTTGGAAGCTTGTGGACCCCATCCTCGAATCGTTTCAAGCTCACAGGCCCAAGTTCCCGAACTACGCCGCCGGAACCTGGGGCCCCCGCGAAGCGGACGAGCTACTGGAGCACGATGGCCGGAAGTGGCGGAAACTATAACGGCATGCCGCGTGAAGTTCTCCCGGGCGTAAGAGTCTATCCGAACCCCGCCGAAGTGGCGCGCGGGGGCCGCCCAGCCGGTTGTGGACTTTACCTGGCAGGCGATGGCCCACTGCGATCGTTTTTTCATGGCCCTATCCGGGGGCAGCACTCCAAAGTTGTTATTCGCATTCCTCGCCGCTTGGTAAAGCGAAGCACCGAACGTATGCAATCCCAGAAATGCGCCACTCCCGTTTGATAGATGCGTCCGCGCTCTGAAGACTCTTAGAAGGCGCCATTTCCCGGGTATCGCTGCCGTAATCAACTATTCCGGACCAAACAAGGACACCATGACGCAACATTCTTGTGCGGACGGGTTTTCAGCGATGCACGGTGAATGCCGTGTGTCCAGCCTATTCCACAATGCGAAAAATGCGAAAATAGTTGCCGACCAAAGGCTTTTCCGCTAGGCTTGGATCTTCCCCGCAGTAGTACGAAGCGCAGCGTATCGGGCATTCGGCTTTTCGCCGAGAGAGTGGGCGCGCGCCGTGCAAGGTAATCCCCAATTGAAGAATCCTGCAGCACTCATTCCCACAAGTAAGAATCACGGTACTCCGCATTTCACTCTTCAGAGCGGACGTGCCTGGCAATTGATCGCGGGAACGCCTTTAAGATGAGTCAGGCAACCCGGCTAGGTGCCTGCGCTCGCACTGGATAAAGTGAGCGCAACAAACTGCGGCGATCGTAACCCCTGAGCCAGGAGCGCGTGTTTTCTATGCGGACAGGAACAGCAGCCCCAGCCAAGCAGCGGATTGACCAAGTGTGTGTGAATACAATCAGGACCCTAGCGATGGACACGGTGCAGCAGGCGAATTCTGGCCACCCTGGCACTCCCATGGCTATGGCTCCCGTGGTTTATTGTCTATGGCAACAGTTCCTGCGGTTCGATCCGGTAGATCCGATTTGGCCGAACCGGGATCGCTTTGTTCTATCCATCGGCCATGCGTCAACGTTGTTGTACTCGATTTTGCACTTGTGTGGAGTCAAAGCCGTAAATCCCAAGTATGAGACGCTTGGCGAACTCTCGGTGAAGCTTGAGGACATCCAGAGGTTCCGCCAACTAGAGAGCAAGTGCCCTGGCCACCCAGAATACCATTGGACTTCAGGAGTGGAAACAACTACCGGTCCACTTGGGCAAGGAGTCGCGACTAGTGTGGGTATGGCGATTGCCGGGCTGTGGTTAGCGGAGCACTTCAATCGGCCAGGCTTCGAGCTCTTCAATTACAGGGTCTACGCCCTTTGCGGCGACGGCTGCATGATGGAAGGCGTGTCCGGCGAGGCAGCTTCGCTCGCGGGGTTCCTCAAGCTCGCTAACCTCTGCTGGATCTACGACAATAATAAGATCACAATCGAGGGAAGCACTGACTGGGCCTTCAACGAGGACGTGGCTACTCGGTTCATCGGCTACGGATGGAACGTGACCCGCGTGGGCGATGCGAACGATCTCCAAATGCTTGAGCGGGCCTTTCTGACATTCCTAAACACTTTCGACCGGCCGACGCTCATCATCATCGACAGCCATATCGCCTATGGTTCGCCGAACAAACAAGATACTAGTGCCGCCCATGGCGAACCTCTAGGCGAGGAGGAAATCCGCTTGACCAAACGGAACTACGGGTGGCCAGAGGACGCCAAATTCCTAGTGCCAGAGGGCGTCCGGGAACATTTCCGCGACGGCATGGGCAAGCGCGGACAATCGCTCCGCGACGCCTGGATGACGATGTTTGACCGCTACAAGACTGAATGGCCTGCGCTGGCTGATCAACTATTCCGAATGCAGCGACGGGAACTACCGGAAGGCTGGGACCAAGGACTGCCAGTGTTTGCGCCCGACCGAAAGGGTGTTTCCGGGCGTGACGCTTCGGGAACAGTGCTCAATGCGCTCGCCAAGAACATCCCTTGGCTCCTGGGCGGCTCAGCGGACTTGGCTCCATCGACCAAGACCCGGCTTACTTTCGAAGGAGCCGGAGACATTACACCCACCAATCGGGCTGGGCGCAACCTTCATTTCGGAGTCCGGGAGCACGCGATGGGAGCAATCCTGAACGGACTTGCCCTTTCGAAGGTACGGCCCTACGGATCGGGCTTCCTTATCTTCAGCGATTACGCCCGCGCACCGATCCGCCTGAGCGCCATTATGGAAATCCCCGTGATCCATATCTTCACACATGATTCCATTGGAGTCGGGGAGGACGGCCCCACACACCAACCTGTGGAACAATTGGCCTCTTTACGGGCTATTCCGGGTCTCATCACCTTTCGCCCGGCCGACGCGAATGAAGTGGTGGAAGCCTGGCGAGTAATCCTACAACTGACCCACGACCCTGTCGCGCTCTGCCTGACCCGGCAGGCTTTAACGATCATTGATCGAGCCAAGTACGCCCCGGCCTCGGGGGTGGCCAAGGGTGCGTACGTGCTTGCGGATGCGCCCGGAGGCAAACCCCAGGTCCTGCTGCTAGCGAGCGGGAGCGAAGTGTATCTTTGCGTGGAAGCCTACGAGAAGCTCTGCGCGGAAAGCATCCCCGCGCGAGTGGTGAGCATGCCGTCCTGGGAGTTATTCGAACGACAGGACCGGCCCTACCAGGATAGTGTGCTGCCACCAGAAATCACGGCTCGAGTGTCTGTCGAGCAGGCGTCTACCTTTGGCTGGGCTTATTACGTGGGACGCTCGGGTGAGAGCATCGGGATGAGAACTTTCGGTGCTTCCGCGCCACTGAAGGAGCTGCAGAGGAAATTTGGATTCTCAACTGACCGTGTTGTGGCCGCCGCAAAGGAGCAAATTCGAGCAAGACAGATACTGTAAATTAGACATGGGCGCCACTTTTCCGGTTTTGAATTGGGGGAAAAGGCATCTCAGGATGTCCGCGGGCTGGAGCACAGAGTGCAGTGTACACAAATGGAAGGAGACAGCTCCCTACGGCGCCTTGCCCGCGTGAAGGCAAACTCAGGCCGCTTCGCCCACTATAGAAGTTTCTCCAAGGAGAAGAAAAGATGAGCCTGGCCGCAAAGCCGAGTGCTGATTCAAACGAAACTGCGAAAGCGTCCAACCCCTTGAAAGCCTTGAACGATTATGGTCAATCGGTCTGGTTGGACTATATCCGGCGTAGCCTCATCACCAGCGGTGAGCTGCAGCGCATGATCAATGAGGACGGCCTGCGAGGGGTGACCTCCAACCCCGCCATTTTTGAGAAAGCCATCGCCGGAAGCAACGATTACTCAGAAACATTGATGGAGCTTGAAAAAAAGAAGGGGTTGGGAGCCGAGGCGTTGTATGAAGCACTGGCAATCCCAGATATACAAGCCGCAGCCGACATTTTGTATCCGACTTACAAAGCCACACACGGCCGAGATGGCTACGTTAGTTTGGAGGTTTCTCCTTTTCTCGCCCACGAAACTGCGAGCACGCTGGGCGAGGCGCGGCGGCTGTGGAAAGCGGTTGGGCGTGAAAACTTGATGGTCAAGGTTCCGGCCACCGCCGAGGGAATCCCCGCTATCCGCCAACTCATCAGCGAGGGCCTGAACATCAACGTTACACTGCTGTTTTCGCAGGAAGCCTACGAGCAGGTGGCCGAGGCCTACATCTCGGGCCTGGAGGCACTCGCCCTGCGGGGCGGAGACCTAAGTCGGGTGGCCAGCGTGGCGAGCTTTTTCATCAGCCGGATTGACACGCTAATCGATAGCCTGTTGGAAGCGCGGCTTCAGACTGCCACGAGCCCCACCGAACGGGCGCTGTTGCGCAGCCTTATGGGCAATGTGGCCATCGCCAATGCCAAGCTCACTTACGTCCGTTACAAGGATATCTTTCGGGGCCAGCGATGGGACGCACTGGCGGCGAAGGGGGCCCAAACCCAGCGTCTCCTGTGGGCCAGCACCAGCACCAAGAATCCCAGGTACCGCGACGTGCGCTATGTTGAGGAACTGATCGGCCCCGATACAGTGGATACGATCCCGCCCGCCACGTATGAAGCTTTTCGCGAGCACGGCCGTCCCTGCCCCAGCCTCACGCAGGACCTCGAGGTGGCGCAAGATAACATGGATACACTCGAGCAGGTTGGGATCTCGATGAAAGAGGCGACCGACAGGCTGCTCGCAGAAGGCGTCAGGCTGTTCGCCGAACCGTTTGACAAGCTGCTGGCCGCAGTCGACCGCAAATGCGTCTTGGCCATTCCCACGGAAGTGAACCGTCAAACTTACCGGTTGCCGGAGAACCTGCTCGCCGCCGTCGATGCCTCACTCGATGACTGGCAGTTCACGGGGAAAGTGCGGCGTCTCTGGGGGCGGGATAGTTCCTTGTGGACGGGTGGTGACGAAAGCAGTTGGCTCGGCTGGCTGGGAATCACGGATGATCAAGTGGGGCATCTGGGCCAATTCAAAGAGCTCGCGGAGGAAGTAAGGGCCGCAGGGGTCACACACGCCTTACTCCTGAGCATGGGCGGGTCCAGCCTTTGTCCGGAGGTGATGAAGCTGACGTTCGGAAAGATCCCCGGCCATCCGGAGCATTTCGTGCTCGATTCGACCGATCCGGCGCAAGTTCGAGCTCTCGAGAACAAGATAGATCTGGCCAAAACGATCTTCATCGTATCGAGCAAGTCCGGAAGCACGCTGGAGCCCAACATTTTCAAGGAGTATTTTTTTGAGAGGGCAAGGCAGGCGCTTGGCGCAACGCAAGCGGGAAGCCACTTCATCGCCATCACGGATCCGGGATCGAAATTGCAGCAGATTGCCGAAAGCGACGGATTCCACCACATCTTCTTTGGCGAACCGAGCATTGGCGGCCGTTATTCCGCCCTATCCAACTTCGGCATGATTCCCGCAGCGATCCAGGGGGTAGACGTAGCGAAATTCCTGGATCGAGCCGAGGAAATGGTGCACGCCTGCGCCACCTGCGTGCCGGCGAAACAAAACCCAGGCGTCGTCTTAGGCGCAATTCTTGGTGTGCTCGCAAAACTTGGCCGCGACAAAGTGACTCTGATCGCTTCTCCGGGGATTGGCGATCTCGGAGCTTGGCTGGAGCAGTTGCTTGCAGAATCCACTGGTAAAGAAGGTAAGGGCCTGATCGCGGTAGATCGGGAGGCCATCGGTTCACCCGAACACTACGGGGAAGATCGCGTTTTTGTTTACCTGCGATTGTCGTCAGCGCCGGATGCCGGCCAAGATACGGCGGTGGAAACTCTCGAAAAAGCAAACCAGCCTGTCGTACGCATCACGTTGGCTGATCCTTACGATTTGGGTCAAGAATTCTTTCGCTGGGAAATCGCCACGGCAGTCGCAGGCTCCATCCTTGGCATTCATGCGTTCAACCAGCCGGACGTCGAGGCGAGTAAGACCGCGACGAGAAAGCTGACCGCCGCCTATAGTAACACGGGAGTCCTCCCGCCGGAATTTCCTATACTCGAAGAGAATGGGGTCAAGTTATTTACCGATGAGAAGAACGCCGCAGCCCTCGCTCAGACAACTGGACGGGACAATTCGCTCACCAGCTACCTGGCTGCCCACCTGGCGCGGCTCGGCGCCGGCGATTATTTTGGCGTGCTCGCCTATGTTGAGATGAACGAGGCGAACGAGAGATTGCTCCAAGTTCTGCGCCTCTCGGTACGCGATAAGAAACGCGTGGCCACCTGCCTGGGTTTTGGCCCGCGTTTCCTGCATTCGACGGGCCAGGCCTACAAAGGCGGTCCCAACTCCGGCGTGTTCCTCCAAATTACCTGCGACGATGCAAAAGACCTGGCAATTCCTGGGCAGAAATATACCTTTGGCGTAGTAAAGGCGGCTCAAGCCCGTGGCGATTTTCAAGTCTTGGCCGAGCGGAATCGCCGGGCCCTGCGAATTCATCTCGGCGCGGATGTCGGCTCCGGGCTCGCCAAATTGGTAGAGCTGACCCGGCAAGCACTGGCGCGATTGTGATAGGAATCACTCTAAGCAGGCATATTCTCCAACAGGCGCATACACCTGAGATGCGCGGCGAGATCCCCACGCTCTTAGCTCAAGTGGGGTTCGCCGCGAAGATCATGGCCCGCGAAATGCGCCGGGCGGCTTTGGTGGGGAAACTTGGGCTCGTCGGCGATCGCAATCCGACAGGTGATGCTCAGAAGAAGCTGGACGTTTTCGCTAATGAAATCATTGTCGAGGCTTTCGGGGAAACCAATCTGATGGCCGCCATCGTGTCCGAAGAACTCGAGCAGGTGAAGCATATTTCTTGCGGCGACGATGCCCAGTACATTCTCTGCATCGACCCCCTGGACGGTTCTTCCAACACCGATACCAACGGCGCCTTGGGCACGATCTTCGGCCTCTATCGGCGCTCCACGACCGGCACGTGCGCGACGATTCAGGAGGTATTGCGGAAGGGGTCAGAATTGGTTGCAGCAGGCTACGTATTGTACAGCACGAGCACGGTTCTGGTTTATAGCTGTGGCCGGGGCACAAATGGCTTCACGCTGGATCACGACTTAGGTGATTTTCTGCTTTCTCATGAAAACATCCGTTGCCCCCACCGCGGAAGTTGCTTCAGCGTCAACCTAGGACACCGCCATCAGTGGCCGGAGGCGGTGAAAAAATACGTCGATCACCTCACCGAGAGCGACAAGCCAACGGGTCGCCCTTACTCATTGCGTTACAGCGGCGCGCTGGTAGCCGACCTGCACCGTAGCCTGATTGAAGGCGGCATTTATTTCTATCCACCGGACCGCGAGCATCAGGATGGAAAGTTGCGCTTGGTCTATGAATGCAACCCGTTGGCGTTTCTGGTCGAGCAAGCCGGCGGGAGGGCCAGCGACGGTAAGCAACGAATCCTTGATCTACAACCCACCTCCATCCATCAGCGTGTACCGCTTGCCATCGGCAGCTCCGAGGACGTAAGGCTTTACGAGGACTTTATGGCGGCCCACGGCGCAAGGAGCCAGGGAGCGAGTCCACCCGTCTGAGGACCGGCTGCCAGGAGGCGCTGCTTGCCTAGCGGCGCCATTCGTCAATGAGATTCGCTACCAGCCCTGTCCAGCCGGTTTGATGGCTCGCGCCGAGTCCCGCTCCGTTTTCACCGTGGAAGAATTCGTAAAAAAGCAGGCAATTTTGCCAGTGCGAGTCTTGATTGAATTTTGTCATCTCGCCGAACACTGGCCGCCGGCCTCCCGCGTCGCGTTGAAACAATCGGATCATGCGATTTGCAACCTCCTGCGCCATGGCTCGCAGGGTGAGCAACTGGCCAGGCCTTCCAGGAGCTTCGATCACGAATTTGGGGCCAAAGGCTTCGTCATATTTGAGCAGCGATTCGATCATTAGATAAGACGTTGGAAACCAGATTGGGCCCCTCCAGTTTGAGTTGCCTCCCTTGATCTTGGTACTCGCTTCGGCCGGCTCATAACGCACGACGCGTCCCTCGAATGCGAACGGATTGCGCTCATGAAACTTAGAAAGACTACGGATCCCTGCCTCCGAGAGAAATTCCTCAGGGTCCCATAATCGCCGCAGAACCTTGGCCAATTGATGCCGGTCTGCAATTGAAAGAATGTGACGCCTGACGCCATCACGGAGGTCTGAGTAACACGCATGACCTACCAATTCGGGGCGGTTTTGGATGAACCAATTCACGCTCGCCAAGAAATGGGGGTGAGGCTCCAAATCCTCCTGCCTCAAGACTTCGACGGCGTACAGCGGGATTAGGCCAACGAGCGACCGCACGCGGAACTTCTGCCACCTCCCATCTGGGAATCGCAATACGTCGTAGAAAAACCCGTCAGCCTCATCCCATAGCTGATAGTTGCGCCCACCCATGTTCTTCATAGCCGACGCAATATAGATAAAGTGTTCGAAGAACTTGGTGGCCAGCCCCTCATAGATGAGATTCTCTCTTGCCAGCTCCAAAGCAATCCGCATCATGTAAAGACAGAAAAAACCCATCCAGCCGGTTGCGTCCGACTGCTCGAGCAGCGCTCCTCCCGGTAGCTTCTCGCTGCGGTCCACGACTGTGATATTGTCGAGACCGAGGAACCCGCCCTCAAACACGTTCAGCCCCTGGCTGTCAACCTTGTTCACCCACCAGGCAAAGTTCATGAGCAGCTTGTGGAAGCAGCGCTCCAGAAATTCGCGATCCGCTCGGCCCGCGCGGCCCTTCTCGAACTGGTAGACGCGCCAACAGGCCCAAGCCTGCACGGGCGGATTCAAGTCGGAAAACTCCCACTCGTAAGCGGGGATTTGCCCGCTGGGATGCTGAAACTGCTCGAACAGCAGCAACCACAGATTCTGTTTGGCTGACGCGGGATCGACGAGGGCCAACGTGCAACAATGGAAGGCCAGATCCCAAGCCGCGAACCAGGGATACTCCCACTTGTCCGGCATCGAAAGCACGCGCATCGAGTTCAAGTGGCGCCAATGGATGTTACGCATATGCTTGCGCGACTGGGGCGGCAGCCACGCGGGGCAATCTCCCTCGAGCCACTTCTGCACATCGAACAGGTAGATCTGCTTGCTCCAGAGCATTCCCGCGAGCGCCTGACGCTGCACGCGACGCTCATCCTCGCTGGCCTGGGGCGGATGAAGCGCGGCGTAGAACTCATCGGCCTCGGCGCGACGCTTCTCAATTTGCGCATTCACGCCGGCAAGCGGCCTCGTCAGAAGCTCAGGCGTCAGCCGCAAAACAAGCGCCTCGGAGCCGTGGGCCGGAATGCGTAACGAGTAGCGTAAGCAGGCCTTGGTCCCCACGCGGTCAGGATTCACAGCGTTCTCGCGGCCAACGATGGTGCGGTGGAACGCATCCTTCACGTATTTTGTGCGGCTATAGTTCCCGGGGCCATAGACGCGTTCGCCGTGCGTCTCATTGTTGGTGAACAGCAACTCGCCGCGGGCAGGGGCGTAGAGGTAGCGCGGCCCCAGCCGGTATTCGAAGTGCAAGTTGTCGAGGGGTTTCGCCGCGCTGTCATCGGCGGCCAGGCTCACCCAACCGCCACTGTGAGGTCCCGGCCGGATCACGGGCTCCGGGCCCGCCGGACAGGTCCACGCCCAGGTGTTCCGGAACCACAGCTGCGGCAACAGCTCCAGGGGCGCATCTTCGGGGCCGCGGTTGAATGCCTCGATGCGGATGGCAATGTCTTCCGGAGAAAACTTTGCATATTCGACGAAGATATCGAAATAGCGATCGTCGTCGAACACGCCCGTGTCGAGCAACTCAAACTCAGGTTCAAGCGCCTCTCGCTGGCGGTTTTCCTCAACCAGCGCGCAATAAGGAAATTCCTTCTGGGGATACTTATAGAGGAGCTTCATGTAACTGTGCGTGGGCGTGTTGTCCAGATAGAAGTAGTATTCTTTGACATCCTCGCCATGATTGCCCTCGTTGTGCGTCAAGCCGAACAAGCGCTCTTTCAGAATCGGGTCGCGCCCGTTCCACAGCGCTAGGGCAAAAATCAGGATTTGGTAGCGGTCGCAAATGCCAGCAATGCCATCCTCGCCCCACCGATAGGCCTTGCTGCGCGACATATCGTGCGAGAGGAACTCCCAGGCGCAGCCGTTGTAACTGTAGTCCTCGCGCACTGTTCCCCACGCACGTTCGCTCACGTAGGGTCCCCACCTGCGCCAGGGCTCCACGGATCCAGTCGAAGTCTGCTGGAGACGCAAATGTTCGGCCATCATCTTGGTCGAGTTAATGGCCATTCAGCTCGGCCCTCTGGCTCCATTCCTAGCACTGCACACGTTTATCCACTGATTCGATAAGCCGGACGTGCCACACTTCCATTGCGATGAGCTCAGCTATCTTCGACTTGGCGAGCCAGGATTGTACGCGAAACGCCGAGACGCAGCAGCAATTTTTGCTGGAAGGGACAGAAGACTCCTTTATCAGGTTGCGAGTTGAAGGATGGCGCGAGGGGGGTGACGAAGTCCGACGGCCAATCGGGGGTTCGTTTCTCGAATTGGGTTCATGGTGACCAACTTAGCGACGAAGAGCCGAGCCGGGGTGCAATTCTGAAACTGGTGGAGGGTAGCCAAAAACCGGATCAAGCAATGTAAACTGGCGGCAGAGCTGCTGCCGCCTCCGGTGCGGTTAGATACGGTTATACTTGAGCGTATTCGTGCGTGATTTGGGCATATTATGGTGGCGGTTGGTTCTTAGGAGGAGAACCCGTATCTTGTCGCTCACCCGCGTGCGGGAGAGTTTGTTGAAAACAGGGAGACGGTAGACCAACAATGCAAACTACGACTGGTCGCTCCTGGCAGAGCGCCCTTTGAGGTCGAAGCGGTTCGGAAGCGTGGGGCGCGGGATTGCAATTCTATCCGTGAGTGTCGGAAATGCGAGCGGCAGACGGGAGCAGATTGGGGTAATGAGGGACGCAAGGAGAAAAGCGCCACAGGGATTTGTCAGAAGATGGCAGCTTGGGAGGTTCTGTACTCTCCCAACAATCGTCCGAAAGTCTGGAATGTGAGTGTGGGGTAATTGGGATGGGGACTTTCCTCGGAGAGGCACTTAGCTGAAGTCTGCCGCGTGCCGGCCAATAAAACAGAAATTCTGCCTGGAAGAGCTTTGACACACCTTGCTAAGAAATTGATTTGCGAAGATTCTGATCCGTGAGCAATCAGGGGCGAGGAGGCAACCCGCCGAGGGAATAATCTTCCGTGGAAACCTTTGATCTGGTCGTGATTGGTTCAGGCCCGGCAGGGGAGAAGGGTGCTGCGCAGGCCGCCTACTTCGGAAAGCGTGTGGCGCTGATTGAACGCCGCCCGGAGCTGGGCGGGGCGGGCATCAATACGGGCACGATCC
>Ga0187846_10001874_pt1 | contig 11761 bp, 11 predicted proteins | sample TC_taG_FD_161473 | JGI IMG/M metagenome (GOLD analysis project Ga0187846, IMG submission 161473) | Biofilm microbial communities from the roof of an iron ore cave, State of Minas Gerais, Brazil - TC_06 Biofilm (v2) | ecosystem: Environmental > Terrestrial > Deep subsurface > Cave > Wall biofilm... | reverse complement strand
TCCAACGCAACCCCAGCTACGGCAGCGCCCAGCTCTTTCTGATGGCCGCCCTCGCCGCGCTCGGACGCTCCCACCACGCCGTCCGCCTCGCCGACGGCTTTCGCGCCCAATACCCCGACTACCCCGCCAACGCCTTCCAGCAGCTCTGGCTCTCACGCTCCCCCGCGCCGGCCTATCGCGCCCAGGTCCAGCCTCTCTTCGAACACATCCGTTCCCTCGGCATCACCGCCTGAGCACGACAGCGACCCTTAACACCGACCAAGCCCATCACGCAGCTTTTCTCCGCGCAGAATGGCGCGGCCCGCCCATCTCGTCGGCTGCCATAGCCGCTGGACCTAACCCCTGTCCGGCACCTTCAATGGCACATCGCGGCTCCCAGAGGTCGATGTCGGCACCCGACCGGCTCGCAGTCTCGACCAATGTCCGAATTGAGATGTTCCAGTTGGTACACCCCGCTATTGATCGCTGCTGCGAGGTGCGTTTTCCAGTCAATTCCTCGAACCAATGAACCGCTGCGCGACCGTAGTCTCCGCTTGACGCTGAGAAATTCGCCGGCAATCGTATCAAAATCTCATAAAAATATATCGACGGACGGTATTCTGACGCCTAACTGGACAGTGCATTGATGGAATAGGGCTAAGCTGAGCATCGGCAGAGTGGCAATTGCAAGTGGCCGACACTGGCGATCGCGCCGCACTTCCCCCTTAAAGGAGACGTCAAATGCTCAGCTTGATCAAAAACTTCCGTCGAGACGAGCGTGGTGCCACGGCCACCGAATACGCTATGCTCATTGTCTTCGTTGCCCTCGCTATTGCTGTAGGCGCGCAGACGCTTGGCACTGATCTCAGCGATATGTTCACAAAGGTTGGTACCACCCTGAGCGGGATCAATATTCCCACGCCGTAAAGATCGTAAGCGGTAGGCGGTCGGAAGGCATCGCGCTTTCCGATCTGCCGTACCAGCGTGACCCGGGCTTGCGAATCGCGCCGTGCGGACGACAGTCATGTTTTCTATGATCGGATTCCTCGCCAGCTCCCGTCATGCTCTCGCGTGTCTTACCGTGCATCAGGGTTCCGCCCACCCCTAAGTTCTTAACTTCGGCTGTGATTCCGTCCCTTATCGAGTGGTATCGCGGCGGCGCGAGGCTCATTCACACTGCCTCTCGAGACCCATCGGTGAAGTGATCAATCATGCCCGCCAAGACGATCCTGACAGCTCTTTTCTTGGTGTCTCTTGGCGTGGCCGTAGTTGTGCTTCTCCGGGCGCTGCCGCAACGGTTTAATGCTGACCCAGTCACCCCGAAGGTCGAAATCCTTGTGGCAACGACAACCCTCCCGCCCGGCACGCTGTTGCGGACCAAAGACATCGCTTGGCAGCCGACTCCGGCAGCAGAACCTGGTCAGATCGCCCGTCCATCCAATGTTGACCATAACGCCGCTGGCGACTTCGACCACAAAGCGCGGGCTGAAATGCTCGGCGGGGCGCTACGTGCAGGTGTCACGGCCGGTGAGCCCATATTGCGTACAATGATTGTCAAACCCGGGGATCGGGACTTCCTGGAGGCGGTTCTCTCACCCGGCGCACGCGCGATCGCCATCCCCGTGGCAACCGGTGGAGCCAGTACCGGGCTCTTATATCCGGGCGACCGCGTCGATGTCATTCTAACCCAGTCGTTCAAAAACGACCCGCCATTGGCACGCCGCTCCGTCAGCGAGACAGTCGTTGACAGCTTACGAGTGTTAGCGGTTGACGCCGGCGATGTAAAATCCGCCAGTCCGAGCAACAGCTTCGGCCGAACGGTGACCCTCGAGGTCAGCCCCGCGCAAGCGGAAAAAATCAACGTTGCTACAGAACTTGGCAAACTTTCGCTGACCTTGCGCAGCGTCAGCCGCACCGGCGGAGGTTTCGCGAGCTCTTCCCCGGGGACCGGCGTCAAGCCGACGTGGGCAGGCGATGTCTCGCCAGCGTTGGGCGATGCTCCGTTATCGCGTCAGCCGAGCGCCGCCGAGAGGCCGACAATAGAGGTTATCCATGGCACCAAATCAGTAGCAGTGACGCCGCAGGGACAATCGGCGGCGGCTGCCCCGCGGACCGTGCGGCAATGAACGCTCTTCAGACTTCCCTGCAGAGTCCCGCGCCGATCGAGAGGGCGGCTCGACCGCCACGGCGCCGCACCCAACTCATGGCTTTCGTGGCAAATGGGGAGAGCGAGGCATCCTTGCAGGCCTGCCTGTCGCAGCTTCCCTTCCAGGATGCTACCATAAAGAGCGGTGGCATTTCCAAGGCGATCCAGCTGCTGAGCGTCGAGCGATCGCCTGAAAATATAATAGTCGATATCAGCGGCACCGACATGCCGGCATCGCGGGTGCATGATCTTGCCCAAGTTTGCGAGCCTGGTGTCACGGTCGTCGCCATCGGTGATCGTAATGATATCGGCCTCTACCGCGATCTCGTCCGGGCAGGTGTCAGCGAATACATCGTCAAGCCGGCGACACCGCAGCTGCTGGCGAAGGCGCTCTGTCCCCCACCCATTATGGCGGCGGGGAACACAATAAGTCGAAAGCTCGGAAAGGTAGTGGCCTTCGTCGGCGCTCGCGGCGGTGTCGGCTCCACCACGCTCGCGATCAGCCTAGCTTCGCATCTCGCCGAGCATCACAAGCGGCGCATTCTGCTTCTCGATCTCGATCTGCACACAGGCGACTGTGCCCTCGCACTAAACATCAGACCGACGCCCGGGCTACGCGAGGCACTTGCCAATCCGCTGCGAATAGACAACGTCTTTCTCGAGCGGGCGATGGCGGTTTACAGTGAGAGGCTCTTTCTGCTGAGCGCCGAGGAGCCTTTCGGCACCGACCTTGAATTCTCGGCCGAAGCGATCGAAACGCTCGTCGGATCAGTACGCACCCAGTTCCATTACATAATTGTCGACGTGCCGCGGCAATATGGAGCACCCTACCGGCGCTCCATCGAAATCGCGGACATACGCGTCATTGTGACCGACCAGACGCTCCGCTCGGTGCGCGATACCGTGCGGCTGCAGGCCATTCTCGGCGAAAATAATGCCATTCACCGTAACATTCTCGTCGTCAACCGGAATGGTGAATCCGGTCGTTGCGCGATGACACTGAACGAAATGGCCAAGGTCGATCTCTGCCCACAGATAGTAATCCCATTTCGACCCAGGTCGTTTACCGCTGCACGACTGCCACGCTCTAGCCGGCTCACTGAAGCCGTCGCGGCGCTCGCTACGGAGATTTCGGGCCACAAGCGGGAGCGCAGTCCATGGTGGAGATTGGCGAGGTGATGACGACCCGCTCTGAGCGTCCACCAGCCGAGACGCGGCGCCCGGATTTGGTGCTCATAGCACCCGCCCCCGGTCTCCCGCCCGTAGCCGACCCGCTCTTGCTCGATGAGCTGAAAGAGCGGATACGGACCGTTCTGATGACCAGGATCGACCCATCTGTCGCCGGTCAGATTCCACGCACCAGGCTGCGCCGTGAAGTCGCGCAGCTGGTCAGCGAGATCGCGACCCAGGACCGGGTTCAACTCAACAAACTCGAGGAAACCGCGCTTGCTGCCGACCTCAGCGACGACATGGTCGGGTTGGGGCCGCTCGAGCCGTTTCTCGATGACAGCGAAATCACCGATATCTTGGCGAACGGACCGTTCGATGTCTACGTCGAGCGACGCGGCAAGCTCGAAAAGACGGCGGCACGATTTCGTGACGCCCAGCACCTCGTCAATATCGCGCAGCGTATCGCCAGCGGAATTGGTCGTCGCATCGACGAAGCCAGCCCTATGGTCGATGCGCGGCTCGCTGACGGCAGCCGGGTCAATATCGTCCTGCCTCCGCTCGTACTCAATGGCGGAACCATCTCGATCCGTAAATTCCCAAAGCAAGGTCTAACCCTCGGCGCCATGATCCGTCAGGGAAACCTGTCCCGTCAGATGGCTAGCACGCTGCAAGTCGCGGCACGCACGCGCCTCAATATCCTGATCTCCGGCGGCACCGGTTCCGGCAAGACCACACTGCTCAACGCGGTTTCGCAATACATCGGGCGCGATGAACGGATTATCACGATCGAAGATGCCGTCGAGCTGCGCCTGCAGCAGCCGCACATCGTGCAGATGGAGACACGCCCGCCCAACATTGAAGGCGTCGGTCACGTCCCGCAGCGCGAGCTTGTCCGCAATGCATTGCGCATGCGTCCTGATCGCATCATCGTGGGTGAAGTGCGTGGTCCCGAGGCGTTCGACATGCTGCAGGCGATGAATACCGGACATGACGGCTCGATGTCGACAGTTCACGCCAACTCGCCCCGCGACGCCCTCTACCGGATCGAAAACATGGTGATGATGGCGAGCCTCAACCTGCCGCTCCGGGCGATCCGAATGCACGTTGCGAGCGCGCTCGACCTGATCGTGCACATCGAGCGCATGCGCGACGGCATCCGCCGCGTACAGAACATCACCGAGATAGCCGGTATGGAAGGCGACATCATCACCGCGCGCGAGCTGCTCACCTTTCGGCAGCACGGCGAACGCAGCGACGGCACCATTGCAGGGGTGTTCGAAGCGACCCGGTTGCGGCCGGATTTCCTCTCCCGTGCCGCCGATCTAGGCCTCGACGAGGAGCTTCTCGACGCACTCGGCATCGGAGGGAGCTAGATTGTCTCGACAACTCCTCATCGTTGCCGTCGGCTCGACGGCTCTATTCGGTCTCGCGCTCGTCAGGACGCTCCGGACCGAGCGCCGTAGAGCGACCATCGAACCGCTTCTGAAGGCGATCGCCGCGGCCCCGGCGAACACGGACACTGTCGCTGTATCATTGCGGAGACCGCTCCCGCAACGCCGGGCGTTGCCCGCGCTGCTTCTAGCACGACTAGACGCCGCCCTGGCGGCGACTGGCAATCGGATCGCTCTGCCACACCTGGTCGCAACCGCCATCCTTGCTGCCGTTACGGTTGGTTCCGCGGCCGCGCTGACGCAGCCGCGACCAGGTCTCTCGATCGGATTGGCGGGGGCCGCGGCAGTAGCTGCTGCCACCTTCCTGTTGCGGCTCGCGCAAAGTCGAAACCAGCGGCGATTTCTCGATATTTTTCCCGACGCACTCGATCTTATCGTCCGCGCCGTCCGCGCTGGGTTACCGGTGATCGAAGCGATCGAACTCGCGGCGCGCGAGATCCGCGCACCGGTCGGCATCGAATTCGAACGGATGCTAGGCGAAATACGTATCGGTGTCGAGATGGAGGACGCGCTGCAGCGAGCCGCCGACCGTATCCGGGTGCCTGATTTTCAGTTTTTCATTGTGAGCCTGTTGTTGCACAGACGGGCCGGGGGGAGCATTGCCGAGGCTCTGGCCAATCTCAGCGCTATTATTCGCCAGCGCAAGGCGCTGCGTATGAAAGCCCGTGCTCTTACCGCCGAAGCGACGGCATCCACGGCAGTTGTGGCCGCCATGCCCTTTATCGCAGGAGTGGGGTTGTTTCTGATCAACCGGGACGTCATGTCGGTCCTTTTCATCGATCCCCGCGGTCGTTTGATGCTCGTTGCTGCAGCCGTCAGCCTGACGCTGGGTGTTGTCGTGATGAAGGCAATGGTCAAGATGAGTCTGCGCTAGCGATGCCTGCGGGATTCACTCGCGCATCGCTGATCGATCTGCTTCAGTCCTATCTAGCCATTCGTATCGGCGAGATGGACATTCGCCCGCTCAGCACGTGCATTCTCGGCTTGGCGCTGGGTGTGGCCCTGTTATCAGCCCACAAGCTCTGGCGGATAGCAGAGCGCGAGGATCGTGAGAGCCGCCTCTTCAAGGCGCTGCGGGGAGAACCGCACCCGCGTACCCGGCCAGAGCGAACACGACCCACGCCGTGGTATCAGCGGCTCGGCACCCGGATCGCTGCGACCAAGATCATCGGCTCGGCCAAACAGCGCAGTTTGCTCGCGGCTCTCGTCGCGGCCGGGATCAATGGACACGGCAATCTCGCCGCGCTTATTGCGGGAAAGGTTTGCGCCGGCATCGTGCTTGTCCCGCTCTGCTGGATGGTGCTCGAGTGGTGCCGATTGTTCATGAATCTGCCTACCTTAAGATTGGCCGTTCTGGCTGGTACCTTCATCCTCGGCTGGCGATGCCCCGAATTCATTCTCTCGAGACTCGCCACTCGGAGGCGGATACGCCTCGAAACCGGCATGCCCGATGCGCTCGATCTTCTCGTCATATGCGCCGAGGCCGGGCTCAGCCTCGATCACGCGATCGAGCAGGTTGGGAACGTCTTTCGCCGTTCCAACCCCGAGGTCGCCAAAGAGTTCGCCGCAACCGCAGCAGAGATGCGCGTCCTGCCGGTTCGCGCTCAGGCCCTCGAAAATCTCGCTGAGCGGGCGGATCTCCCGAGCCTGCGAAGCATCGTCGTGACGCTCACTCAGTCGATCAGGTTTGGGACGTCCCTCGCGGATTCACTGCGGGTCCTCGCCGCAGAAATGCGCGCGGAGCGTCTGGTTCGCTTCGAACAGCGCGCGGCGCGCCTCCCGGTGCTGTTGACTTTGCCGCTGATGGCATTCGTTCTGCCGTCGTTGATCGTGGTGATCGGCACGCCGCTGGTGTTGCGCATTCTCGACATGCTGCAGACAGCTCCGTGACACCCGCGCTGACAGACGTAGCCGGCACACCAATTCAGGGTGCGTGATGTCGCAAAGACCGCAATATCGGGCGCCGCCGATTCCACGGTTTTTGGGCGACGTGTCTGGCGCCAGCGCGACGATGGTGGCGATTGCGCTTCCCGTCTTGATCGGCTTCGCGACGCTTGGCGCCGAAACTGGGCTGTGGTACGCGATCAAACGACAGAATCAGTCGGCGGCAGATGCTGCGGCCATCTCGGCCGCCTACGAGGTGATAGCCGGCAAAACCGATCCCGCCACCGAACTGACGCCTGCCGCGAGCGAAGCCGCTGCCCAGAACGGGTATTCTGGATCACCCCCGCTGGTCGTCCATCCTTACACCGACAGCGTTGTCAAAAACGGCATCGCAGTTACTTTGCAGCAAACCCAGCCCGGGTTGCTGGCATCGCTGTTCCTGCCCAGCGTCACAATCGTGACCACGGCCGTCGCCGCCATCAAGGTGCTCGACAACCCCTGCATCCTCGCTTTAGCCACAACCGGGACGGGGGCCGATATCCGCGCTTCCGTCTCGCTCGATGCACCCAATTGCTCCATCGCAGCAAATTCCAAAAGTATCAGCTCGATCGCGGTAGAAAGTACCGTACGCCTGGTGACCGCGACTACTCTCGTCGCGCGCGGGGAAATCTCTTTCGCTGGCGCTCCGATCGATCCAGCCGCCCCTCCATCGCAATTCGCTCTCGCTTCGCGCCCCCTCATCGGCGCACCGAGCGTACCCGACCCCTACGCTGCACGGCTCACTCACGCCTTTCTCACAACCGGCATGCCACCGCAATGTGCCTCGGGGCCGCCCTACCCCGCCAACTCCCAAATCTGCGGTGACTTAGCGATTGCCGGAGCACTTAATCTGGCCCCGGGAACGTATTGGATAACCGATGGCAGCTTGCGTCTACAGCCCAATGCGCTCCTCACGTGCTCATCGTGCACCGTCATTTTTACGAGCATGAATTCAAGCGGCGGGGCAGTCGGAAACGTTCAAATCCCAAACGGGGCTGCCGTTACATTGCAAGCCCCACATTCGGGCATTTTTACCGGCCTCCTGATGATTCAAGACCCTTTCGTTGTGCCTGCCGCAGCCAGTGTCTTTGAAGGCGCCGACAATATGAAGCTCACCGGCCTCCTTTATTTCCCTGCCGGCACGGTAGAGTTCAACGGCAATCCAAATCCGAGCTGCACCGTGTTGATGGCGAAACAGCTAATAATCGACGGCGATTCCGGCTTCAATACATTAGGATGCCAGACCGCCGGCCTCGGCAGACTGCCGAATGTCCGCACAGTCGCACTGGCGGAGTGAGGCTCCGATGGGTCGGACAAAACGTCCCAGATTGGATAAGCGGCGATACAGGGAACCATCATTTGACACCGCGGGAAGCGTCGCCGCTGAATTTGCTTTGCTGGCGCCCATGATACTCGTGATCACAGTCGGGACCGTGGACTTCGGCCTTCTCTCGACGAATATCTCAGCATTGGCGGGGGCGACACGCATAGGTGCCGAATATGGGAGGCTTCACCCGTCCGACCCGGCCGGCATCGAAAGCTCCATGCAAAACTCTATGAGCTTCAATCCTCCGCTTAGCTTCCCTGCCACTTTTCCCCTAAGCTGCGAGTGTGATGATGGCAGGTCTATTCCCTGCACCGTCTCGTGCGCCACGGCGGGTCGCCCCGGTCCAAACCGTGTCTTCATTAGAATCAGCGCAAATCAAGCCGCTGCACCAATTCTGCCGTGGCCGGGATTTCCGACGACATTGACCGCAGCGACGCAGCTACGTCTCCAATGATCGGCATCAACTCACTTCGGCTCGGCGACGAGCAGGGCACCGCGGCGATCGAGGCGGGGATTACCATATCGGCGCTCCTGCTGCTGATCCTCGGCACCATCGAGTTCGGGCGGGCTCTGTGGACGTATGACACGATGCTCCTCGCGGTCGAAGAGGCCGGGCGGTATGCTATGGTGTATAATCAGGGTCCACCGGCTGCCTGCGCCGCTCAGAATCAGGCTCCACGGTGCCCTACCCTGTCGAATACGCCGCTCGCCAACTGCTCGGCGGCGCGCGCAACACAAGTCCTATTCGCCTACCAAGTTCCAAACGTCAGCGTCTCCGCCGTCGAGGATACGACGTCATCTCCCGCGACAATCACAATCTGCGCCAGCCAATCCGTCAATTTTGTCGCGCCGCTGCTTCTTCCCTACGGACCTCTCAATCTGACGCGCCAACTCACAGTCCCAATAATCTGAGACCCGTTTCCTACAGCGAGACCGGGAACTTCCGCCGTTGAGCCCCCTACAATGCCGCTCAACTTCGCGGGCTTGTTCTAACCGGGCGTGCGGAACGGTCGGGCCCGGCGATGACAATGACAAGGCTCGCGTAGTCGGTCCTTGATGCACCCGCTAAGCGTTCTGTTTGGAGACCCGAATGGGGCGTAGTCATGACCATGACCCCGACCTCGCGGATTCTTCACCATGTCACCGAGGCGCGGCAGCCGACCACGCATGTGCTTAAAAAACTGCCGCGAGAGCACGCTTCCAGCGGAAAGAAATCAGATGCGGATTATCGCTGGACCAGGGTGAGGGTTCAGAACGCGGCGAGATTGCCCGATACTACGATGACGTAATACCAAACCGCGAATAGTATTGGCCACGGTCGCAGTGTTTGCGGCACCGCTACCGCCGCGAAACCGATAGCGACCACCTTGGGCAGCCACCATGCCGCCCCCAAATGGGTCTGAGATAAGTGCATGATCGGATTGACCTCTCTGTTGCCGGGGATGGTCAGCGCGTAATTCGTGCTGACGACATCGGCAACCTGAAGCACGATGAAGACGACCCAAAGGATCCAGTGAACTCGCGACAGCACGCGCCTGCGTCGGATAATCTTGGCGCCGATCCCGGAGCGCAGTGGATCAAGCGATCGGTGGAACGACCAGTAGTTTTCGCAGTCCATTGACCGCTCCGTAGCGGTTCATCTCGATGCAAAGCTACCGGCTCACTCGGAAAGAAAGAGTAAAAACACGTGGTGTCAAACGACCTCCGGAACGGATCTCCTGAACGACACGAAGAATTGGCCCCCTTACGATAGCCGGCTTGCGCTATGGCGCCTTCCAGGAGAAGCTGGCTGAAGGCGGCGCTTTCTGCAGCTCCTCGACCACGACCGAGCGCCAGGCTTTGCGGCAATAGTCGCTCCTCGCCCGGCGGCCCTGCGGTGTGATCAAGGGCGACCCCCATTTCGGCGAACACCGACCACGCTGGCGCGACGCGGTCCATGAGCCAGATGGCGGCGCGCCTTGCCGTGTTGCCGCTCGATGGGCCGACAACCTGCGGACGTATTGTCCCAGGTATTGCTGGACGGCACTTAGCTCACGTTGAACGGATTAGGCCGCCCGTGCCGCCACGTGATCGAAGACTACTTACTTGTAGATCAGCAGCCGGTGTTGGCAGCGGTGGAGCTCCGCGCCCGCCGCTTGACCACGCTGATGCAATCGCAGCGCGTCTACAGCTTTTTTGCAAAAAAAGTTTTGCGACTCCGGCTCCCTGATCGGGGTTGTCGCCGCGACGTGCTGCGGGCACGTCACGATGTTTCGCAGTTTCCAGCACCGCCGAACGGCGTTATATCAAAGGCTTGAGACCCGTATTTTTACACCGGAAAGTAGGCTAGCTCGAAACGGCCAAGAGCCGAGATTTTGATCCGTCGAGTTGGACGTCCGACAACGGCGCCTGCAAGGTCTCCGTGATCCGCCTCTTCAACTCGGCAACCTTAAACGGCTTTGCCAACAGTGGAATGCCGCACACTCGCTCAGCATGCACTATATCGGCGTGCCCCGACATCAGCAGCACTCTCAGACCATGGTGGTCGGACTGCGCGCGATCGATTACAGCAAGGCCGTTCATTTCGGGCATCGCATAATCTGCAATAAACAGATCTATCGGCCATTCTCTTTCGAGAATCTCGAAGGCCAGGTAGGGGTTCTCCGCTTCCCAGACGATATACCCGCTGTCGCGCAAAAACGCGCCGACGACCGCCCGCACATCGGCATCGTCATCGCAAACGAGGATTCGCGATTGACCGGGCTCCGTGATGGATGCTTCGAACTCGGGATCGGGACATTCGATCGAGTACTTTTCGGCGCGAGGTAGCCACAAATCGACATTGGTGCCGTTGTCCGGAGAACTGGTGATCTGGACTGATCCGCCGGATTGGGCTGCGAAGCCGTGTACGATCGACAATCCTAAGCCTGAGCCGCGCCCTGCCTCCTTCGTCGTAAAAAAAGGCTCGAAGGCGCGCGCCAAAGTTTCCCGGTTCATACCGGTTCCGTTATCTGAAACCGACACGATCAGATAATTGCCGGGAGACAGGTCCGCTGGCGAGACTCCGGTTTCCGTCCGCGCGCTCCGGGCCGCGATCCGCAGTGTGCCGCCGACCGGCATGGCGTCACGCGCGTTCAAGGCTAAGTTTAAGATCGCTAGTTCCAATTGGTTCGGATCCACCCAAGCCGGAGGTAAATCGAACCCCATCTGGATGACGAGGCGGATATCCGGCCCAATTGTCTGTCGCAACATCTTTTCAACCCCGTCGACGACCGCGGCGATGTCGACCGGTCTGGGTTCAAGGTGCTGCCGGCGAGCGAATGCAAGGAGGTGACGGGTCAGCGTAGCACCACGGTCCGCAGCACGAAGGGCGGCCTCGATCAGCCCGCGCGTGCGCGGATCATCAACAACCCGAGCTTCTGCCATTTCCAAATGGCCGACAACCGCGGTCAACAGATTGTTGAAGTCATGGGCGATACCGCCCGTTAATTGACCGATTGCCTCCATTTTGTGCGCTTGTCGGAGTTTGTCTTCCGCGACCCTCCGCTGGCCGATTTCTCGTTCCAGCCTCAAATTTGCAGCAGTCAATTCCTTAGTTCTCTCGATCAGGTCGAAATTCAACCGCAGGCCGATCGCGAAGCTGCGGCTAGATTTGTAGGCCGCCACTGTTATCGCCAGCGCAAAGACGACCATCATGTCACCGTGTACTGGCCAGCCATCCAAAAAGAATCGCCCCGCCAGCGGTAGCGCAGCCGGAAAAACGTAGGCGACAAAGGCCGGCAGATA
>Ga0187846_10001873_pt1 | contig 11766 bp, 10 predicted proteins | sample TC_taG_FD_161473 | JGI IMG/M metagenome (GOLD analysis project Ga0187846, IMG submission 161473) | Biofilm microbial communities from the roof of an iron ore cave, State of Minas Gerais, Brazil - TC_06 Biofilm (v2) | ecosystem: Environmental > Terrestrial > Deep subsurface > Cave > Wall biofilm... | reverse complement strand
AAAGTATCAGCACGCTGGACCAGCTCAGTCGTGGGCGCATCGAGGTCGGCTTTGCCACCGGCGGCAGAGGCAGGTTGTTCTCGGCATTCGAAACTGACCCTGCCAGCCTTGTTGCTCGTTTCACGGAAGGACTGCGGTTGATGAAGGCCTGCTGGACCGAGCCTCGCATTACCTTCTCCGGGCGCTTCTGGCAGCTCGACGGCGCCTCTTTGGAGCCTAAACCTTTCCAGAAGCCCTACCCCCCGCTCTGGATCGGTGGCAGTCACCCAGCCGCAGTGCGCCGTGCGCTCCACTACGGCAACGGCTTCTTTGGCGCTGGCAGAGCGAGCACCGCGCAGTTCGCCCAGCAGGTCCATGTGCTACGCGAGGCGCTGGCGGCATCCAAGCAGGACCCCTCCACCTTCCAGATTGCCAAACGCGTCTACATTGTCATCGACGACGACACCACCCGCGCACATGAACGCGTCGACGCTGCGCTCAAGCGCATCTATGGAGTGTCCGGTCTGAGCACTATCGCCGTCTACGGCCCCCCTTCAGCCTGCATTAGCGGCCTGCGCGAGGTCGCAGACGCCGGAGCCGAACTCATCCAGCTCCACCTGCTCTACGACGACGTCGAACAGATGGAACGCCTGGCCACCGAAGTCATCGGCGCAGTGCATAACGAGTGAGTCCACCCCTCTGTAGCGTCGCCCATCCAGAGATGCTCGATGGTATCCTGTCATCAGCTGCTTGAGCGTGTGCGCCGTGCGAGTCACTCGTGAGAGGTTCGAGCTATATACCCCGCTGGCTTAGGAGGTCTCGTCTCAAGCACTTGCAACCAACCGGACTCGAGTACAGCATTGATACTCGCATCAGTGCATTTCAGCAATGCGAGGTGGTCGAGTGCATGTGCAAGGATATGGTTCATTTCGATGCTCCCTGGTGGCCGCAGATGATCACCACGCACTTGTTCTCCCTTCCCTACGTGTTGGGCAACCATACGATCACTCGCTGCCCGGCAGCACTTCCAGGTGCGTTGAGGTAACACCACCAGATACGTGAGAATAAGGCGATCTGTTAGATAACAATAGCGCCATGAAGTGGAGTGAACAATAGACACATCCGGCTCAAACAGATTGCCGAAGAAGCGTTCAACGTGTTCTAACACGGTCTCGTTTGGATGCCTACCAGCCTGATGTATCACCTGCCAGGTGTGAGCTTCGCCATCTTCACGACGGCGAAGCAAGACAACATGGTCCGACTCCAATGTCACGGGCAGGATTTCATACCAGATGGATGTCATCATACACTCTTTGAGGCGAACAAACTGCACATGTACTCAGCAAGATTCACGCCTGGTGCGGCCTGGCCTCGTGTCTTTTCTAACTCATGGATGGTATAGCGCCAATTTGTTGCAGCAGGCCTAATTGATCTATCTCACCCCAGTGTTCAACGATCTTGCCACCGACCACACGATAGATGTGCATCTCTCTCCACTCCACAGCTTTCCCGCTCGGTGGAATGCCCATGAACGCATTTTGATGCGTCCCACGCGCCACAATGCGCACAGCAACCCTGTCCCCTTCAGCAACGGCGTCCTCGACTGTGGGATGTATATCAGGGAAAGCGCTCAGGACCATCATGACGAGTTGCTTCAGCCCCTCACGTCCGGGGGTCGGGACAGGTAAATGCTCAACATAATTTGTGGAGAGCAATTCATCCGCTTCAGCCATATTTCCCTTGCCCATGACCTCCGCGTAAAGACGGCGAACGAGTGCTTTATTGTCTTCAGTTGACATTGAGGAATCTCCTTCATTTGACCGTATCGGTCACAGCAACAAAAACCGTACGCATACACATGGTTTTTCATCCCATGGGCGCTGTTGCCCATGGATCTGGCCCTGGATCACCTCCCTCTGCTACGATGACCAGCCGCGCTAAGGCGTGATCCCAACCAGCAGCTTGAAACGCTCTCTGTTCGACCGGTATTCCCCGGTGGCGCAGGGAGAGCCTGGTTCCACCTGCCTCAGGTTGAAGTGTGATTTCCACGGTGGTAGAGCCTAACGGCAGTGGACTACCCTCCCATCCCCAGGTAAACACCACGCGGCGGTACGGGACCACCTCCAGATACTCGCCACCCACCATGTCGCGTTCATTGATGTGAATGTGGCAGACACCGCCGGGCTGCGCATTAAGCGTGGCGCGAATGCCCAGCCAGCGCACTATTTTCTCTGGATCGGTGAAAAACGAGAAAACAATCTCGGGTCGCGCTGCAATATGAATTTCCCGCACGACAACCTCATGATCAGGTGAGGTCATTTGCCCTGGCTCTCCTTTCTTCGGCCTCCGCTTCCTGCTTCAGGATCTGGAGATGCTCATCCCAAAATCCGTCCAGAAAGCTCCTCAGTTCTGCAAAACCTTCTGGGCGAGCACGATAGAGCCGTTGCGTTCCTTTTCTTCGCATCGTCACCAGACCGGCAGCCGCAAGCACCTGCAGGTGTTGTGAAATGGCTGGACGTGTCACCTCGAAATGAGTAGCAATGTCTCCAGAAGAGCGTTCTGTACTTCTCAGAAGCCGCAGTATCTCTCGACGGCGTGGTTCGGCAATGGCTTGTAAGACAAGGTCTAGCATAGCATTATTGTAGCATATACTTACGTAAGTGTCAACTTACATTAAAGATTCACCCTCTGCACAAGGTACACCAGCCTGAATAACATTCAGTTTGTGGATTTCTGACCGATACTTCTTTAGTAGTACCCCTTGAAGATATTTCATGTATATCTTCACCTACAGTCTCTGCTAGCATACGACTTGCGAACGCAATAAGCGTCGCTGACGCAAGCGGCATTGGAATGTACCAACAAAGGAGATACCGGTATGTTGCACAGAAGAGAAGAACGCCAGGAGAGGCATGGTGGTGGCGATGTCAGGAGCCACTACAAGATGCGAGAGAAGATGGTGTCCATCGGCGATGATTTCTGGATCGAAAATGACCACGGTGAGAAGGTCTACAAAGTGGACGGAAAGGCCGTGCGAGTGCGCCATACACTCATCTTCCAGGACCGCACCGGCAGGGAGCTGGCCAAGATCCAGGAGCGCATGCTGCATCTCAAGGACAGCATGGAAGTCGAGGACTCCGGTGGCGGTCAGATGGCCATGGTCAAGAAGGCCCTGATCGCACCCTTGCGCGATCGCTGGACGGTCAAGATCAAAGGTGGGCCCGATTTGGAGGTGAAAGGCAATATTCTTGACCACGAGTACACCATCGGCGAGGGCCGCAATAAGGTGGCTGAGGTTTCCAAGAAGTGGTTCCGGCTGCGCGATAGCTACGGTGTGGAGATCGAGCCCGGGCAGGATGATATCCTCATCCTGGCGGCCACCGTCTGTATCGACCAGATGACCCACGACTAAACGTCTCGCCTCTAATTCTCTGAGGGCATCTCTTGCCACTTAGCGGGCTGTCTTGGAATCCATGTCTTGTGAAGCCGATGGCTTTGAGCATAGCGCGTGCGCCTGCGCGGTCACGGCCATCCGTTATTACGCGGCTGTGCTGTTTGGGATCAGATGTCATAGTGCCCTCCAGCGAACGTTCATACTTCTCGCGATCAGTACAGCTGATCAAGTAGAGGCCAGAAATCTCGCGGTTCCTGCGTGGTGCGCCACCAGACCGCAATCTGCAGACGGCTCTTGCCAAAGCGCGGTTCCTGTTTTAACGCCTGCCAGAAACCACTGATGATCGTACAGAGGCTTTTGCCGGTAGGATACCAGACAGCATGTTTCACGCCAGACGCATCGGTATAGACCACGTGCGGCGCATATTCATCCTGTAAAGCGCTTGCATGAGCATCGATGTGAGCGGGAATGGCTTGCTGCACCAATCCCTGTGCGGCTTGAAACGTGATTGGCTCATCAAAGACCCAGCCACTCTGCTCCCAATGCCAGATATCACCATACAGCGGCAGTTCCCAGATAATCCGTGGCAGCACCTGCGGCATCGTCTGCAGCGCGTAGGTCAACAGACGTTTGAGCCAGGACAAACTCACCGCCGGTCCTGGGGTAAAATAGGACTCATCAACCGCCATGATCACCACAAAATCGGCAGCATGTGCGAGCAAACGCCAGTTCTCGAAAAAATTGTAATCGTTGTCCTGCACTTTTGGGATGAGCGCAATGCCATACCACTTGTTCAAGCCTCGCAAAGCAGCCCACACTCGTTGGTTATACCGGGCGAAGACTTGCTGAATAGCTGGATAACTATGATCCACACCCTCCAAATCCATAATTACCCCATCATATCCGGCCCGCACCACCTCATGCACAATCGTGTCAATATAGCCCTGATCAGTCGTCGCCTTATCGATATAGGATGCCGCCTGCTGCGTGGTCCAGGGGTCTGGCCCCTCTGTGTTCATGGTAATGGTCAGATAGGCCATACCACCTCGTTGATGAATGCGTTGCACCACGCTATCCATGCTCAGGCTGCTAGCGACACAGTTATTGTGCCCATTGATCAGGCGCCCCGTGGTTGGATCGACCCAGCCCGTTCCAACCAAAGCTGCATCAGGATCTGCACCAGCTGTCTGAAGGTACGCCTGCATCCCGCTCAAGCAATCGCGCCCATAGATCCAACTGAGCGAGGCAGTCTTGCCCTTGAGCATCACAGGCACACGAGGAGCTTGCCCATGCCCAGCCTTGCGAGGAAGGTTTGTTGAAGGGCTACCCGCTCCACAACTCGCCAAAACCACGACGAGCAAAATCGGTAGGATCAAGAAAAGGTTACTAGTTTTGCCGAACACGGACCTGGACAGACGCATTTCCTTTCCTCCAAATTTTACATTTCGCCGCTGTTATTCACTCTCCACGAACTCGGTAAAGAGGTTGAGCACCTCTTCCTGCTTTTCGATATGAGGTGAGTGCCCACAGTTGGGTAGGATGACTTCGCGATAGCGACCTCCATGAGCCTGATAGTTTTCGAAGACGGCACGTATCTGCGAGATCATCGGCTGCGCTGGATAAACCTCTGGTCCTGGCCAACCGGGGACGGCCCCTATTTGTCCAAGGAAGCCGAAGTCGAACAATGAGCTATCAGAGACGATCTGGTCATCTGCACCGTGGATCCATAAGACGGGTAGGTGCTGGGTGATAGTGGCGAACATGGCCTGGTTCAGGTATCTGGGAGAGAGTGCGTTGTTGGGCCCCTGGGTTCCTGGTGCGACGTTGGGCCAGTTATTCGACGGGGTCATGTCGCCTGGATAGATGCCCTCTGCTACTTTGCACGAGAGGAGTGACGTGACGTAAATCTCTTCGCGGTCGGGGGCAACCCGGAACGGGGGCTTAAAATAGAACGTATTCATCACTGTACGCGGTGAAAACTGTTCGCTGCTACGGTCACCTTGTCCGATACGCTGCACAAACTCGGGATTGGCTGTGCCGCCTCCGCTGCCAGCGCAGTCAGGCCAGATGAGTGTGCCTTCTGGTCCCTTCGTGCCACCAAAGCCAAAGGGTGAGCCAGGCGCCTGCAAGGTCAGTGTGCGCAGGGTGCCACCATAGTCTATCGCGTACTGCATGGCAGCATTGCCACCCATTGACCAGCCGAACAGGTGGAATGAGGTCAGGCTGAGTGTATGCGCCAGAGATGAGAGGTCGTCTGAGAAATCGCGCATGCCCCGCGTTGCATTGATCGGCAGCGCCTGGGTGTCGCCGAAGCCTCGCATATCCGGTGCGTAGATGATGTAGCGCCCGGTGGCCGCCAGCGCCAGCATAAAATCCTGGAAGAAGAGGGATGAAGAGGTGTTGCCATGGAGCAGGACAATGGGCGTGTTTCCTGTACCTGCCTCAAGATAGGCTATCTCCAGGCGGTCTGTTGTGATTCTTTTCTGGCTGATGCCAACTAAGAGCGGTGTTGTATCCATGAGTTGATCTCCCTCCTAAAAGTGTATGGTCGTGTGCTTTATCTTATCCCCTGCTGACCATTTAAGGCAAGGCTTCTCCATTCGTTTCAATTACACATACTTGTCTGGCGAAGTATGGGTCGAAGCGCTCCAGCCATATAAGGAGGTCGTGCTCTATGGCAAAGAGGGTCGCCGCTGCCCGCGTGGAGGCCGCAAGCTTGTTGTAGATGTGCTGGCGCTCTCTTTTGGAGAGTATATATCGGATAAGCCCCTAAATGATTACCGGATTTCCCCTGCGTGGTGAGAACCTGTATAATAAGCGAACTGCTTATTTAGAAGAGACGAAACAGAGGGAGAGCGGGAAACTTATTCCCACAAATAGTTATGGATTACGATCAGCTTGCCTATGATTTGCAGCACGCGCCAGGGATCAGGTTGCTAAAGACCGATCGAGCGGCGCTGATCATCAGCTTCCTACACCGCCAGTTCAAGCGCGAGCAGCGCATCACTATCCCATTGCCGGAGCTGGTTGAGCGTCTCGCGAACACGCTTGAGGCGCTGAATGAGCTGGCGCCAGGCAGCTATCCGCGCCCAGCTCACTCCTACCTGACGGAGTGGGCCGACGAGCAACACCGCTTTATCCGCATTACAACCCCAGCCAATAGCGTCATCCCGCTCGTTGAATTGACGGCGGACGCGGAACGCGCCATTGGCTGGCTCGAAGAGCTGCACGGGCAACCGTTTGTCGGTACGGAGTCACGCTTCCTGTATATCGTGCAACTGCTGCGCGATATTGTACAGAAGAGTACAGAAGATCCTCTCATCCGGCTGGCGCAACTGGAACAGCAGCGCGATGCCATCCAGCAGCAAATCAACATGATTCGTGAGACAGGCATTGTCGATGACCTCTATACCATAACTCAGTTGAAAGAGCGGTTTTTTGAAGCCTGTAATGGGGCGCGGCAACTGTTAAGAGATTTTCGTCTCGTGGAGGAACGCTTCCGGAGCATTGCGCGGGCATTGCAGGAGGCGCAGTTGCAGTCGAATGTACAGAAGGGGGCGCTAGTAGCATATGTGCTTGATGCCGATGCCAGGTTGAAATCTTCGGATCAAGGCCGCAGTTTCTACACGTTCTGGGATTTTTTGATGGCTCCTTCACAGCAGGATGAACTGTACATGCTGCTCGAAGCCGTGCAACAACAAGCGGATTTGCAGCCCGTCATCCACGAAGGCAAGATACTCCAGCACCTGCCCTCTCACCTGCTGGAGGCTGGTGAGAAGGTTGTGCAATCGAATGCTGGACTGGCTCAGCAACTGCGCCGCATGTTGGACGAGCAGAGCATTGCCGAACGCAGGCGCGTGCGCGCTATCATAGGGGATATCAAACAGCAGGCATTCCGCGTGGCGAATGATCAGCCGAGTGAACCGACCTTCATCGAGCTTGAGGGGCCGCCGGAGATACACCTGGTGATGGAACACGGACTATGGGAGCCCGGTGAGACATTCTCCGTGAGCGCACAACCAATGAACGGTGTCGACGAGGAACCGGCTATCGTCGATCTTTTATCTCTGCATACCCAGTTTCATATCGACAAAGCAATCCTTTACCGGCGTATCGAGGCGTTGCTGAACATTCGTTCTCAGGTAACGCTGGCTGAAGTGCTGGCCCATTACCCGCCTGAGAAGGGGCTGGCCGAGGTGCTGGCATATTGCACACTGGCAGCAGACGACCCAGACCATTGCATTGATGCGCAAGAGACAGAAACAATTAAGCTTCCCGTTGCTACGATGTTTGGCCGGGAAACTGCGAATCTACCCCCCAAACATGTAGCCTTGACCATACCGCGCGTACTCTATCAGAGGAGGAACTATGCCGAATAGCATCGTTATGCCGTATGCTCCTGTTGTACTGAAATTACTGCAGAATCCACTGTTCAGCGACGAGACAGCTTCATGGAACTTGCTGCTCGCCAATCTCACGCCGGTTCAGGAGTATTTTGCGCGCATCGGTCTCGAAGTGCGCCTAGATGAAGAGGATGGCTACGCCTACCTGCACCAACCTGTCCTTGAAGACGACCAGGGGCAATCGATAGCACTGCCCAGGTTAACACGGCGTGACCGTCTTACCTACTCCACGACGCTGCTCTGCGTCCTCCTGCGCGAGTGGCTCGACCAGTTCGAGTCAACCCATCTGGATAGCGGAAAATGCACAATCACAGATGACCAGGTGCGCGAACTGCTCGTACCCTTCTTGCTTGCGCGCACCGATGAGCGTGCTCTGCAACGACGTATAGACACGACTATCGAACGTCTTGTAGACCTGGGCTTTCTCAAGCGCATGCCCAACACGGAAAAACCGGCTTACTTTGAAGTGCGGCGCATCTTGAAAGCGAAAATCGACGCCGAAAAGCTAGTCGAGATAAAGGAGAAACTTGTACGCTATGGAATTGCTGAGTCTGAATCAGAATCATTCATGGAACGGTAAACCAAGTCCTTCGATAAAGCAGGGAACTCCCACGATAAATCGGGGCGCTACCACGGACAGTGACGTTATAACGAGTGGGTTCCGTTTGCACGAGCTTGAGGTGTATAACTGGGGAACGTTCAATCAGCGTATCTGGCGCATCACTCCATCGAGTGGAACGGCGCTGCTGACCGGCGCGAACGGCTCCGGCAAGTCTACGCTGGCAGATGCCCTGCTGACTCTGCTCGTCCCCTATGGCCGACGAACCTATAATCAGGCCGCTGGCACAGAGAAGCACCGCGAGCGCAACGAAGGGACGTATGTGCGAGGAGCATGGAGCAAGCAGAAAGACCGCGAGAGCAACTCGGCGAATATACAGTATTTACGCGGCAAGGACTCCTATTCCGTTCTGTTAGCCGTTTTCGCTAACCCAGGCCTGGACCTTCACGATAAATCGGGCCATCCCACCCCAGGGCGCGAGGGGATTGATATGCGTTCCGCCGAGGGCTCCTACTACCTGACGCTGGCTCAGGTTTTCTGGTGGCAGCAGGGCGAGTTACGCAAGTTCTTCGTCATTGCGACTTTGCCATTAAACATCGAAGAACATTTCTCTGTACACGGGGAGATAGCGGACCTGCGCAAGCAGTTGCGAGCCAGAGGAGCTGAAGTGTATGACGAGTTCGCCAAGTATAGCCGTCGCTTCTGTCATCTGATGGGCCTGCGATCCGAGAAGGCCCTCGATCTGTTCAACCAGATCGTCTCGATTAAAGACATTGGCGGACTGAATGCCTTCGTGCGCGAGCATATGCTGGAAAAGACCGACGCCCAGGAACGCATTGTGCAGTTACGAGAAAACTTTGAGAACCTGACGCGCGCTCACGCCGCTATCGAACTTGCGGAGCAGCAACTTTCGGTGCTTGAGCCGCTGATGAACGAGGTGGGAGAATATGAGAAGCTGCAGGCGCGTATCGCCGAGGCGGAGCAGTGCGCGCAGGTCGTTCCGGTGTACATTGCTGGCCGCAAGAAAACGCTCCTCGAGACGGCCATCAATGAGGCTCATCAGCAACGTGCCGCCGCGCAGGGGCAGGGTGAGGCGCTGACTGAGCGCCTCGAGCAGTTGATGCAGCAGCACATTAGCTTGAGTGTAGCCATACAGAACGACCGGCTTGGCCAGCGCATACAGCAGATCGAGCAGGATATCCAGGCGCTCGTCCAGCAGCAAGCAACAAAGAAGAAACAGGCAGAGCAGTATAATACGCTCGCACGAATGGTCAACCTGGCGGAGGTTGACGATGAAACAATGTTCCTGGCGCACGCACGGCAGGCGACCACGCTGCTTGCACAGGTCGCGCAACGGAGCGTGGCGCTCACAGAGCAGCGCGACGAACTGAAAGCGCATGAAACGTCGCTCACAGCAACGCTGCGCGAACTCGCAGAAGAACTGGCCTCGCTGCAACGGCGCAAGAGCCAGATTCCCGGCGAAGACATCCGCTTGCGCTCGAGGCTTTCGCAGGCGCTGGAGATTCCAGAAGAAGAGCTGCCCTTCATCGGAGAACTGCTGCGCGTGCGCGAAAGCGCACGGCAATGGGAACCGGCTATTGAGCGACTGCTACACGGCTTTGGACGGCAGTTGCTCGTACCAGAACAGCACTACCAGCAGATCAGCCGCTACGTAGATCGGACAAACCTGCGCGAGCGGCTCATTTATCACCGCATGCGCGGACCGCGCACGCCGCACAATACTACAGCGCTTGAGCGCAAATTGCTCTTCTTCAAACTGGAAGTCAAACCGGATACCGAGTTCACAAACTGGCTCAACTCCGAACTTCTCGACGCCTATGACTATGCCTGCTGTGAAACGTTGGAAGAATTCCAGCAGGCTCGTCGCGCACTCACCATCAACGGTCAGATCAAGCACAACGCGGCCCGCCACGAGAAAGATGACCGCTCTTCTCTTGGGGACCGCAAACGCTATGTGCTTGGATGGAGCAACGCCGAGAAAATTGAGGCTATCATAGCGGAACTCGCCGCGCAACAGAAAGCGCTGGAAGCGGTCAGGGTCAGCATCGGGCGGATAGAACAAGCGCAGAAATACGAGCAAAAACGTGAACAGGCGCTGCAGCGGCTGCTAGAGTTTACCACGTTCGCGGCCATTGATTGGCGGACCGATGAGCAGCGCCGCAACACCTTGCTGGCCCAGAAACACGAACTCGAAGCCAGTGCCGATCACCTGGCGGAACTGCGCCGCCAGCTCGACGAGATCACACGACAACACCGCGCATGCCAGGGGGAGCGAGACAGCGTCAATGCGACCATTACAACGCTCGACAATGCCATTGCCGCGTACCAACAGCAGCGTTCCGCCTGTTACCTGACGTTGCAAGCCACCTCACATGCTGACATTGCGGCCTTTGTCACGCAGATTGAGAAAGACCACAAAAACGTCGCGCTGACGATTGAGAACGCCGATGATGTGCGAGAAAAAATGGCCCAGTTCTATCGTGCACGTGCCACCTCTTTGCGCGGGCTGGTCACGCCATTGATGAGCAAAATTATTGGCTTGATGAACGATTTCAAGCAAATCAGCCCTACCATTGCCAATGAACTAGATGCATCAATAGAGGCCATGGCTGCATACCGGCATCACTATGAGCAGATTCGTCGCGAGGATTTGCCGCGCTATCGCAGGCGCTTCAAAGAATTGCTCGATGAGAAAGTGATCACCAATATCAGCGTATTCAAGGCGGCTTTGGAGCGGCAAATCGAGGACATTAAAAGGAGCATCGGCAGCCTCAACAACTCACTGCGCCTGATCGATTACACTCCATCGACCTATATCCAGCTTTGCTTTGACCAGGCCCGCGACAGCGAGGTGCGGGAGTTCAGGACCCAGCTACGCGCCTGCCTGCCGGACGTGACGCAGCCTCGTACAGCCGAAGCTAACGAGGCCAGTTTTCAGCGTATCCAGGCGTTGATCCGGCGTTTCGAGCAAGAAGAACGCTGGACAGCGAAGGTGACAGATGTGCGCAACTGGCTCGATTTTTCCGCCGAGGAACGCTATCGCGAAGACGATAGCACCAAGAATTACTACAACGACTCTTCTGGCAGATCCGGCGGGCAAAAGACGAAGCTTGCCTATACTATCCTTGCCTCCGCCATCGCTTACCAGTATGGGCTTGACCAGGGGGAGGAACGGAAACAGGCTTTCCGCTTCGTTGTGATCGACGAGGCGTTTGTGCGCTCGGATGAGATGAACGCACGCTACGCCATGGAACTGTTCAAACAGCTTGACCTGCAACTGCTGGTCTTAACGCCGCTTGATAAGATCCATGTCATCGAGCCGTATATCAGCGCATGCCACTATGTGACCAACAACGCGGAAGAAAACGACTCGAAGGTGTACAATTTCACCATCAGCGAGTACTTTGAAC
>Ga0187846_10001872_pt1 | contig 11773 bp, 8 predicted proteins | sample TC_taG_FD_161473 | JGI IMG/M metagenome (GOLD analysis project Ga0187846, IMG submission 161473) | Biofilm microbial communities from the roof of an iron ore cave, State of Minas Gerais, Brazil - TC_06 Biofilm (v2) | ecosystem: Environmental > Terrestrial > Deep subsurface > Cave > Wall biofilm ... | reverse complement strand
TTTAGAAGCGACCTGTTGATAGACTGGGGCGGCAGTGGCGTCCGCCAGAATGGCCTCGAAGGGAAGCTCGGCGACGGTTCGAATTCTTTGCGTACGGGTCCACCATGTCCCCTGTTGCACCGGTTTGCACGATATTGCACTCCGTCATATTTATCAAGGATTCCAGAGGCTCCGATCTTTGCACCGGGGTGCGCGCCGATGCACCGGATGGAACGCCGGACATGTGCAATTTAAGTGCAGCCTCGAACCCCTCCGGGAACACGATCTCGTCGATCCACTCGACCTGAAGTTTCGGCACGGACTCCATCAGGTGGCCGTAGGTGTCTAGCGTGAACCCGGCCGAGTAGTGCCCCATCTGCCGGGCGATGTAGAGCGGGTTCTTCCCCGCGGCGACCAGCAGGCTGGCGAACGCATGCCGGAGGTCGTAGGGCCGGATCGGCGGTACCCTGGTCGCCTGGGTGGTCCTCTCCCAGGCACGCCGCCACGGGCTCCGGGGGAAGACGCCTCCGTGAACGCCCGGGAACACGAGCCCGCTGGCCGTGCGGCTCGGAAGAGTGGTGAGCACTCGGCGCACCGTCGGCACCATGTCCACGTCCCTCACGGAGCGGTCCGTTTTCGGCGCTCCGAGCACCTTCGACCGGGCCTCGTAGGACTTTGTGACGTGGATCTTATTGGTCATGAAGTCCGGCCAGTTCTGCTCCGTCCATCGCATCGCCTGAATCTCGCCGGGACGGAGGCCAGTGAATACAGCCACGACAAATACCGGCCGCCAGGCCTCGGGAGCGGAGAGCAGGAACCGCCGGAGTTCGGCCGGCGTCCACACAGGCAGGGGGTGCCGTGGAAGCCGCAGCTTCCGGACCTTCCCGAGCGGTGACGCCGCGAGATACCCCCAGTCTGCCGCCGCGGTGAGCATCTGTTTGAGTAGCGCGAGCGCGTGGTTGATCGTCTTTGGCGCGAGACGCCCCGATCGGACTGCTTCGGCGACGAACGCCTGCACCGTCGAAGAGGTGATGCTCGAAAGAACCCGATCGCCGAACGCGGGGAGCAGCTGATGCTTGATTAGCTCTCGGTAGCGTTTCGCCGTCGAGGCACACACGCGTACCAGGTGCTTCGTCTGCCACTCGTCGGCGAACGCCCGAAAGGTTATGCGGGACCGCCGGGCGAGGATCGGGTACTTGCCCGCCCGCACCTCGTAGAGCCGCTGGTGGAGCACCGTTTCGGCCTCCTTCTTGTTCGGGCCGATCGTCTCCCAGCGCTGCCGGCCGTCGGGTCCGTAGTATCGGATGCACCACCTTACGCCACGTTGAACAAGCCCCATGGTCCTCCCTTCACTCCGTCCTCTGACCCTCGCGCCGCCGGGCCATCCATGCGAGGATATCCGAGCGGTCGAATCGCAACGCAGTCCCGAACCGGTAGCACGGGATCTCGCGGCGACGTGTCCGTTCATGCACCCATCGTTCGGACATCTTGAGGAGGCGGGCCACGTCCTTCACTGTGAGCAGACTTTTTTCAACCGTTCGCTCTTTGTCAGGCGCATCCTGTGCGAAGGTATCCCTCCCAGGTTATCTTCCCAACGTCTAATGGTACGCTAAGCGGACCCTGCTCTCACCAGCAACCCCTTCCCGACGCCAGTTTGGCAAACGGGGTGGGTGGTGTCGGGGTTTCCGTCCGGATGAGCGGTATCATAACGACCGCAAAGGCCGGCGTTTTGAAGACTGAAGGGCCTCTCCGAATGTGAATGGGGGTAGGCAGGCTGCGAGATGGATCGATTGATCCTTCGGTAGCCCCCTTCGCTAGTGTCGTTTCACGAAACGAGGCCCTGGGGGCTCGCGTCGTCGTCCCGATGACGCGCGCGATGACCGTTGCAGGATAAGACTGGCCGTAGTCTGGGTGGTGGGGCCAACGAAGGGGTTGCTGGAGAGCGTTCGCGCCCCAACTAAGGGAGGTCCTTGGACACAAGTGGTGAGAGGTATCCCCGCGCTGCTCGAGCGCCTCACCGATCGCGACACGGAGATACTCGCGGAACTGGCGATTTGCCGGTACCTCCGGGTCGACCAGTTGCGGCGGCTGTTCTTCACGGCGGCCTCCCTCGACCGGGTGAGCCAGCGCATGCGTCACCTCGCCGCTTGGGGCCTTGTGAGGAACGCCCGCTTTGCTGCTGACGGGGTGACAAGATACTCGTACTGGCACCTGACGACCCTGGGGCTGACCGTCGCCCAGCAATTTGTGCCGGAGGAGATCCCGTACCACAACGAAGCAGACATCAGGCTCAGGCCGCATTTTCTCCCCCACTGCGCCGACACTGCTGAAGTCCGGGTTGAGCTGATGCTGTTGCTCGATGCGGGCGAGATGGTGGACCACATGTACCTGACCGGGCCAAATGCTCGCTTGAAGGTGGAAGCACCGGGAGGGCAGGTCCGGCGGGCCGCGGCGGATGCACTGGTTGCCGTCAAGATGTCCGGTTTGGGCGTCACGTGGACGTATTGGATCGAGGTCGACGAGAGCACGATGACCTGGGGCGCGATGCGCCGGAAGGCAGCTCGAATCCGCCGGATCATGGACTTCCATGATCGTCACCCGGACCCCAGCCGATCTTGGCTGCATGGCCGATATCTGACCCTGATCCTGATTTGTGGTCAGGAACGCCGGCGCCAGTGGTTGGGTGACGCATTTCGTGCCGCGGGCTTCACCGGACACGGCCGCCCGCAGGTTTGGACCATGGCTTCTGCGGCGGACGCCGCCCGGGCTATCGCAGCCAGCATCCGTGAGGAGGAGCGGCAAGGCGTAGCAGAGAGATCCGGGGAGATTCAGGAAGATCCTGGCGGAAGATCCCGAGCGCCGCTCTTTCTGAGCGTCGCGGAGGATCTGAGGGCCTGAATGCAAAGACCGCGACCGGAGGTGAGCAACCTGTACCTTGTGACAAGGTACAGGTTGCTCAGGGTATGCATCGACCTTGTCATTGCAGGCGGGTGGTCCGAAATGCATCTTGTTCTGAGGCCTTCCGGCGGCGCCTGCGGCGCCGGAAAACGAGTCGATCCTCCAATATCGCACGGAGAGGATGCGCAGGAGGATTTGTTGGGATTCTGATTTTCGGGTTACCCGACGCAACGGATGGCCGCACTCTATTATGTCAGTGTGCCGCACACCAAGGCGGTCCTCGTCGCGCCTCGGAGCGGGTATATCTACAATCACGATATCTTCGAGATGCACGGCATACTCGAGCATACACTTTCACCTCCCGGGCCCGCGTCCAGCACGGGCGGGCAGATGTTGAGGAGAAGGCGCGTGCGATTGCGCATCAGGATTCGTTTGTGGCCCGCTATGGGCCAGATCAGCATGGCTCTATTGCCGACCGTGGTGCTGATTGCGTTGCTGATCTTTGGCGGCTATTCCGCATTCAGCCAAGGCAGCACCGGGACCGTCGTGCAAGCACCCTTGTTCACTGCGATTGACCTACACCCCCGCGGGTTTCTCCGTTCTTGGGCTTCGAGCGTCTCTGGCGGCCAGCAGGTGGGGTATGGGTGGGGTCCGACCACTAAGGATCAACCCGCCCTGCTTTGGCACGGCAGCGCGGCAAGCGTGTTGGATCTCACCGGCGGCTTTAGTTCTGCTCAAGCTATTGCCACCTCCGGCGAGGAGCAGGTGGGGTGGGGTTCAGGCCCTTCCACCGTGGGCGAAAACCACGCCCTGTTGTGGCGGGGCAGTGCGACCAGCGTGGTTGACCTCAACCCCAGCGGGTCTGTCCAATCTTCGGCTTTTGGCGTGTCCGAGGGACAACAGGTGGGATCTGGAGATATCCTGTTGGCCAATGGGGGGCGGGGCGTCCACGCGCTGTTGTGGCACGGCACCGCTGCGAGCGTGGTGGATCTCCACCCCCGCGGGTTTCTCACGTCCGTAGCTAAGGGCATCTCCGGTGGGCTGCAGGTGGGGTGGGGACTGGTGCCTCCTACCAATCACTCTCACGCGCTGTTGTGGCGCGGCAGCGCGGCGAGCGTTGTAGACCTCAACCCCCGTGGGTTTGGCGAGTCCTGGGCGTACGGTGTCTCCGATGGCCAGGAGGTAGGGTCCGGGTGGCGGAACACCGGGCCCGGAAGGAACTGTGCCCACGCGCTGTTGTGGCGCGGTAGCGCGGCGAGTGGGGTGGACCTGAACCCTCAAAGCGGGTTTGAGTGTTCTGTGGCGGTCGCTACCTCCGGCGAGTGGCAGGTGGGGTCGGGTTCGGGCCCAGGCCGGGTTGACCACGCGTTGCTCTGGCACGGCAGCGCGGCCAGCGTCGTGGACTTGCACGCCTTTCTTCCTCCAGATTTATATAAATATGAGTCCCACGCTTTTGGCATCGATTCTAATGGCGATATCGTCGGTGAGGCTTGGCCGATTGGATCAGACGGGCCGCACGCGATCCTCTGGGTGCGAGCAAAGTAGGGGTGAGCTTGCGAATGCGCACAGGAATTTGTTCGCTTCTCGTTGGGGGCAAGATCTGCGAGGGCCTGCTGCTGGTGGTGGTGACGATCGCGCTGATATTCTCCAGCGGTAACCTGGCCTTGAGTCAAACCGGCACCGGGGCCGCAACGCAGGTCCCACTTTTCACCGCGATAGACCTCAACCCGCCCGGGTTTGTTGAATCTTGGGCCACCGGCATCTCCGGCGGGCAGCAAGTGGGATACGGTTATGGACCGGCGACCGGAGGTTACGGACATGCGCTGTTGTGGCACGGCACCGCGGCCAGCTTGGTCGACCTTCACCCCAGGGGGTTCATGATTTCTCGCGCCCTGGGTATTTCCGACGGGCAGGAAGTTGGATTTGGCATCAGTCCGCAGCCTGCGGGGGGTTCCCACGCGTTATTATGGCACGGCACCGCGGGTAGCGTGGTTGACCTCAACCCCAACGGATTTGTCGTGTCGGAGGCTTCTGGCATCTCCGGCGGACGGCAGGTAGGCTATGGCTACGGTCCGGTTACAGGGGAGCACAGGCACGCACTGATGTGGAGTGGTAGCGCGGCTACCGTGATGGATCTCCACCCCGACAAGTATGAAACTTCTGAGGCCGTAGGCGCTTCTGGAGCGCAGCAAGTAGGGTGGGGTACGACCGGGGACTGCGAGTCTGGATTGGCAGGCCGGGGTTGTCACTACCACGTGCTGTTGTGGAGCGGCACTGTCGGTAGCGTGATCGACCTTGGCGAAGGTAAGGCCTACGGTACCTCCGACGAAGTGCAAGTTGGGTACGGGGCCCACGGAAACGCTGTGTTGTGGCGCGGCAGCGCAGGCAGTACAGTGGATCTCGAACCCGGGGGGTTTTACGGCTCTACCGCTTCCGGCGCCTTCGGGGCAGAACAAGTGGGATATGGTGGCCCCTGGACCCAAACCCACGCGCTACTGTGGCGCGGTGACGTAAGGACCCTTGTGGACCTGCACGCTTTTCTTCCACCAGGCTTCGAGGGCTCCACCGCCACAGGCATTGATTCGAACGGAGATATCGTGGGAGTCGCCTGGGGCCCCGCCACCAACAACAAGACTCACGCATTTCTGTGGACGCGCAGCCCAGAAGCGAAACCCTCTCCCGCCCGCCCCGTCGACAAATTCATAGCGTTCTATAGCCCGCTTACTCCAAAGGCACTTGGGGTTTATACCTCTAGCCCCACAGAGTTCCTCCTGACGGATCCTCTGGGGAATCAATCGGGCTTCGACCCCATCACGAAAACCTCGACCCCAGGGTACGAATATAGCGCAAATTGCGACGAACAGGGCTCCGGGGGATGCGGCCCGACCTTCAAGTCCCTGGAAATGGGGAGCCCAATGGACGGTCAGTATACCCTGGACGTGATCGGAACCGGGACCGGGGATTTCGACGTCGAGGTCAGAATCTCGGATGCCGCGGGAAATTGGATCGACCAGTCCTATTCCGATACGACGGCGCCTGGGCGCATATCCCGGTTCACCTTTTCCGGCCAAGTCATCACCTTTGCGGCCCTCGAGGCCACCGTGAAGATCAACCTGACCTCCAAGGCATTCGAGGTGAGCGGAACGTTCGGCCTGAGCCAGGGAGGAGTGATCTCACCGGTGACGCAACCTGTGACAATTGAGTTGGACTCCTTATCCATGACGATCCCGGCTGGATCTTTTAGGCAGGATCAGCAGGGGGCGTTTGTCTTCGAGGGAACAACCGGAGGTGTTGCACTCGAAGCGAATCTGACGCCGATTGGGGGTAACGGTTACACCTTTAAGATCAGAGGAGCGGGGGCAGATCTGGCGAGATACCGGCTTGACAACAACCCTTATCCCATCAGAGTCATGCTCGCGATCGGTAACAACGGCGGGAGCAGCGACGTGAAAATAGAGTATGCTCATTAGTCATCACGAGGGCGGGCTCCAAGTGCGGAGCTAATGAGTGGACCAGAACTGACCCAGGCAAGTGCGGAAGAGGAGGTGTGACGAATGCGCTTTGGAGCCGGTCGGGTGCACGCCGAAGCTAGGATCTGCGTGACGCTTCTGCTCGGGGCGGTCCTGATCACACTGGTCGCCGACGGCGATGTGGCCTTGAGTCAGACTGGCACTGGGGTGACTCAACCACCCCCGTTCACCGCGATAGATCTCACTCCCAGTGGATTCGCCATCGCTCAGGCCCTCGGCGCCTCTGCCGGCCAGCAGGTTGGGTTTGGGGTTGTTTCGGACGCAGGCGACCTCCCCCACGCGTTATTGTGGCACGGCACCGCCGCCAGCGTGGTGGACCTGAACCCCTCGGGGTTTATCGAGTCGAAGGGGTTCAGCATTTCCGGCGGCCAGGAAGTGGGATATGGCTATGGACCGGAGACCGGGGGTGCACCTCACGCGTTGCTGTGGCGCGATAACGCGGCCAACGTGGTGGACCTCAATCCCTCCGGGTTTGTCCAGTCGGAGTCGTTCGCCATCTCCGGCGGGATGCAGGTGGGGTATGGCTTTGGACCGGTCACGAAAGGGGCTACTCACGCGTTGCTGTGGCGCGGCAGCGCGGCGAGTGTGGTGGATCTCAATCCTCCAGGATTTGTCCAGTCACAGGCGTTTGGCATTTCCGGCGAGGAACAGGTGGGATTTGGGGTTGGTCCGGCCACCGGGTACCAACTTCACGCGCTCTTGTGGCACGGCACGGCCGACAGCGCGGTGGACCTGCACAGCGAAGGGTTGCCTTTTACCCACACACAGGCCTTCTCCACTTCCAGCGGGGAGCAGGTAGGGTTTGGAGTGAATACGGGCCGGGACTACCCCCACGCGCTGTTGTGGCGAGGTGGTGCCGCCAGCGTTATGCTTCTTCACCCCTACGGGTTTGATCAGTCTCAGGCGGTGGATGTTTGTGGCGGGCAGCAAGTGGGGTATGGAGACACTCGGCAACCCTCGGTCGTCCACGCGCTGCTGTGGAGTGGTACTGCGCAGAGCGTGGTCGATTTGAACGCGTTTCTCCCTTCCGGATTCCAGGACGCGCAGGCTCTGGCTTTTGACGCGACCGGAGATATCGTTGGAGTTGCCGAGGGTCCTGCGTCTGGCGGAAGCCCACATGCCTTTCTTTGGAAGCGAAACATACCAATGCCCGGCACACCTGGGCAAGAAGCCATGGGGTGCTGAAATAACCTAGAACCGGGGTGCAGATGCTGAAGAGGAGGCGTGTGAGGTTCACGATGCGTTCGAGGCTGGCTATGGGAAGATTTCACACGGCTGTGCTGCTGGTGGTTATTCCTATCGCGATGCTGATTCCGTGCAGTGATGTGGTCTTGAGTCAAACTAGCCCTGGGACGGTCGCGGAGCCCCCTTTGTTTACTGCTATAGACCTCAACCCCGACGGGTTTGTCGAGTCTTGGGCTTCCGGTGTTTCCATTGGCCAGCAAGTGGGCAACGGCTATGGTCCGGTCACCGGGGGCTACGGGCATGCCCTGTTGTGGCGCGGCACCGCGGCCAGTGTCGTGGACTTGCATCCCGCCGGGTTTATCATTTCTCGCGCCCTGGGCATCTCGGGCGGGCAGCAAGTGGGAGTTGGCATCAGTTCACAGCCGGCGGGCGGCTCCCACGCGCTGTTGTGGCGCGGCACCGCCGCCAGCGTGGTCGACCTCCACCCCAGCGGGTTTGTCTCGTCGGAGGCATCCGGCATCTCCGACGGACAGGAAGTGGGGTGGGGCTATGGCCCTGCCACCGGGGAGCGCAGGCATGCGCTCTTGTGGCGCAGCACCGCTGCCAGCGTGGTGGACCTCCACCCCAGCGGGTTTACCGCTTCGGAAGCATTGGGCACCTCCGACGGACAGGAAGTGGGGTGGGGTTCTACCTCTAATTGCGTTGTGGGCCAGATGTCGAACCAGGGATGCTATAACCACGCGCTCTTGTGGCTCAGCACCGCCGGTAGCGCGGTCGACCTTGGCAACGGTGAGGCCTACGGCACCTCCGGCGAAAAGCAAGTAGGGCACGGGGGGCCTCACGGAAACGCGGTGGTGTGGACTGGCAGCGCAAGTGGCGCGGTGGATCTCCAACCCAGCGGGTTTTACGGCTCTACCGCTTCCGGCGCCTCCGGCGCGGAGCAAGTGGGCTACGGTGGCCCCTGGACCCAGACCCATGCTCTGTTATGGCGCGGCAACGCGCGCAACCTGGTGGACCTGCACGCCTTTCTTCCTCCCGGCTTCGAGGGCTCCATGGCCACAGGCATTGATTCGAATGGAGATGTCGTGGGAGTCGCCTGGGGCCCCGTCACCGATAACAGGTCTCATGCTTTTCTGTGGACACAAAACGCAAACGCGAAGCCTACTCCCGGCCCGCCCATCGATAAATTCATGGCCGTCGGCAACTCCAACCTTACTCTAAGAACGCTATCCGTCGCTGCGGGCGATGAGGTCGAGGTCATTGTCATGGATCCCCTGGGGCATCAGTTCCATCTGCAAAAGATCATGGCCTGGGAACTGGGCATTCCGAACCAAATGGCTGGTCAGTACACCCTGGACGTTATCGGCAGAGCGAGCGGGAGCTTCACCGTGGAGGTCAATGCCTCCGATGCATCGGGACATTACATCACGCATTACTTTGAGGGCACAGCGGTTCCCGGACGCATCTCACGATTCACCTTCCCCGGTGAAGTCAACGCCTTCGCCGCGTTCGGAGCTCACGTGAAAATCAACCCGACCTCCAAGTCGTTCGCGGTCACCGGCACGTTTACCCTGGGCCCGGGAGGGATGATCTCGCCTGCGACACAGCCCGTGACGCTTGAATTGCATGGAATCTGGACGATCCCGGTCGGTTCCTTCAGGCAGACTGGACAGGGGACGTTCGTCTTCGAGGGGACGATTGATGCTGAGGGCGTTGCGCTTAGAGCAAATCTGGCGCAGATCGGAGACAAGAGTTACTCCTTCATGATCGAAGGAGCGGGGGCGGCTGATCTGCCGGACGCCAATCCAGTCGAGGTCCGGTTCACCATCGGCAACAACACCGGGAGTAGCAAGGTGGACGCGGACTTTGCGCCTTAGCCGTGATCCTCGGCGGCTATGCAGTTCCAAGCACCCAAGGATGAACAAGCCGCACGGTCTCGGAAGGGAGAGCGCCCGAATGCGTGGTGAAATCCGTTCGGTTCTCGCTGCCGGCAAGATCTGCACGGTTATCCTGGTGGTGCTGATCGCGATGACCGTTCCCGGCGACGATGTGGCCTTCAGCCAAGCTGGTGCCGGGACCGCAGGCCGAGCAGCCCTGTTCACAGCGATAGACCTCACCCCGAGCGGATTTACCAATACTCACGCCTGGGGGATTTCCGCCGGGCGCCAAGTAGGAGATGGCTACGATCAGGCGACCGGGGAAACCCATGCGCTGTTGTGGCGCGGCACCGCGACCAGCGTCGTGGATTTGAACCCCGCGGGATTTGCTGAATCCGAGGCTCGCGGTATCTGCGGCGAACAGCAGGTGGGAAACGGCAAAGGTCCGGCTACCGGGGGACGCAGACACGCACTATTGTGGCGCGGCGCCGCGGCCGGCGTCGTGGACCTCCACCCCAGCGGGTTTGCCGCCTCTGAGGCTCTAGGCACCTCCGGCGGCCAGCAGGTGGGATATGGCTCAGGCCCGACCGCAGAGGGGGACCACGCATTGTTGTGGCGCGGCAGCGCGGCCAGCGCGGTGGACCTCAATCCCAGCGGGTTTAGCTCTTCTCGCGCCGCGGGCATCTCTGGCGGGCAGCAGGTGGGATATGGCTCAGGCCCGACCACCGAGGGGGAACACGCATTGCTCTGGCGTGGCAGCGCGGCTAGCGTGGTGGACCTCCACCCTCGCGAGTTCGGCAGTTCTCAAGCTTTGGGCATAACTGGCGACCAGGAAGTGGGATGGGGTTATATCGACGTTGGGGCGGGCATGCCCGCGTGGGTGTTCCACGCGCTGCTCTGGCGCGGGAGCGCGGCAAGCATGGTGGACTTCAAGTCTAGCGGTTTCCAAGCCTTGGGCACGTCTGGCGAGGAGCAGGTAGGAGTTGGCAATGGGGACGCACTGCTGTGGCGCGGAAGCGGGACGACCGTGGTAGACCTGCATGCATTTCTTCCTCCCGGCTTCGAGCATTCCTATGCTGCGGGTATTGATTCCAATGGGGATGTCGTCGGATTTGCCTCAAGCTCGGAGTCCTACAGCTCCCATGCTTTTCTGTGGAAGCGGAACGCGCCGAAAGCGGTCTCCTCGCCTGGGCAAGACATCGCTCGATGCGAAAATCCCTGAGACGGACCTAGCCCTGCCCGCCACGCATCATTACGTCCATCAACGGGACAATTGCTTGCTAGATCAGAACAGCGGTCACCCAGCTTTCGACAAGCAATCCCGGTCGGACATCCTGTTCATCATCGGCAGTAACAGTTGGGAAACTTCGATGAACGTGAACTTTCTCCGGTAGCCGTCGGGAGAGGCCACGCGGGCTGGTGGCCACCGGAGCGGCGTCCTGCGCCTCCTCGATGCGGGTATATCTACGTGCACGACGTCCTCGTGAAGGCAATTCCGCAACCGGGCTCGAGCTGAGAGTAAGGTGCGGACGCAAAGCAGGAGGGTGTGCCGATGCACATTGAGATGCGTTCGAGGCTCGCTGCGGGCAAGATCCGCACGGCCCTGCTGCTGATAATTGTTCCTATCGCGATGCTGATCCCCGGCAGCGATGTGGCCTTGAGTCAAACTGGCACCGGGACCGCAGCGCAACCGCCCCTGTTCACTGCGATAGACCTCAATCCCAGCGGGTTCGTCGAGTCTTGGGCCACCGGCATCTCTGAAGAGCAGCAAGTGGGATACGGTTATGGTCCGGCGACCGGGGGCTACGGACATGCGCTGTTGTGGCACGGCACCGCGGCCAGCGTGGTCGACCTCCACCCCAGCGGGTTCATGATTTCTCGCGCCCTGGGTATTTCCGACGGGCAGCAGGTGGGAGTCGGCATCAGTCCGCAGCCGGGGAGCAGCTCCCACGCGCTTTTGTGGCGCGGCACCGCTGCGAGCGTGGTCGACCTTCACCCCAGCGGATTTGTCCGGTCGGAGGCTTCCGGCATCTCCGGTGGCCAGCAAGTTGGGTGGGGTTATGGTCCTGCCACCGGGGGGCACAGGCACGCACTCTTGTGGCGCGGCACCGCCGCGAGCGTCGTGGATCTCCACCCCAGCGGGTTTGATGCCTCTGAGGCTCTGGGCGCTTTCAGCGGGCAGCAAGTAGGGTGGGGTGGTAGCGGGGACTGCAATTTGCCGGGCGGGCGGGGGTGCCCCTACCGCGCACTGCTGTGGCTAGGCACCGCCGGCAGCGCAGTGGACTTAGGCGAGGGTGAGGCTTA
>Ga0187846_10001871_pt1 | contig 11774 bp, 7 predicted proteins | sample TC_taG_FD_161473 | JGI IMG/M metagenome (GOLD analysis project Ga0187846, IMG submission 161473) | Biofilm microbial communities from the roof of an iron ore cave, State of Minas Gerais, Brazil - TC_06 Biofilm (v2) | ecosystem: Environmental > Terrestrial > Deep subsurface > Cave > Wall biofilm ... | reverse complement strand
ATCTGGGTACGCTTGACCCGCTGGCGACAGGTGTGCTGGTGCTGCTCCTCGGCCGCGCCACGCGGCTCGCGCAGTTCTACACCGGCCGGCGCAAACGCTACGACGCCGTGTTCCGATTCGGCTTTAGTACGGACACGTTCGATGCGGATGGCGCCCCGCGTGGTCCAGATACCCCGCCGGTGCTGGACCCCGCGGAGATCGAGCGGCTGGCGGCAACTCGCGTCGGGCGTTTTGAGCAGATGCCTCCGCCCTTCTCGGCGAAAAAAATCCACGGGCGGCCGGCCCACGAACTGGCGCGAAAGCAGAAGCCGGTGGAACTCCAGCCAGTCGAAGTGGAAGTGCACGAATTCCGCCTCTTGGAGGTTGCCGGGGCGCGGGCGCGCTTCACCATCGAGTGCGGCGCGGGCACGTACATCCGTTCGCTGGCGCAAGAAATGGGCGCGGCGCTAGGCTGCGGCGCTCACCTCGCCGAAATTGTCCGCACCGCCGTAGGGGAATTCACGCTCGACCAGGCGGTGAAGCTCGAAGAATTGGAGCGCGCCCCACGGAGTGATTTCCCGCGCTTCGTCATACCCCTCAAGCAGCTCCTGCCCGACCTGCCGAGCGTCGTGGTGCTGCCCATCCTGGAGCGGCGCATCCGTCACGGCTCGAAATTCAATGTGACGCTTGGGCAGATCCAGCCGGGCAGCGTACACGCGGCGCAAGGCGCCACGGCGCAGCTCGATTCCGGCGAGCCCAAGCCTCCCCGCCTGCGCGTTTTCAGCCAGCAGGAACACTTGATTGCCATCGCCGAGGCCGTGGTGCCGCGCACCTACCAGCCCCTCGTCGTCCTGGAAGCCGAAGCCTGACCCGTGCCCCTGCCAGGCGGACCACAGACCGCAATCGTCACTCATCAAAAAATTTCCACAAGCGCTGCACACCTTCGCAGAATTGTGGCTCCGGCGTGATCAGGCTAAGCACCAGAAAGCCGTCGCGCGAAAAATTGAAGAAGTGTCCGGGGTGCACCAACACACAGCAGCGCTCGAGGAGTTCGACAGCTAGGTCTTCGTCCGAGCCCGTCGCGGGGACGCGCAACACCGCGTACCAGCCGCCTTCGCGATCGAGCCGCGTCAGCACTTTCGACTCCCGCAGCATCGCATCCACGGTTGCAAGATTCGCGGTGACTCTCTGCCGCAGCTGCTTTTGCAACCCATGACGCAGCGCAAGGAATCTCGGCGCCGCGAGTTGCACGGGCGTGCTCGGCGACAAGTAGGTGTCGGCGATGACTTCCAGCCGCTCCACTGCCGTTTCAGCCAGCGCCGCCGGGCCGCTCACCACCACCCAGGCGAGTTTCATCTGGGGGAGCAAGCAAATCTTAGAGAGTCCGCTCAGCGTGAAAGTGAGCGCCGAATCATTGCCGGCGAACGTGCGCGCGGTTTCGGCGCCGCTGCTATAATCGAGAAAAACCTCATCAGCGACCAAGGCCAGCGTGCGTTCCGCGCAGATTTCACTGAGTACGGTGGCCTCGCCAGGCTTCACAAACGATCCCGTCGGATTGTTGGGGTGAACGACGAGGACAGCGCGTGAGCGTGGGCTGATCGCGGCGCGCAGAGAAGGCAAGTCCACTTGCCAGCCGTGGTCGTAGAGCAACGGGTACGTGACCAGGCGGATGTCGGATAAGTCGGCAAGAAATTCAAACAGAGGGTAGCTGGGTGAAGGCGCCAGAATCTCGTCACCCGGCTCGCACAGCAAGCGAAAAATGTGGCTATAGGCTTCGCTGGTCCCCGAAGCGAGCACGATGCGCTCGGGGTCCAAGCTCCCGCACGGTCCTGTGAACCCTGTGCGTCCTCGATAATAATCAGCGACGGCTTCGCGCGCCCCGCGCAATCCCTTGCTCTCCGGCGCATATCGGAAAACACGCTGGTCGGTGAGCGCGCCCAGAATATCTTCCTCGGGATACGCGAATCCGCAATTCGTAGGATTCGATACGGTCAAATCCAGCAGTTCATTCCCGGCAAGCCGGTGCTGTTCGACCGCCTGCGTGAAGCGGTTCGGAGCCAGCGGCCAGTTGGTGCGCGAGGTAAACATCCTTCGCATTCTCCTGGAATTGGGGAGTGATGTCACGCCGGCCACCGTAAGAACTGTAAGGGGCGCCCCGCCTCAGAGAGCCCTTGGCTCTCTCAAAAATCCCCCAAGCTTGGCGAGTGTGTTGGTTGAGGAAGCACAAGAAGACTTGAGTCCGTTTCCGGTTACACTTATTTTCGTATATTAGGCGAAGATGAGATCCCCCAAGAGCCCGGCACAATCTATTCTGCGGCGGCTATCTATGTTCTTGCTCTACATTTTCGTCGCTTACGCGCTCTTGTTGGCCCTCATCCGCCTCTTCGAGCGCCGTTTGGTTTTCTTCCCGGATTACCCGGGCCGACTCGAGGGCGACTGGCATCCGCGCTCTCTGGCCCCAGAAGATGTTTGGATTACGGCGTCCGACGGAACCAAGCTCCACGCTTGGTGGATCTCCAACGCGAAGGCAACTTTCACATTCCTTGCATTTCACGGAAACGCCGCTAACATCGCCAATCGCGTCCCGGCCTACGAATTCCTCCGCGACATGCCCGCCAACATCCTGGCACTCGAATATCGTGGATACGGCCACAGTGAAGGCGCGCCCAGCGAAGCAGGGGTCTACCTCGACGCCGAAGCCGCATATCAGTTCCTCGTCAACACAAAGCGTCTTGACCCCAGCTCCATCCTCGCTTTTGGCCAATCCCTCGGCACCGCCGTTGCCACCCATCTTGCTGCTCGGCACGCTATGGGTGGCGTCATACTCGAAGCTCCTTTCCCATCTGCATCCCGCGTTGCCAGCAAACTCTTTTGGTTTCTCCCTGGCCTAAGCTTCCTCGTCCACACTCAGTTCGACACGAAATCCAATTTGAAGCAAATCACGGCTCCTGTGTTCATCGTCCATTGCACCCAGGACCCAGTCATTCCATTCCAGCTCGGCAAAGAGGTGTTCAACTACGCCCGCCCGCCTAAACACTTCCTCCAGGTTGATAGCATTTGTCACGAAGAATCATCGGTTATCGCGCCGGTCAAATACCGTTCCGCTCTCCGAGACTTCTTGGATTCGCTTTCTCATTCGGGCTGATCAAGAAGTGCCCGACGTTCGGTTCGCTGGGTGCTCGTTCCGTGCAGGCGCGGTTCAGACAACCCACCGCGTTCACTGTGAACTACTCCTCGCGACAACTCGGAAACTGACAATCCTCTTCAATTCGGTGATTTCCGCCCCCGAACCCAATCTTATCCGCCTTCGGCACAGCTAAAGATATTCCAACGAAGTGACGATAGCTCCCTTGAGACCAAGCTGCCTCCCTGGGGTCGAGCGCGCCCAGGTCTCCAGTCCAGTTCTGTCTGGAGGGCGGCATGAGGCGGTTTTTGCTGCTGTTGGCGCTCACGGCCCCGCTGGTGGGGCGCGCCCAGGATGCACCTGAAAATCTAGTCCAGAAAGTTCAGCCGGCGGCTACGGCCAAAGGTTTCTTCATTCCCAAGCTTCGGGGACTGAGGGCAGAAACGAGAGCTACAGCCCGGGATTTTGTCACCTTTCGCGACCCCGAGTGGGAAATGCTGACCTGGGCGCAAATCGCGGCCGCAGCGGCCGATGGCCACACCAGCCTGCAGAGCCTTCACCGTTGCTTGTACTGCCAAGAGGTTGGCAGCTCAAAATTCTTGGTGGGTTCGCACCCGGACGCGCACAAGTACCTGCTTGCCGGCTTGGTCGAGGTCGGCGTAGAAACGGTCGCCGCCCATTATCTCCGCCATCACGGCCCCGTACAGAAATGGTATTGGCGCTGGGTCTGGGCTCTGCCGCAAAGCGCTTCGGTGCTGGAACATACCCGTGCCAGCATCCACAACGCGGGCACTCCCTAGTGCCGGGATGACCCGCTAATGGGCCACGAGCTCGTCGGATTCGACGCCGCCGTCGCGGATGTGGATGATGCGGTTGGCTTGTCGGGCGATGTCGTGTTCGTGGGTGATCAGGATGATGGTGTTTCCGTCCTGGTGCAAATGCGAAAACAAGGCCATGATTTCCGCGCCGGTTTGCGTATCGAGATTCCCCGTAGGCTCATCGGCGAGCACAATCGAGGGCGTATTCACCAGCGCGCGCGCGATGGCGACGCGTTGCCGCTGACCGCCGGAAAGTTCGTTCGGTTTGTGGTGGGTTCGATCGCCGAGACCCACGACCTCGAGCGCACGATGCGCTTTGGCGAGCCGTTCGCCGGGCGGAATCCCGCTATAGATGAGCGGGAGTTCGACGTTGTGCAGCGCCGTCGCCCGGGGGAGAAGGTTGAACGTCTGGAAGACGAATCCGATCTGTTTGTTCCGGATGGCGGCGAGCTGGTCGTCGTCTAGGTCACTTACCAGCCGGCCCGCAAGCCAGTAACTGCCGGCAGTGGGCGTGTCCAGGCAGCCGATTATATTCATGAGTGTGGACTTTCCCGAGCCCGATGGCCCCATGATGGCTACGTACTCCCCGCGCCGGATGATCAGCTCCACCCCGCGCAGGGCGTGCACTTTTTCCGCGGCCATCTCGTACGTCTTGACGAGTTGCTCGGTCTTGATGACCACACCCTGGTCCACGTAGTCCTGGCGGAACGATTCGGGGGCGGCGGTTTCTACGGGCGTCGGCTCGCTCTCCAGCCTGTCGCCGGTGTCAATTCTTGCTGTCATCCGCCACCTTCGGGATAGAGTTGTCGATTTTCACGCGGGCGCCCGGCTTCAGCGTTCGCAGAGTCTTGTAGCTCCCCGACACGATCTCGTCGCCCTCCTGGAGGCCATTCATGAGTTCGATGTCCGTGACGCCCATGATTCCAGTGCTCACCGGAACAAAATCGGCTCGCCCCTTGCGCAACACGAAGATACCCTGAATCTCCTTGTTCTTCGACGACGAAAGTGTACCCGCAGCTGAGTCCGGCACGGGCCGGCCCGCAGCGAGCGTCACCGAATCGCTGGTCTGGCGGCCAGATTTTTTGGCGGCTTCTTCCAAATCCCTCTGTATCCGGATGGCCAGCGCCTGAATGGGAATAGTCAACACGCTCTTCTTCTGCGCCGTGGCGATCTTGGCGGTGGCCGATAGCCCGGGACGCAGCCCGTCGGGAGGATTCTCCAACCTCACGATCACTTTGAAGTCCTTCGCTTCCTGGTTGGCGGTGGTGGACTGCGTCGAGGCGAGGCCCGAGCTACGCAGCACTGCTTGTGTGCCCACATCCGTCACCTTGCCGCGGAACGTCGCGCCGGGAATTGCGTCGATGGTAACGTCCGCGCTTTGGCCGGGCTTTACGTTCACGATGTCGGTCTCGTCCACCATCACTTCCGCGGTGACTACGGACATGTCGGAAATAGTCATCAGGTAACTGCCAGTGGCGTTCTGGATGCCGGGCACTACGTTTTCTCCGACGCGCACGGCAATGTAGGTGACCACCCCGTCTATGGGAGCCGTGTAGGTGGTCTTCCGCAGCACGTCGCGGAGCCGGTTCAACATCGCTTGGCTTTGCGACAAAGCCGAGCGTGCCTGCTCGAGCAGCGCCTGAGCTTGCTCCGCGCGCGCCTGCGCCGAAGCCAAGGCCGCCACCGCGCCGTCATAAGTAGCCTTTCGGGAGTCGTAGTCCTGCTTGGGAACCAAGCCCTGATTGTAGAGCAGTTGGCCGCGGTCCCATTCCAGCTTGGCGTGGTCCAGGTCCGCCGCGCGCGACTTCACGTCCGCTCTGGCCGAGGCATCGTTCGCTTCAGCCGACTTCACCCCGGAGACGGCGGCTTCAATGCCGGCGCGCTGCGCCTCCACATCGGCGGCTGGCTGAATGCTTTCTAACCGCAGCAGCACCGCCCCCTTTTTCACTTGGCCGCCTTCCTTCACCAAGATTTCTGTAATCTGGCCGATTCCCTCCCCCAGCACGTTAGTGTAGGTGAGCGGCTTCACTTCGCCGGAAGCGGTAACGACGGAAGTCAAGTCCTGGCGCACCACATTGGCTGTCTGAACAGTGACGACGTCCTTGTTGATCTGGCGGATGGTCAGCCACACGGCGCCCCCGAGGAGGGCTGCCACCCCCGCCCCCAACCAGATCTTCTTCCCAACGCTCATTTTCTGCAGATCCCGCATGTTTAGCCTTGGCGGCTTCTGTCTCCCCTCCGAAGGGACTACGCACGGTACTGATTAGATGTTTCCCGGCGTCGCCCGGTTGACCCTCGCTGGGACCCAGCAGCAATCCATCTAGCAGGATCTTCTGGCGCATCCCAACGTTTTAGCAATCTGGCAAGCCCACAACCCGCCCCCTCAAAATGTAAATCTTACCGTCATTCTGAAGGGGAGCAAAGCGGATTGCGGCGCCTGAGTCCCCACGGATACGTTCGAACGCTGGTTATCAGTTTCCGAAACAAATTTAAACCTTGGGGCAACCCGGAGGCCTCGCCGCGATTCTTAAGACTCACAGCTAATTGGGAACGCGTGTGAATGTATATTTAGGGGCGCTTGAAGCGAGTTCGGTTGGGGCTCTTCACTGAGCGAAGTCAGTTGCCAGCTGGACCTCACCTTCGGGGAATCGAGAATAAATTGACTCACGCAAGTCCTGAATATACAATCGACTTGCAGAAATACAGGGCGAGGTGCGTATGAACCGCTTGGGTCGCTTTATCCCCCTGATTGTGCTCGGCGGGGCCTTGCTCCCCCTCCATGGCCTCCGTGCTCAGGATGATCGCCAGCCGCCGGCAGACCCGGGAAAGCAACAAGGCGAAAAAACCAGTAAGCCAGCAAACAAAAAGACACTCGGTAAACTAGAAAAAGAACTTGCCACCCCGTACAAGAAGTGGCTCGAAGAGGAAGTCCCCTACATCATCACCAGTGAAGAGCGCAGCGCCTTCCTGCAACTGGCCACCAACGAGGAGCGGGAACAGTTTATCGAATCGTTTTGGCAACGGCGTGACCCCACCCCGGACACGGTCGAAAACGAGTTCAAGGAAGAGCATTACCGGCGTATAGCCTACGCCAACGAGCGATTTGCCTCGGGTGTGCCGGGTTGGAGGACGGACCGCGGGCGCATTTATATCATCTGGGGCCCTCCGGATGAGATTGAGTCGCACCCCACTGGCGGCATGTATGAGCGTCCGGCGGAGGAAGGCGGCGGGCAAACTTCCACGTTCCCCTTCGAGCAGTGGCGCTACCGGTACCTGGAAGGCATCGGAAACAACGTCATCATGGAATTCGTTGACCCGAGTGGCTCTGGGGAATACCACATGACCATGGATCCAGGAGAAAAGGACGCGCTGGCTAAGATTCCTGGAGCCGGTTTGAGCGACCTCGAAGCTATGGGTATGTCCAGCAAGACGGACCGCTTCACGCGCACCGACGGTTCCACGGCGCCGCGGTCGCTGATCAACATGGGCGACAGCAGCGGCGGGCTTGCCTCTCAGAACGAGTTCACCCGGCTGGAGCAATTCGCCAAGGTCATGGCGCCGCCCCCTATAAAATTCAAGGATCTCGAGGAAGTGGTCAGCTCCCGCATCCTGCGGAATCAAATCACCTTTGACTACCGGTTCGATTTCCTGCGAATCACTGGGGATTCCATATTGGTTCCCATCACGGTGCAGATCCAGAACAAGCAGATGACCTTCCACTCGAAAGAGGGCGTCCATTCGGCGACGATGAATCTTTTCGGGCGCATCAGCACGCTGGGCGGCCGCATCGTCCAAACCTTTGAGGACGTCATCCAGAGAGATTTCCCGGATTCCTTGCTGGAATCCTCGCTGAAGGGTTTCTCGGTTTACCAGAAGGCTGTCCCGTTACGGCCTGGGTTATATAAGCTGGACGTAGTCATCAAGGATGTGAACAGCGGCAACGTGGGTGTGCTGAATACCCGCTTGGCAGTTTCTTCTATCCCAGATGATAAGCTGGATGCCAGCACTCTAATTCTCGCCGATCAGATTGAACCGGTAGCAACCAAAGATGTGGGCACAGGGCAGTTTGTCATCGGCTCGACCAAGGTCCGCCCCAAACTGGATGGGGAATTTCGCGCCGATCAACCGCTGGGGATTTACTTGCAGTTGTACAACCTGAAGGTGGACGACACGACCCACAAGAACAATGTCTCGCTGGACATCAAGGTCAGCACGGGACAACAGACCATCACCCATGAAGTCAAGACCGGCGAACAGCTCCAGCAAACGGGTGACCAAATCACCTATCAACGGATCATTGCGCCCAAGTCCTTGACGCCGGGGAAGTACAAGCTGGAAATCCAAGCTACCGATCAACTCACCAAGCAAACAGTTACGCGAACTGCGGACTTCACCATTACGCCGCAGACGGCCAACACGACAGCCGCGGCTATGAATGTCACAGGGAGGTAATCCACCCTCATGAAAATGACGCGCGGGCTCCAGGGGTGGGGCTTGGCAGCAGTCGTGATCCTTGTGCTGGCTGGCCCTGCAGCGGCCCAGCAGCCAAGCTACGGGAAACTCGCAGGGGTGGTGGTGGATCCCTCGGGCACACCTCAGATGGGTGCCACGGTTTGGGTCCTCGCAGAGGACGTGGCGGGGCAAACCGCGTCCCGCTTTTTGACGGACCAGCGCGGCGCGTTCTCAACCGGCCATCTCAAACCCGGCAAATACGAAGTGCGCGTGACGCTAGCGGGATTCCTACCGGCGCTGGAACGCGACGTGGCGGTGGGGGCAAATCTCACCACGCTTCTGCGCGTCCATGTGGACTCGATCTTTGCCTCACTCGACCAATTGCGTCACAAGTCCGATGTTCCTGCGGAGCCCGATGATTGGAAATGGGTCCTGCGGTCTTCGGCGGCAACGCGCACCATCTTGCAATGGCAGGATGGCAATGTAGAGGTTGCAGGCACGGTGCCTCTGGATGAGACGCCTCGAGTTTCCCATCCGCGAGGGCGCCTGGAAATGACCAGCGGCTCTGTCCGCCCCGGCTCCCCCTCAAACCTCCCTGCTGCGCCAGCTACTGCGGTTTCTTATGACCAGTCGCTCGGCTCGATGGGCCGCCTACTGCTGGCGGGTCAAATGAGCTACGACCACGGCCCGTCCGGCGCTTTTGCCACCGTTTGGCTCTCCGGCCCGGCAGAGGAAGGCGCGGAAACCACGTTCGTAATGCGCCAAGCGGATGTCGGGGTTGGCTCTATTGATTTCCGGGGAATGCGCCTGGACCACACCCAGCGGTTTGCCATCTCGGATTGGCTTTCCCTGCGTGCCGGCGCCGAATACCTGCGCATGGGCATCTTGACCCCGGTTTCAGCGGTGCATCCGCACGCCCAGTTGAAGGCATCGCTGGCCCCGGGCTGGACCGCCTCATTCCTGTTAGCGTCGAATCCGGATGATGCTTCGGTTGAGCAGGTAAGTCCGTTGGAGTCTGCCATCGCCAAGCTAGATAGCCTTCCCACCGTGATGTTCCGCGACGGCCAGCCAGTGCTCGAAGGTGCTTGGCATGAGGAGTTTTCGCTCGAGCACAAGGTTACCGGCCGCGCCAAAATCGAAGCCGCCGCGTTCCGTGATTCCACTAGGCATCAGGCGATTTTTGGGGCAGGGGCAGCGCCATCCGCTGATTTCTTCCAGGATGCCTTCTCCACCTCATTTCTCTATGACGGGGGCGCCTCCAAATCGTGGGGGACGCGAGTGGCATTGCGACAACGGGTTTCAGACGACCTGGAACTCGCGGCTCTATATTCCTGGGCTGGGGGGCTAACTCCTAACGGGGAGCTAAGCACACCCTCTGCCGATCTTCGTCAGAACTTTTTAACCCGGCATCACCATAGCGTTGGCGCAAGGGTTTCCGGCAAGCTGCCGCGCACCGGAACCGAGCTCGGCGCAAGCTACCAATGGGTCTCTGGGCAGGAACTTACGCGCATTGACCCGTTCGGGGAGGCGGCACTCCAAATCGATCCAAGCCTTCACTTGACCTTCCGTCAACCCTTGCCGGGATTCGGTTTGAGGAACCGGTGGGAGGCTCTGGCCGATTTCGGTAACCTTTTGGCTCAGGGTTATGTCCCTGTAAATGGACAGGATTCGAGGATTGTGCTGGTTCCGGTATTGCGATCGTTTAGGGGCGGGGTAAGCTTCCAATTCTAGAGAGCGAAGGCTTTTCAAAATTTAGAATCCCCAATTCCATTTTTGGAATGGGCAAACGTCCCTCGTCCCCAGCCTTTATTATCTTCTTATTTTACATGGATTTGCTGAGTTGCCAGAGTTATACTTTTTGGAAGCATACTTGCTCTCCGATGGATGATTCGTCGGAGGGTCCCGGATTCTTATGAGTACGCCCCGGTATGACAGCCTGAAGGTCCGGCTGGGCGCAGCTGTGCTGGCCTTGGCCACCGTCATTGCCGTCATCTATGCGATTATAAATTTCCAGCAGCGGGTTATTTTCAGCGTCCCTGACGATGGGGTTACCTGGCTGGAATCGCCGCACGGGGTGGAGGCATGGTACACCGGGCCCGGTTCTCCGGCTGCTAAGGTTGGCATTCGCGCAGGCGATCACATCCTTGCCATTAACGGCCAGGACATCCACAGCGCTATCGATGTGACCAAGCGGCTGTGGCGGCTGGGGGTGTGGTCCCAAGCGCGTTATCGCATTGAGCGCGGGGGCCGGCAATTTGAAGCACAATTGGTGATTGTTCCTGCGGAGAAGCATCCTTCCATCGAAAACTACCTCCGGGTGGTTGGACTGCTCTACCTGTTCATCGGTTTGTTTATTTTTGCGCGGCGCTGGAGCGCGACGCGCGCCGTGCACTTCTACATCTTTTGCCTGGTTTCCTTCGTCCTGTACTCCTTTCAATACACAGGCAAGTTGAGCGCGTTCGACTGGGAGATTTACTGGGGCGGCATTCTCGCCCGGCTGCTCCAGCCAGCCTTGCTGCTGCATTTTGCGATGGTGTTCCCCGAGCGCCGTCACTCTGAAAAGTGGCTGCGGACAGCCCTCACGCTCGTGTACGGGATTCCTGGGATCCTTCTGCTGGTGCGGATTCTGGTGGGTCTGCAAGAGTTGGGCTTCATGCCTTCGTTGGAGGCGCGGATACTGCTCGACCGGCTCGACCTGGCTTACCTGGGCGTCTGTTTCCTGCTGGCAGCGGCCGTATTCGTCCAGAGCTACCGTCGTGCGTCTTCCGCTATCCTTCGCCAACAACTGAAGTGGGTGACCGGGGGCGCCCTGGCCGGGATTCTGCCCTTCCTGTCTTTGTATATCGTGCCCTACTTCATGGGGATTGTGCCCCCGGCCTGGACGAATGTTTCCGCTGTATCTTTGGCGTTGATCCCGCTGTGCTTTGGCTACGCCATCATCAGGTACCGGTTGATGGACGTGGACATCATTTTCAAGCGCGGGCTGGCCTACACAGCAGCGACGGGCGGCGTGGTGGCGGTCTATATTGCGTTCGTAGCGCTGGTAGGCGCGCTGTTCCACACTGCTTGGCCTTCGGGCATCATGGGCGAAGTCACGGCCATTGTGGTCGCCGCGTTCTTGTTCCAGCCCTTCCGCGATTGGACGCAGGCCCGTCTGGACCGCTTTTTCTACCGCGACCGGTTGGACTACCGCCGCACCCTCATGGAATTCGGGCGCACCCTGGGGTCCGAGGTGCACATCGGCCCCATGCTGTCCTCGGTGATTGATCGCATTTCGCAAGCCTTGCTCGTCGATCGCCTGGCCGTATTTCTCGAAGACGAATCGCACCCAGGCACTTACCGCTTCGCGCAGTCGGCCGGTGTGCGTACCGCCAGCCCGCTCGATTTGAGTTTCCTCGACG
>Ga0187846_10001870_pt1 | contig 11776 bp, 14 predicted proteins | sample TC_taG_FD_161473 | JGI IMG/M metagenome (GOLD analysis project Ga0187846, IMG submission 161473) | Biofilm microbial communities from the roof of an iron ore cave, State of Minas Gerais, Brazil - TC_06 Biofilm (v2) | ecosystem: Environmental > Terrestrial > Deep subsurface > Cave > Wall biofilm... | reverse complement strand
AACCATCGGCAAAGTGGAAGAGCGCTTCGGCCCCGCGCGGGTGCGTGAGCGATTTGACGAGGCCCGGCGCATCGCCGAGAATGATCCCTTCCGCGCGCTGACCTTGTACAGCGACCTCTTAGGGCGGGAGCCGCGCAACTTCGAGTTACATGTGCGGATGGCGACGCTGCTGGAACGAGAAGGCGATCTGGCCGGCGCTCTACGCCATCTGTTGGGAGCCGCGGTGCTGATGCCCGCCAATGCGGAGGTCCATCAGCGACTGGGCTTGCTCTATCGTAAGCGCGACGAGAATGAGAATGCGCTGCAGAGTTTTCTGCGCGCCATCGAATGTGATCCAGCCTCGGTTGAGGCCCATCGTAATCTGGCGGAACTCTACGAAAAACTTGGCCACAAGCGGGATGCGATGCGCCATCTGAGCACGCTTCACCGGCTGAGCCGCGACAGCTCGCCTTGATTCATGCCTATCGCGGGATTTTCAATGCCGCCAGCGGCGGCCGTCTCTGGCCGCCACCGCCCTCAGCCGAAACATTGAATGTGACGGATCATCGGGGATAAGCTTGGCGGCATGGAATCGCGCCCGCTCAAGCGTGTTGACATCTTGCGCCATGAACTCAAGGCGCTGCGCTTTATTCTCGACCATTACCATTCAGGTACACTCAATCCCGTGTCGCTACCGCCGCGCGATGATTTTCAATCCGAGCAGGGACGCGCGATTTACGAGGCGATTGTGGGCGCGCCCGACCATGGAACGGCGGAAAAGTGGATCCGTGCGCTCGAACTCGAGGAGGTAGATCTTGAGTCCTTCCTGCGGCTCGGCGGCGAGCATTACCATACTTATCCAGCGCTCGTGCGTGAGCGGGCCGAGGCAATCCGGCGCGGCCAACTCAAGGTCGAGGCGGCGTGAACCCGCTTAGTTGCCAGGAGCTGTATTTTCTAATAGACGCCGACGGCGCAATAGTCGCCTACCAGGAAAAGGAGCAGTCTTGGGCTGGTGCGCTCGCATTTTCCAGCGAAGAATCGGCCAGGAATTTCCTTCGGGCGAGTCATCTTGAAGCGGCGGAGATCGTTGCTATTGACACCGAAGATCACGCAAACCTGCGTACCCTCATAATCACCCTCAAGCGCCGGCCCATTCGCTATCTCTTGCTCGACCTGGATTATCATACTGGAGTCTGCCGGCAGGTCGACTTCGACGGCGATGGGCTCGGCGCGATTCGTGAACGACAGTTCGTGAAGCCGAGAGCAACGAGGGGAGAGGAGTGAGGAAACGACGGAAGACAGACTCATATCTCACTCCTCTAAACTCATTCCTCGATGACGGATTTCAGTGAGATCGAGCAGGCGCGTCGGCGGCTGGCCGGCATCATCAAGCCGACTCCGCTGCTAAGGAGCGATACCTTCGACCGGCTTACCGGTGCTCAGGTTTTTCTCAAGCCGGAGAACCGGCAAAAGACCGGTTCCTTCAAAATTCGTGGGGCCTTTAACCGGCTTGCCTCACTATCCCCCCAAGAGGCACGCCGAGGTGTGATTGCGGCTTCGGCAGGTAATCATGGACAAGCACTCTCGTACGCAGCGACACGCGCTGGAATTCACGCGACAATCGTGATGCCACGCAGCGCAGCCATCGCCAAAATCGATGCGACTCGCAATTACGGCCAGAATGTTGTGCTTGAAGGCAACGATTACCAGGAAGCCCGAGAGGCCGCCGCCGAATTGCAGCGCAGAAGCGGCGCTATTTTCGTCGATGCATATGATGATCCCTTTGTCATCGCCGGACAGGGCACAATCGGATTGGAGATCGCTGACGAGCTTGCGCCCGACCTTGTTCTGGTGCCGGTAGGCGGTGGTGGCCTCATCGCCGGTATCGCGGTAGCGCTCGCGGAGCGGCTGGCCAACACGATGATAATTGCTGTGGAAGCCGCCGGCTCAGCTCAACTGAGTGCCTGCTTTGCCGCCGGCGCTCCCGTCTCCATCGGTGGCCGGGTCGATACGATCGCCGATGGGCTGGCGACGGGCAGAATCGGCCAGCTCCCGTTCCGATTGCTTCGCGAGCGCGTACGCCGCGTCGTCACAGTCGATGATGGTGAGATTGGTGAGGCGGTGCTGCTGATGCTCGAGCGGATGAAGTTACTAGCGGAGGGGGCCGGTGCGGCTGCACTCGCGGGCGCCCTCAAGCTAGCAGCGGAGCTGACAGGCAAACGGATTGTCGTGGTGGTCAGCGGCGGTAATATCGATATCAATCTGTTGGACCGGATTATCGGCTACGGTCTGGCTAAAGCCGGCCGGTTATTACGCTTTACGATCAACCTGCACGACCGGCCAGGCGAACTACAGAAGCTGCTCGCCTTAGTCGGGGCGGCGGGCGCTAACGTGCGCACCATTGAGCACGATCGCACCAGGCTCAACATACCGATCGGGAGCGCATGCGTGATGCTCGAGCTGGAGACACGCAGCCGGGAGCATATCTTGGAGATTCGCGAACGGTTGGCACAAGAGGGTTACGCAATAGCGCTGGAAGATGGCGCTAATCCCGCTTAGCCCCTATGTGAACATCGCGGCGAGCCCCTTGCGACGAACCATTTTTCCTGCAGGGCTCAGCTCACGCGCCAATTGCTCCAGCGCGTCGTGGAATTGTACCAATTCTCGTTGCAGCCTGTCCCTGAAGGCGGTGTCGTTGCCCGCACTCTGCGCCATCTCGTCGCGCTCGCGCCGCATCCGTGCATAGAACGTTTCGAACGTCTGATGGACCTTGCGATACATCGGTAGGGTCGGCACGTAGGAGCCGTGGCAATGCGGACAATGGAACACGACTCCGGCCTGAAAATGCCGGTAGGGGACTTGGAACTCCTTATTACAATCCTTGCACACCACGGGCAATTCCCATCCCAGTGGATCGAACGGGTCGGGTGTTGTTGGTTCAACTGCTGAGGGTTCGGGCGCTGGAGTGGGCGCCGCGTTCGTGAGCGGGTCGGCCGTCATATGGTTGGTATGGTGCCTCCAGGTTTGAATTTAACGGCGCCACAAGCTGCAGACAACGCGGAGCGCCTGCGCTCGTGGCTACGCTCGGCGAAAATGGAGCAAGCGTAGACAGTATCGGCATGCCAAAGTATCCTCCTTTACTGTCGTGCGCGAGGCTGGTGGGGGAGTAAACCCGGAAGATAACAAGTTGCGTCCCGAGGATCGGGCTGTGCACGATTGGTATCGCTTTGTTCTCTGTTTCCCGCCGCATCTGATTAGGAAATACACCGAGCAATTCGCCCTCTCATCAGCGGCGACGGTTCTCGATCCTTTTTGCGGCACCGGCACCACGCTGGTCGAATGCAAAAAGCTCGGTATCGCAAGCATCGGTATCGAGCGAAATCCGATGGCATGTTTCGCCAGCCAGGTAAAGGTCAACTGGCAAAGCGACCCCGATGCATTAATGTCGCACGCCATGGAAGTAGGCGCGGACGCCGCGGCGCAACTAGAAGCGGCGGGCCTGGCAGAAGATTCGTCACTACCGCTCTTCTCAAGATTGCGGCCAGCTGACCTCAAGTTGAGACAACTCAGCGCGGATTCTCATCGCCTTTTGCTGAGGGATTCAATCAGCCCGATACCGCTTCACAAAACGCTGGTACTGATTGAGAGCCTGAAGCGCCATCGCGACCCTCGGTTCAATGATCACGAGATTCTCGCTCTGGCAAAGGCGATTGTCACAGAGATAAGCAATCTGCGTTTCGGACCCGAAGTCGGCGTCGGCCCTCCAAAGACCGATGCTGCCGTCGTGAGTGCCTGGCTGAATTGCGTACGAATGATGGCGGCGATCTTCGGCGCTTTAAGAATCTTCCGGACGTTCACTCGACCGTTCACCTTGCGGAAGCCCGTGAGCCCGGAGCAATAATTGCGGCAGGAGCAGTCGATGCGGTGATCACCTCACCGCCATACCCCAACGAAAAGGATTATACACGCACGACCAGGTTGGAATCCGTAATTCTAGGGTTTCTAACAGACAAGCACGAACTTAGGGCTCTGAAGCAGCAGCTCATGCGGTCGAATACTCGAAGCGTTTACAAGCGCGACGACGATGATCGCGTCATCACTCAAAACACCGAAATTCGCAAGCTTGCAGAAGAAATAGAACGTAGGAGAATTCAGCTAGGCAAGACCTCCGGATTTGAGCGCATGTATGCGCGAGTCACGAAACTATATTTTGGCGGAATGGCCCGGCATCTCAGTGAACTCAGGAAAGTGTTGAAGCCGGGTGCTTGCCTGGCCTACGTGGTCGGAGATCAAGCCTCATATCTCAGAGTGATGATACGTACCGGGCGACTAGTAGCTGACCTGGCAAAATCCATCGGATACACCGTGGAGGGTATAGATCTCTTCCGAACCCGTTTCGCGACCGCAACGGGAGAGTCGCTGCGGGAAGAAGTCGTCCTGTTGCGGTGGCATTGATTTAGCGAACGGCACCCTCCTTTACTTTGGTCAATCGAGGTCCAGCACTTCGCGGAGTGCCTGAACGACATTCCTCATTAGCTGAGCATCCACCCGAGCCAATGGCGCTCCCAACGAACGACGGTTATCGATTGCGCGAATCTGATCGATCAGCAGGTCGGAATCGTGTTGTAACGGTTGTGTAGCGGGCACACGTATGCGAAGGGGCTCGGCGTCGATAGGTAGGATTCGCCAAAAGCGGAATCCGAGCGAACGGAGACAAAGACCACCGCAGAACGCCTTTATGGTCGTGAGCTGCTTTGATAAATTTGGCTCTAGAACGCAAAGCCATGGCCCTATTGCGGATACGAAAATACCCCGACCCGGCGCTGAAGCAGCGCGCCCGGACGGTCGACAATATCGATGGCGAAGTGAATGCCTTTCTCGACAGCATGGCACAAACGATGTACGCGGCGCCTGGGGTAGGGCTCGCTGCGACCCAGGTCGGCGATTCACGCCGGCTCGTCGTGCTCGATACAGACCATCAGCATCCGGGTAAGCATCTGCTGAAGCTGATCAACCCCCGAATCGTCGAAGCAGAGGGCTCAATTCTATGGGAGGAAGGCTGCCTCTCAGTCATCGATTACACCGCCGAGGTAAAGCGTGCGTCCAAAGTGCTGGTGCGGGCGTGGACGCCGGAGCAGGGCGAGATCGAAATCGAGGCAGCAGAACTGCAGGCCGTCGCACTTCAGCACGAACTCGATCATCTTGACGGCAAGTTGTTCATCGACCGCGTGAGCCGGATCAAACGGGAGTTGTATCGTCGCAAGCTGGCCAAAATGCTTAAAGAGGGCAAAGCCGATGGTCAGCCCCCCTCCCACATCCGCATCTGAAGCGTCGGCGTTTAAGATTGTTTTCATGGGCACGCCGCAACTGGCGGCGCGCATCCTGGAAATCCTGCTCAGCGCTCCACCAGACCAGTGGCAGGTGGTGGCTGTGGTCACACGTCCCGATCAGCCGCGCGGACGAGGCCTCAAGCTCGAATCCTCGGCAGTCGGCTCGGTAGCGAAACCCTACAACATCCCCGTATTAAAGCCAGCCAGGATCAGAACCGCCGAGTTTGTCGCCGAGTTGAACTCCTTCGCACCAGACCTGCTGGTCATCGCCGGCTACGGGCGCATCTTGCCGAACGACGTGCTCGCTGCCGCCCGAATCATGCCGATCAACGTACATACGTCACTACTGCCCAAATTTCGCGGCGCGTCGCCGGTAGAAGGAGCGATACTGGCGGGCGAAACCGAAAGCGGCGTGACGATAATGCGGGTGACCGAGCGGATGGACGCGGGACCGATCCTGTTGCAACGAAAGGTTCGCCTTGCGCAAGACGAGACCCAGGGCAGCCTCAAAGCGAAGCTTGCCGAGTTGGGCGGCGCCGCCCTGCTCGAAGTTTTGACTTTGCTGAGAGACGGTCAATTGGGCTGTACCGCGCAGGAAGACAACCTCGCGACATATACCTCTCCGATTGCTAAGGAACAGGCGTTCATCGACTGGCAAGCTGATGCCGGGCTAATCGAGCGAATGGTACGTGCATACGATCCTTGGCCGGTCGCACGCACAAAACTAAATCGGGATGAATTGCTGGTTTGGCGAGTGCGCCTGGCGCCCGACCAGGAAGTCAGCATCGAGTACGTAACGGCGCCGGCCGGCACGTTGGTAAGACTTAGGCCAGCCCCGATTGTCAAATGCGGCCAAGGGCTGCTGGAGATACTGGAAGTACAGGCACCCGGGCGGCGGCGGATGGCCGCGGCAGACTTTATGCGGGGGCGGCGCGGTGTCGAAGGCATGCGCCTGGGTGGGTAAGAAACGCGGCCGCTTCCGAAACTCATGCCGAACTCTCTTCGAGACTTTGCTGGAGGACTCGCCGCCCGGTATGCCGCGTTGCGTATCCTGATACGCGTTGACCGCGACGGCGCGTTTGCCGACGTACTGCTCGGGTCACGGCTTAGTAACTTCGCCCCGGTGGACCGCCGCTTAATCACGCAATTGGTACTTGGCACGATCGCGTGGCAAGGCCGTCTCGATTTCGAGCTGTCGCGCCATTCCGCGCGTCCGCTCAAACAGCTTGCACCCGAAGTGCTCGCAGCCTTGCGGATGGGACTCTTTCAGATCCGTATTCTGAACCGTATCCCACGACACGCTGCAGTCGATACGGCCGTGAGCCTAACGCGCGAGCTGGCTGGCGGAGGGGGTGCAGGCTTCGTCAATGCAGTGTTGCGGAATGCGATTCGAAGGCCGGTGGCACTACCGCCCCGCGATACCGATGAAGCAGGATACCTGGCGATTGCGTATTCTCATCCGCGGTGGCTGGTCGAGAAGCTGTTAGCCTGGCTCGGTCTGCCAGCGGCGGAATCGGTAATGGCAGCGAATAATGGGCCCGCGCCGAACGTGCTGCGGCTGAATCTCGCTCGGGGGACAGCCGAGGATCTTATCCCGCTCCTAGAGAGCGACGGGATGTCGGTAGCGCGCCGCGGCCGCTTTCCGGAGACTGTGCTACTAAACAGCGCACCGGTGCTCGATGGTAAGACATGGGGAGCAGGCGTTTTCCAGCTTCAAAGCGAGGCATCACAGTTAGTTAGTCGTCTGCTCGCACCCCGCGCTAAAGCTCTCGCGATAGACTGCGCCGCAGCGCCGGGCGGTAAGGCGACCCATCTAGCAGAGTTGATTGGGCCCGAGGGTAAGGTCTTAGCGCTCGATCTGAACTTCTCCGGCCTCATCAATGTACGTTCTAGCGCCGCTCGTCTCGGACTTTGCAATGTGCTGATCGCTCGTGCCGACAATTCATTGCCTTTGCCCGTTCGTCCCCGTTCTGCCGGCTTCGTTCTGCTCGATGCACCATGCACCGGACTGGGCACACTGCGCGAGCATCCGGAGATTCGATGGCGGATGAGCGCAGAGGACATCGATCGAATGGCGATTGTGCAGCGAGGAATGCTCAGACAGGCTGCGAACGCGGTGGCCGTTGGCGGCGTGCTGGTTTACGCAGTGTGCAGCATCGCACCCGAGGAAGGGCCGGAGACGATCGGTGCCTTCCTGGCCGACAATCCCGATTTCGAAATCGACCGGACACTACCAGCGACCGAGCAATTCAGAGGTATTCTCGACTCCGAGGGCTACATGAGAACCCGGCCGGACGTCGATGGCTTGGATGGCTTTTTTGCCGCTCGCCTTAAGCGGTGCATTTAACGAACACTACTGAACAATTGGCTTGTGGAATCCACTCGGAGCTGATTGCGTTGGGCTAACGCCCGGGCGCGCGGCGCGATATAATCTGGATAGTCGAGCGGCACTCGCGCCGAGCTACGATTATCATTGCGCGGAACTCCAGGAGACTGATGCGACGCCCGTACAAGATCGCCCCTTCAATACTTTCCGCAGATTTCGCTCGTCTGGGCGAAGAGGTTCGCAAGATCGAGCAAGCAGGTGCTGACCTGATTCATTTCGATGTGATGGACGGTCATTTCGTGCCGAATCTTTCCTTCGGCATTCCCGTCCTCGAATCCGTGCGCAAAATTACGGCGCTTCCACTCGATGTTCATCTAATGATCGAAAACCCGGAACGTTACCTCGAGCAGTTCGTGCATGCAGGCGCGGATTCAATTTCGGTACATGCCGAAGTCTGCGAACATATACCCGCGATTGCTCATCGAATGCGCCAACTGGGAATTCGCGCCGCCATTGCGATCAACCCGGAAACCGAGCCAACTGGAGTTCTCGACGCCGCTCCCCATTTGGATATGATCCTGGTGATGAGTGTCCATCCTGGCTTCGGCGGCCAGGGATTTATCCCCGAGACCATCGGCAAGGTCGGAGCCATTCGCAGCGAAATTAAACGCCAGGGCCTCGAACTCGACGTCGAAATCGACGGGGGCATCAAGGTTGACAATATCCGCTTGGTAGCGCAGGCGGGAGCAAATGTTTTCGTTTCGGGTTCAGGGATCTTCGGCCATCGCGATTACGGAGAAATAATTCGACAGATGCGCCGAGAGCTTCGAGCAGCTACGCAAGTCGAGGATACGCGATAACCAGGAAAGATACCGAGCGATGAAGAGGTGGCGTGCGCACGTCGCTGGTATCGCACAGGGTCCTTCGCAGTCCTGTAAGCCGCTCGCTTAGGCCGTGCTGCGATGTTATATACGATGATCGCTATCGCGGCGCTGCGATGGGGCTCAAACAGGCAACGGGGTGTAGCTCAGCCTGGCTAGAGCACTGCGTTCGGGACGCAGGAGTCGCTGGTTCAAATCCAGTCACCCCGACCAACACTGACTTATGGCGATATGGAGGGGGCAGACTGACACTGGCGCTGTTGACCGTCGTTGGATACTTATTTGGTTCGATTCCTGTTGGCATACTGGTCGGTCGTGCGTGGGGATTTGATCCGCGGACAGTTGGCTCGGGCAACGTCGGCACAACCAACGTCGCGCGAGCTGGGGGCAGAATTCCCGGGATCGTCACCTTAGTAGCTGACATTCTCAAAGGTTTCGTGCCAGTCGAGTTGACGAAATTTGTCATGGGTTCAAGGCCGTCGGCGCTTGCGACGGTAGCGTTTGCCGCTTTCCTGGGCTCAATCGCGTCGATTTTCCTGAAATTTCGCGGTGGCCGGGGGGTAGCGACGTCGCTAGGGGTATGGTTGGCGCTAGCGCCTAAACCAATCGCGATAGCCGCTGGAGTCTTTGGTGTGGTCCTGCTGTTAACCCGGATCGTTTCACTAGCTTCGCTGATGGGGGCGCTGGCGTTACCACCTACCGTTGCGTCTTTGGATTGCCCGGCACCTTATATTTTGTTGGCAATATTCACGACTGCACTGGTGCTTCTACGTCACAGTGACAACATTGCCAGGCTGATCAGGGGCCAAGAACCGTCGCTCGGTAGAGGCAAAGCCGAGAACACCCAAGAGTGATTTAGCTTACGGGTATCTCTCGCAGCGTATACTCCCGCTGGCGCGCTTATCGGATGGTCACAAAATAGGCATCAATTGAGCACTAATCGCTCAGCAGTGGGTAGAACCTAAAGCCCCATGGTGGCATTTGCTTTGCTTACAGGTGGAGGTGTGGCGCAGAGTCTTTTCAGGGGACTTGTCTGGGCTGCCTAACGTTGTAGAAAAGATATCATCACAATGGCACGGTCTGGGGCGGTTTCTCGCGTCACATAGAGGAGTCACATGAAGAAGGTCGAGGCGATAATCAAGCCGTTCAAACTCGACGAGGTCAAGGAGGCTTTGTCGAGTATAGGTATCCAAGGTCTCACGGTAAGCGAAGTCAAAGGGTTTGGCCGCCAAAAGGGACATACGGAACTTTATCGTGGCGCCGAGTACGTCGTTGACTTCCTGCCTAAGGTTAAATTGGAAATAATCGTGGCGGACGAGAGCGCGACTCAGGTCGTTGAGACTATCGAGCGCGCTGCACGCACCGGCCGCATCGGTGACGGCAAGATCTTCGTGATGCCGATGGAGGAGGTCGTCCGTATCCGCACCGGAGAGCGTGGCGCTAGTGCATTGTAGTGGTTCAACCGCGGGCCTGTGTCAGCATGCCTGCTGAAGGCTATTCGCTGGTCGACAGGGCGGCCGAAGCATTGACATCGGAGGCCCTTTTCTGAATCTTAAGGAGCCTTAATCCACGTTGTCCTTGGCTACATAGCCGCGAAGCCCGGCGTTAGGGCCTTCGAGCACTTGGATATCGTCGCCCTCTGGATCTGACGAAAGAATTTTGACCGGTGTGTTCTCGGCGACCTTCTTTGCCATGAACGTCTCGCCGAGTCCTCCGACTATCCCTTCGGCGCCACCCCTCGATTTCATAGACATTACGTTTTCGAAGTCCTTCTTACTCGAGAAAACATTAACGGTTGTTTCACCACCGCGACCGACTAGTTTGTGACTGCAGCCGACGATGCTCAGCAGCATGCCAATCAGCGTACCTGCAACGGTAATCTTGACGATTCTCGTGCGGACCTCAGTTCTGGCCATAGCTTCTCCATCCGGACACAAAATTGCCCGCGTCCGCGAGTAATGATAGTTTCTAGCGTCGTCTGCGTGAAAGCCCCGGTCCCCATGGCTGAATGATGCGAATCGGTCTCATTTCTGATACGCATATTCCCGAAGCTTGTGAGCATTTGCCACCGCGTGTCTTCGAGGTTTTTCGGGGAGTCGACCTGGTCATGCATGCAGGCGACGTATACGTAAATAGTGTGCTGGACCAACTGGCAGAGATTGCACCGGTCATCGCGGCGCTGGGCAACGGCGATGAGGGTCTGGACGGCCATCAGTTCAAGCTCGCACCCGACCAGCGGGTCAGGACCGCGCATCTGATTGAAGTTGAAACGCTGCGAATCGGATTAGCTCACGCTCTGCCAACCCCCGACGAGACCTCCGAGAGCGTTTTCATGAACGCGATGCATGCCCACTTTGGCGGCCCCGTTGACGTGCTTGTGCTCGGGCATAGCCACCTCGAAGGAGTCGCGCAGTTTGGCCCAACATTGGTGGTGAATCCGGGCAGCGCGACGCTGCCGCGCAATCTGGTGGGCGTGCCGGGCACGGTTGGAATTCTCGATATAACGCCGGGCGGCCGCCTCTCGGTCGAAATCATTAAACTCGGTTGAATTGGCGATTGGTGAGCGCGGTAGAACCGTCAACTCGCCAATTTTAGGAGGAACATTTTTGTCGGTCGAAACTGAAACGGCCAGCAAACGAGCAGTCACGATGGATAAAATCGTGAACCTGTGCAAACGCCGGGGCCTGGTATTTGCGGCAAGTGACATTTACGGTGGGCTCAGCTCAACCTGGGATTACGGACCGGCCGGCGTCGAACTCAAGCGCAACGTGAAGGAAGCCTGGTGGCGCGACATGGTGCAATCGCGTAACGACGTCATCGGCCTTGACAGTGCGATCCTACAGCATCCCCGCACATGGGAAGCTTCGGGCCATCTTCGAAATTTTACGGACCCAATGGTGGATTGCAAAAGCTGCAAGCAGCGGTTCCGCGCCGATGAGGTCGATGGCTCCAGGTGTCCGGAATGCGGTGGTGAGCTGACCGAAGCGCGCCAGTTCAATCTGATGTTCAAGACCTTCATCGGACCGGTCGAAGACACGGCAAGCACCATCTATCTTCGACCCGAAACGGCGCAAGGGATTTTCAACAACTTCGCCAACGTCCTCGATACCCAGCGGGTCAAGCTGCCATTCGGTGTTGCTCAAACCGGCAAATCGTTCCGCAACGAAATCACTCCCCGCAATTTTATTTTTCGCACACGCGAGTTCGAGCAGATGGAGATGGAGTTCTTTGTGCGGCCAAATCCTGACGAAGAGCTGAAA
>Ga0187846_10001869_pt1 | contig 11784 bp, 9 predicted proteins | sample TC_taG_FD_161473 | JGI IMG/M metagenome (GOLD analysis project Ga0187846, IMG submission 161473) | Biofilm microbial communities from the roof of an iron ore cave, State of Minas Gerais, Brazil - TC_06 Biofilm (v2) | ecosystem: Environmental > Terrestrial > Deep subsurface > Cave > Wall biofilm ... | reverse complement strand
GTCGTTTAATAATATAGTGCCGCTCTCCGGATGGGCACCTTAAGGTCTGACGGCGGGTCTGACCGGGGTCCGACCGCGGGTGGACCGACGACACCATGAGCCGTGCATCGTTGGGGCGACTTGCCTGGACCGCCGCGCTCGCGCTGGCGGCCGGCCCGGCGCTCGCCCGCGGCGAACTGAACGTGCTGATCTGGTCCGACTACTTTCCCCGCGACGCGGCGGCCGAGTTTGCGAAGGCGCAGGATCTGAGTATCCGCTACGCGATTCTGGATTCCGACGATACCTTGCAGGCCAAGCTGCTCAGTGGTCGCTCGGGCTACGATGTCGTTTACCCTTCGTCCACCTACATCGGCAAGCAGATCGAAGCCGGCGTCTACCAGGAGCTCGACTGGTCGAAGATTCCGAACCGGATCAATCTCGATCCGGAGCTGATGAAGAAGGTCGCCGCCCAGGATCCAGGCAACCGTTTCGGCGTGCCGTATGTCTGGGGTACCGACGGCATGGTGGTGAACGCGACCCTGGTGGCGCAGGTGCTGGGCAAGGATGTGCCGCTGGACAGCTGGGACCTGCTGTTCAAACCCGAGCTGGTCGCCAAGCTGCACCGGTGCGGCGTTTCGATCGTCGATCAGGCGAGCGATGTCTTTCCGACGGTGCTGGCGTACATGGGGCGCAACCCGAACAGCAAGAACGCCTCGGATTATTGGGACGCCTACCAGGTACTGCGCAAGATACGGCCCTATGTCGATCAGTTCAGCACCACCTACCTGAACGACGTGGCGGGCGGCGACATATGCATCGCGATGGGCTGGTCGGGCGATGCCGGGATGATCCGGCGCCGCGTCAGGCAGGCACACCAGAATTTCGAGATCCGCTATGTCGCTCCCAAGGGGCAGACCGGTGTGTGGTTCACGATGATGGGCATCCCGAAGGATGCGGCCAACAAGGAGAACGCGTACAAGTGGATCAATCAGATGATCGACGTGCAGTTCGCTGCCGAGATCACCAATACGATCACCTATCCGACCGCGGTGCCGGCCTCCAGGAGGCGGGTGCTGCCCGAGCTGGCTTCCGATCCGACGATCTATCCCCCGCCCGAGGCGCTGAAGGACTATTTCATCTTCGCGCCGATCGACCCGGAGATCATGCGGACGATCACGCGGTTGTGGCTGGCCTTCAAGGCGGGGCAGTAGTCGGCGGCGAGGCCAGACCATGACCTTTTCAGACGGGGCCGGCAAGGAGAGAAAGTCCGCGCGGGAGCGGCATAACCGCGAGTCGCCGGACGTGCGGCGCAAATCGCTGATCCAGGCGACGATGCGCTCGATCGCCAAGTACGGGTACGCCGGCACGACCATCGGCAGGATCTGCGACGAGGCCCAGGTCTCGCGCGGACTGATCAACCATCATTTCGAGACGAAGGAGGAGTTGATTCGGCAGTCGTACAAGGAGCTGTGCGACGAATGGGTCTTTCAGACGCGCGACATGCTGGGCGATGCCCATCGCGATCCGGAGGACAAGCTGCGCGCGATGATCCGGGTCAGTTTCGGCCCGGCGCTGTTCAAGCAGGAGTACCTCGGAATCTGGGTCGGGTTCTGGAGCGCGATCGGCAAGTCGCCCGCGTTGAAGAAACTCAACCGCGAGCTGTACCGGCAGGATCGCGAGGTCTATCGCAAGCTGTTCGATGAGATCGCCGCCAAGCGCGGCAAGATGATCGATTCGCGCCGCGCCGCGATCTCGCTGATCGCGCTGATGGACGGACTGTGGCTCGAGTGGTGCCTCGACCCGAAAGGCTTCACCGCAGAGGAGGCTGTTGGAGCTTGTCTTGATCTGGTGACGCGGACGTTCGCGTAAAGCCGCCGAAGACGAGCAGCGCCGCGACCACGATCAGGCTGCCGCCGGCCAGCAAGCGCGGTTGCGGCCGCTCGCCCCAGATCAGGTACGCCAGCACCGCGGACCATATCAGCGAGAAAAATCCGATCGGCCCGGCCACCGCGACGGTGACGCGGCGGATGCCGCTGATATACAGGAAGTGCGCCGCCAGGCCGGCGCTGGCGACGATCAGCAGCACCAGGCCCTGGCGCGGCTCGATACCCTGCCAGCGCCACGCCAGCGGCAACGAGCTCAGCAACCCGGTCGCCACGTTGCTGTAGACCAGCAGCTCCAGGTTGCTGCGCCCGTGCACGTTGCGCCGGTACAGCACCGAGGCCAGAGCCCACGACCCGGCGGCCCCGACAGCCAGCAGCGCGGGCACCAGTGCCGGCAGCGGCGCATGCATCGGTGAGGTCGTGATGACGACCCCGGTGAAGCCCAGGACGGCCGCGACCCAGCTCACCGGCCGGATCCGCTCGCCGAGCATTGGTCCGGCCAGCAGCGCGGCGATGATCGGCGACAGGTAGTAAATCGCGTATAGCTGCGGCAGCGGCAGGTTGACCGCCGCCGAATAATAGGCAGCCCATCCGCCGAAATTGGCGAGGTTCATTCCGAGCAGTCCCCGCTGGGTCGGCACCCGCTTGAGTGCGGCGAGCGCAGCGCGGCCGCCCAGCGCCAGACAGATCAGAAGGCCCAGCCAGCTGCGAATGGACAGCACTTCCCATACGGACAGGCTGCCGACCAGCGACTTGGCTGCTGCGTCGCCCGCCGCATACAGGAAGTAGGCCCCGAAGATGCAGGCTGCGCCCGTCATCGACCCGCCGTCGGCGCCGAACAGGTCTTTGCGGGCGGCCGTCAAACGCCGCTCCGGATCAGGGCGTGCCGTCCACGATGCGCACCAGCGCATCGACGGCGACCGCCTCGTGCGCACAGGCGATCAGCGGATTCACGTCCAGCTCCAGCAGATGGTCCGCGTGGGCCTCGGCGAAAGACGCGATCGCCGCGATCGCCTCGACGATTGCTCCGGTGTCGGCGCGCGCCTTGCCCCGATACCCATCGAGCAGCGTGAAGCATCGCAGTGCGCGCAGCGCCCGCTCGATCTGCGCGCGCGAAGCCGGTAGCAGCAGCGTGGCCGAGTCGGCCAGCAGTTCGACCAGCACGCCGCCGGCGCCGATCGTCAGCGACAGGCCGAACTGGGGGTCGCGGGTGACGCCGACGATCAACTCGGCGACGTCCTCGGTCACCATTTTCTCGACCAGGAAGCGATCGAAGCGTGGGCTCAAGTCGCGCACCGCCGCTCGGACCTGATCCGCGTCGGTCAGGTTCAATCGAACCGCGCCCAGTTCGGTCTTGTGGGCCAGTTGAGCGGACACCGCCTTGACCACGACCGGGTAGCCGATCGCGTCCGCGGCCGCTGCGGCGGCATCCGCATCCGCGGCTCGCTGGCCACGTGGAATGCGCACGCCGAACGAGGCCAGCGCCGCCTTGGCCGTGACTTCGTCGAGCGTGGTCTCGCTTCCGCTTCGCAGGGGGACGGCCGCTGTCAGGTCCTGCACCTTCTCGGCCGCACGGCGACCTGTGCCGATCAGGGCGGCGGCCGCGATCGCCACCGCAGCCTCGCGCACGCCCTGCATCGGCGCGATCCCGGCTGCAAACAGTCGAGCGGCCGCGCTGGCCGGCAGCAGTTCCGGCATCGAGCTCACCACCACTGCCGCAGCCGGCTGCCGGCGATGTGCAGCGATGAAAGCGTCGGCCACCTGGTCCCAGCCTTCCAGGTTCGCCGGGCTGATACTCGGAAAATCGAGCACGAGCAGGCACACATCGATGTCGGCCTGCATCATCGCGGCGAAGCAGTCGGTCAGGGCTGCCACATCGCCCCAGATGTAGGTCTGGTAATCCAGCGGGTTGTTCAGCGGCACCAGGGGTCCGAGCGTCGAGGCGAGCGCAGCGGTCACCGCCGCGCCGAGCGGCGGAAATTGCAGGCCGCACGCCGCGCCGACGTCGGCCACCAGCGAGGCATCGCCGCCCGAGCAGCTCAGCGACCCGACCCGCGCGCCGGCGAGCGGGCCGCACACGTGCAGCAGCTTGAGAGTCTCGAGCAGCTCGGCGAGGTCGCTCACGCGCGCGATCGCCAGCCGGTCGAACAAGGCCGCGTACAGCACGTCCGGCCCGGCCAGCGAGCGGGTGTGGCTCGACGCAAGCTGCGCGCCCAGATCGCTCGAGCCGGCCTTCAGCACGACGATCGGGACACCTCGGGCCAGCGCGGCGCGGGCCGCCTGCGCGAACGCGGCCACATCGCTCAAGCCTTCCAGATGCAGGCCGATCGCGGTGACGCGGGGGTCGCTGGACAGCGCCGCGATGCAATCGTGGATGTCGCACACCGCCTTGTTGCCGACCGCGATCACGTAGGCGATCGGCAGATGGCGGCGCTGCATGGTCAGGTTCAGCGCCACGTTGCCGCTCTGGGTGATGATGGCGACGCCGCGCTCGACCCGTTCTCCCCCCAGCAGGTCCGGCCACAGCGCGCAGCCGTCCAGGTAGTTGATCGCTCCGTAGCAATTGGGTCCCAGCAGTGCCATGCCACCCGCGGCCGCGACGAGCCGGCGCTGCAGCTCGACGCCGTCGCCGCCCACTTCGGCGAAGCCCGACGCGTAGCACACCGCCCCGCCGGCTCCGCGGCGCGCCAGGGCCGCAACGATCTCGATCGTTTGCGCGCGCGGCACTGCGATGTAGGTGGCGTCCGGCGCTTCGGGCAGCGCGTCCACATTGGGGACGGTCGCGATGCCCTCGATGTGGCTTCTGCGCGGGTTGACCGCCCAGATCCGGCCGGCAAAGCCGAGCCGGCGGCACTGGCGAATCACCTCGGCCGCGACATCACCACCGGCCACGGCGATCGTGGCAGGATTGAGCAGCCGGTTCAGCCGCGCCAGCCGGTCCGGTTGCATCGATTGCGGCCCGCGCGCCCTCAGGCGACGTCGATGCCGAGCTGCTGCTCGACATCGTTCATCGTGCGCAGGATCGCTTCGCGCAGGATGTCGAACATCTGGTCGATCTGCTCGCGCGTGATGATCAGGGGTGGCGAGAACACGCACTGGTTGATCAGCGGCCGCACCATCAGGCCCAGCTCGTGGCAGTGCCGGTCGATGCGCGCGCCCAGGTCCAGATCGACCTCGAGCACACGCTGCTCGTCCAGGTCGCCGCCGTGCGCGTGCGCCACGGTGCACTCGACACAGCCCACCAGGCCCATGCCGCGCGCGTCGAACACCAGCGGAATGTCGCTCAGCTCCTTGAGCCGCCGCTGGAAGTGCGGCGTCACCTCGCGCACGTGCTGCAAGATGTGCTCGCGCTCGATGATGTCGATGTTCTTCAGAGCCGCCGCGCAGCTGACCGGGTGGCCCGAATAGGTGAAGCCGCAGGAGAAGGACGACCCGCGCGCGTTGACGCCGGCCACCTCGCTGAAGAGGCGCTCGGATAGCAGCCAGGCCCCCAGCGGCACGTAGCCCGAGGTCAGCCCCTTGGCGCAGGTGATGATATCGGGCTCGATGCCGAACACGTCCTTCGAGGCGAACCAGTGCCCGAGGCGGCCGAACGCCGTGACGATCTCGTCGGCGATGAACAGCACGTCGTACTTGCGGCAGACCTCCCAACAGCGGCGCAGGTAGCCGTCGGGCGGGACGATCACGCCGCCCGAAGCCTGGATCGGCTCGGCGATGAAGGCGGCGACCCGCTCCGGCCCGAGCTCGAGGATCTTGGCCTCCAGGTCGTTGACCTTCTGGTCGCAGAACGCCTCGACGCTCAGCCCGGCGGGACGGCGCGCCGGGTTGACGTGCGGCAGGAAGTGGGAGAACGGCCAGGCCAGGTCGAAGAAGCTGTGGTCGCCGCGGTACTTGCCGCTGACCAGGGCGCACAGGTGGGTGCCGCCGTGGTAGGCGTTGGCGCGCGAGATGATGTGCTTCTTGCCGGGGCGTCCCTTGAAGTTGTTGTAGAACTGCACGAAGCGCAGCGCCGCATCGACCGAGCCCGATCCATCGGTGGTGAAGAAGACATGCCTCAGATCGCCGGGCGCGAGCGCTGCCAGCCGCGCGGCCAGCAGCGCCGGCGGCGCGCTGGTGAGCGAAAACGGGTTCATGTACGGCACGCGCATCACCTGCTCGGCGATCGCGTCGGCCATTTCCTGGCGACCGTAGCCGATCTGCATGCACCACATGCCGCCCGGCCCGTCGATCAGCTTCTGACCACGCTCATCGAAGACATGGATGCCTTCCGCATGGCTGACGATGGTGCGGTTCGCGCGGCCGGCGTCCGGCAGGTACTCCCACGGGTGAAACCAGCTCGTGTTGTCGTCCTGCCGGATGCGGGTGAAGTCGTGAGGCGGATTCATGGTGTGCTCCTCAAAGCTGCCATCTCGAGGTCGCGGCGCCGTTGCCGCTTCATCATCAGGTGATTGTTGACGACCACGCCGACCGTCACGGCGGCGATGAACAAGGTGCCGAGCGCGTTGATCTCGGGGTTCAGGCCGAGCTTGACGCGCGAGAACACCACGATCGGCAGCAGCGTGGACTCCGGCCCCGACAGGAAGGCGGTCATCAGCACATCGTCCAGCGAGATCGTGAACGACAGCAGCCAGCCCGAGATCAGCGCCTGCGAGATCAGGGGCAGCGTGATGTCGAAGAACACGCGCAGCGGGGTGGCTCCCAGCACTTGCGCCACCTCGTGCAGCGATTCGTCCATGCTGCTCAGGCGCGACTGCACCGTGATCGCCACATACGACACGCACAGCATCGTGTGGCCGATCCAGATCGTGAACATGCCGCGCGCCGGCCAGCCGACCGCCTGCTGCAGGGCGACGAACAGCAGCAGCAGCGAGATGGCCTGGATCACCTCGGGAATCACGAGCGGAGCGTTGATCATCGCGGTAAACAGGGTCAGGCCGCGGAATTTCCTGAAGCGCGCCAGCACGAACCCGGCCCAGGTGCCGACGAATACCGACGCAAACGCGGTCGCGAGGGCGATCTTCAGGCTGGCCCACGCGGCCGACAGCAGCTCGTCGTCGGTCGTCAGTGCGGCGTACCACTTCAGCGAGAAGCCGCTCCACACGGTGCCCAGCGGCGACTCGTTGAACGAATAGACGACGACGCAGATCGTCGGCACGTACAGGAACAGGAACACCAGCCCCAGGAAGGCGTTGCCGAGCACCTTGTCGGTCCGGGTCATGGCGCGGTCCTGCGGCCAATCCGGCGCTTACAGTCCACTGGTCATCTCCCGTCGCTGGACGCGCTGGAACAACGCCATCGGCAGCAGCAGCAGCAGGACCAGGGCGCAGGTTGCGGCAGACGCCGACGGCCAGTCGTTGTTGACGGAGAAAACGTCCCACATCACACGGCCGATCATCAGCGAATTGGATCCACCCAGGATTTCCGGGATCACGTATTCGCCCACTGCCGGGATGAACACCAGCAGCGAAGAGGCCACGATCGCGCGGGCGGACATCGGCAGCGTGATCGTGAAGAACGCCTGCCACGGCCGGGCCCCCAGGTTGCGCGCCGCCTCCAGCAGCGTGAGGTCCATCTTCACCAGATGGGCGTACAGCGGCAGCATCAGGTATGGCAGGTAGTTGTACACCATGCCGATCAGCAGCCCCCAGTTGTTGTGGTACAGCTTGATCGGCTCGCCGGTCACATGCGTCCACAGCAGGAACTTGTTGATCAATCCCTGGTTCTTCAAAAGGCCGATCCAGGCGTACACGCGGATCAGGTAGCTGGTCCAGAACGGCAGCATCACCGCCATCAACAGCAGGTTGCGCCGGGACGGATCGGAGCGGGCGATCAGGTAGCACGCGGGGTAGCCGATCAGCAGGCAGATCAGCGTCGTCAAGGCGGCCACTTCCAACGAGTACAGGTAGGAGTCGACGTACAGGGCATCGGTCAGCACCGTGCGGTAGTGCGCCAGCGTCGCGCTGATCCGCAGCGAGTCGTCCTTGAGCTCCACGATCGGCGTGTACGGTGGAATGGACATCTGCGGATCGGCAAAGCTGATCTTGACGACGGCCGCGAACGGCACCATGAAGAAGATCAGCAGGAACAGGAACGGGGCCGCAATGACGAGCGTGCGGCCCGATGGCAGCCAGCTCCTGAGCCTGGAAACGGTACGCCGCGTCATGATCCCAGCACCACCAGCGTGTCCGAGCCCCAGCTCAGGTAGACGGTATCGCCGTAGTCCGGCGCCCGCTGCATCGCGCGCACTGCCATCCGGGACATGTCGACCGCCATCAGCCGGCCGCTGGCCAGGCGGATGTAATAGAGCGTGTAGCTGCCCATATAGGCGTACTGATCGACCTTGCCCACCGCCCAGTTGAATTCCTGGCCGGCCGGCTCGAACGACAGCGTGATGCGCTCCGGCCGCAGCGAGATCTGCGCCTCCATCCGGCCCCGCGCGTTCATCGGGTTGTGCACCTGCAGCGGCACCTCCAGGTCCGCGCAGTTGAACAGGCGCGACTCGTCGGCCGCCAGCACGCCCCGGAACAGGTTGGTCGATCCGATGAACTCGGCCGCGAAGCGGCACGTGGGCGACTCGTACACCTCGCCCGGGGTGCCGATCTGCAGGATGCTGCCGTCGTTCATCACGGCCAGCCGATCGGCCATCGTCATCGCCTCTTCCTGGTCGTGCGTGACCAGCACGCAGGTCACGCCGACCTCGTACAGGATGTTGCCGAGCTCGAACTGGGTCTGCTGCCGGATCTTCTTGTCCAGCGCCGACATCGGCTCGTCCAGCAGCAGCAGCTTGGGGCGCTTGACCAGGCTGCGCGCCAGCGCCACGCGCTGCTGCTGGCCGCCGGAGAGCTGGTGCGGCTTGCGGCGGGCGTAGCGGGCCATCTGCACCAGGTCCAGGGCCGCGGCGACGCGTTCGCGGATCTCGGCCTTGCCGACCCCTTCGCGCCGGAGCCCGTAGGCCGCGTTGTCCTCGACCGTCATGTGCGGAAAGAGGGCATAGGACTGGAACATCATGTTGACGGGCCGCTGATAGGGAGGCAATTGCGTGATGTCCTGCCCGTCGACGACGATGCGTCCCGAGTCCGGCGCTTCCAGCCCGGCCATCAGCCGCAGCAGCGTGGACTTGCCGCAGCCGGAGCTGCCGAGCAGCGCGAACAGCTCCTTCCTGCGGATCGACAGGCTGACGTGATCGACCGCGGTTGCGCCGCCGAATTTCTTCGTCACGTCGATGATCTGCACGAAATCGGGCTGCAGGTCGGCCGACGGTGACTTCTGCGGGCGCGCGGCGTCAAACGTCATGGCAGGTGGCCGCCCCCGGTCTCGCTGGCAGGACGGGGCAGGGTGAGCGCGCAAACAAGCCGTGCGATGTCACAGCGGGGCCTCGCGGATCGATGTGCCGGCTGCTCAGCCGATCAGGCCATCCACCCCGCGCTTGAGCAGGCTGCGCGCGACGATCAGGCGCTGGATCTCGCTGGTTCCCTCCCAGATCCGGTCGACGCGCAGTTCGCGATAGAAGCGCTGGGCCGCGTTGGAGCGCATGTAGCCGCGCCCGCCGAATATCTGCACCGCGCGGTCGGCCACCCGGTTGGCCATCTCCGACGCGGTGAGCTTGGCCATCGAGCAATGGGTGTGCACCACCGACAGATCGTCGCCGCGATCGTGCATGGCCGCCGCTTCATAGGTCATCAGGCGCGCGCCCCACAACTCGGTCAGGCTGTCGGCCAGCATCGCCTGGATCAGCTGGTATTCCGCGATCGGCTGCCCGGCGACCACCCGCGCCTTGGCGAACTCGGCGGCCATGTCGATCAAGCGCGCCGCCGCCCCGCAGCATCGCGCAGCGATCATCAGGCGCTCGCGCCGGAACCAGCTGCGGGTGTAGTTCATGCCGTCGCCGGCGGCGCCGATCCGATTGGCGAGCGGAACGCGCACGTCGTTGAAGCGGTAGGTGGGATGATGCGAGGCGAACGTGTGGCCGAACAGCGGGTTGGCGACCATCTCGATGCCGGGCGTATCGATATCGATCAAGAACAGCGCATGCTGCCGCTCGCCGGCCGCGCCGATCTCGACCGCCTGCAGGAACATGAAGTCGGCCTTGTTCGCGCTCGTGACGAACCACTTTTCGCCCCGGATCACGTAGTGATCGCCGTCGCGGCGGGCGGTGGTGGCAATGGCCTCCGGGTCCGAGCCGGCCTGCGCCTCGGTGATGGCGTAGCACTCGCAGCGCTGCCCGCTCATCAAGGGCTTGACGAAACGCTCGATCTGCTGCGGTGTGCACGCCTGGAACATCCAGGCGTGCGCTTCCGACACGGACCAGCACAGCGCGTTGGTGACGCGCCCGAGCTGCTCCCAGATCACCGCCTGATCGAGCATCGGCAGCCCCAGCCCGCCGTGCGCGATCGGCGCATCCAGGCGGCTGAAGCCGAGCTCCAGAGCGCGCGCCTTGTGCCGGGCGGCCACCTCGGGCGGCAGCAGGCCCTCATGGAGCTCGGCGAATTCCTCGTACGGGATCAGCTCCCGCTCCGTGTACTCGCGCGCGGTGCGCTGCCACTCGAGCGTCGAGGATGAAAGCGGGTAGGCCATAGGTCCCCTCTGCGGTGTGCGGCGCGCCCGTGCTGGCCCCGCGGCTCTTTGTTGAACGGTAATACAAAATAGAACCGGTCGCAATAGCGATCGGTTTTTTTACCCCTCGTTTCGACGGTACCGCACCCCGATTACGGGTGGGGGTTCCCACTCGTGCTAAACGATTGTACAATAGCCGCTGTTACGGCCCGGAGCCGGTGCGATCGCACCGCCCGGGCGCCTGGCTGACCGGGAACTGGGGGCCCCGCCCGTGGCGAAGCGATTCGATGCGATTGTGGTCGGTGCCGGTCACAACGGCCTGGTGACCGCCTGCATGCTGGCGCGCGCCGGGCTGCGCGTGCAGGTGCTCGAGCGCAATCCCTGGGTGGGCGGGGCCGCCGTCAGCCGATCGCTGGTCCCGGGTTTCACCTACTCGAATTGCTCGTACGTGTGCAGCCTGCTGCGGCCGGAGATCATCCGCGCGCTGGAGCTTCCGCGTTTCGGCCTGCAGATCATCCCGTACGAGGGCGGCGGCACGATGATGCGCGATGGCGGGCATCTGGCCATCTATCAGAACCACGATGCGATGCGGCGCGAGATCGCCCGCCATTCGCGCCGCGATGCGGAGGCCTACGACCGCTACTCGCGCGACGTGATGCGCCAGTGCAAGTTCATCAAGCCGCTGCTGATGCGTGCCCCGCCCGACCCGGCCTCGTTCGCTCCGCGCGACCTGATGGAGCTGGTCTACCTCGGCCAGCGCTTTCACCGGATGGGAGAGGCGCGGATGCTCGACACGGTACGCTTCTACACGATGAGCGCGGCCGATTTTCTGGACGAATACTTCGAAAGCGAGATCATCAAGGCGCACCTGGCGGGCAGCTCGATCATCGGCACCGCGCTGGGTCCACGCTCGCCGGGGACGGCCTACGTGCTGCTGCACCACTACATGGGCGACATCGACGATGCGGTCGGCGCCTGGGGCTTTGCCCGCGGCGGCATGGGCGCGGTATCCGGCGCGCTGAAAGCGTCGCTCGAAGCCAGCGGCGGCAGCGTGCGCACCGACGCGGACGTGCGGACCATCGTGGTGCGCAACGGTCGGGCCGGCGGCGTCGCGCTGGCGAGCGGCGAGCAGATCGAGGCCGCCACAGTGGTGTCGAACATGGACGTGAAACGCACCTTCCTGCAGGCGGTGGAGCCGGCTCACCTTCCGGCCGAGTTCGTGCGCGCGGTGCGCAATTTCAAGATCCGCGGCTCCTCCGGCAAGCTGAACATCGCGCTCGACAGCCTTCCGGAATTTCCGGCCTTCCCGGCGGACTCGCCCTGCATCCGGGGCGATCTGCACATCACCGATTCGATCGACATGCTCGAG
>Ga0187846_10001868_pt1 | contig 11784 bp, 9 predicted proteins | sample TC_taG_FD_161473 | JGI IMG/M metagenome (GOLD analysis project Ga0187846, IMG submission 161473) | Biofilm microbial communities from the roof of an iron ore cave, State of Minas Gerais, Brazil - TC_06 Biofilm (v2) | ecosystem: Environmental > Terrestrial > Deep subsurface > Cave > Wall biofilm ... | reverse complement strand
ACAAATTCTTTGCTACTTCCCTGTCGGCACGCGGCGCTTCAACTCTTCAAACCAGTTCAGCACGACGTTGATGTGCGTCGGTGCGCCCTGTCCTTGCTCGATGGGCTTGAGCATCAGGAAGCGCTTGCCGTCTGGAGACACGTCGTAATAGGGAGCTGTTAAGGGCGTTGGCACGTAAGGCCCCTCGAAGAGCACCTGGGGCTTGCCCGCTGCGAAACCACGCTGAGTAGTGACCTCCACTGACATCATTTTGTTGCCGACGCGATAGAACAGTTCCCGCCCTTTGGGATTCCACACTGGTTCCGTTCCGCCTTCCGTCGAGATTTGCCACTTCCCGCCGGGACCCGGATAGGGCTGCACGTAAACCTCCCACCGGCCCGATTCATCCGAGAGATAGGCCATAAAGCGCCCGTCGGGAGAAAAACGGGGTGCGCTTTCGTTAAACGGTGTCCGGAGGAAAGGATGTGTAGTGCGGTCGCCGAGCCTGAGAACCCAGAGGTCTTGTCCCGTCGTGGGATTGGCTTCAATGAAGGCCAGCAATTGCCCATCTGGGGACCATGACATCGGAACCTGGATGAATTCGCTGGTGGTCAACCGTTCCACACCTCCGCTGCCGTCGCCTAATTGCCAGAACGCGTTCGCCGGCCCTTCTCTGTCTGAAACAAAAGAGAGCCTCTTTCCGTCGGGTGTCCAACCTGCAGCCCAATTTGCACTTCCTCCGAACGTCAATCGTGTCAGCGTGTCCCGGGAGAGGTCGTACAGCCAGGTTTGCGTCTCTTGGTCCACGATCCCGACGGCCACGCGCCGGCCATCTGGAGAAACCCGTGGAAACTGGTATGCGTGCGCCACGGCCGCCAAAGGCTGCTCCGCTCCATTCCGACCTACCCACACCAGCCTGGATTGGGCTGCCGACTGAAGGCGCCCAGGAACATAGACCAGCGACCCGTTAGTGGAAAAGCTGTACTGGGCCGCTCCCGTAAATGGAGATTGCAGCACGTTCTCCACCACGGGGACTGCCGTCCCCATAAGCTCTAGCCGCTGGAGATCGAACGGCACAGCCATCAAGTTTGCCCCCTGCGCATAAAACAAGTGCCCCAAGGGTGAGTAACGTGGATGTGTCCCCCCTTGGATGAGGTTCCGCCGCTCTCCCGTCTCAAGCGATTGAACGGCAATCTTCGCCTTGTTCCAGTTGGCCACAACCATCGCGGCGGAAAATAGTATTGCCTTGCCGCCGGGCAAGAACTCCGGCCAGCGGTGGCTGACCTCGTTTTCTGCGAGATGTGCCAGGGGCTGCGGAATCCCTCCCGCATCCGACACTTGGCGGAGGGCTGCGTTAAGTATGGGCGCGAAGACAATCATCCCCTGGCTGCCCCAACTGGCCCCGCCAGGGTTCGAAGCCTCGCCAACAGTGACCGCCCCCGCTCCGCTCACCCAGACCTTTTTCAGTTTTCCGCCCGCGAAAAAGCCGACCCATTGGCCGTCGGGCGAAAAGAAGGGGATAACGCCACCCTCTGTACCCGGGAGGGGCCTAGCCTCCATGCTGTCCATCGCTCGCAGGTAAATCTGCTGAGTGCCGCCCTGGCGGGCGACATAGGCCAGATGAACGCCGTCGGGAGAGAGAGCCACAGCGGGGCCATTTTCCAGACCTGCCAACTGTTGACCCGGCGGCAGCGTGACGGCGAGGCGGGTTACAGGCTTTGGCTCCGCCGTGCCCGTCATCGCCGCTACCTGTGAGCCGCCCTCGGCGATCCACTTCAACTCGTCGCAGACGTCGCTGGCTGCCTGCCACCTTCTCTCCGGCTCCTTGGCTAGGCACTTTTTCACCACGCGGTCCAGCGCCGCAGGCGCCATCGGCTGGAGGCTGGACATGGCGGGAGGGTCGCGCTCCAGAATGGCGGCGATCAAGCTGGCCTGACTCTGGCCCTCGAACGCTCGCTTGCCTGTGGCCATCTCGTATTCCACGGCGCCAAACGCGAAAATGTCTGTGCGCGCATCTACCTCCCTGCCCTCCAGTTGCTCCGGGGCCATGTACTGCAGCGTGCCCACGATCATTCCCTGCGCCGTAATGGCAGGGCCCGCGGTGGGAAGCTTGGACAGGCTGACGTCCACCGGCGCTGTCTCCTGCTTCAGCTTGGCCAGGCCGAAGTCCAGCAGCTTGGTTCCCACTTTGGTGAGCATTATGTTGCCCGGCTTCAAATCGCGGTGCGTCACGCCCTTGCGATGCGCTTTGTCGAGAGCGTCGGAAATTTCGATGGCGAACTGCAAGGCTTGCTCCAGCGGCAGCGGGCCTCTCAGCAGACGCGTGGCCAGTGTCTCGCCTTCCAGATACTCCATCACCAGGAAGTCAATGCCTTGCTGGCAGCCAATGTCATAGAGCGTGCAGATGTGCGGATGGTTCAGGCTGGCGATGGTGCGGGCTTCGCGCTCGAAGCGCTCGCGCAATTCGGGCTGTTCAGCGAGATGTGCCGGAAGCACCTTGATGGCGACCGTGCGCTCGAGACGCGTATCGCGCGCGCGATACACTTCACCCATGCCGCCCGCCCCGATTTGCGCCACGACCTCGTAGGCGCCGAGACGTGTGCCCTGGCTCAACACGGGATTCCCCGGTTCCCTGGAGATTTCGGCTGGCGGCGCAGACGCTGCCAAAACGCCTCAACTTCCCCCATCCCGTCCGCGCGCAACGTCGAAATAATCTCGCAAGCGCCTAGTCTTATGACAGCAAGGATTGCCATACGCCTCAGCCCGTCAGTCACGACGCCGGGGAGTATAGCGCGGGAAAGAGGCTGGAAGCCGGGCTTTTGTGCAAGAATAGCGTCCGCTTTACGCAATGGGAGGCGGCATGGATCGTTTTGCGCGGGGCCAATTTCACGTCGGCTACGAAGCGCGTGTGGACCTCGGCGCGTTGCGCGAAAAGCGCGTGGACCGCGCACAGCTCGAACGCGAGCAGGCGCAACTCGACGCGCTCCTGGTTTGGAAGGATGAAAATGTCCGCTACCTCACCGACCTGCGCCCGCAGCTCATCGCCGGAAAGACGACTGCGCTCAACGGCGCGTTGCTGATTCCCGGCAAGGCCCCCATCCTTTTCTGCTCCGGCGGAGAGCACGACCGCGCCAAGCGCACGATGCCGTGGATCCCCGAGATGCACATGATCCCCATCATCGAAGAGCGGCCGCTGATCGATGGATTTGTGCGCAACATTCTTTCGCCGGTGCTTAAAAAGCATGGCTTGGAACGCGCCCACATCGGAATCGATGAAGCCAACGCCAGCCTGATGGAATGTATCGCCAAACATCTCCCCGATGTGCGCATTCAAGACGGCGATACGTTCATGCAGCGCGCGCGCCGAATCAAGTTCCCGGAGGAAATTGCCTTGCTCGAAGAGGCCACCGCCCTCGCCGATGCCGTCACGGCCAGCGCCGTGGCTGCGGCCGTCGAAGGGGTGCGCGAGTGCGAGGTCGCCGGCGAAGCCATGCGGACGCTGTTCCGCCTGGGCGGCGAATACGCGCACGTCATGACGCCGTTCGTGGCCTCGGGCGAGCACATGTCGCCTCCGCACCGCATCTGCAGCGACAAACTGATCCGCCACGGCGACCTGGTCTTCATTGATATCGGCGCGAATTGGAACGGGTACTTCGGCGACGTCGCACGCACCACGGTTTGTGGCCAGCCATCCAAGCAGCAGCAAAAGATCTTCACCGCGGTGTATGAGGCGCTGCGCGCCGGAATCGCCAAGATGCGCCCCGGCTGCACGAACCGGGACGCGGGGCAAGCCATCATCCAAACGGCGGAAAAGCACAAACTAGGAGACCGTCTCTTGTCTCTGTTCATCGGCCACGGTGTGGGAATGGGCGCCAACGAACCGCCCTACATTGGGGAGACGCTTCCAGGCGCTCCCGTCTATGAATTCGAACCGGGGATGGTCTTTGCCCTCGAGCCGTTGATTTGGGTGGAAGGCGTGCGGGGAGGCGGCGGCGTTCGCTTGGAGGAAATGGTCTTGATTACGGAGGGGGAAGCGCACGTTCTGTCTCGCGCGCCCTTTGAGACCAAGCTGCTTCTCGCTTAGCCCTTTCGCGAAGTGACGGACGCGACGCCGTGGAGCTCCTCTTCGATGGCATTCCGCGCCTCGGAGGAAATCTCCACGAATTCCACCCCAATCCCCACCCCGGGCAGGCAGTAGCGGATTTCGCCCCGGGCGTTCACCTCAAAGCCCGAGCGAGCCAGCCGGAACCGGACCTTGATCACCGCCCCTTCCGGAAATTGGCCCGCCGTTTGGATAAACATTCCCTGTGTGCTGAGGTCGGGGGGACGCAGGGGAACCTCTTCGCTGTAACCTTCATAGGTGATGAACAATTCCCGAATATTCCCGTAGTGGCGTTTGTCCTTGCGATGCGCGATGCCGGGCTTATTCGCGGTTGCAGACCTCATGAAAAATCCTCTCCTTGGCCAACGGGAACGGGAACATGAGCCGCCTGCCCCTGTCTTTTCGTTGCGCAGAACGGACAAAACAGAAAAGTCTGCGCCAGCTCACGGGCGCAGTTGTGGCAGCGCGCGCCCTTGGATTGTTCAAACGGAACTACCCGGAGCAGCTCCTTGAGCGTGGTCAAGCCCTGCCGCACCTTTTCGAGCCCGTCTTCCTGCATCGTTCTCATGCCGCTGCCTTGCGCGACGGAGCGAAGTTGATCGGGAGGCCGGCCGGAACGGATCGCGTCGCGGATGGGCTCATCGAATAGCAACATCTCGAAAACTCCCACGCGGCCGCGATAGCCCGTCTCGTCGCACGCGGGGCAACCCACCGGCGCATTCATCATCTCTCCGGGATCGGCAATGCCGGCGGCGAGCATTCGTGCGGTGTACTCCGGCGTCGCGGGAACGGGCTGACTGCAGTGACATAGCTTGCGCACCAGACGCTGCGACAAAATGGCGGTCAACGAAGACGCCAGTAAAAAGGGCGGAATTTGCAAGTCGATCAGCCGGGTAATGGCGGCTACGCTGTCGTTGGTATGGACTGTGGTCAGCAGCAGATGACCTGTCTGCGCAGCCTTGAGCGCGATTTCTGCGGTTTCCCCGTCGCGCACCTCCCCGACCATGATGATGTTGGGGTCCTGGCGCAGAATCGAGCGCAGGCACTTGGCGAAAGTCAATCCGGCTTTCGTGTGCACTTGAACCTGGTTGATGCCCTCCAGCATGTACTCCACCGGGTCTTCCACGGTGACGATGTTGACGCTGGGAGAACGCAGTTGATGAAGCGCTGCATACAAGGTTGTGGTTTTCCCTGAGCCGGTCGGACCGGTTACCAAAAGCATCCCCTGCGGCAATTCCAGAACCCGGCTGAGCGCTTCGCAACCCTCCAGCGCCATCCCTAGGTCCTGGAAATGAAGCCGCGGCGCGCTGGGGTCCAGCAGCCGGATGACCACTTTTTCACCGCAGCGGGTAGGCAGCGTGGAGATGCGCAGATCGATTCTCTTGGCCCCGACACGCACGACAAGCCTGCCGTCCTGCGGATTTCGCCGTTCGGCAATATCCAAGTCCGCAAGGATCTTGATCCGCGAGATAACGGTGGTTTGCAACTCGGGAGGGATTTCCGACAATTCTCGCAATACGCCGTCCACGCGTATCCGCACCACCGTGCCCTGCGCCTGGGGCTCAATGTGGATATCGCTCGCATCTTTGGCCACGGCCTCGGCGATGGTTTCAGAAACCATCCGCACAGCGGGAGAGGGCTGTCTCTTCAGCTCCTCCTGAATCTCCCTGACGGCTTCCTGATTGTTGTGACGAGTGCCCATGGTGAGGAACTCTACGATTTGCAACTCGTCCTGCTGGACAGCGGCAGCCTTCTCAGCTTCCACACCCTCTGCGGGGCTCGCACCTCCGCCGTAGTGCTTCTCAATTGCCGCTAAAATTTCGCTCCGAAAACCGAGCCGGGGAGAAATCCCCTTGCCGGCGGCAAAGCTGAGTTCGTCAATCGTCAGCAGGTTTTGCGGCTCTGCCATTACCACAATTACCTTGTTGTCCTCGATAGCCAGCGGAAGCGCGTGGTGACGGGCGGCGATGCTTCGCGGGATGAGTTTCAAGACTTCGGGGTCCACTTCGGCAGACAGGCAATGCACGTACTGGTTGCTGGTAATTTCCTCCAAGGCAGCGACAAGGTCCTTCTTGCCCACCAGGCCGCGCTGAAGAAGCACTTCTCCCAATAGGCCGACCTTCCGGCTCTGTTCGTCGAGTGCCTTCGACAAATCTTCAGCAGAGATATGGCCGCGCTCGCGGAGCACATCTCCAAGTCGTTTCTTGCGCATAGAATGCTTAATCCCATATCTAGGCGTGTGGAGGCCGCTGTGTCAATTTGAAACGGGCTGTTCTGTACCGATTAGGTACACCTGGCCCTTCGTCCAAGCGCTTCCCGCCCTCCATTGGGTACCATCAATTCAGGATCAGGGCGTGCCCACAAAGGAACAAATCGAGGGTGAGAGGGGTTCCCTCTCCATTCCCATTACGCTGTTATGGACAGCGGAGACAGGGCGGCAGTTCACCAAGAAGGCTGTGGCACTGGCGATTGGCCGGTATGGAGCCATCGTCGCCGTGCACCACAAGCTAGCCTCCAACCAGCCCATCACAATCCAATGCACCGGGAAGCCGGACGTCGCTGCCCAAGTCGCCGGCGAAATTAGGGAGCAGTACGAGGGATACGTTTACGGGCTGTCCTTCCTGAATCCGGAAGCCAATCCGTGGAGCGGCAAACGCCCCTCCACAGCAGAAACGGAACGGCCGATCTCCCGGCAATTACTCGAGTGCGAGGCCTGCCAGACTCGAGAGGTGATGTATTTGGACGAGATTCAGAGCCAAGTGTTTAAGGCGAATCGCAGCCTGGCCGTGTATTGCAAGCGATGCTCGAGCTGGACGATTTGGAAGGAGGCCCTGTTCGAAGGGGCGCCTGAACTGATTGAATGGGAGGGCTTGCATTCGGAGTCTGCGCCGCGAACTCACGATGAGCGCAAACGCTTTCGCGTGCGATTCAAGAAATTCAGGGCCTGCATCGTCCGCCCCGGCTATCTAGAGGAAGTTGTGCGCGTTGAAGACGTGACGCGCGACGGGTTTCGTTTTGTCAGCCAGAAAATCTATGAGAAAGGCGCCATCATTCAAGTCGCTATCCCTTATACCCCGAACGCGGAAAATATATTCGTCTCTGCGGAAGTCATCCGCTTTCGCGACCTGCCCCGGAAGTACGGCATCGAATATGGCGTGGCCTATACGGACGGCCCGATTGACCCGCCCCCTGATGAATAGTTCTCTCTGAAGCAACTGTCCCCTCGCGCGGTGTTCAAGCTCATAGTTCAGCAGAGGAAAACTGCCCTCCACAAAAACCCGTGTACGGAACCGGAATGCGGCCCTACAATTACGCCACACCAAACCCGGACGGGAGGACAGCGATGGAGAGACGCGAATTTTTGGCTGGGCTCGCGGCAGCGGGGGCCACTAAGCTGCTTCGACCCGACAATGCGTTGGCGCAAGCTCAAACTCGGCGCTACAGCTCACCTGTCATTGACGCGCACGTCCACTGGTATCCGCCGGAGTTCGTGGACCTGTTTGTAAAGGAGGGTCCTGCGAACGGGGCCAAAATCACCGGCCCCAATAAAAACGGCGAATTTACTGCCGAAGTGCCGGGCGGGCAATACTACAGCCCGGAAGGCTCGGCGTTTCGCCGCCAGATGACGGATGTGAATCTCATCCTCAAGGATATGGACGACCGACAGGTGGATCTCTCCGTGCTCGAGCAGACCAACCCACACGTCATGTGGGCCCCGCCCGAATTTGGTTTGAAGCTTTGCCGGGTTCTGAACGACGCCACTTCGGCGCTCACGGTGAAGTACCCGAAGCGATTCCTCGGCGTCATCACGCTGCCGATGCAGGACCCCAAGCTCGCGTTAGGGGAGCTGGAGCGCGGCGCAAAATTGCCGGGCATGCGCGCCGCCGGTCTTACGGAAAACGTGCAGGGCAAGAACTTGCATGAAAAAGAGTTTTGGCCGGTGTACGAGCGCTGCGAAGCCTTGGGGCTGCCAATCTTCTTGCACAACCTCGATCCGATTCGGGAACGCCTGATCGAGCCGGGCTTCACGATGATGAACGTGCTCGGCAACCCCTTCGAGGCGACCATCGCCGCTACCGTGCTCGTTCTGGGAGGCGTGATGGATGCGTTTCCCAAGCTCGATGTGTACTTGCCCCACGCCGGCGGCTTTTTCCCTTTCGTGGCTCCACGGCTGGATTTCGCAAAAGCGCGCGGCAGTTTCAAAGGCGTGCAGAGGAACCCCAGCGAATACGTTCGCCGCTTCCACTACGACATCATCCTGCACAGCCCCAAGCTTATGCGCACCTTGATCGAGCTGGTCGGGGTGGACCGCGTGGTGTGCGGGACCGACTTCCCGCAGGGCATGGCCATCGCGCGGCCCGTCGAGTACGTCGAGGCCATCCCTGGTGTCACGCAGCGCGAGCGCGAAATGATCCTGTGCGAGAATCCTGCGCGGCTGCTCAAGTTATAGCGCCCCAGTAGCACAGGCTTCAGCCTGTGAAGCCGGCCAGCCGGTAGGCTGGCCAGCGTGGGGGTGGACGCGTGCGAACAGCGGCCACGCGCGAAGAACGCCGGCCTAGCCGGCCGGCCCCACAGACTCAAGTCTGTGGCTACAACCCTTCGCGGGTCGACAAGAAGTGCAACCTAGCCGCGAACGCCTCCCGGACAGGAGGTATTGACGCCGTTGCAGTCGTTGGCGATATGTTCGGGGAGTCCCGGCCCAGCAATTTCGATCCGGAAGCCGTCCGGATCGGTGATACTCCAGGCCAATTTCGAGTCTGGCTTCGGGTCCAGTCCGCGGCGCTTCAGCTCGGCCTCAACCTTCCCTGAATCGTAATTCTCGACAACAAACGCGAAGTGATTGCAAACGGGCTTGTCGCCGGGTTGGGCCGTCTTGCGAAGGTACAGCGTGTTCTGACCGAATCTCAGGAAACACTCGGGATCTTCTCCCGCCTTGTTGTACAGCACTTTCATCCCCATCATGTCGCGGTAAAACTCAATCTCCTTGGATAGATCGGCCTCGGGGACATTCAGCACGACGTGACTGAAGTAGAGCGCCCTAAATCCCTTGCCGCTGGGTGTTGGAGCGTTGTTCAGATTCTTCATCCCTTCCTCGTAGGCCGACACGCACTTCGCCGAGGCAGCCACGTCGCAGGGCGTAGCCGCGCCGGGAAACATCGCTTTATCTTTTTCGGTGACGATATTGAGCATATATCCCGCGGGATCGTTGCAAATCCAACCGACTTCGGCGTCCGGCCGGATATTCGTCAGCTTGTAGCGCTCCATCTCGTTCTTGATGGCCGCTTTATAGGTCATGAAGTTGGGAATTCCGTAGGCCACGTGGCCGACATCGGCTTTATCGCCCGGCTTGCTCACGCTGCGGAGGTACAGACCGTTCGGCGCCTTTGGATCGCCGAATTCCAGGCCGCATTGCTTACCGTTGTCCCAGCTCACGCGCATCCCGAGCAGGTCCACATAAAAGTCGCGGCTTCTGGCGTAATCGGCGACTGCGCAGGAGAGGTGATTGATGTTTGTCGGGACGGGAAATGGCCTGCCGCCCGCCGCGTTCTGCGCGGCGAACGCGGATGCCGCGGCTTTCGGGATGGCGCTCGCGGCGAACGCAGCCGTAGCGGTTAAGCCGAGGGCATGCAGCAACTGGCGCCGGCTTATCCCTCCTCGCTCAAAATCCTCAAAGTGTTTCGCGATCCTGGAATCCATGGCTTGTCCTCCTTGAACCATCAACGAATTCTAGCCGCGCCGCTTGCGCTCTCGAAAAATACCTTCTGCCTAGGATCAAGATCTCAATCGTAATACTCCGGGGCGTGTTTTTGGCCCCTGGTTTGTTCTATGTCGTGCAGGATCCAAATCTGCGCGTGGTAAAAAGCTGCCATGTTCGTGATGCGCTGCATCGATAAGAGCGTCTGGAGTTTCTGCTGCTCGGGCATGGTAGCAAAAAGCGGGATGCGAAAGTTGTCCAAATTCGCGCGGAGGTGGATCGCGTCGCCCGTCAGGATCACCCAGCCCGTCTTCGCTAAGTGGACCAGACACGCATCATGGCCCGGCGTGTGACCGGGGGTATAGAAGACCATGATGGCGCCGTCCCCAAACACGTCCAGGTCCTCTTGCACCAAGGTGACCGGATGTTCCTTCGAGAAAGTGGGCTGGGTGTCGCCGGGAGCCGTAGCAACGCCGGGCTTGCCTGGGGCAAAGTAATATTCGTACTCGGCTTTCTGAATCAAGATAGGTACCGTGGGAAATGACTCGACGTTACCGATGTGGTCGGGATGCGTGTGCGAAATCCCGATGTAGCGTATCTCGGAGGGTTTGACGCCGATCGCAGCAAGCTGAGACTCCAACGTCTTCGCGCGGGTCCACAACAGACCCTGCGGCCCGGTACTCGCTTGCCAGCCGTTGGGCATCGCCGCCACGAAATCGGAGATGCCGGTGTCCCAGAGGAAGTAGCCTTGCGAGTCATGGATCAGGTAGCAGCTCACGGAGATGTCGATCGGCTTTCCTACGTTTACTCCGACGGTCCAGCGCGACTGATCAGCGACGTGCCCCTGGCCGCAGTCCAGCACATAGAGCCGGTCCGCAGCCTTGCCGCCCATTTGTGCCCATCCGGGGCTAGCTGCGAAAGATGCTGCTAGAGCCACACCCAGAATGAAGATTCGTTTCATGCGAAATCCTCCATCCAATCTCACCAAGTTCTTGGACCTGCTCGCTTCACCCGGCGCTCCCCTACCCTCTCTTTGCGGGTTCGTGGGAAAATCCTGAATTCTTGCATCGTGCTCCACGTCAATTCGGATACACACTGCACCATCATCATGTTGGAAGTCAAACACGCCGCCAGCGTGCGAGAGCCTACTCACGCCGCTTGCTCCGAGCGAGATTGCGGCGTTTGAGCGGAAAGCGGAGTGAGGAACTTAATCACTTCTTGGGGGCCGGCTTGCCTCCAGGCGAAGTGACCCCATCACGTCAGGGATCCGCGCACTGCTCGCGCCCTTGCTAGGGACGTCTTCAATCGCAAGGAAAAGCCGGGACGGCTTCAGCGCCGAGCGGGTCCTCTATTGGTGATCTTCTCCTGAATTGGCCCGCCAACTGCGATTCTTCTTACTTGTCTGAATTCCAGATATCGGCGATGGCTTTCCACTTGCCATCCGCTTGTTTTTTCCAAGTGACCACGTACTTTTCGTTAGCGGTGACCACCTTGCCCTTCGGAACCTTCATGCTCATGGAAAAGTTACCGTACTCCGCCGCGAGATCGCCGGAGCGCGCCACTTCGACCCGCGTCGTTTCCCCTTGCATGTCGGAAAGGCCAGGCGTCGCGAAAAAGGCGGTCCAGACACTGCGGCGCTCGTCCGCTGTCTTTGCGATGGGCGCATTTTGCGGATTGACCCAGGCGTCGTCGGCGTAGAAGGAAAGCATTTCGTCGAGATTCTTGGCCGTGATGGCCTTGCCCCACGCTTCCGCGGCCACGCGAACGGCGGCTTCGTCTTGCACGCGAGTGTCCACCGGGGCCGCAGCAGGTTGTGGCGTCGCCCCGCAACTGGCCAAGGCGGTTGCGATGCTCACCAAGCACAGAACTAAGAACGTTGATCGTTTCATGAGGGACCTCCAAGTTGGGCTGCACTCCGGGCCGTTCTCTACAACCGGCTGCAATTGTTCGTTGCTTCTGAGCTTCAAGATGTGAGCTTCGTCACACGCCAATGTGACATTCGTCTCCT
>Ga0187846_10001867_pt1 | contig 11790 bp, 11 predicted proteins | sample TC_taG_FD_161473 | JGI IMG/M metagenome (GOLD analysis project Ga0187846, IMG submission 161473) | Biofilm microbial communities from the roof of an iron ore cave, State of Minas Gerais, Brazil - TC_06 Biofilm (v2) | ecosystem: Environmental > Terrestrial > Deep subsurface > Cave > Wall biofilm... | reverse complement strand
CCAGAGCCGTCACTCCGCCCTCGACTATTTATCGCCAATCAACTACGAAAGGCTTCACTACTCAGAGGAACTGTCCGCAAGCCCTCCGCCGTCCACCGAAACGGGGTAACTCCAGAGTTCTTCGCGAATGCGCATTATTTCCCGCTAACCGGGTAAATCTTATCATTAACGCTTCCTTGATTTGGAGTCGCCGGGAGATGTCCTAAATGCCCAGCGAATGTCCCAGGTGCAGTCACTTCGGGTATACCCAAACGGAAGGTCTCCTAATTCCCCGCCCAGATTGTCCTAATTCGGACAGCACCTGGAGCGTTTGAGTGCATGATCCGTAGTCGTTATGCTCTCAAAAGAGCGAGGTCCTGACGCTTCGGGTCTTGGCGGACCGATGCTGGCTCGCGAACAATCCAAAGCACGATCAGCGCCGGACGCGCCGCCTTTTTGGGCGCTCCCGGCGTTTCCGTTATTGGCGTCCTTTTTTAATCATGGAAAGGATTCCGGTAAGGAGGAATAAGTGTGAGCCAGGCACGAAGGCTGTTAAGCGGATTGCTGATCGTGCTCCTGTGCCCATTGGGATTGGGCGCCGCGCGGGCGCAAGAAAAGACTATCCCGCCCGGTACCAGGATCACGGTCCAGAACTGGCAGCAATACAAAGCCTTCATGCCTGACGGCATGATTGCCCTGTTTTCGGGCGAGTATGCGTGGAAGATGCCGCCCGACGTCGAGATGGATGTCGGCCCGACCAGAATCCATCCGTTACCCAAGCCGTTCTGGGACGCGGTGGAAAAATATTCCTCGCAGACCCGCCTGGTGAAGCTGCCTAGCGGCGCCTATAACATCGAGAACTACGTAGCGGGCGTGCCTTTCCCGCATCCCTCCGGCCCCGACAAGGGCACCCAAATCGCCGCCGACGTTACCTTTCGCCCGGGCGGCGTCCTATACGCCGGCTTTCCCGGCCTGCCCGGCAACTCGGAATCATCGTTCTGCACGATGGACCGCTTCGGCAGCCAGGCCTGCACGCGGGTTGATTACGACTACCGTCAGCTCGCCTACAACTGGTTCCCGGGCATTCCTCACGTGGATCCTCATGCCGCCGGAGCATGGTACGGCGAATGGCTGATGGTCGAGGTGCCGGAGGAGTCCAAGTACACTGCCGATCTCACGCTGTACTGGCAGGACGTGACGCGGCTGCCCGATAACTTTGTCTTCATTCCGGCGCTGCGCCGCTCGCTGCGGCTATCGACCTCGGCGCGCTGCGCGCCGCTGTTCGGCAGCGATATGACGCACGACGATCAGCGCGTCGGATGGAACGGCGGCGCCTCGGTGTTCGAAGGCACCTTCCTGCGCAACCAGAACATTCTGGCTCTGATCAATATGACTCACGAAGATGGCAAGTTCCCCGACAACTACGACACGCCGCTGGGTTGGGCGCGGCCGTCGTGGGGTAAATGGGAAGTGGTGCCCGTGTGGGTAACCGAAGTGCGTCGGATCCCCTCGATGCAGCCGGGCTACTGCTATGGCAAGCGTGTCATGTACACCACGCAGGCGTACTATGCCAACGTCCATCTCGATCTGTACGACAGCAACTTGAAGCTCTGGAAAGTCGTCAATATCGGGCTCAGCGCGGCTGTCGACAGGCTACACCCGGAGTGGGGCAAGCAGTATTTCGGCGGAATCATCGAGCAGTACTGGGACCTCCAGAACCAGCACGTGAGTCACGTGTTCACCGCCGATCGCGAGGGCAATGATCTCACCCCTGATATTGCCTTTGGCACGCAGTTCGACAACGTCTCGAGGTACCAGACTCCCGGCGGTCTGATGCAGTTGATGCGCTAGGACGCACAGTCTGGCAGCATTCTGGCCGGGCGCGGCAGCTCCGCGTCCCGGTCTTTTTTGGGGGAACCCACAACAGCCGGGACTGCGTTGATTCTGGTCGCGAGGCATAACGCCGGGACCGGCTTCCTGAGCCTGCCGCGCCACGATAAACTCAAGACGTAGCGTTTGCCGGGGGAAAATAGGGAGGAGGAGGCATGTCAAGGATTCTGACCGCCCTGTTGGTGTGTATCGCCGCTGCGACCATTCCTTGCGCTGCGCTCGCGGAAACCTCGGGCGACGCGTCGCTGAAACAGGCCGAGGATCAAGCGCAGGCTGCGCAGCAGGCTTCAGCCGCCGCCGCCGCAGCGACTATCCCGCCCGGCACGAAGATCACGATGGCTAACTGGCAGCAGTACAAGCAGTTCATGCCAGACGGAATGATCTCGCTATTCCAGGGAACTTCTTTTTGGAGGATGCCCGCGGACGTCGAAATGGATATCGGGCCGACGCGCGTCTTTCCCGCGCCGCGCGGCTATCTTGAAGCGACCGAAAAATACGGCAGCCAGACCCAGGTCGTGGTGCTACCCAACGGCCATTACGACATCAAGAACTACGTTGCGGGCGAGCCGTTCCCCAATCCGACCGATCCGTATAAGGGATGGAAAATCCTGGCCGATGAATGGTTCGGCCCGATACCGCGTATCGCGGTCGGTTCGCCCGCGACCGGCCTTGCGAGTCTGTGCGCGCAGGACAAATACGGCAATCAGAACTGCCTGAGGACTTCGTACGTGTACCGCCAACTCGGCTTCATCACCGACCCTGGCTATCCACGCACCGAGACCAACTCCAACGGCGCATGGTACACGGAATGGTCGATGGTCGAGCAGCCTGAGCAATCAAAGTACACGGCGGTCCTGCAGATCTTCTATCAGGACCTCCAGCGCCAGGAGGATGACTACGTCTTCGTGCCGGGGCTGCGGCGTTCGATGAGGCTGGCGTCGACGGCGCGGTGCTCGCCGCTGTTCGGCACCGATTACACGCACGATGACGCGCGTGCCGGTTTCAACGGCAGCGTCTCGATCTTTCAGTCACAATACCTGCGCGACCAGAGGGTGCTGGCGATGACCGATCTCACCAGCGCCGACGGCGTGTATCCCGGCAACTACGACATGCCGCTGGGGTGGGCGCGGCCGTCGTGGGGTCCATGGAGCCTGCGCGACACCTACGTGATCGACGTGCGGAGAATTCCGTCAGAGGCGGGCGGATACTGCTATGGCAAGCGGATGATGTGGGTCGACAAGTATATCCTCCACGAGGTCTGGAGCGATCTGTACGACTCGAACATGAAGCTGTGGAAGATCCTGTCCGTTGCCGGAGCGGCCAAGAAGGTCCACGGCGAGATGTCCTCCGTGGTGGGCACATTGGGCGTGGACATGTGGGACCTGCAGAATGATCACGCGACAATCGCGTTCACCGCCGACGGCGAGGGCCGCGATATCGTTATCGACGAAGCGGTTCCAGATGAGTACGAGAACATCTCGAAGTACTGCTCTCCGTCAGGCCTGATGCAGATAATGCAGTAGGCGGAGGCGTTGCGCACGAGTTTCGCCCAAGCGCCGGCGCTGTTGTGTAGCTCCGAGACGCCCTTTGCGCCGGCGCGGGAGGAGCGCGTGCCAGAAACGGCGATTGCGGCGCCGAAGGATCGATCGTTGGAGGAAGCCGAGGCAAGAGAACAGGCCGAAGAGTTGGGGCGCAAAGCGGCCGAGGTTATCTCGACCGACGAGCTTGCCGCCAAGCTCGCCGAAGGCCGTCCGCTGCGAATCAAGCTCGGGATGGATCCGACGGCGCCCGACCTTCATCTGGGGCACTCCGTCACTCTGCGCAAGCTGCGCGATTTTCAACGTAGCGGCCACACCGTCATCTTCCTGGTCGGCGATTTTACCGGGATGATCGGGGATCCGACCGGCCGCTCCGAGACGCGCAAGCCGCTCAGCCGTGAGCAAATCGCCGCCAACGCGGAAACTTACCAGCGCCAGGTCTCGAAAATACTCGACCCGGCGCTCACGGAGCTTCGGTTCAACAGCGAATGGATGGATTCGCTCGGCGTGCGCGGGCTCATCGAGATCGCCGCCAAGCTGAGCGTGGCGCGGATGCTGGAGCGCGACGACTTTGAAAAGCGCCTTGCCGAGCAGCAGCCGCTGTTCCTGCACGAGCTGCTGTACCCGCTGGTGCAGGGTTACGACTCGGTCGCGCTGCGCGCCGACGTCGAGCTCGGCGGCACCGACCAGAAGTTCAATATGCTGGTCGCGCGCGAGCTTCAGCGCGCCTACGGCCAGAGGCCGCAGGTCGTCATCACGATGCCGCTGCTCGAGGGGCTCGACGGCGTGCGCAAGATGTCGAAGTCGTACGGCAATTACGTCGGACTGACCGACGAGCCGCGCGAAATGTTCGGTAAACTGATGTCGATCCCCGACCGGCTGATGCCGCGCTACTTCGAACTCCTGACGGATATTCGAAACGGCGAGTTGCCAAAGCTGCTCGCGAACAATGCGATGGAGTCCAAGAAGCGGCTGGCCGCGAGGATCGTCGAGGAATATCACGGCCCCGCCGCGGCGACAGAGGCGCGCGAATACTTCGAGAGCAAATTTCAGCGCCGCGAGGTTCCGCAGGATGTCCCGGTTTTCCGTGTCGACGGCGAACTCTGGATTTGCGAGCTGCTAAAGCAGCTGCGCTTTGCCGCGTCGACCAGCGACGCGCGCCGCCTGGTGGGGCAGGGCGCCGTGCGCGTCGACCGCCAAACCGTCACCGACGTTAATTTCCGCTTCGTCCCCGGCCAGCATCGGATCCTCGAGGTCGGCAAGCGCCGCGTGGCGCGCATCGAGTCGTGACAGAACAAACTTCCTCCGAGCCGCTCGCGGCGCAAGAAAAAAGAATCGGCAGGCCCGCCGCTACTCTTTCTTGGCGGACTCGGCGGCGACCAGGTCCTTGAGCCGCTGCATCGTACGGTCGAGCGCGCGCACGTAGCGCTGCTTGGTCCAGCCCTCTTTGGTGCGCATCTTGAGCCAGCCAAGCTTGACGGCGTCGGGCTTGTTGCCCATGTCGCCGGTGGATACCTCGATGACCGCGCGCTCCTCCGGCGTGAGTTGCGCCAGAACTTCGCGCTTGAGGTTTTGCAGGAAGCCGGCCTTGAGATCGATATCGATTTTCATCGTTGATGCGCCGCCTTGATGAGTGTGAGGCTAGACCACGTGCGGTCTTCACTCAACCTGCTTGACGGCGGAGATATCCGGGGCGCGCGGCGATCCAGGAACGAATCTCGGGATAAAGAACACTTTCAACGCCGAGCTAAGGAGCGAGCGCAAACCGGGAAGCACGAGCCTGAATAATTCGCGGAGAGCGCCAACTGCGCGGCGTGCTCATAAACTGACTACTTCATAAAGCAGGAACGCGGAGCCGGCGAGCGCCGCCGTGTACAGGATCCAGCCCAGCGCCATCTCCAGATGCTTGATGCGGAACAAATCGACCAGCGTCAGCCGAATGCGATGCGCGGCGTGGAAGAAGCCGAAGAAACACAGCACCACCAGGTAGATCCGCGTCAGCGGATTGGAAAATAGCGTGTGCATCCACTCGTAGCCGGGGTCCTCCAGCGCACCCAGCGGAAACAGGATGCCGAACATCAGGATGTGGATGGGCAGGAGATAGCCCACGATGAAGCCGCCCGTCCCGAAGAGAAACCATACTGCGGGTTCGTTAGCGCGCTTGCCCATCATCATTTCCATCCCATGATGAAGCCGGCCACCACCACCGTTGCGACGAGCCAGAGGATGTAGCTCGGCAGGGCGGTCGTCAGCTCCGAGAGCCGCACCCCGCGGCGACGTGGAAACACCGCTTTCGGCACCAGGTTGGACCACGTCACGGCGTGTAGAATCAGGAAGAGGAGCGCGATGATATTGATCACGATCATCAGCGGCTCGCGCATCCAGTCCTGAAACGCCGCGTAGGCCTCGGGCCCGCCGGCCGCCGCGCCGACCTGGATGACCGTCACCACCAGGAAGTAGGCGACGAACAGGCTGGAAAATTCGCGCAGGATGAACTTCAGGTAGCGCCAGCGCCCCAGCCACCACCAATTCGAAATCTCGCTGCGGTACTCGCGAGGCGGAAATTCAGAGTAAGCGGCCATCGGGTCACTTTCCTCCCCACGGCATTAGAAACGACTTGTACCACTCCTTGGTCGCGGTCAACTTGAACTCCTGGATCGCGAGCGAGGGGTCGACCTCCTTCGGGCAGACCTCAGAGCATTCGCCGATGACCGTGCAATCCCAAATGCCGTCGTGCTGCGAGAGCACGTCGAGCCGGTCGGAGGCGCCCTGGTCGCGCGAGTCGAGATTGTAGCGCTCGGCCAACGCCAGCGCCGCCGGACCGATGAAACGCTGGTCGATTCCGTACACCGGACACGCCGAGTAGCACAGCATGCAGTTGATACAGTGGCTGTATTGGACGAAGTTGCCCAGTTGCTCAGGCGTCTGCAGATATTCGCGCGCCGGCGGTGTGGTGTCCTTGCGCACGATCCACGGCCGAACCTTGTTGAGCTTCTCGATGAAGTCGCTCATGTCGATGACAAGGTCGCGCGCCACCGGGAAATGGCGCAGCGGCTGCACCCGCACCGGTCCCGGTTGGAATTGGATTAGCCGCGTTTCGCAGGTCAGCCGCTCGTACCCGTCGACCAGCATCCCGCAGCTCCCGCAGATTCCCATCCGGCACGACCAGCGAAACGCGAGCGAGCCGTCGAGGTTGTCCTTGATGTAGTTCAGCGCGTCGAGGACCATCCAGTCCTTGCGCAACGGCACCTGGTAGCTGGCGAAATGCGGCGCGCCGTCGGATTCGGGCGAATACCGCGCTACCTCAATGACTATCGTGTCCGCCATCGGTCGGCTCTCCATAAACCCGCTTGCCCGGCGGCCATCGCGTGATCGTCACCGGCAGATAAGAGACCATGGGCCGGCCGTCGTTGCCTCTGGAGACCAGCGAGTGCGCCAGGAATTTCTTATCGTCGCGTTCCGGGAAGTCGGTGCGCTGATGGGCGCCGCGCGATTCATCGCGCCGCAGCGCGCTGTGCACGATGGCCTCCGAGGCGTCAAGCAGAAAGCCCAGCTCCAGCGCCGCCACGAGTTGCGTGTTGAAGACGTGGCTGTGATCGTCGATGGCGATCGCCCTGTAGCGATCCTGCAGTTCGGCGAGCTTTTTGACGGCGGCCTCCAGCGAACCGCGATCGCGGTAGATGCCGGCGCCGCTTTCCATCGCCTGCTGCATCTCCGTCCGCAGCGCGACGATCTTTTCGTGCCCGGCGCTCTTGCGCAGGTAATCGCGCTCGATGCGATGCTCCTCGTCGGCGCCGAGCGCGAGGACCGGGTTCGCCCCAGGCATCGCCGATTGCGCCGCGTATTGCGCCGCCGCCTTGCCTGCGCGCGCGCCAAACACCAGAAGCTCGCCAAGTGAATTCGAGCCCAGCCGGTTCGAGCCGTTTATGCTCACGCAGGCGGCCTCGCCCGCTGCGTACAGCCCTTTGACCGGCGTGGCGCCATTAGTGTCCGTGTGCACGCCGCCCATCATGTAGTGCATGACGGGCCGCACCGGGATCATCTCCTTGACGGGATCGATATTCTCGTACTTCACGCACAGCTCCCGCACCATCGGAAGCCGGGCCTGGATTTTCTCCTCGCCGAGGTGGCGCAGGTCGAGATGGACGATGTCGCCGTAGGGACCTTTGATCGTCCGCCCCTTCGCCATTTCCTTGACGAAGGCCTGCGAGAGCCGATCGCGCGGCCCCAGCTCCATGCTACGAAAAACCGGCTGTGGCTGCGGCTTGCCCAGGTTGTAGTCCTGCAGATAACGGTAGCCGTCCTTGTTGAGAAGGTATCCGCCCTCGGCGCGCGAGGCCTCGGTGATCAGAATCCCGGTCATCGGCAGGCCGGTTGGATGGTACTGGACCATCTCCATGTCTTTGAGCGGCCCGCCCGCCCGGTAGGCGAGCGCCATCCCGTCGCCGGTGCAGATGTTGGCGTTGGTGGTGTAAGGGAACACGCGGCCGCATCCGCCGGTGCAGATGATCACCGCCTTCGCCGTGATCACGCGGACCTTGCCGCTCTTGAGCTCGAGCGCGACGACGCCGCACACCCGTCCGTCCTCGACCAGCAGCTTGGTGACGAAAGTCTCATCGTAGCGCGCGATCGGAAAGCGCAGCGAGGTCTGGAAAAGCGTATGCAGCATGTGGAAGCCGGTCTTGTCGGCGGCGAACCACGTGCGCATCTTCTTCATCCCGCCGAACGGCCGCACCGCGACTTTGCCGTCGTCGCGCCGGCTCCACGGGCATCCCCAATGCTCGAGCCGCAGAAGCTCCCTGGGGACTTCGTTAACGAAAATCTCGACTGCGTCCTGGTCGCTTAGCCAGTCTCCGCCTGAGATAGTGTCGTAAGCATGCTCGTCCAGCGTATCGTCTTCGCCGATGACCCCGGCTGCGCCACCCTCGGCGGAGACGGTGTGGCTGCGCATCGGGTAGACCTTCGAGACCACCGCAACGCTGAGCGCGGGATCGGTTTCACACACGGCGATCGCGGCGCGCAGCGCGGCGCCACCGCCACCGACTAAAAGCACATCGTGCGAAGACGTTTCCACGGCAGTTTTCGAACCTCGCCCTGGGTCAACCTTAAGAGAAGTTCAACTTACTTATCAATATTTGTTGATATAAGATTCACTTAAAGCGCTGGATCGTTTCGGACGATTTCATGACCTGCACGGACCATGCCTCGCCGACGGCCTGGGCCCTCGGGAGTCCCCCAAAAACGGCGGAAGTATAGCGCAGCACGTCCTCACTTTCCAACGAATAAGCCGCTCCTTATCCGGCGCCAGTTCGTCGTCTGCTTGGCCAAACCGTGGGCGGATGCGATAGCTTCAGGTCGGATTTCTGAGCAGGAGGCACAAGATGGCCGATCGGATACTGAGCGCTAATGAAATCGCCGAGATGGAAAAGCTCACGGTCGACCGCCTGGTCGAGACGATCCGTCGCGGCGATGCCGAGGGCGCCGAGCGGCTTGCCCACCGCATGTACAACGAGTTCCTCAGCATGCACGACCTCTATCGCAACTGGACCGCCGCGACGCTGAGCTTCATCGGGCGCCGCTTCGGTGACGCGGCGCTCGAGGAAGCGATGGACGAGGGAGTGAAATCGTGGTGGCTGCCAAACCTGGAGAAGATGCCCCAGGCGTTGCGCGCGCGCGTCAAGATGTTCGTCGCGGGGCTGCGGGGCCATCTCCAGCCTCTCCATATCGAAGAGGACGACGAGAAAATCGTCATCCAGATGAGGCCATGCGGCAGCGGCGGCCGGTTGGTTCTCGAGGGCAAGTACGACGGCCCCGACGCTTTCCTGACGGTCAAGGGAAAACAGCTTCTCACCTACGGGCGCGACAGCTTCCCGGTGTACTGCGCGCACGAGCCGTCGATGGAACGCCAGGACATCACGGCTCACGGCACGCCGTTCGTGGTGGTCGAGCCGGCGCACGAACTCGGCAAGCAGCATTGCAACTTCATCATCTACAAGGATCCGTCCAAGGTCCCGGCCAAGTATTACGAACGTCTCGGCCTCAAGAAGCCTGCGGGCGGATCAGAATGACTCATGCCGATGTCTGCTATGCCGGGCCCCTTGATTGATCGATGCTGCTTTTCGGGGAATGTGGGCATCACTCAGTTTTTTCAGTTCGAGGCCGGAGCAGTTGCCGACGAGGAAGAACCCGCATCGCCGGTGAGGGCCGAGTTGCCGCCGCTGTAGGGCGCCGCGCTGCTCGTTGGGCTGTAGTTTTGCGGCGGGCTGGGCTGCGTGGGGCTCGGCGATGTCGTGCTGCTGAACGGATGCGCCACGCTGTAGAGGCCCTTGAGCAGCGACACCCCCCATCCATTCGTGTTAACCAGTCTTGCCGCGTTGTTATATAGCGCGGGATCGTTGACGAGCAGACCCATCGTGCCCTGGCCGCTGTTAATCTTATCGAGAATTTGCCGCAGGTCGTCAGAGGAGCGGTGCAGATTTCCCATCACCTGTCCCGCGTAGCGCTGATCTTCCACCAGTTGCGGCAGCAATCCCCGGGCGTTGTCGATCCGCGTCGTCAGGGCATCGAGCTGCCTGGAGGTTTCGCTCAGGCGCGTCGTGGTGTCGCGCAGAGTGTCGGCCGAGGCCGCAAGGTTTGCCACTATGCGCTTCCCGTCAGTACTCGGGCTCAGTATCGCACCAAGCAGCCCCTGACCCTGGTTGAGACGGTCGATAGTGACGTTAAGCTGCGAGCTCACGCGCGCTATATTGTCCATCGTCTGTTGCGCCGAGGTCAGATCGAACGTCTTCTCGCTCGGATTGGACGGACCCCTGATTAGCTGAGCGAGGATTCCGTTGCCCTGGCTGATATCATCCAGCAACTGGCGCACGGAGGCGGAAATCGCCAGAACGTTGGCCACCAGGTCGCTGGTGCCGCGCGTCTCGAGAAAGGCAGCATAGTTCACCGGGTCCTGGCTCTTGAGCAGGTTGCCGGCCTCGATCGAAGGCGCGCTCGGCGAGCCCGCCGTAAGCAGCAGAAATTTGTCGCCCAGGAGCCCGGCCGATTCGACCTTGGCGATCGAATCGGTTCGGACGCGGGAAATCGCGTTGGCTTCGATCCGGAGCCGCACCACCACAAAATTAGCGCGCGGGTCTGCGGGAAATTCGATCGACGAGACTGAACCGACATTCACGCCGGAGAGCAGAACCGGCGCGCCGGTACGCAGTCCGTTCACCCGTGCGAAGTGTGCCCGAAGCTCTTCGGTGCCGCTCAGCCATCGAACTCCGCCGCCGATCGAAAAGATCGCCGCCGCCAGAATCGCAATTCCTGCGACCAGCAGGGCGCCGACCCGTACCGCCTTTCTGTTATCCGCCACGGTCGAAACCTCCTGGCTAAAGCGCCGCCTTAAGAAACTGCTGCATCAGTTCGTCGCGCGTGCTGTGTACCTCATCGGCTGTTCCGACGAAGCGGATCCGGCCGTGATCGAGGAGCGCGAAACGGTCGCCCACCACGAAGGCGCTCTTGAGGTCGTGGGTGACAACCACCGAGGTGAAGCAGAGCCGCTTCTGGAGACTGCGGATGAGCAGGTTGACGTGGTGCGTGACGATGGGATCGAGGCCGGTCGTGGGCTCGTCGTACAGCAGCGCGCGCGGCTCGAGCGCGATCGCCCGCGCCAGTGCAACCCGCTTCCTCATCCCGCCCGAAAGCTCGGCCGGGTAGAGCTGCTCGACTCCCTCGAGGTCCACCATCGCAAGCAACTCGCTCACGCGCGCGCGGATGCGCTGCTCGCTGAGGTTTCCATGCTCGCGCAGCGGGTAGCTGATGTTGTCGAACACGCTGAGCGAGTCGAACAGCGCCCCCAACTGAAAGACCATCCCGACCTGCTTGCGCACGGCGAACAACTCATCCTCGGTGAGCCCGGGAAGCGAGCGTGCATCAACGCAGACCTCGCCGCGATCCGGCATCAGCAGGCCGTTGATGTGGCGCAGCAGGACGCTCTTGCCCTCACCGCTGCCGCCCAGCACCACCAGCGTCTCGCCCTCGCCGACGTCGAGGTCGACGCCCTGCAGCACGGGCTTGCCATTGAAGCTCTTGTACAGCCCGCGCACGCTGATGAAGGGCCGCGTCCCGTTGTCCATCAGATCGCCAGGAAGAGCTTGGTCAGGAAGAAATCCGAAACGAGCACGCTGATCGCCGCCGCCACTACGGCCGAGGTTGTCGCGCGCCCGACGCCGTCGGCGCCTCCGCTCGCGCCGAGCCCTTTGCTGCACGCGATAATCGCGATCAGATAGCCGAAGAAGACCGCCTTGCCCAGCCCGCTTATCAGGTCGCCGAGCTGGGTGTTCTGTACCATCGAGGTGAAGAAGTAACCGGCCGTGAGCCCGAGTTGCGTCACCGCAATCAG
>Ga0187846_10001866_pt1 | contig 11793 bp, 10 predicted proteins | sample TC_taG_FD_161473 | JGI IMG/M metagenome (GOLD analysis project Ga0187846, IMG submission 161473) | Biofilm microbial communities from the roof of an iron ore cave, State of Minas Gerais, Brazil - TC_06 Biofilm (v2) | ecosystem: Environmental > Terrestrial > Deep subsurface > Cave > Wall biofilm... | reverse complement strand
TGACGCCGAAGTGCTGGCGCGTTTCGGCGAAGCGGTTCGACCAGAGGCACGGCCATTGGCGAACGAACAGGCCCAGGCGCTCGAAGCGCTGGTTGCGCGACGGCGCCAACTGGTCGAGATGCTGACCGCCGAGAAGAATCGGCGGGCCAGCGCCCCAAAGGTTTTATACCGTAGCATCGATGAGCATATCCGTTGGTTGGAAAAGCGACTTTCCGGCCTCGACGAGGAACTCGCCGAGTTGATTCGCGACACTCCTTTGTGGTGTGAGCGTGACGAGTTGCTGCGTTCCGTGCCCGGGGTCGGCAAAGTCCTCTCGAGCACTTTGCTCGCGCACCTGCCCGAACTGGGTATGCTTAATCGCCGTCAGATCGCCGCGCTGGCCGGAGTGGCGCCCTTTAACCGCGATAGCGGCAGCTTGCGTGGCAGCCGTTGCGTCTGGGGTGGCCGCGCGCAGGTCCGGCGCGTCCTGTATATGGCGACGGTCGCCGGGGTTCGTTCCAATCCGGTCATCAAGAATTTTTACACTCAGCTCCGTGCGCGTGGGAAATACCCCAAATCGGCGCTCACCGCCTGCATGCGCAAACTGCTCGTGATTCTCAACGCCATGCTCCACAACCAAACACCTTGGCAACCAACTGCGCGCGCTTCTTCGACCTCTCCCCTTCCTCCCCTACTGGGCGCGATTTCTGAACACGGTTGCTGCTAGTGTGAAGAGCACCGGAAGAAGGAATCGGAAAGGATCGCGTGGCAGCGAGAAGTCGAGTCGAAGTCTCCGGTTCCTTTGTTCGAGAGGGACACCGAGGCACTGCGGCGCAGAGAGAAATCCGGCGAAACAGCCTGGACTCGCCAGGAGCGCCGATTCTCCGGGTCTTTCCGCCCAGTCTTTCACGCACCGGAAAGTACCACAGGAGCGGCTCTGGGTTCGTTACGGGGCGTAGGCGTTGTTTGTCGCCGGCAATGAGACCGGTTTCTTGAACAGCATGCAGTAGTGCTTAATCACGGGACTGATCGGCCAGTCGATGGTCGTTACAGGCTCGAATCCACTCCGTGTTAATTCCTCAGCGACAAGTCTTTTTGGAACTCCGTGCCCGCCGCGGTTCCAGGGCACGCCAGGAGGAGCCAGCTGTCCGGGTATCGGCTCAAAGTCGATTATCGCCAGCCGTGCGCCGGGACGCATCACCCGATAAAGCGAGTGGTCAATACCGATTGGATCGGTCAGATGATGGTAAACCTGGCGCAGGAAGATCGCGTCGCAGCAGTTGGGTGGCAATCCAGTGTCGTGCTCCTTGGCCGCAACGAGAATTACGTTATGCGCGCTCGCCCGTTGTGCGGCGATGCGAATTCTGTCGAGCAGCTTTGGATCGATCTCGGTCGAGTAAACCCTTCCATGCGGCTCCAGGCGCTTTGCTATCGCTATCGACAGCTCACCGGAGCCCGCACCGACGTCAGCAACTGAAGACCCCGGCTTGAGTTCGAGTATCTGGACAAGATGATCGATTTCGGATTCACGAGGACGCGCAACTGCAGAGAACACCACGATGGCGGCTGCCAGGAGCGCTGTGATCGATAAATAAAAGTTAGCTTTTCTCAGCAAACTGGTTGCCCGCGTTCTCTTTCAGGTGCTGCCCGATTTACCCCGGTCGCAGCGCTCCCGTTCGCGAAGGATACCGAGGCATCGCGGGAGGGAGAGATTCCGCAAAACGGCCACTAATCGCCATTCCCCGGTGACCTTTAAGATCGCGCGAAACCGCACACACGCGGCATTTTCGGTTGTTGCTCCAGGGAATCCAAAGGGTTCAAGACTGATGTATGGACCCCCGCCCGCCTATGAACGGCCTCGCAAAGGTCAAGGATGTGCCTGACATCCGACAAAGCGAGTAGGTTTGAGATGGAAGTTACAACGACCAGGATCCCCCGGACCCCTGCGCGTTACCCACTGCGGCCACCGGCGCGGGGCGGTAATTGGCCCACCCCAGGGACCTCGGCCGGGCGTGCGCAGCGGTGCGTCGGTTTGCCAGGTTATTCGCGCACCCTTCTGCTTCCATTATTGGACCGATCTTCCGCGCCGCGGCTGACCTCATCTTGCGGGGCCTGTCCCGACTAATCCGCGGCACGCTGGCAGCCCAGCTCCACGGCGGAACCGCCCAGTCCGGATGCGGACCGACATCGGTCGCTGCAACGTGCGCTAGCGGCGCGGCGCCTCCGGCCATGCCTTGCGGATGCTCTGTCCATTCGATTGCCATTCGCATCTCGGCGGCGCATCCGTCCGCCTCGACGTCGCCTTTTCCAGGGCGCCTTTGCTCCAGCCTCGCTCCGCGCAATATCGTCTTTACAGGCGTGGGCCCTCACCGCGCGCTAGGCTGCCGCACGATGATGCGGTGCGTTCGTGTGAAGCCGGATCCAGTCATCGCTCGTTCGATAGCCGCGGGCATGGGGTCCCAGGGCAGCGGCAGCGAACGTTAATGAACAAATATTCTTCGCGGACTATTCAATTCCTGAGAATGGACGACCGGGAACGTAGGGTTCAAATACCGCTCAGTCATGAACGTGGCCTGCCCCCCAATGCCCGTCAGATCATAAGTAGAGTTTTTGGTTGTTTTCCCTCTCCTGGGGCGGAATCAGTTTCTTCGTTTTAAGCTGTGCGAACTCGACCGGCGTCAGCGCGCCGAGGCTCGAATGCGGACGGCGATGGTTACAGTCATCGCGCCAGGCTTCGATGGTGAGCCGGGCCTCGGCGAGGCTCAGGAAGATATGCTCGTTAAGACACTCGTCGCGCAAACGGCTATTGAACGATTCAACGAACGCATTCTGCACTGGCTTGCCGGGCGCGATGTAGTGCCAGTCGAGCCGCCCGATCGACCAGCGTAAGACCGCCACGCTGGTCAGCTCGCAGCCGTTATCGCTGACGATCACTTTGGGGTCTCCGCATTCCATCACCAAATTCTCCAGTTCGCGCACCATGCGCACGCCACCGACGAGGTGTCGACCACCGTGGCCAAGCATTCGCGACTAAAATCGTCCACTACGCAGAAGATGCGGAAGCGGCGGCCATCACTGAGCGCATCTGACACGAAGTCGAGTGACCAACGCCGATTGATCGTATCGGGCAATGCCAGCGGTGCACGCGTGCCGATCGCCCGTTTACGTCGGCCACGCCGGCGTACCATCAGTCTTTCCTCGTGGTGGATGCGGTAGAGTTTCTTGCGGTTCATCACATGGCCTTCCCTCGCCAGCAGCCAGCCCAGGCGTCGGTCGCCGAAGCGTCTCCGCTCTGCGGCCAACTCACGCAGTCGCTGGCGTACCGTCGAATCGTCCGGCCGTTTCGACCGATAGTTCAGGCTCGAACGGTTGAGTCCCACCAGCCTGCATGCGCGCACCCGGCTCATTCGGTGCTGCTCGATGAGTCGTGCGACGGCTGCGCGTCGCGCCGCAGGCTCTAGCCGTTTTTTCGAGCAAGTCGTTGAGCGCCGCGTTATCCAGCATCGCTTCGGCCAGCAGCTTCTTCAGCCGGCGGTTCTCATCCTCCAGCGACTTCAACCGGCGCGCCTCGGACACCTCGAGTCCGCCGTACTTGGCTTTCCACTTGATGGGATGGACGGTTCCCCCTCACCGATCGCAAGTATAGCGGACAACGCGATCGAGAGGGAGGTCAGCAATGAAGGTTCACATAATCGGTATCGACTTGGCGAAGAATGTTTTCCAACTACACGGCGTCGACCGCAAGGGGAGCCCGGTATTGGTACGTCGGCTCCGCCGCGATCAGCTGTTGAGGGTCCTTGGCGAACTGGAACCGTGCCTCATCGGCATCGAAGCCTCGACCGGCGCATTCTATTGGCAACGGCAGTTCGAGAAGCTCGGCCACGCGGTGAAGATCATGGCCCCGCAGTACGTGAAGCCGTTCGTACGCCGGCAGAAGAACGATACCAACGACGCCGAGGCGATCTGTACGGCTGTTCAGCAACGGAACATGCGGTTCGTGCCGAAGAAGACGCTCCAACAGCAGGACATTCAGACGCTCCACCGCGCGCGCCAGCGCTTGGTCAATCATCGAACCGCGCTGATCAGCCAGATGCGTGGACTCTTGCTCGACCGCGGGATCGCGATCGCGGTATCGGCCACACGAGCACGGCGGCTGATTCCAAAGATCCTGGCCGCACCCAACGACGAGCTGACCGCGTTGATGCGCGAGACCGTCTCAAGCCTGTATGCCTTCATGCTCCAGATCGATGAGCGCATCCGGGTCTTTGATCGGAAGATCGATGCGATCTTCAAGGCCAGCGAGGTCTGCCAGAGGATTGCGAAGATCCGAGGGATCGGACCAAAGACGGCAACCGCGATGGTAGCGGCGATCGGTAATGGCTCCGACTTCAAGAATGGAAGACACCTGGCGGCCTGGCTTGGGCTCGTACCACGCCAGCATTCGAGCGGCGATCGCCGGGTTATGATGGGCATCAGCAAGCGCGGCAGTCAGCACTTAAGGACGCTTCTCGTGCATGGCGCGCGAGCAGTTGTCCGCACGGCAGTCAGAAAAACCGACTCGAGAAGTATGTGGGTCAACGAGCTTCGCCAGCGGCGCGGTTATAACCGCGCGACGGTCGCGGTCGCCAACAAGAACGCACGGGTAATCTGGGCCGTGCCGACCAGTGGCGAGTCGTATCGCTCCGCTGCGTGAGGGTTGAACGAGGTTGCTTGAAGGATCGGAAAATGGGCTGACGGATCGAACCGGCACACTCAAACCCTGACTTTTATAATGGCCCTCGAGGCCGACCACTTGTCGAGGCGGGTGTGAGCGGATATCCCATTTGGGCGCACCTTCAGCCGGTGACGCCGAATAGATGTTTGCAATCGATCACCGTCAGACCAGGACCCGGACCTTCTTGCCACAGGGGGGCCGTCCATAGATATAGAAGGTCGCGTCCGAGATCCCGTGCCGACGACATATCTCGGGCGTCTTGGCCCCCGCCTCCGCCTCCCGCAAGATCCCGATTATCTGTTCCTCGCTGAACCGGCTGCCCTTCATCTCTCCGTCTCCTTTCCGTGACGGACTCTACTTCTCAACTGTTGGGCAGGCGGGAGGCAGGCCACCCCGCCACATTGCCGCGTGTGCGCCACGATGTTAAGGGCCAGTAGCGATGGCGTCGACTAAGGGACCGTCTCGCCAAATTTCTCTCCGCACCGCAACGCCTCGGTGTCCCTCTCGAAGAAGACAACCGCGGTTATCGACCAGCTCGCCTTCCCTCTCTGCTTACCGCCGAGCGTCACAACCGTCAGGCATTCAGGGAGCTCCGGGCTTGCCGGCGGATGTCGAAATGCAATCTCGCATTTCGTTTTGCGGCATTGATTTTGGGGTCACGATTATCGACACGACCGAATTTGGCCCTCGCTCCGGACCCTTTTTGACTGGTCCGAGAATTGCCCTTGGGCAACAGCGTGAAGTTCTGGAAAGGGCAGGTTGGCGTTTCAAGGCGAGAATGCAGAAGTTTACGAAATGAGTTTCTGATTGGGCCGCTCTGCGAGAGCAAGTTATCTGCGGGCAAAGCGCGTTTCTATCACTGCACCAAATGCAAGTGGAGCTTTCTAGTCTTCAAGAGCAAAGTCGCGGTTCTCGATGAAGCTGGAAACCCGATAGTCGGTGAAGAAAGTCTCCGGCGATTCGATACTTTCGAAGGCCCCTGTCCTGTATTAGAAGCGTTCGCATCGGCAGCCCTCGCCGATAGCAACACTTCTCATCTGCCTTTGCGGAGGAAATGCAATGAATTTGACTGTTTGGCTTCCGGCCATGTTCCTGCTTGGTCTGAGCGGCCTCGGCCTTTGCTACGCATTCTTACTCGGGTGCGAGAGAATATAGGAAGGTAGCCGTGATCTATCTAACTGCAATCGTAACGGCGTTGGGGTTTATCTATTTGCTCGCCGCGATGATTCGGCCCGAATGGTTCTAGCGACGACGTCCACCTCATAGCGTCAGAGAGGACACAGCGCCATGTGGCTTCTGCCAGTTTCCGTAATCATATTTACAATTGCTATCGCCGTCCCGCTGAGCCGCTACATGGCGAAAATCATGGACGGCAACTATCGTGCGCCGCGCCCTCTGCGATGGTTCGAAAAACGCCTGGATGGCGGCCCCCAGAACTGGAAGCAGTACACCGTGGCGCTGCTCGTCTTCAACATAGCGCTGTTCATCTACGGCTTCGCCGTGCTGTCGCTCCAACCGTTGATGCCGCTGAACCCGCGCGGTCTCGGCATGTTGGCGCCGACGACGATCTTCCATACCGTGATCTCCTTCATCACGAACACGAACATGCAGCACTATTCGGGAGACGTAGCCTTCTCGAATTCGAGCCAGATCTTCTTTTGCATTGCTAATTTCTTTCTCTCTGCTGCGGTAGGGCTATGCGCCCTTGCTGCGATTATTCGCGCACTGCGTGGCGATTCGCACCTCGGCAACTTCTTCGTCGATGTGTGGCGGGTGGTCGTTTACATGTTCCTGCCCGCAGCCTTCGTCATCAGCATGGTGTTCCTGACGCAGGGCATGCCGATGACTTACCAGAATGACTATCAGGTCGCGACGCTCGAGCCGGCTGCGCTGGGAACGGCCGATAATGGCCAGCCCAAGCAGCAGACCATCGTGCTTGGTCCATTGGCCGCCTTCGTGCCGATGAAAATGATGGGGACCAACGGCGGCGGCTTCTTCGGGATGAATTCGGCGCATCCGTTCGAGAACCCAAGCGCTGCCACGAATTTCTTTGAGACCTTTTGCATGATGCTGTTTCCGATGGCGCTGGTCCTGATGTACGGACGGATGCTCAAGCGGCTGCGCCACGCGCTCGTCATATTCTCAGTAATGTTGTTGTTATTCGTTGGAACGGTGGTCTGGGCGATTTACTACGACACTATGCAGCCCAATCCGGGACTGACCGCCCATCCCCAGAGCCGAACGTTCACTATTCCGAGCGCGAGTGCGCCAGGAGGCAAACGAGTCATCACCTTGCCGCCCGTCGCGAGACTACCAGTAGAGCAGCATCTGGGCAATCTCGAGGGTAAAGAGTTGCGTTTCGGCACGTCGGCGGGAGCGACGTTCGCGGCGGCGACCGTGGACGTGACGTGCGGCGCGGTCAACTGCGAGCATGACAGCCTGAACCCGATTGCTGCGGTCTCGCCCTTCGTTGGAATGTGGCTGAACTGCATATACGGCGGCAAGGGTGTTGGAATGATTAACCTGCTGCTGTTCCTGATCATCGGCATCTTCCTGGCCGGGCAGATGGTTGGGCGTACGCCAGAGTATCTGGGCAAGAAGATTGGCGCTCGCGAGATGAAGCTCGCGATGCTCGCCCTGCTGGTCCATCCGTTCCTGATCCTGGGACCGTCGGGGCTGTACGCCGCGACGAATTGGGGACTCAAGGCCGAGAATAACCCAGCCGCACACGGGCTCTCGGAAATCGTCTATCAGTTCTCGTCATCATCGGCGAATAACGGATCTGCCTTCGACGGCTTGGGTGTGAGTTATGGCCTGAACAACAACACGAGTCCGGCGCCCGAGGCGGTTCCGTGGGATATAGGTGGTGGCCTGGTCATCCTATTCGGCCGCTATCTGCCTATTGTTGCCCCGATCGCGATGGCGGCATTTCTCGGCATGAAGAAGACCACGCCGTTCGGGCTGGGGACCCTGCGCGACGATACTTTCACATTCGGCTGTCTGCTCTTCGGCACAATCGTGATTATCGGTGCACTCCTGTTCTTGCCGGTCGCCGCGCTTGGCCCGTTGGCTGAACACTTGGGACCGATTCCCTTCGGCGGCTAGCTTCGTCGCCGGCCAGGTCATATCGAGGACTAGCTTTTCTCAGATCACAGCGTTTTCGGAGAGCCCAAGATGGGAGCAGCCGTAAAACCAGTTCCTAAGATTCAAACACCGGAGCATCCGCGCCCGCCCCGGCGAGTAAGAAGGCGCGGGCTGTTTGAGCCGGAACTGGTCCGTGAAGCATTAAAGCAGTCATTCATGATGCTCCGCCCGGATATCCAGTGGAGCAATCCAGTAATGTTCGTAGTCGAGATTGGCGCCGTCCTCACGCTGCTATTCATTTTCCAGGCGGTGGTCAGCACTTCGGCCAGCCAGGTTCCGATGACCTACTTCATCGCACTGGATATCTGGCTCTTCCTAACGGTGCTCTTCGCCAACTTCGCAACCGCTCTCGCGGAGGCACGCGGCAAAGCCCAGGCCGAATCGTTGCGCAAAACCCGCAGCGAGACGCCGGCATATCGGGTGAAAGCGGGCGGCGAGGTCGAGGAAGTGCGTTCGACCGATCTCAGGCCCGGTGACCGCGTGATAATTGTCGCGGGCCAGACCATTCCGAGCGATGGAGAGATAATCGAGGGGGTCGCGTCAGTTGACGAGTCAGCAATCACCGGCGAATCGGCGCCGGTTATCCGCGAGGCCGGCGGCGATCGCTCTGGCGTTACCGGAGGCACGCGAGTCATTTCCGACCGAATCGTTGTGAAGATCACGGCGCTCCCGGGTCAGTCCTTTCTTGACCGCATGATCGCGCTGGTCGAAGGGGCCGTCCGCCAAAAGACGCCTAACGAGATAGCGCTGACGTTGGTGCTGTCGGGCCTTACCCTCGCCTTTTTTATCGTGGTTGTGCCGATATGGCCGATGGCCTGGAACGGCGAACAATACATGATGAGCTATCTCGGCATCACAGAACCCCTGAAGAGCCTCGGAACTGACGTTCCAACCCTGGTCGCGCTACTTGTCTGCCTGATACCGACAACAATCGGAGCGTTACTCGCGGCGATAGGAATCGCCGGAATGGATCGCGCGCTGCAGGCCAACATCATTGCGAAGAGCGGGAAGGCGGTCGAGACCGCGGGCGATATAGACACGGTGCTGCTCGACAAGACCGGCACGATTACAGTCGGAAACCGCCGCGCAACCGATTTTGTGCCTATAGATGGCTACTCGCAGACGAAGTTGGCGCGCCTGGCGGGGCTGGCATCCACTTCCGACGAAACGCCGGAGGGCAAGAGCATCGTTCGCGCGGCTCAAACTCTTGGGGTTGTGGCCAAAGACCTGGCAGCACCTATTGGCAGTCAGTTCATTGCCTTCAGCGCGCAGACCCGGATGAGCGGAGTTGATTTGCCGGACGGCACTTCGGTTCGCAAGGGCGCTCCCGACGCGGTCATTGCGTTCGTTCAAGCAAAAAACGGCTTTATCCCCGTCACACTGCAAAAGATCGTCGAGTTAGTCGCAGCCAAGGGCGCCACGCCACTCGTGGTTTCAGAGAGCACCAAGATCGCTGGTGTTGTCGTACTCGAGGACATTCTGAAAACCGGGATGCGCGAACGATTCGAGCGGCTTCGCAGGATGGGTCTTCGCACGGTGATGATCACGGGCGACAATCCGCTGACCGCCGGGACGATAGCGGGCCAGGCGGGCGTTGACGACTTTGTCGCTCAAGCCACGCCGGAATCAAAGCTTGCTTACATCCGCAAGGAGCAAGCGGATGGCAAGCTGGTGGCGATGATGGGCGACGGAACCAACGACGCGCCGGCACTCGCGCAGGCGGACGTCGGGCTCGCGATGAATTCCGGCACCCAGGCCGCGAAGGAAGCCGGCAACATGGTCGACCTCGATTCCGATCCGACCAAGCTCATCGAGGTCGTCGAGATCGGAAAGCAGTTGCTGATGACGCGCGGCGCACTGACTACCTTCTCGGTTGCCAACGACGTTGCCAAGTATTTTGCAATTGTGCCTGCGCTCTTCGCAGGAACCCTGCCTTGGCTCAAGGCGATGGACATCATGTACCTGCATTCGCCTACGTCTGCGATCCTGTCGGCGGTCATTTTCAACGCGCTCATCATTCCGGCCCTGATTCCTGTTGCGCTCAGGGGAGTGACTTATCGGCCATTGGGCGCTGACGCGTTGCTGCGCAAGAACCTCCTCGTCTGGGGACTCGGCGGCGTAATCCTGCCCTTCGCGGGCATCAAGCTGATCGATGTCGCGCTCGCCGCCCTGCATCTGGTGGCCTAACGCAAACAACCCCCGAAGGTTAATAACGATGCGAAATTACATATCGAAAAGCCTGTGGCTGCTGGGATCTTCGGTGGTCATTTGCTGCCTTATCTACCCATTGGCCGTGTGGGCAGTCGGACAGACATTTTTCCCCTTCACGGCGAACGGTAGCATGGTAACCGGCCCAGATGGCAAACTCGTCGGGTCGCTGCTGATCGCTCAACCATTCACGAAGGATGAATACTTCTGGCCACGGCCTTCAGCGGCGTCATACGACGGCTCAGCCTCGGCGTCGTCAACGTTGGCTGCCTCGAATTATCTCCTTCGTGACCGAGTCGCTAGGATGCTCGGACCGATCGTGAAATATGCCGCCGGGCCGAAGAGGGGTCAGCTCGCCGCTCCCGATGTCGAGGCCTGGTTTCAGCAGGACCATTACCAGGGCAATCCGCATATCGTTGCGCAATGGGCCGATAACCACAACGAACTTGCGCAGAGCTGGGTAGGCGCAGATCCGTCACACGCCCAGTACATCACGGAGTGGGCAAAGGCCCACAAACAAGAAGTCGCAGATTGGATCAAGCAGACCCCCGGAACGCCGAATCCGCAGCCGTTGGATTTGGCTGTCGTATTCTTCGAGAACTTTTCCAAAGACTATCCCGGCAAATTTCCGTCGCAGGTGACTAAGCAATTACCCGGCGGCAAAGCTCAGACTGTGATAGAACCTGTCGCGAGCGGTGCGGACATCCAGTCAATCTTCTTCGACATGTGGCGGCAGGACCATCCCGATGCAGATCTCGCTGACGTTCCGGGAGACATGGTGACCACTTCCGGTTCCGGTCTCGATCCCCACATCACCCTTCGGAACGCCGAATATCAGCTCGACCGCGTCGCATCGAAATGGACCGAGGATTCGAAGCGCAACCCTGCACAGGTGCGCGACGAAATCGAGCAAATCCTTCAGGCGAACGCGTTCGCGCCGATGGGCGGACTGTTTGGCGAGAAGATGATCAACGTACTGCAAGTTAACCTGGAACTGCGGAACCGGTACGGTGCTCCTCAGGGCTAGCATGTGCCGGAAATGAGTGCGCCCGTCGAAAGCACTCTTCGGAATCATCGAGTCAATGAGCCGAAGCCCCTACACGTTAGCAGCGGCCGACCACCCGCCAACTCGCCGTGATCAGTACGGACTGATCGAAGAGACACCGCTGCTCGAGTCGCGAAGCCCCAGCATGATCGCGCTGCTTCAGACGATGGAGCGCGCTGCTGCGGGAGAGGCGACGATTCTTCTGACCGGAGAAAGCGGGACCGGCAAGGATGTCCTTGCGCGGCAACTTCATCGATGGAGCCCGCGCTCAGACCGCGAACTGGTAGTAATCAACTGCACCACTTTGGCCGAGCATCTCCTTGAGAATGAACTATTCGGTCACGTGCGCGGAGCTTTCACCGGCGCGGTCAATGACAGACCTGGGCGACTCGAGACTGCCGACGGCGGAACCGTGGTTTTCGACGAAATCGCCGAACTATCGCCGGCGCTTCAGACGAAATTTCTTCGCTTCGTGCAGGATCACAGTTTCGAGAGAATCGGCAGTAACAACACCACTAGCGTGGACGTGCGGATCGTCGCGGCATCGAGTCGAAACCTGGAGGCCGAAGTCACGGCGGGGCGGTTTCGCGAGGACCTTTATTATCGGCTCAATGTGATCGCATTTAGACTGCCGCCGCTGCGCGAGCGGATGGCCGACGTCCCGCTCTTAGCGCAATGGATGTTGAACCACGAAGCGATGAGC
>Ga0187846_10001865_pt1 | contig 11794 bp, 8 predicted proteins | sample TC_taG_FD_161473 | JGI IMG/M metagenome (GOLD analysis project Ga0187846, IMG submission 161473) | Biofilm microbial communities from the roof of an iron ore cave, State of Minas Gerais, Brazil - TC_06 Biofilm (v2) | ecosystem: Environmental > Terrestrial > Deep subsurface > Cave > Wall biofilm ... | reverse complement strand
TTGCGTCGCAAAATCGACAAAGGGTTTTCGCCACAATTGCTCCATACGGTTCGCGGCATCGGCTATATGATCGCCGCCGATGACTAGGTTATGGGGCCACGTCGCGTTCCGGTTGGCGCTGGGCTATGGGTTGCTCGCGCTTGGCTCCATGTGCGTGGTCTCGGCGGCGTTCTATTTCGGTACCGTCGGTGTTCTGGCGCGTAGCACAGACGGCAATTTGATTGCCATATCGCAACGGCTCGCCCGCCACTACGAGAGCCGTGACGGCGAAGGGCTGCGGCAGGAAATCCAGCAACTTCTGGTAGACGGCATCGAGCAGGATACCGAGGTTTACCTTCTCGTCGCGCCGGACGGACGGAAAATCGTCGGAAACATATCCGGCTGGACGATCGGGGCGGCACCGCTCGACCGCCTGACCGATCTCAAGGTGGTTCGTGATGGCCGACCGTCTCTCAGCCGGCTGCTGCCGCGGCAGTTGCCGGACGGTTCGATCCTCGTGGTCGGCCGCGACATGCAGGATCGGCGCGAGATCGAGCAGCTGGTGTGGCGTGCGCTATTGGCGGGCGGAGCAGTGGCATTGCTTCTCACAATCGGCGGTGCTCTGCTGTTTCGCCGACAGCTCGAGCATCGTGTCGGCGCAATTCGTCGCACCGCTCTGGAAATAGAGGCGGGCGACCTCAGTCGGCGGATCCCGGTATCTGCCGTGGACGACGAATTCGCTCGGCTCAATCGCGACATCAACCACATGCTCGACCGCATCGAGCATCTGATGGATGGTGTTCGGCATGTCTCGAACGCAATTGCGCATGATCTCCGAACTCCGCTGGCACGCATCCGCAGCCGGCTCGAGGAGGCGCTTCGCCCGGCCGACCGCATGACGGAACTTGCCGGAACGGCTCGGTTTGCCATCCAGCAGATCGACGAATTGATCAAGATGCTCGACAAGCTCCTGCAGATTGCCGAAGCGGAATCGGGGGCCCGGCGCCAATCCTTTACTCCGGTAAGGCTCGCCGCCGTGCTCGGCGATGTGGTGGAACTCTACGATGCCACGGCGGAAGCCGAAGGAATCACCCTCGTCAACGAGACCGAGGACGACCCGGTAACCCTCGGCGATAAGAACCTTCTCGCCAGTGCTGCCGCGAATCTGATCGACAACGCACTCAAATACGCCGGTGCCGGAGCGACAGTGCGGGTCAGAACCACCAAGGAACCCGACACCGTCTCAATCATCGTCCGAGACGACGGTCCCGGCATCCCGGCAGCGGAGAGATCCCGCGTCGTCGACCGGTTCTATCGCCTCGACCAGAGCCGGAGTCTGCCCGGAAATGGGCTCGGTCTCTCGATCGTGACGGCGATCGCCTCGCTTCACTCGGGAAAGCTCCATCTCGAGGATGCCGTCCCCGGGCTGGTCGCGCGCATTGTTCTACCCCGGCCGGACGTTACTGTCCCGGAGAGAGCAACGCCGGCGGAAATGCTGGCGATAGAAGCCGATGGATAGGGCGGCCGCGGTCGCATTCGCCAGGTCGGTGCTTGCTGCAGGAAAGCGTCTGCGCTGCATTACCAAATGGTAATGCCTAGGAAAGGCTGCTGAAAGGCGCCCGCGTCTAGTGATGCTATTGGGTTAATCCTCGCCTTTTGAGCTGATGTCGTTCGTGCAAGTTTGATGACAACGGATACCTCGGCGCCGATCTACGAGGGCGCAGGTAGGAGAAATTGATGGAGCGTTCGGGAGCGAGCCGGAGGCGTTTGGACCGAATTCAGCGGGTGCGCCCCGATGCCGCCGCTTCAGGACGTCATGACCCTCATCGAACCCACATCTGAAACGACCACGCTCCCGACGCGCGCCGAGGTTGCGGCGCCATCCGGCGATACGCCGGCCGGTCCCGCGATGCCAGCCAGCACCGCCGAGGTCGTGGCGCCGTCGCCCCGGGGGTCGCGCGCGTGGCAGCTGGCGATCGTCGTCGCTGCGGCGGTGCTCGTCGTGCTCGGCCTCGCCATCGTTCCGAAGCTCGTCAGACCGACCACCGAGCAGGCGCCGAAGGCAACAAAAACGGCGCCGGGTATCTTTCGGCCGACCCCACAGCAATGGGCGGGGTTCAAATTCGAGCCTGTAAAGACGATGTCCTTTCGCCCCGAGGAGGTGACCGAAGGCAATATTGCACTTGACGACGATCTGACGACGCCGGTGTTCTCGCATTATTCCGGACGGGTCCTTAAAGTGATCGGCATGCTCGGTGATGTCGTGAAGCCCGGCGACCCGCTGTTTGTCATCCACGCGAGCGAGTTTGCGCAGGCGCAAAACGACCTGATCACCGGACTGGCCAATTTAACCACCGCGCGCTCTCAGCTGAACATGGCGCAAACCACCGAGAAGCGTGCTCATGAGCTTTATTTGGCACAAGGCGGCGCGCTCAAGGACTGGCAGCAAGCGCAGACCGATTTGATCACTGCGCAAAATACCGTCCGGGCCGACGAGATCGCGTTGCACGCGGTGCGCAGCCGGCTGCGCATCCTTGGCAAAACCGACGATGAGATCGCCTCGCTCGAAGCCCAACCGACCCAAAAGATGGATGCGGTGACGACCGTGAGGGCGCCGATTGCCGGCACGATCACCCAGCGTCAGATCGGGGTCGGCCAGTACATCAACAGCGAGGCAAACGGCGCCACGAACCCCGTTTTCACGATCAGCGATCTGTCAACCGTGTATCTGATCGCCAATGTGCGCGAGGTCAATGCGCCGTTGATGCGTCTCGGCTTGCCGCTCGAGGTTCATGTATTGGCCCTTCCAGACCGCGTATTTAAGGGAAAGATTTCGTGGGTTGCACCGTCGATCGATCCAAACACGCACCGCCTGCTTGTTCGTGCCGAGGTGGAGAATCCCGATGGGGAACTAAAACCCGGTATGTTTGCGAATTTCAGCATCATTACCGGTGAGGCGGCGTCCGCTCCGGCAGTGCCGCAGAGCGCGATCGTCTACGAAGGAAACACAGCGCGCGTGTGGGTAGCCGGCGACGATGGCACGATTGCCGTGCGTTCGATCCGCACCGGGCGTAGCGCCGACGGCATGGTCGAGGTTCTCGACGGCCTGTCGCCGGGCGAGAAGCTCGTGACCAGCGGCGCGCTGTTCATCGACCGCGCCGCCAGCAGCGATTAACACCACCGCTCATCAGCTGACGCGATCGGCCAGATAATGATGAACGCAGTCGTCGCTTTCTCCTTGCGCCAGCGTGTGCTGATGGCGCTGCTGCTGCTCTTCATGTTCGGGCTCGGTATCGCGAGCTTCCTCAAGCTCAACATCGAGGCCTATCCCGACCCGGTGCCGCCGCTCGTCGATATCGTCACCCAAAATCCGGGCCAGTCGGCGGAAGAGATGGAGCGCTATATCACGATCCCAATCGAGATCCAGATGACCGGGATCCCGAATGTCACCGCAGTGCGAACGATCTCGCTGTTCGGTCTGTCCGACGTCAAGGTGCAGTTCACCTACGACTTCACCTATGACGAGGCGCAGCAATGGGTGATCAATCGTTTGTCGCAGCTTTCGCCGCTGCCGAACGGGGCTACGCCGCAGATCTCGCCGGACAGCCCGATTGGCGAGATCTACCGTTACCGCGTTGTCGGTCCGCCCGGGTTCAGCGTCACCGACCTCAAGACTATTCAGGACTGGATTCTCGAGCGGCGCTTCAAGGCGGTGCCGGGAGTGATAGACGTCACCGGCTGGGGCGGCAAAACCAAGACCTACGACATCACCGTCGATCTCGACAAGCTGCTCTCCTATGGCATTACGTTGCCTCAGGTGCTGCAGGTTCTCAACAACAGCAACATCAACGTCGGAGGCCAGACCGTCAATTTCGGGCCGCAAGCGGCGATTGTCCGCGGCGTCGGCCTCATCCACTCGATGGACCAGATTCGTGACACGATGATCACCTCGGTCAACGGCGCTCCGGTTCGAATCGGCGACATCGCGACAGTGACGGTCGGTCACCAGCCGCGTCTGGGCATCGCGGGCCAGGATGACGAGGACGACATCGTCCAGGGCATCGTGCTGATGCGCCGCGGCCAGCAGAGTATGCCGACGATTCGCGCGATCCAGGGCGAGGTCGAGAAGATCAACAACTCGAACATATTGCCACCCGGCGTGCGGATCGAGCGCATCTACGACCGCAGCGACCTGATCAACATCACAACGCGCACGGTGCTGCACAACATGATCTTCGGCATCGTGCTGATCTTTTTCGTCCAGTGGGTTTTTCTCGGCAATCTGCGCAGCGCTCTGATCGTGGCGATGACAATTCCATTCGCCTTGTCCTTCGCAATCACAATGCTCGTCGTGCGCGGTGAATCGGCGAATCTGCTGTCGGTCGGAGCGATCGATTTCGGGTTGGTCGTCGATGCGACGGTGATCATGGTCGAGAACATCTTCCGGCGCTTGGCGCAACCGCCCGAACGGCGGTTTGCCCGTTCTCCGATCCTGGAGCGCATCCGACCGATCACCGAGTTCCGAGGTAAATTCGCCACGATCGCCAACGCGGCGGCGGAGGTGAACCAGGCGATATTCTTTTCAGCCGCGATCATCGTCGCCGGCTTTGTGCCGCTGTTCACAATGTCCGGCGTCGAAGGGCACATTTTCGGGCCGATGGCGAAGACTTACGCCTACGCCATTGCGGGCGGCCTGATTGCCACGTTCACCGTAACCCCGGCATTGAGCGCGATCGTTCTACCGGGGCGGGTCAGTGAGGTCGAGACTGTCGTCGTGCGCATCTTGCATCGCCTCTACCGCCCCGTTCTCTACGTTGCACTGGCGAATCGTATTGTGACGGTGGGAGCCGGGGTGCTGCTTCTGGCACTGGCCAGTGCGGCGCTGCCGACATTGGGTCTCGAGTTCCTGCCCAAGCTCGAAGAAGGAAATCTATGGATTCGCGCGACCCTTCCACCCTCGATCTCGCTCGAGGAGGCGAACGGTTATGTCAATCGGATGCGCCGGTTGATCGGGTCCTACCCGGAGGTGGTTACCGTCGTCTCGCAAAACGGGCGCCCGGACGACGGTACCGATGCCACCGGCTTTTTCAACGCCGAATTCTTCGTTCCGCTGAGGCCCTCCGACACCTGGCCCAAAGGTGTCGACAAGGAAAAGCTGACGGAGCAAGTAGGCGCTGCGCTCGAGGCAGAGTTTCCCGGCGTAGAGTTCAATTTCTCCCAATATATCGAGGACAACGTCGAGGAGGCGGCCTCGGGAGTTAAAGGAGAGAACTCGGTCAAGCTATTCGGCAACGACCTTGGCACGCTCGAGAAGACGGCTGCCAAAATCAAAGAGGTGATGAGCACCGTGCCGGGGATATCCGACCTCGCGGTGCTCAATTCGCTCGGCCAGCCCACGGTGCAGATCGAGATCGACCGGGCCCGTGCGGCCCGCTACGGCCTGGCCCCCGGCGACATCAATTCGACGATAGCCGCGGCGATCGGCGGACAGGCGGCGGGCAATCTCTATGAGGAGGGCAGCGATCGCAACTTTCCGATGATCGTGCGTCTCGCGCCAAATTACCGCCAGAGCCTGGACGCCATCCGGCGCATCACGGTTGGCGCGCCGAACCCGAGCGGGAGCGGGGTTGTGCCGATCCCGCTCACCGATGTCGCCAATGTGCAGCTCCTGTCCGGTGCGTCCTTCATCTATCGCGAGAACCAGGAACGCTACATGCCGATCAAGTTCAGCGTGCGCGGGCGCGACCTCGGCAGCGCAGTGCTGGAGGCGCAACAGAAGATCGCCCAGCAAGTCCAGCTGCCATCCGGCTACCGTCTGGAATGGGTCGGCGAGTTTGGCGAACTGCAAGAGGCGATCGGCCGGCTCGCGGTCGCCGTACCGCTGAGCCTTGGGCTAATCTGCATATTACTGTTCCTGAACTTCGGCTCGGTGATCGACATGCTGCTTGCAGCGAGCGTCATGCCGATGGCGCTGATTGGTGGCATTCTTGCGCTGTTTCTCACCGGCACTCCTTTCAGCGTGTCGGCCGCCATCGGATTTGTCGCGCTGTTCGGCATCTCGGCAATGGATGGAATCATCGTCATCGCGTTCTTCAATCGGGCACTGCAAGCCGGCACCGAGCGAAGTGCTGCCCTCTTGCGCACCTGCGAGGTGCAGATGCGTCCGGTCATTATGACATGCATCGTAGCCTGTGTGGGCCTGTTACCCGCCGCCTTATCGACGGGCATCGGCTCGCAAGTGCAAAAGCCGCTCGCCATCGTCGTCGTCGGCGGTAGTTTATTGGCGCCGCTGTTGATCCTCTTGGTGCTACCGGTGCTGATCGACCTATTCTCTCGTCGCAGGCAGTTCGTCGACGAGCCAGAACCGCAGTCGGCGCCGGCCGAGTAGACCGAGTATGTTGGGCTACCGGCGCTTTTTGCGCCTAATAATCCTGATTATCGGCCCGCTCCTGATCGCTGGTTGCGCCGTTGGCCCCGATTTCGAGCGTCCCGCGGCACCGGACGTTACCGGCTACACGTCCGCGCCGCTGGCACAGCAAACGGCCTCGTCGGATGTCGCGGGCGGCGAGACCCAACGGTTTGTGCAGGGGCTCGACATTCCGGGACAGTGGTGGACGTTGTTCCACTCCTCAGCCCTAAACACTCTGATCGAGGAGGCGCTCAAGAACAACCCGACTTTGCCGGCTGCGCAGGCGGCGCTCCGCCAAGCCTGGGAGGACGTCTATGCCGCAGAGGGCGCATTCTTTCCGACGGCTGTCGTCAGCTACTCACCAACCAGCAACAAGACCGCGACCGGCGTCACCTTCACGGGAGCATCATCTGGCAGCCCCTACTTTACCCTCCACACCGCACAGGTGGTCGTGACTTATGCGCCGGACGTCTTCGGCGGCACGCGGCGCGAGGCCGAATCGCTCGAGGCAACGGCCGAATTCCAGCGGTTTCAGCTCGAGGCTGCGTATTTGACCCTGACCTCGAACGTCGTGACCGCGGCGGTGCAAGAAGCGTCCTTGCGCGGCCAGATCGCGGCCACCGAGGAAATCATCAAAATCCAGACGGGCTCGGTCGACATACTGCGCAAGCAATTGGCGCTCGGCCAGGTGGCGGGGGCGGATGTGGCGGCGGTCGAAGCCACGTTGGCGCAAGCCCAGGCGACGTTGCCGCCATTGCAGAAGCAATTGGCGGTGCAGCGCGACTTGTTGACCGCGTTGATCGGCCGGTTGCCGAGCCAGGAGCCGGCGGAGAAATTCGACCTCGCCTCATTGCAATTGCCGCAAGAGCTGCCGGTCAGCCTGCCGTCCAAACTAGTGGAACAACGCCCGGACATACAATCGGCCGAAGCGCAGGTGCATTCGGCGAGCGCCGCGATTGGGGTTGCCGTCGCCGCCCGACTGCCGCAGCTCACGCTGACCGGAAATGCCGGCACGACAGCCAACCAGATCAATCAATTGTTTATTACGCCAGGCACCGCATTTTGGACCGTGGCCGGTAACGTGGCGCAAACGGTTTTCGATGCCGGCACTTTGTTGCATAAGCAACGCGCCGCTGAGGCCGCGTTCGACCAGGCGGCAGCGATGTATCGCAGCACCGTCATCAGCGCTTTCCAAAATGTCGCCGACACCCTGCACGCGTTGCAATCCGACGCAGAGACTCTTAAGGCGGCCTATGCCGCCGAGCGGGCCGGCTTCAAGAGCCTCGAAATCGCGCGCCGCCAGCTGCAGCTCGGCGCGATCGGCTATCTGGGTCTGTTGACCGCCGAGAACACCTACGACACGGCACTGCTCGCACTGGTCCAAGCGCAGGCCGCGCGCTACGCCGACACCGCCGCACTGTTCCAGGCTTTGGGCGGCGGATGGTGGAACCGCACTGATGCCCCGCCGGCGAAAACCTCGGATATCCAGTTCGTCCCATAACCCGTCGGCGATGCCGATTCGCGTAGCGCGACAGCGATGCTGCGGGACTGCGAAAGACCGAGCCGGCGCGAATTGCCGGAACCGGGCAGTCACCTTGTGCCGGCAATTCGCGCGTGCCAACTATCCGCTTTCTTGCCGCCGCCGAGCCGATCGCACTAAAGTACGCACAATACTGTTACGCGGGGTTTCGCCCTGTCTGCACCGCTGGAAACCATCGAGACCACCCGTTGGGGAGCAGCGTTCCCCGGGGCGGTAAAAATCCGTGCTCTTGAAGCGCTGGAGCACGGCAAAATCCTCTTTTTCCCAAATCTCGCTTTCGAGCTGCCAGAAGACAGACGCTCTTTGCTGTCGTCAGAGCTGGCCGACGGAAGAGCGAAGAACGTCAGCCTCGATCCCGCGACCGGTTCCCTTCGAGGTACTCGGGTGACAGATCCCGAGCGGCTGCATCTTCAGGCGATGATGGAGGACTTTGCGGCAGCGACGACCCGGCTCGTCTGCGATCTTTTCCCCGGCTATGCCGTGAACCTCGAGCGCGCCCGCACCAGCTATCGCCCGGTCGAAATCGCCGGCCGGCGGTATTCGCCGCTGAAGGATGACACGCTGCTGCACGTAGACGCGTTTCCTTCGACTCCCACCCGGGGCCGCCGCATTCTGCGCTTTTTCTCCAATATCAACCCCTCGGGCAAACCGCGCATTTGGCGGGTCGGCGAGCCGTTTCAGGATTTTGCGCAGAAGTTCCTGCCTTCCCTTGGCCGACCGGTGGCGGGTGTCGCCTGGCTCCTCGCGGCTGTCGGCGCCACCAAGGGCCGACGTAGCGCCTATGACGAGGTGATGCTCCGCCTTCATAACCGGGCCAAGCGCAACCTTTCTTATCAGCGGAGCGCGCCGCAAGTCGAAATCGCTTTTCCCGCAAGGTCGAGCTGGCTGTGTTACACCGACCAAGTCTTACATGCGGCTTTGTCTGGCCAGTATGCGCTCGAGCAAACCTTCTACCTCGACGTTGCATGCATGGCTGATCCGGCGCGCTCGCCCGTGCAGGTGCTCGAGCGGATGACGGAGCGGCAATTGCGGTAACCCGCTCCGAAGTGTAAACTAATTCAATGGCCTCTGTGCCGGCGCACACCGTTTGTTGGTCAGGCGCAGCGGCGGGCGGCGCCGAGCCGAGGGCCTGGGTACTGCATGACGGTAAAGCCGGCATGAGAAGCCAGGCTCTGGGCCTCGCCGAGGCGACGGGCTGCTCCTTTGTCGAAAAATTACTAAGCGTGCGCCCTCCGTGGAGCATCTTGCCGCCGCAGTTATGGCTCTTACCCAGATACGCCATCTCGGGCGCCAAGTCATTGCTCGCCCCGCCTTGGCCCGATTTCCTGATCGCTTGCGGTCGCAATGCGGCGGTGCCGGCCTTGAGAATCCGGCGCGCCAGCGGTGGCCGCACCTTCCTGGCCCAGATCCAGGACCCACGCATTCGGCGATCAGAGTTCGACCTGATCGTCGCACCCGAGCACGACCGATTACGCGGGCCGCGGGTAATTGTAACCCGCGGTGCTGTGCACCGCGTAACCGCGGCGCGGCTCGAAGCCGAACGGTGCCGTTTCCCCGCGCTGGCGGACCTGCCGAGGCCTATCATCGGCGTTCTGATCGGCGGTGCCAACAGGGCTTACCGGCTGACCCTAAAGCGCCTCGCCGAGATCGCCGACGCGCTCGCGGCGCTGCTCTCCGAGTGCGGCGGCTCACTGTTGTTGACGCCATCACGACGGACCGGGGACCGGGGGACTACGCTTCTGCGCGCGCGCCTCGGCAGATTTCCGGGCGCCATTTGGGACGGTAACGGCGACAACCCGTATTTTGCCTATCTCGCGCTCGCAGACGCGCTGCTGGTGACCGCCGATTCGGTCTCGATGATCAGCGAGGCGGCAGCAACGGGAAAACCCGTGCACATTCTCGACCTCGACGGCGGCAATGCGAAATTTTCCCGCTTCCACGCCGCCATGCGGGCGGCCGGCATCACCCGTCCGTTCTCCGGGCGGATCGAGTCATGGTCCTACACGATCCGGGACGATACCGCGCGCGCCGGTGCAGCCATTCGCGCGCTCGTTCTCACGAGGATCGGTAAGGCCGAACTCACATGACATGAGATCGCGATCTACCAGGGTGGGGCTTGGCTGTCGCTGACCGCGAGCAAAGTCTCTTCGAGCATTCGGGACTGAGCGACCGCGCTGAACCGCTCGGTGGCCACCCCACGGGCAGCAGAGCCCAAACGGCTGCGCAGCGCAGGATCACCGAGCAGCCGCCGGGCTGCTTCAGCGATCGCCGCCGGATCGGCCGGGGGGACGAGAAACCCCGTGTGATCGTGCTCCACCGCCTCGGCGATCCCAGCGATGTTCGAGCCGAGAACCGGCGCCCCGCATGCCATCGCCTCGAGAACCACGTTTGGCAGTCCTTCGGAATCGCCAGATTCAGCCGCAACGCTCGGGACGCAGGTCGCGAGCGCGCTCTGCATCATGCGCCGCACCTGCTGGTTCGGGAGCCAGCCGAGAAATCGCACGCCCGAGAGCCCGGCCGCCTGGTGCTTCAGCTTCTCGGTCAAGGGGCCGTCACCGACCAGAATGAGGTCTACTCCGGTACCTTCGCTCGCCAAAAGGCGCATGGCATCGAGAAGATATCCGATCCCCTTTTTTTCGACGAAGCGGCCGACGAACAGCAGATAAGGACGCTCCGCCGGTCCCGGCGAACTGCCACCCGTTTCGGGCTCTACGCCATACCGGATGACCTTCAGCTTCGCCGCCGGAAAATTGCGGGCGAGCAGCGCTTCACGGATGTGCTCAGCGACACAGATGATCAGCGCCGCCTCCCGCTGCAATGCCTCACAGCGCCGCTGGAAGATCGTTGGTGGGAGCCTCCTCCGGTAGTGGCTATCTTTCGTTGCGTCGCCTCCATGGAACGTAACCACCAACGGGAGCCGCAACGCGCGAGCGATGGGCAAGGCGAGTGCGCCGCCGCGACCGAAATGGGCATGGATCAGCCGCGGCCGCAGCATTGCGAGATCCGGAGCAGAGGGAATGCGGCCGAACTGCTTGAACATGAAGCGGTCGAGCACGCCGGCTGCGCCGCTCCGGCCCAGCAAAACCGGTTCGGCTCCGAGATCAGGCAGGCCGGCATCCTTCCGACAGCCAATCCAGACCGGCGCCAGACGGTGAAAGCCGATATATTGTCGGCGCAGGAAATGAGCTTCCGAACGCGGGACGATCCGATCTCGATACACGAGCAGCGCGCTGCTGTCAGTCAACCTGCCTCACTCCGTCCTTGGCATCAGCTGAGACCGTCGGCGCGGAACTTGGTGATCGGTAGTCACGTTCTTTCTCCGTGTCCGTAGATGACCGAGGCGCTGCCGGCGCTGCATCAAGCACGATTCTGGTCGTCGAGCCCGACATCCTTGTCCGGATGGTCATCGCTAGCTATCTGCGCGACTGCGGCTACCAGGTTCTCGAGGGCGTCACAGCTGCTGACGTTATGGCCGTATTTGGTTCCGGGCAGAAGATCGACGTGGTCTTTTCGGAGGTGCGGCTGCGCGGCAAGATGAACGGTTTCGGTGTTGCCCGCTGGGTTCGCGAGCATCACCCGGACGTTGATGTAATCTTGACTTCCGGCGCCGTCCGAGCGGCCGACAAGGCGAGCGACCTCTGTGATGATGGTCCGCTCGAAAAGCCATACGAACCCCGAGAAGTTGTTCGTCGCATCAACCTCTTTCGCGAACGACGGCGAACAGCGCCGAGGGCTTGAGGGACTAGCCCGCATTTCTCATACCGGGGTATTTTTGGGCGGCAATCTGCGCAGCGCGTAATCGAGCGGATGAAGAGGGCGATGGTTGTGAGATGAACGGGCTGGTTTCAACTTTTACGAGTCTTGTT
>Ga0187846_10001864_pt1 | contig 11798 bp, 22 predicted proteins | sample TC_taG_FD_161473 | JGI IMG/M metagenome (GOLD analysis project Ga0187846, IMG submission 161473) | Biofilm microbial communities from the roof of an iron ore cave, State of Minas Gerais, Brazil - TC_06 Biofilm (v2) | ecosystem: Environmental > Terrestrial > Deep subsurface > Cave > Wall biofilm... | reverse complement strand
AGTTGCTGAAGAGCTATCAGTTTCCGGGAGACGATGTGCCGGTGATTCGCGGCTCGGCTTTGGGAGCGTTGAATGGCGAAGAGAAGTGGGAGAAGACGATTTTGGAGTTGATGGCGGCGGTGGATAAGAACGTGCCTTTGCCGCAGCGGGACGTGGACAAGCCGTTTGCCATGCCCATCGAGGATATTTTTTCGATCTCCGGCCGCGGCACGGTGGTGACAGGCAGAATCGAGCGCGGCAAAGTGAAGGTGGGTGAAGAAGCGGAGATTGTGGGCTTCCGGCCGACCATCAAGCGGGTGGTGACGGGCGTGGAGATGTTCCGCAAGCTTTTGGACGAAGGGATCGCCGGAGACAACGTGGGGTTGCTGTTGCGCGGCACGGAAAAAGAAGAGGTGGAGCGCGGGCAGGTGGTGGCTAAGCCCGGATCGATCACGCCGCACACCAAGTTCAAGGCCGAAGCGTACGTGCTGACCAAGGAAGAGGGCGGGCGGCACACGCCGTTTTTCACCGGATACCGGCCGCAATTTTATTTTCGGACCACGGACGTGACCGGAGACGTGAAGCTGCCGACGGGCGTGGAGATGGTCATGCCGGGCGACAATGTGTCGGCGGAGATCTCGCTGATCACGCCGGTGGCGCTCGAGCGCGGCTTGCGCTTCGCCATCCGCGAAGGCGGCCACACCGTCGGCGCCGGCGCCGTCACCGAGATTGTCGAGTAATTATGCCAGCCGGAGAGCGAATTCGAATTCGGTTGAAAGCGTACGACCACCGCATCCTGGACCAGTCCACGCGGGAGATTGTGGACACAGCCAAGCGCACTGGCGCAGACGTGGCGGGGCCGATTCCGCTGCCCACAACCATCAATCGGTGGACGGTTTTGCGTTCGCCGCACGTGGACAAGAAGTCGCGCGAGCAATTCGAGATGCGCACGCATAAGCGGCTGATCGACATCCTCGAACCCACGCCCGATACGGTGGATGCCCTGATGAAACTCGATTTGCCGCCGGGCGTGGACGTGGAGATCAAAGCCTTTGGCCGCGAACACGCGGCGAAGTGAGCATCCGACCATGATGCTCATCCCGAGAGAGCATCGCGAACGAGGGATCTCTCAGGGATTTAGAGGAAGGATAGAAGGACAACTCGCATGGCTGTGAATGGAATTCTGGGAATCAAGCTGGGCATGACCCGCGTGTTTGCGGACGATGGCGCGGCCGTGCCTTGCACGGTGCTGCAGGCCGGCCCTTGCGTTGTCGTGCAGCGCCGCAGCCAGCAAACCGACGGATACGATGCGGTGCAGCTGGGTTTGGTGGAATTCGTGAAGCCGCAGCGCATCACCAAGGCCATGACGGGCCATTTCAAGAAGGCGGATGTCGCGCCCATGCGTCTGGTACGGGAAATTCGTCTGGACGAATCGAAGGATGATTCGAAGGCGGGAGACCGCGTGCTGGTGGACCGCTTTGCGCCGGGAGAACTGGTGGACGTCACCGGCGTGAGCAAGGGCAAAGGATTTCAAGGCGGCGTCAAGCGCTGGCATTACCGGGGCGGCGATGCCTCGCATGGTTCCATGTTCCATCGCGCACCCGGCGGGATAGGCGCCAGTTCGTTTCCTTCGCGGGTGTGGCCGGGGCAGCATTTTCCCGGACACATGGGCCACCAACGCAACACCATCAAGAATCTGCGCGTGGTGAAGGTGGATAGCGAAGAGAATCTTCTGCTGGTGCGCGGAGCCGTTCCCGGGCCAACCGGCTGCTATCTGGTGATCCGCAAGTCCAAGCGCGCGAAGTAGCGCATAAGGAGTTCAGAGGTCTCATGGCCGTCGTCGACGTCAGAAATTTGCAAGGGAAAACGGTCGGGCAGGTGGAACTGGCGGATGCCGTCTTTGCCGCTCAAGTGAATCCGCATCTGCTGCACGAAGCGGTGCGCTGGTACCTGGCCGGAGAACGTGCGGGGACGCACAAGACCAAAGGCCGTGGCGAGGTTTCCGGATCGGGCAGGAAACTCTGGAGGCAGAAAGGCACCGGACGCGCTCGCGTCGGATCGATCCGTTCGTCCATTTGGCGCAAGGGCGGAACGGTGCACGGGCCGCAGCCTCGCAGTTATGCCTACCATCTTCCGAAGAAGATGGTTTTGGGCGCGCTGCGTTCGGCGCTTTCGGCGAAATTATCGGACCAGAAACTTACCGTGGTCGACGGCTGGAAACTGGATTCGCATAAAACCAAGGATTTTCGGGCGGCGTTGACAAAACTGGACGGCGAGACGCGCACCATGCTGGTGGTCGAAGGGCCCGGCAACCGCAATCTCGAGCTGGCCAGCCGCAATCTCGAGGGCGTGAAGGTGGTTGCTCCGGTGGCCCTTCAGCCCTATGACATCCTGCGGCACGACCGGCTTTTGCTATCGCAGGATACGGCGCTGCATCTGGGCAGGTCGCTCGGTCCGAATTCGGCGGGCGCCGCACAAATCGAAAGGACGGCAGGGGACGCTGAAACGGCTCAGGCCGCGCCGGAAGTGCCAGCGGCCGGCAAGCGGCGGCAAGCGAAAGTGGCTCCGCGAGCCAAAGCCAAGTCTTCGAGGAAGAGTAAACCGGCGGTGGCGAAAGGCAAGTCCAAATCCAAACCCAAGGGCAAGGGCCGCGAAAAAGAATAAGGCCCGCAGGAAAGAGAATGGACGTCAAGGTTTACAAAGTGATTCGCCGGCCCATCATTACGGAGAAGGGCTTGGGCGTGAAAGAGACCCAGCACACGGTGGTCTTTGAAGTGGCGTCCAGCGCCACCAAAACACAAATCAAAGAGGCTGTGCAGCAGATTTTCAAAGTGAAGGTCGATAGCGTGCGGACGGCAATTTTTCACGGGAAATTCCGGCGGCGCGGGCGCTCGGAAGGACATCGGCGGGACTGGAAGAAGGCCTACGTGCGGCTTGCCAAAGACGAAAAGATGATCGAATACGCGGAGAATCTGTGATGAGGTTCCGTGTGCGGCCAGAGCGGGCGCGAGGCGAGTGGTTATCGCGCGCAGCAGGAAGGTAGCTGGAGATGGCACTGAAAAGCTTCAATCCCTACACCGCGTCCAGGCGTTTCATTACGATGCTGGACAAGAGCGAAGTCACTAAAGAGACGCCGGAAAAATCGCTGCTCGAACCGAAGAAGCGCTCCGGCGGGCGGAATTCGCAAGGCGAGCTGACCATCTGGCATCGCGGCGGAGGGCACAAAAAGCAATATCGCGTGGTCGATTTCCGGCGTGAGAAAAAAGGCATTCCGGCGCGAGTGGCGGCTATCGAATACGATCCCAACCGCTCGGCGCGCCTGGCCTTGCTGCATTACGCCGACGGCGAAAAACGCTATATTCTGCATCCCGTGGGGCTCGAGGTCGGCATGACCGTACAGACCGGCGAGGGCGCAGACATCCTGCCGGGCAATGCCTTGCCGCTGCGCTTTATCCCGCCGGGAACCCAGGTACATAACCTGGAGCTTTCTCCGGGTAAGGGCGCCCAGGTGGTGCGCGCCGCGGGCGGTTCGGCGCAACTGCTCAGCAAGGAAGGCGATCTGGCGCTGGTGAAGCTGCCCTCGGGCGAAGTACGCCGGTTCGTGGTCGATTGTATGGCCACGATCGGCCAGGTCGGAAATCTCGATCATGAAAATGTGACCTACGGAAAGGCGGGACGGACGCGCTGGCATGGCAAGCGGCCAACGGTTCGAGGAGTAGCCATGAATCCGGTGGATCACCCGCATGGCGGCGGTGAGGGCCGCGTCAAGGGCAATCACCCCAAGACGCCCTGGGGTTTTCCGACGCTGGGGGCCAAGACGCGGCATAACCGCCGTACCGACAGGATGATCGCCGAACGGCGTAAACCTTAGTCGCTACGCGTGGCGGTAATGAGTACGAATTAGTAAAATAAAGAAGGACGAAACCTATATGATCCCGGCGCGGCGGGTGACGGAAAGGGCCATTATGAGAGCATCGCGAAGCATATCGGCGGGTCGGCGTGCCTCGGGCGCACGCAAACTGGTCACGCGGTCGCGAGTGTCGCGAGTATCGACGACCCCACGGAAGACGACAACGCGCGCCCGAAAGACGGCAACGCCCGTACGCAAGGTGACAGCGCCCGCACGGAAGACGACGAAATTGCATCCCGTGCCGCTCGAACCGGTGCTTTTCAGGTTCTGTAAGCCGGGATGGGCGGTTCTGGTGGAAAAGCAGCCGAGCCAGCAGGGCACGCGGTTTGTGTGCCCGTTCTGCCCGCATTCACACCGCGTTTCCGGTCCGGTACGCGGCTTTCGCAAGGTGCGCCGCGCGCAATGGATCAAGCTGCGACGCGTGGATGAGTAAGCTCGAGTCAGGCTGTAATCGCCAGGCAGACAGGCTGAGCATCAGGTCGAAGGAGCAGAGAGGGAGCTGATGGGTCGTTCGCTGAAAAAAGGGCCGTTCGTAGACACGCCCCTGCGCAGTAGCGTAGAGGCACTCAATGCGCGGAACGAGAAGAAAGTGGTGAAGACGTGGTCGCGCCGCTCGACGATTGTGCCGGAGATGATCGGCCATACCATTGCCGTGCATAACGGCAAAAAATTCATCCCGGTGTACATCACCGAGCAGATGATCGGGCACAAGCTGGGCGAATTCGCGCCGACGCGCACATTCAAAGGTCACGCGGTGAGGGCGGCTCTCGAGAAGGCCGCGGGCGTGGCAGGGGCTCCCGGAGTTCCGGGCGGTCCGGGCGCAACGGTGCCTGCCGGCGGCGGCGGTGCCGCACCGGCGGCTCCCGCTCCAAAGGCTTAAACGAAAATGGCGACGAATATTGCAGTTCCGACAACACCGGCCATCGAAGCGCAAGCACTCGCGCGTCACGTGCGCATGTCTCCGCAGAAAGCGCGCCTGGTGGTGGACTTGATTCGAGGGCAGCGCGCCGAGAATGCGCTGCACATCCTTCGTTATACGAAAAAGCGCGCGGCCCGGGACGTCGAGAAAGTCTTGCGCAGCGCCATCGCCAATGCGGAACGCAAGGCCGAGGATGCTGGAGCGTCGCTCGACGTGGACGAACTCTACGTTTCGCGCTGCTTCGTGAACGAAGGATCGCGCTGGAAGCGGCTGCGGCCGGCGCCCATGGGCCGCGCCTACCGTTACGTGCGGCGCACCGCGCATATCGTGGTGGCCGTTGCCGAGCACCATCGAGCAGCCGCAGAACGCACCGCAGCCGCCGAGGCTGCGGCAGCCGCAGAAAAGGGCGTGCGTGGCGCGGTTAAGAAAGCGCGAAAGGCGCTGGGCGGCAAGGGGCCGGCGCGCAAGCCGAAAAAGCAAAGTTAATCGGATTCCGGGAGGAGTTGCTTGGGACAAAAGACACATCCATACGGATTTCGGCTGGGCTATAACAAGCCCTGGCGATCGCGATGGTTTGCCGCTAAGGATTATGCCGACCTGCTGCATGAAGATGTGGTGCTGCGCCGCCAGTTGAAGGACCGCCTGCGTTCGGCCGGCATCAGCGGCATCGATATCGAGCGGGCCGCCAACAAGCTGGTGATTCGCCTTTTCACCGCGCGCCCCGGAATCATCATCGGCCGCAAAGGCGCGGAGATCGACAAGCTGAAGAACGAGATTCAGAAGCGCACCAAGCGCGAAGTACATATCGATATCCAGGAAGTTCACCGGCCGGAACTGGATGCGCAACTGGTGGCCGAATCGATCGCGCTGCAACTCGAGAAGCGTGTGGCCTTCCGGCGGGCCATGCGCAAAGCCGTGGATTCGGCGCTGCGCTTCGGCTGCAAAGGGATCAAGGTTCGCGTGGCGGGCCGGCTGAATGGGGCGGAAATTGCGCGCAAAGAGTGGTACCTGCAGGGACGGCTGCCGCTGCAAACGCTCCGCGCTGATATCGATTTTGGCTTTGCTCAGGCCTACACGACCTATGGTGTGATCGGTGTGAAATGCTGGATCTTTCAGGGCGAAAACATCCCTGAGCGAGGCAAGCGGCGCGTTTCTGCAGCCGCGGCCGCGGCAGCGGACTAGAGGAAGCCGTCATGATGATGCCGAAGAAAGTGAAGTACCGGAAGCAGCAGCGCGGACGGCGCCGCGGCAAGGCGTGGCGCGGAGGCGATCTGTCGTTCGGCGAATACGGCCTGAAGGCCCTCGAGCCGGCATGGATTACCGACCGGCAAATCGAAGCGGCGCGCGTGGCCATTACCCGCTTCATCAAGCGAGGAGGCAAGCTCTGGATTCGCATTTTCCCGGACAAGCCCTTCACCAAGAAGCCGGCGGAAACGCGCATGGGCAAGGGCAAAGGGGCTCCGGAGCGCTGGGTGGCGGTGGTGAAGCCGGGGCGGGTCATGTTCGAAATGGCGGGAGTCGATTTGGCTACCGCGACGCAAGCCATGGAACTGGCTGCGCATAAGCTGCCCATCCCCACGCGATTTGTAAGCCGCGCAGGAGAGCTGTGATGCCCAGGAGAGTGGAGAAGCTGCGGGATTTGGGCGAGCCGGAATTGGCGGCGCGTGAGCGCGAGCTTGCGGAGCAGGTTTTCCGGCTGCGTTTTCAGCTGACCACCGGTCAGGCGGAAGCGGTGGGCCGGCTGCGGCTGGCCAAGAAGGATCTGGCGCGCGTGAAGACGCTTTTGCGCGAGCACCAATTGAGGAAGAGCTGATGGCTACGGCGGTTAACACTCCAACGCAAAAGCGCCGGCGGCGCAACCAGCTGATCGGCGTGGTGACCAGTTCGAAGATGCAAAAAACGATTGTCGTGCGGGTCACGCGGCAGATACAGCATCGGCTCTACGACCGCTACCTGCACGTGACCAAGAAATTTTACGCCCACGACGAGACGGGCGAGGCGCGCCCGGGCGATGTGGTGCGCATCGTGGAAACGCGGCCGATGTCCAGACTGAAGCGCTGGCGGCTGGCCGAAGTGCTGGCGCGGCGCACAAGCGTGGAGTAGCGCCTTCGATCGAGGCGAGGAGAGAGCGCGGCAATGATTCAGATGCGAAGCTGGCTGACCGTGGCCGATAACTCGGGAGCGCGCCGGCTGATGTGTATTCTGCCGGTCGGCGGCGACATCGGCAGCCGGGCGGGCCTGGGCGATATCATCACTGCGGCAGTGAAAGAGGCGACGCCGGAGAGCCCCATCAAGAAGGGCAAAGTGGTGCGCGCCGTCGTGGTGCGCACACGCAAAGAGCATCGCCGGCGCGATGGCACCTATATCCGGTTCGATGACAATGCGGCCGTGCTCATCAATGACGCCAATGAGCCGGTGGGCACGCGTGTATTCGGCCCGGTGGCGCGCGAATTGCGCGAAAAGAAATTTGCCAAAATCGTATCTCTGGCTCCGGAAGTCTGGTAAGGCGAACTGAGGACAAAGAGCGATTCATGACCAGCATTACGACAAACGCGAATATCCGTAAAGGCGATCAGGTGCGCGTGATGAACGGGCGCGACAAGGGCAAGACCGGGCGCGTACTGGGCGTCGACCCTCGTAAGCGCACCGTCACCGTGGAGCACGCCAACATCATCAAGCGGCACACGCGGGCCAATCCTTCGAAGAATGTGAAGGGCGGCATCGTGGAAAAGGAAGGGCCCATTCAAATTTCCAATGTGCTGCTTTTCTGCGCCTCCTGCAACAAGCACGCCCGAGCGGGCCACAAGTTCATGCCCGACGGCACCAAAGTGCGCATCTGCCGCCGTTGCGGCACCACACTGGAGAAGTAGCACTGCCATGAGCCGATTGCGCGACCGATACCGAAGCGAAGTGATTCCCGCGCTGATGAAGCGCTTTGGATACAAGAATCCCATGGCCGTGCCGAAAGTCGCCAAGGTGGTGGTCAACATCGGCCTCGGCGAGGGCAGCCAGAATATCAAGCTGCTGGACGTGGCTGCCGCGGAACTGGGGCAGATCGCCGGGCAGCGTCCGATTATTACCCGGGCCAAGAAATCGATCGCCAATTTCAAGCTTCGCAAGGGCATGCCCATCGGCTGCTGCGTGACGCTTCGGGGCGACCGCATGTATGAGTTCCTGGACCGGCTCTGCAATGTGGTGTTGCCGCGCGTGCGCGATTTCAAAGGGCTGAGCCCCAACTCGTTCGATGGCCGCGGGAACTACACCTTGGGCTTGCGCGATCAGCTGGTTTTTCCGGAGATTGACTACACGCGCGTGGACAAGATCAAGGGCATGAATATCACCCTGACCACCACCGCACGCAACGATGAAGAGGGCCGCGAGCTGCTGAGGATGATCGGAGTGCCGCTGCGCGGCTAAGGAGAGCTATGGCACGAATTTCGCAATTTGCGAAGACCCGCAGGAAACTGAAGTACAAGATCCGCATGCGTAACCGTTGCCGTGTGTGCGGCCGGCCGCGCGGCTACATCCGCAAATTCCAGATGTGCCGCATTTGTTTCCGCGGCTTCGCGCTGCGCGGCGAGGTTCCCGGCGTGGTCAAGGCGAGCTGGTAGCGATGCAGACCGATCCCATTTCCGACATGCTGACGCGCATCCGCAACGCCGCCAAGGCGCGCCACGCCCGCGTGGAATTGCCGGCATCGAAGCTCAAGATCGAAATCGCCCGCGTGCTCAAGGAAGAGGGCTTCATCTCCACCTATAAGGTGGTCGACGAATCCAAAACCCGCAAGGCGCTGCGGGTTTTTCTGAAATATACGCCGGACAAACGCTCGGTAATCAGCGATCTGAAGCGTGTCTCGCGTCCCGGAAGCCGGCGCTACGTCGGCGTAAAAGAGATTCGCGGCGTCTTCGGCGGCCTGGGCGTGAGTATCCTGAGCACCCCGCGCGGCGTCATGACCGGCCGGGCCGCGCGCAAGCAGCGCCTGGGCGGCGAATTGCTCTGCGAAATCTGGTAAGAGGCATAAGGCCATGTCACGAATTGGAAGAAAACCGATTGCCGTGCCCGCGAATGTGAAGGTGCAGATCGGGGCTGCCGCGGTCGAAGTGCAGGGTCCCAAAGGCAAGCTGAGCATCCGCACGCCCCACGGCATTCGCTTCGAGCAGAAAGACGGCACACTCACCGCGCTGCGCGAAAGCGACGAGCAGCGCGCCCTGCACGGTTTGGCGCGGGCCCTCGTCGCCAATGCTGTCCGTGGCGTTACCGAGGGATTCAAAAAGGAACTGGACATCGTCGGCGTCGGCTATCGCGCGGAAGTGAAAGGTAAGAACGTCGTCTTCGCGCTGGGGTACTCTCATCCGATCGAATTCCCGATTCCCGAGGGCATCCAGATCGCAGTCGAAAAGAATACCCGGGTCGTTGTGTCGGGCGCCGATCGCGGAAGAGTAGGCCAGGCGGCGGCGGATATCCGCGGCCTGCGGCCGCCGGATCCTTACAAACAGAAGGGCATTCGTCTGGTGGGCGAGCGCCTGAAGAAGAAGGCTGGGAAGGCCGGCGCCGCGAAGACGGCCGCCTGACGCGGTTAGGCGGGCGAGAGGAAAAGAAAGGAAAGAATGGCTACAAAATCGGTTCTCAAGATTTCGCGCAACGCGCATCGCCAGCAGGTGCACCACCGCGTGCGGCAACGTGTGGTGGGCACGTCCGGACGCCCGCGGCTGTGCGTGTACCGTTCGCTCGACCATATCTACGCGCAGGTAATCGACGATCATGGCGGACGCACGCTGGTGGCGGCCAGTTCGCTCGATAAGGGCACTCGCGCCACGCTCAAGGGCGGCGGCAATATCGCCGCGGCCAAGATTGTGGGTAAGGCGATTGCAGAGCGTTCTCTCGCCGCCGGAATCCAACAGGTGGTTTTCGATCGCGGGGGCTACATGTACCACGGGCGCGTGGAAGCTCTCGCCAACGCTGCACGCGAAGCGGGATTGAAGTTCTAACCCATGTCCAAACACATTCTTCGCGAAACATTGGCGGTGCGCCGGGTCCTGGATGTCAGCGCAAACAATTTGAAGGATCAGGTTGTCTCGATCCAGCGGGTGACCAAAGTCGTAAAGGGCGGCAAGAATTTGAGTTTTTCCGCTTTGGTTGTCGTCGGCGATCAGCGCGGCCATGCCGGATTCGGGATGGGCAAGGCCCGCGAAGTCCCCATGGCCATCCGCAAGGCCATCGAGCAGGCGAAAAAGAACCTGATCCATCTCAACTTGAAAGGCACATCGATTCCCCATCAGGTGATCGGCTATTACGGTTCGGGACAGGTTCTGCTCAAGCCGGCATCCGAAGGTACAGGCATCATCGCCGGAGGTCCGGTACGGGCGGTGATGGAAGTCGCGGGAATTTCGAACGTGCTGACGAAATCGATTGGCACCTCCAATCCGCACAACGTCATCAAGGCCACCTTCGATGCCCTGTTGCGGCTCAAGGATGAAGGCCGGGTGGCGGAATTGCGTTCCAAACCGGTCGAGGAATTGCGGTAGGAGCAAAGGGTCGGGTCATGGCGAAAAAGAAGGGCGAGACAGTTAAACTCAAGTGGGTGCGCAGCTTTATTGGCTGCACCCGGGATATGCGCGCAACCGTGCGCGGCTTGGGATTCAGGCGAATGCAGCAGGTGGTGGAACGCGAGGACACGCCTGCCATTCGTGGTATGGTAGATAAGGTGCGCCATCTCGTTATCGTGGTGAAATGATCGGATTTTTGGCTGCGGAGAATTGAGGCAAGCATGTCGGTGACGTTGTCGAATTTGCGGCCGCCGCGCGGCTCGCGCCATCGCAAGGTGCGGGTGGGCCGGGGTATCGGGTCAAAGCTGGGCAAGACGTCCGGGGCGGGCAACAAGGGACAGAAATCGCGCAAGGGATATTCGCAGCGGCCCGGCTTCGAGGGCGGCCAGATGCCCTTGCACCGGCGCATACCCAAACGCGGGTTTCACAATCCTTTCGGCAAGGACTATGCCGTTGTGAATCTGGAAGCTCTCAACGTCTTTGCCGCCGGCGACGTGGTAACTCCCGAGTCCTTGCGACAGCGCGGCCTGGCGCATAGCGCCTCGCGCCCCATAAAGATTCTGGGTGATGGTGAATTGAACCTGGCGCTCACGGTTCGCGCGCATGCTTTCAGCCGCTCGGCGGAGGAAAAGATCGCGCGGGCCGGAGGCAAGATCGAGCGTATATCATGAACCAATTTTTCGAAGCTTTTTCCAATATGTTTCGCGTTCCCGACCTGCGCAAGCGGATCCTGTTTACGCTGGCGATACTGGGTGTCTATCGACTCGGTTCTTTCATGCCCACTCCGGGCATCAATGCCGATGTGCTGACGCAGCTTTTCCAGCAGAACCAGGGTTCGGTGCTGGGCATTATCGACCTCTTTAGCGGCGGCAATTTCCGGCGGCTCACGATCTTTGCGCTGGGAATCATGCCCTACATTACGGCGTCCATCATTCTCCAGCTCATGACCGTGGCCTGGCCGTATCTCGAGCGCTTGCAGAAAGAGGGCGAACTCGGGCGACGCAAGATCACCCAGTACACGCGGTATCTCACCATCCTGCTGAGCGTCCTTCAGTCGCTCTCCATCGCTTTCACGCTGCAGCGCCAGTCTGGACCCAACGGATCAGCTCTCGTATATAACCCGGGCTTGGCGTTCACGCTGATGACCATCCTTACGCTGACCACTGGCTCGGCGTTCATCATGTGGCTGGGGGAACAGATCAGCGAGCGCGGCGTCGGCAACGGGATGTCGTTGATCATTTTTGCAGGCATCGTGGTGGGATTGCCCCGCGGCATTTTTGACCTATGGACCAAGGCGTCCACGCAGCAGTGGGGTCCCTTTACCGGCCTCGCTCTGATTCTGCTGGTTGCTCTGATGCTGGCGGTGATCGGTTTTATCGTCTTCGTGGAGGGCGGCCAGCGGCGCATCCCCGTGCAATACGCGAAGCGCGTCGTGGGCCGGCGC
>Ga0187846_10001863_pt1 | contig 11799 bp, 11 predicted proteins | sample TC_taG_FD_161473 | JGI IMG/M metagenome (GOLD analysis project Ga0187846, IMG submission 161473) | Biofilm microbial communities from the roof of an iron ore cave, State of Minas Gerais, Brazil - TC_06 Biofilm (v2) | ecosystem: Environmental > Terrestrial > Deep subsurface > Cave > Wall biofilm... | reverse complement strand
GATCAACGGCTGCTCGGCCGACCAAAGGCTGGCGGTGCGCAAAACCCGCATTGCGCCGCTGGTCGCCGCGCTGCAAGGCTGGATGCGGGCCGAGCGCGCTCGCATGTCCCGTCACGCGGAAACCGCTAAGGCGATCGATTACATGCTCAAGCGCTGGCGGCCTTCACCCGCTTCCTCGACGACGGCCGGTCGAACAATGCCGCCGAGCGCGCGTTGCGCGGTATTGCCCTCGGCAGAAAGGCGTGGTTGTTCGCGGGTTCCGATCGTGGCGGCGAGCGGGCGGCTGCGATGTACACTTTGATGACCACGGCCAAGCTCAATCGCGTCGACCCGCAGGCTTGGCTCGCCGACGTCCTGCGCCGCATCGCCGACCACCCGGCGTCGCGCCTCTACGAGCTCCTCCCCTGGAACTGGAAAAAGCCCACCCGCAGGCTGCAGCGGCGTGAGCCTCAACCGTTAACGGCCCTCGCCGGATGCTTACGATCCTCCGACCAGCGACTGCACCAGCGCCAACTCAGATCCAAGCCGCCGAGACATTGGCGGCGTGGGCCGAAGAGACGAAGAGACCGTGCCCAAGCTGTCGCGCAAATCCGAGCTCGCCGCGGCCTTCGGCTACATGCGGGCGCGCCAGCGATAGGAGCAATGATCGAGATTTGGTGAAGTGTCGGCCGGCTCAGGCGGCGGCACGGATCGAGTTGGCCGGTTGCTAGTTCCAGGGGAGCAGATCGGCGACGCGCTTGGCTGGGTGGTCGGCGATCCGGACGAGGACGTCGGCGAGATAGGCCTGCGGGTTGAGGCCGTTGAGCTTTGCCGTCTCGATCAGTTAGTACAACATGGACGCTGCCCGCGGACCCCCGGCGTCAGATCCGGCAAACAGATAGTTCTTGCGGCCAATGGCGACGCCGCGCAGGGCGCGCTCCGCCGGATTGTTGTCGAGGCCGAGACGGCCATCGTCGAAGCAGCGGGTCAGTGCCGTCCAGCGCGCCGCCGCGCCGATATTCTGCTTGAGTTCGTTGGTGTTATGCGGTTGCATCCCGTCACGCGATCGAGCTTATGAAAACGTTAGCCCTATTAGTGCAAGAATGAGCAGCAGTCCAGCGTTATCTTTGTGGTTTCAAGCCGCCCGAATAGAACGCATCTAAGGAGGGTGATATGATGGACATTAGGACGATTTAACGTCACTTTGCTCTGGATCGACGAAATGCTGGCGAAAAGATCTGCGGAGAGATGCGCGTCGGAACCGCGGACGGACATCGCTCTGCTCGTTTCCGCGCTATTCTTCCAACGCTTCTCATTGCCTTTCCAGCATACGTACCTTATGTTGGATGTCGTGCCGGTCGCAATTATTTTGGTACATCAGTTTCTGTCAGGCAAGTTGCTGGTACAATTCGATCGGCTGGCTTGGTTCCTGGCCGCGGCCGCCGCGGCTACTTTTTCACTGCTATTGAACTTCAAGAGCACGATGCTCACCTCGTACTTGCTCTTTCTGGCCCTGTACTCTCTAGCACTCTTGAACAGGCGATCCACGCCGGAGCAATATAAAACCACGCTTCGGGCATTTCAATCCCTTGTAGCTGTTTTATCATACCTCGCAGTGGGCCAATTCGCCGCGCAGTTCGTCATCGACGGCAGACGTCTCATCATGTTCTACGGGATGGTCCCTGATATTCTATTAGGGGAATTTTATGCCGGAGGAGCGAATACAATTCACACGATTGAAGGCTTAGGCTCGCTGCTCAAAAGTAATGGCATCTTCTTGGCGGAGGCGTCCAACCTTTCACAGGTTACCGCGCTTGGCATACTGATCGAAGTGATGGAATTTCGGCGTGCGCGATACCTGATTATTATGGCATTTGGTTTTTTGACGGCTTACAGCGGAGTAGGAATGATGGTTCTTCTCCTCTTTCTTCCGCTAGCCGCACTTCGCGATCGCAGGGCCTCGCTTTCTGTCCTATTTGTCATCGTGGCCGCAATTGGCGTGTGCGCAATAGGATTGATTGACCTGTCCGTGTTCTTCAATCGTGCTGGCGAATTCGAAAATACTCGTGCGAGCGGTTTTGCACGGTTTGTTTCACCTTTTTGGTTATTGTCCATTCATTTCGATACCGCATCCTTGCAAGCATTCCTGGTAGGAAACGGTCCTGGAACATCAAAAACCTTCTATGTCAGCAATTGGTGGGCTGCTAATCCGCTCGGTTGGTTCAAGTGGCTTTATGAATATGGGATAATCGGCTCGTTCCTTTTTGTCCTCTTCTGTGCATCCTGCCTCAGAAGATCAAGGTGTCCTGCGCTATTGCTTGCGGCGTTGATGTTCGTTGAAGTCCTCGCCGCGGGTTTCCTCACTACGTGGTTCTTGACTCTAGTGATTACCTTGTGCACACTGCAAAGCGCTGAACCTCAGGGCACTCGCGTCGCTGCGGCAAGCCGGCATCCCGGCCCGCCCACAGCCCTGCTGGCGCGCTGACGCGGTGTATTGATACAAGTGGATATGGTACGCTCCATCTGTCTTCTCGGTAACCCTCCGCGGAAGGCCGCCTTGCCGTCTCTTGACTGATCGGCTGAGTGAGCGCCGATGCAAGCAGCGGTGCTTGCACCGGCGCAAGAGACGGTGGGATGCCGAAGTTTGAGTTGCTCAGCGGCCCGGAGCAGCGGCGGCGGTGGAGCGAAGAGCAGAAGCGGGCGGTGGTTGCGGCGTCGTTTGCGCCAGGCGCGATCGTTGCCGAGGTGGCGCGTCGGACGGATGTTCGTCCCGGGCAGATTTATCGCTGGCGCCAGGAGCTGCGGAGCGGTGGGTCCGGCTTTGCCGCAGTGGTGGTGACGGCCGATGCGGATTGCGGGCCGAGCATTGCGCCGCACACTGGGGAGGCGATCGAGATCGAGTTCAGCGGGCTCGCTTGTTTGCGCATCCCGCTATCGACGCCGCCCAGGCTGGCCGTGGCGGTGGTGCAGGTTCTGTACGGCGATGATCCCCGTTCCCTCAGGGGTGCGGGTTTGGCTGGCGGTCGGCCGGGCCGACATGCGCAAAGGCATGAACGGATTGGCGCTGCAGGTGCAGCAGGCACTGGGCCGCGATCCGCGTACTGGCGATCTTTACGTCTTCAGAGGCGCCAGAGGCGACCTGATCAAGATCGTCTGGCATGACGCATCGGCATGTCGCTTTACGCCAAGCGGTTGGAGCGCGGCCGCTTCATCTGGCCGTCGCCGGCGGATGGGGTGGTGGCGCGATCAGTGCGGCGCAGCTGGCTTACATGCTGGAGGGGATCGACTGGCGCAACCCGGTGCGCACCTGGCGGCCGGAGGTCGCGGGTTGAGAGGCAGCGCAACCGATGGAGGTGCGGCGTTTTGACTCACCCTATGGTTGGGCGGGTCACGGGACCGGCGGCATGCGATAATCGCGCTCGTGGCGACGCCTGAGATTCTCCCCGACGACATCGCTGCGCTGCAGGCGGCCCTGCTGGCGGAGCGCGAGAAGCGCCTGGAGGAAGCGGCCAGGGCGGCGCAGATCGAGGCGGAACTGGCGGTGGCCAAGGCCAAGGCCTCCGACGACCAGGTCTTGATCGCCTATCAGCGATTGCAGATTGCGAAACTGACGCGCCAGCTCTATGGCCAGCGCTCGGAACGCCGCCTGCGGCTCATTGACCAGACGGAGCTGGGGTTCGAGGAGCTCGAGAGTTCGGCCAGCGAGGACGAGATCGCCGCCGAGCACGCCGTGGCCAGGACGACGAATGTGGCGGGCTTTACCCGCAAACGCTTGGCGCGGCAGCCCTTCCCCGCGCATCTGCCGCGGGAGCGGGTGGTCGAGCCGGCACCGACGGCGTGCTGTTGCTGTGGCAGCGCCCGGCTGCGCAAGCTAGGCGAGGACATCACCGAGACGCTGGAGGTCATCCCGCGGAAGTGGAAAGTGATCCAGCATGTCCGCGAGAAGTTCAGCTGCCGCGATTGCGAGAAGGTCAGCCAGACGCCGGCGCCGTTCCACGTGCTCTCTCGCGGTTGGGCCGGGCCCAGCCTGTTGGCGATGATCCTGTTCGAGAAGTTCGGGCAGCATCAGCCGCTCAACCGCCAGGCGGAACGCTATACCCGTGAGGGCGTTCCCCTCAGCCTGTCGACCCTGGCCGACCAGGTCGGCGGTTGCTGCGCGGTGCTGGCACCGCTCGTCAGCCGGATCGCGGCGCATGTCTTTGCTGCCGAGCGATTGCACGGCGACGACACGACGGTGCCGGTCCTGGCCAAGGGCAAGACCCACGCCGGGCGATGTTGGGTGTATGTGCGCGACGATCGCCCGTTCGGCGGGCCGCATCCGCCGGCGGCGTCGAGCCGTAACGCCCGCGACGATTAACGAGCCAGAGAGCCCGAGGCCGACTGACAGCCGACTGACATAGGATTTTGTTTTATTACTCGCGCGATCGGTCCGGCGCGCACGCCCAGGCGCATCTGGCCAACTATGCCGGGATCCTGCAGGCCGACGCCTTCGCCGGCTACAATAAGCTGTATGAGGCCGACCGCAAGCCGAGCCCGCTCGTCGAAGCGGCCTGCTGCATGCCCGCCGGCCCTTCTTCGTCATGGCCGACATCGCCGCCAACGCCCGCCGCAAGGCGCAGGGCAAGACCGCAGTGACGGGGACCATCGGCGCAGCGCCCTGACCACCGCTGCCGCCAGTTCGGGCGGTGTCAACTCCGTAATGTGGACTGAGTCGTGCCAGCAAATTCAATCAATCTCAATCGCCGCGGCCGGCTCAAGGCGGTGCGATCGCTGCTGGTGTCACCGACTGCAGCGATCACCACTTCCGAGAACGCCCGTTCGGCGCAGCGCATCTCCCGGCGCCGCCGATAGATCTGTCCGGCGCGAATCTCGGGACCGGACGACGTCTGCAACGAATCGCTCCAGGCGCGAAGGCCGCTGCCACAATCGCGCGCTCTTGACCGTCGCCCCACGACCATCGGTTCGCGGCCGGTAACAATCTGCAAGCTGCCCATCTCGATGTCCTTGCACTGGTGCAAGCACCACAGCTTGCACCGCTGTGACGTGTTCCGCGGCTTGCGGTGGCGCGCCGAATCATCGACGTGTCGCGGCCCGATTACAATGCCTGCCGACCCTACACCAGCCTCGGTGCCTGGCCCCGAACGAGTTTGCGGTCCCAAAGTGGCCACCACCGTAGCGACGCTGGTTATGAACGAGGGCACTCTGGAGACAGGGTCATCCGCCGCAAGCACTGTCTGGGATGATATGCGAGTCGCTTCTGTCAAGTCCGGCATGCACACCTTCACCCAAGCGCAACTCGCAACACCGCGACAGGCGTCTCGCCGTTGCTCGGCGCGGCGGCAATGTTGGCGGCATCCCGCCCGGCGCGGTCCGGATCGGCTCGATTATGGTCTCAGCCAGTCAAGCGAAGATCTTTCTACGTTTCTGGTCGGCAATCCAACGGGAATGCGCCTCGGCGTACACGGCGAAATGGAGACGGGCGATCTCATCCCAGCTGGGTATGCGGCCCCGCCGCAGAAGCATGGCTTTGGCGAGCGTTTCGACGCGCTGGGGAGCATTTGCCCAGTCGGCAATCACTCTGGCCAAAGCTGCAGTATCGCCTGGAGGGACCAGGAGAGCCCCGCCTTCGCCGTCAAAGAGCTCACGGAACCCCGCTATGCCGGTCGCCAAGACCGGCACCCCCCGAGCAACCGCGGTCATCATCACTCCGCTCGCGTCGATCTCTCGGTAGGGGAGGAGGATGGCGTCGGCATCGGCGAAGAGTTGTTCCTCCTCGGCCTCGCTGACGAACTCAAAACGAAACGTCACGCAACCACCAAGATCGTTGACGTGTACATACCGCTCTAATCCGCTGACATCCATATAGGGCTTGCCAACGATGCGGACGTCGAGGCGGCTGCGCAAGTCTCGTGGCACCATGGTCAGTGCTTCGAGCAGCAAATCGATCCCCTTGTAAGGCTTTATCTTGCCAAACTGGAGCAAGGTGAGGCGGTCTCGACGGGCGCGTCGCGAGGCAAATGTGATCTGGGGAGCCCGCTCACCCAACAACCCGTGCGGAATATGGTGGACCACAGACGGATCGACGCCCATCGCCGCCGCCCGTTGCAAGGCCTGTTGTGTGTGGACGATAATCGCATGGAAACTATGGAGAAGACTGACGTAGTTTTGCCGAATCAGCCAACTCTCGCTTCCATTACCTGGAAGGCTATCATGCCAGGTCAGCACGACCGGCAGGCGCCGGCGGAGCGAACGGATGATCCAAGAATCGACGGCCGGGAGGGGCGACCACTGGAAATGCGCAATCTTAGCCTCAATGGCGGCCAGAAAACTGAAAAGCCGGAGCATATCGACGCCTTGGCAGGCCCCCTTGACCAACCTGACTGTCGCTTTTGGAAGTCGTCGTCCCCATGGTGTGGCCAGGATCGGGTAGAAATGGCCGTGCTGGAACTCTCGCCGATGAAGTAGGCTCCCGGCCTGGCCCACGAGACGAACCCATCGTCCCTGAGCTTCTATAGCGCTGGCCAGCGCCAGATTATAGGGAGTCGTGAAGTCGCTCGGGTCTATGAGAGCGATCCGGTCCGGAGCGACCATCTCATTCATTGATATATCCTGCTCGTGTTACTTGAAGCTCGGGCCTCGATCTCGACCATATCCAGGTTAGCAAGGCCGGAAGATACCGCCCCTTCGACCCGTTCAGCACCTGGTGATGCGAACGGCGCCTTATCGCAAATAGGATTCCACGATCTTCATCTAATTCCCCCCCTTCAGGCCCGATGGGGAAGTCGCACTGATCTGAGCGAGCTCAAAGTCCCCAGAAGCCGTCTGATCACTGCCGGTCGCGATATTGCTACAAAGCGCCATTCTATTAGATTTCGGCGACAAAAGGAGGGCGCCAGCACACACGCGATGATCCAAGCCAACAGGATAATCCGCTCTCGCAACGGCATTTGCGAATAGGTAGTTGCAGCATACATGAGGCGCCAGCCGAGTCCGATGACTGTGTCTCCCGGAAAAAGGTCGGCAGAGGGCTCGATCAAGTGAGACGCGAACCGATATTGCAAGTGATTAAAATTGCGGTTCAGCGGATCGTGCGCGACCGGCAGATTGAGCTGCCGCAACGCGCTCGCAAACAAGAGCGCTAATTGCCTATCTTGCAGGAGTCGCTTCCGGATCTTGGCCGCGTCCAACGAGTGCATAAGCCACGTGTTTGTGGCGTGAATCCTATAGCGAGCGAGCGGCCTGCGGACCGTCAAGATGTCCCCCATTATGGGTGCGAGGGTCAGCAGAATACCGTCCGATTCCGGAATCGTCGACGGAGCCATTGCGAACGCCCTTCGAACAAAACCCCGTGAGTATGCGTTGCCAGACCCGGGTGGTGTCGTGTACCCCATGGTACGCAAGAATGTCCGGCGGAGCTTTTCTGTATCGTCTGTTCGCGGAAATTGCGGGATTGCAGTTCCCGTCTGAGCGCCGGCCGAGTCGATTAGGTTCATCCGGTACTGAACTTTGGAGACGCCCGGCCTCCATACCCTTGCGACCTCCAGCATGACGTCGGGTTCCAACAAATCGTCGGCATCAAGGAAGATGATAACATCCCCGGTGCTCTGTTCGAATCCGAAGATGTGAGCGCCCAATTGGTTGGATTTCGGCCTGAAATAGGCGGCCACTTTCCCTTGGAAGCCATCGATCACGATTCTAGAGTCATCGGTCGAGGCGTCGTCAACGACGATTACCTCTTTGTCCGACCAGTCGACGCCAAGCGCGCTGGAAATCGCGGCACCAACAAAGTCGCGGTAGTTATAATTCGCGATGATTACGGAAAGCTTCATGGCCGCCTCCATCTCGAAGGAATAGGGACGATTCGTCTGCCACCTTCGACCGCGCGATATGCATCGTTCTGAATAAAGGTCATCAGCCCGCGAGCCCAGCGGGGGGCCCCGCTCTGCCGTTACAAAACTGCAGACAAGATTCTTCGTAATCTATTTTTCACTTTATGCAGACGCGACATATCGCGCCATGATCCCCACATTAAATGAACCCCAATGGTTTCAGGATTGTGAGCCGCCGTTAAATAGAATTTTGTTCGTCTAGGGTAAAGGACGTCGCGCGGCAATATCGTCACCATCTCCCCGTACTGTTTCTGATTCCTGAGAAACGTGTTCAACGCGTAGGGACCACTAAGGTACCAGCCATCATTACAGTGTTCCCCCTTTCGGAAGCGCGTGAAGATACTGTCTACAAGCTCTGTCCACAGCGCCAGACCGCGCTGAGAGGCAATGAAAGCATTGCCGAACTTGGGCCCTCCGCCAAGTTCGGAGGCATCATCTTCTTCTATACCGAGAATACACAGATTTGATAGCAACTCTTCGTTTATCGCCTGGCAAAAGCGAAAGTCTGTATCGAAGTATATTCCTCCGTACTGATACATGTAAAGATATCTGGCAATGTCGAGTCTGGCTGCGCCGTTAGGAAATTTGAGATATTCCTCGACTTCGCTCGGGCGTAATTGCTTAACAAGTGCCAAATTATCTTCATCCATCCAGAGATGATACTCCCACTCTGGCATTAGTGCCCGGGCCTTTTCTGCAAGTTTACGTTCTTCCCAAGTAAAATATCTGGAGGATTGATGGAAAATTTTGGGTATCATGGGTGCCCTCTGCCAATGACCTGTGGTCAGCTTGTCTCTCAGAATTGAGGTCGGTCGTTAGTAGCTTGGCTAGTCGCGGGTTCTATTAAACCATCTTTCAACGTCTGATCCCGCTGAATGCGGCCGGTCACGCGGTGTCATATCGTCTGGCGGTTCTGATCTCCGGGTCTCGGGATGCACATCGGGATCAGCAGCTGGCATCGGTGACGACGATCGCGGAGCAGACCGTTGCTCTCCGGACCGGTCAGGCCCCTGATAAAGCTCCCCGTGGGCATAGACGAGGGCGTGGTCCCGAAATCCGCGTCGTTGTTGAGCTTTGAGATCGATGTCGTTTAAAATCACCGTAATCGACGCGCTGGCTCTGCGTAGGATGTCCAACGCGAATTGCACAAACTGACGTTCCGTCCGGCCCCAGCGAATAACTAGCGCTATGCTGTCCGCTGCCATCGCTAAGCGGATTGGCTCCGCGAGGCCGATAATCGGGGGCAAGTCGATTATCACCAAGGCAAATTTCCCCTTTAGGTAGTCAACAAGGTTGAAAAATCGGTGGAGGTCTTGCCGTATCCATCTGGCGTCGTCTGGGAAGCTCGGCACGAAATGGACACCCGAGGAGGCTTCGATCGCGACAACTTCGTTGACTGTGCATCGTTCTTCAAGAAAATCTCTGAGAGTAAAACAAAAACCTTGCTCGAGGAGCCGCGAGACGCCGGACCGACGCAGATCCGCATCGACCAAGACGACTTTTTCGCCAGTCAGTGCTACTGTCCTCGCCAAGGCGAGAGCTTGAGTGGATTTTCCATCGCGGCTAGCTGCGGAAGTGATGCCGAGGACAGTACCTAGCCGACTTGCCCCAAAGGAAGACGACTTCGGGTCGCCAATAGCGAGCTGAATGTTGGCCCAAGTCACACGAAATGCCTCGGCGAACGCAGACCTATTGTCCGTCAGGATAATGTCCGCGGGGGACTTCCGCCCGTAACTGGAAGCTCGCGGCGTCGCATTGACGATTAGCTCCCCGATGTGCTGTTGCACCTCAGCACTACTTCGAAATTTCTTGTCCCGAAGTTCCAACAGGACCGAAAGGACGGCGCCGAGGACAAGCCCTGCGAAACCGCCCGCGAACGCAAGCGTCTTCGCCTTTGGCGAAGTCGATGTGGCTGAGGGATTGGCACGCGAGGCAATGGTGGAGTTGGTCGTGATGAAGGCAGGATCTGCCGCTGTTTCAGCCACTCTTTTCTCAAAATTTAGTAGCAGGGATCTAATCGATTCAGCTTTTCCTTGTAGCTGCATAAGCCCTGCATCAGCAAAATTGAGCTGGTTTGTGAGTTCCGTAATGCTCTGCTGGAACGCCCGCTCTCGCGTGCGCGACCTCTCGACCATTTGCAGTGCGGCGGTACGCCCTCGCTCAACTTCGCGCGAGATTTGGCGTCGCACGTTTTCCAACGAGGCGCGGACGCGTTGGAGCTCCGGATATCCGTCCGCATGATATTTGCTAAGATCGGCCTCACGCGCCACCAGCTGCGCCTCTTGGCCGCGTAGTCCCGTTATCGTTCCCGAGCCCACGATCTCAGGCAGGCTGTCAGCGCCGGTACCGGCGCCGATTCGCGCTGCTCGTGCTTGATTTTCTGCGAGCTCGGCTTGGGCGGAGATCAATTGGCTATTAAGGGCGGCGAGCTGTTGCGAAACACCTCCGCTGTCCTTGGCAGCTCCAGTTAGGCGGTGCTCTTGCCGATAACGGGTAACCGCCATCTCGGCGGTCTGCAGTTGCTGTCGCAAATCCGTCACCTGGGCGGTAAGTGCTTTATTGGCCTGCTCAGCCGCTTTTATCTTGGTCTGCACTTCGAGGTTTCGATAGCTATCGATATGCGCATTAACGACGGCAGCAGCGCGCTCGGGTGTCCAGGCCCGGTAGGAGACGCGTATCGTCATAGAATGTCCATCTGTCCCGACAGTCAGAAAACCAGCAAATTGCCCGACCGCCGAGTCTATTTCCGTTTGCGTTGGCGGCTTGGTGTCGCTGGGCGGAATGGTAGGACTGGGTTTGGTACTCAGAGGGGGCTTCTCCTGGGAGCTGTATTCCGGGCTTGCAAGTCCCCGTAGTTCCTGCCACATATCCCAGAGGCGCGCCTTGACAAGTTGCCAATTCCAACCCTTGGGATATTCTATTTTCTGAAATTCAGGCGCTTCCCACAATCTTAATGCGCGAACGACGGGCTCGATGACAGATCGAGACTGGAGGATGTCTGCTTCGCTTTGGATCACATACAGGTCGGGTGAGGGGTCTGGAAGTTCTTGCAGCTCTGCCATACGTTGCGGGCGCGAGTGGATGACCACAACTCCATCTGCCTCGAACCACGCGGGTAGCCCAAGGCCGACCAAAGCACCCACAGCGGATAGCGAAATCGTGAATAGCAAGACCACAGGTATGTGTCGGCGGATGCTCGAGAGTAGGGCCCGCGCTGAGAGGCCATCCTCAAACGATTGACCAAGGACGCCAACAAATAGCCCCATTATCGCCTCATCTCTGGAATTCCCCTTATTGACTTCATAACTCGCATTGTATTTTCTCGGACAAGACAAAAACTGTTCGCCCGAGGCTTTAAAAAGGCATTATTGGTACCGATTGTGGTTACGTAACCCTGAGTGCCCACCCCGATCATTTGTGTTACCGGGTGTCTGTGTTCCTTCGAATTCTTCGAAATTGAAGTTCGTAATTGTTTCGATCTTTTCGTCCTATCGAGGTAAGCCCGGCGGGCCATATTCCCCCCTCCGCTTGCGTCAACCACGTTAGAGGATCCGGATAAGGTATTTCCATAAGCGCCAAGACGCAAGGAGCACGCCAATCCGTAAAACCCCAAAGTGGGCAGATGGGTTCGCCGCAAGGGACCTTGCTAACACTTCATCGAAGCATAAAGGAGAAATTAGTGTCAAGGGGAAATATTATGGCAAAATTGCTGCAATAACGAAACGCTAACCGACAAAAAAATGGGACATTGTAACGTTGGCGTCACTTGTGCAGTGGGTAATTCTCTTAAAATTGTTTCGTCCGCGCGTTGGGCTTAGTTGGGGTAGTCTTTTTCGTCGGTTTTGATTCTGGTACATTCTAGTTTCTAGTCTAAGTGTCCGACTCAGAATCGTATAGGTAGCATCAGGCGCGGGCCAGTCGCCTAACAAGA
>Ga0187846_10001862_pt1 | contig 11804 bp, 11 predicted proteins | sample TC_taG_FD_161473 | JGI IMG/M metagenome (GOLD analysis project Ga0187846, IMG submission 161473) | Biofilm microbial communities from the roof of an iron ore cave, State of Minas Gerais, Brazil - TC_06 Biofilm (v2) | ecosystem: Environmental > Terrestrial > Deep subsurface > Cave > Wall biofilm... | reverse complement strand
GAAGGATTCCCACAAACGAGACGGAACAAAGGAACAACAATATCCGGGAGCGCGACGGCATCGGTCGAAAACCTCCTCAGCGCGAGAAATTGGATTAGCTTGGGCGTGGCCGAAAATGCTGGTTAAGCGCGTCGCTTCTGAATACCGGATTCTACCACGTGAGGTCCCCGATTTGCCGCTGCGTTCGTCTGCTTCCAGTCGCCCTCAATTGAGCTCAAGGCTTCGCGCTGTAGACGTGGTACTTAGGAGGTCAGGCCCCCTCCCCATGAGCCCCACGGGAGAGGGCCGTTCTGAAAGTGGCTCGCCATCGCCACCCCGACCACGATTCCGCCTACGAACCCTGAGCGCGCTGGAGAAACCCATCGCTTGCAATCTCGCTGTCTCTTCTGATACATCTACCCATATGAAGACAACCGTAGAGATTCCCGATTCCCTGCTGGACCAGGCGAGACGCCTCGCAAGGCAGGAAAACAGCACAGTGAAGGCGCTGGTGGAGGAAGGGCTGCGACGTATCCTGGCGGAGCGCGGGCGCGCAAGGTCATTCAAGCTACGCAAGGTCTCGTTTAAAGGTAACGGCCTTCAGCCCCGGATGGCCGGCGCCTCGTGGCAGCAGATTCGTGACGCTGCTTACGAAGGGCGCGGAGCGTGATCGCGGTCGACACCAACATTCTGGTTTACGTTCACCGCAAGGACTCGGCCTGGCATGCGCGTGCGTATGCCCGGCTATCTAAGCTGGCGGAAGGTCGGGCGGCGTGGGCCATTCCCTGGCCTTGCCTTCACGAGTTCCTTGCCATTGTCACCCACCCGCAGATCCGGCCCTAAGGTCGCATCCCGCTGCTCACTTAAAGTGTCGCCGGGAAGCCCCTGGCTGAGGGACAAAGCCCTCTTCTTTAAGGGTAGAGGATATGTGCCAACGACTCGCTTTTTTGATCCTTTTTCTCGTGGTGACCTCTTGGCCAGTACAGGTGAGAGCCCAACAACAACCGCCCATGACGCAAGATGAGGTCGCCGCCCTGATTAAGCAGAATAAAAAGACCCCGGATGTCATTTTGAAAGCGCTCGAAGAGCGGAAAGTGGATTTTGACCTGAACCCCAACATCCAGAAAAAGATGAGGAAGGCCGGTGCCACCGATGACATACTTCAGGCCATCTGGAGGGTAGGACCCACGGGTCGAAACGCCAAGTCGGCTTCGCTAATCAGCGCGACGGGAACCCAGCTGCAGGCAACCTACCAGGAGGCCATGGGGTTTCAGACCCTCCAGGCTGAGCTCGATCCGGATAAGAAGCTGCGAATGGTGGAGGAGTTCGAAAAGCAATTCCCCAACAGCCAGCTGCTGTCCTATGTTTATACCCAGGCGGCGAACGCATGCCAGCAGAAGAACGATATGAACGGGATCCTGAGTTACAGCGAGAAGAGCCTCAAGCTCGACCCTGACAATATCTACACTCTGATCCTGGTCGCCATCACCTTGCCCCAGCCACAAATGCAAAGAGTGGAGCCAGCTATAGCCGCGAAGAGATTGGCAGAGGCAGACGAAGATGCCAAGCGCGCCCTGGCCTTGATGGACAAACTCGCCAAGCGACCGAATGAAACCGACGAACAACTCCAAGAGCGCAAGTCAGCATTGCAATCGGAAGGGCATGCGGCCTTGGGCATGGTCCATCTCCAAAGGGACGAGCCTGACAAGGCGATCGAGGAATTTAAGACCGCCGTTTCGCTGGAGGCGACGCCTGAACCGCAAATCTACTACCGGCTGGGTGAAGTGTATGCCAATGAGGGTAAGAAAACTGAGGCTCTCGCGGCCTTCACCAAGGCCTCCGAATTAGGCCAGGGTACGCCCCTTAAAGATTTGGCCGACCAGGAGATCCAGAAGCTCAAGAAACAATGAGTACGGTCTGAACCTGATGTCACCTATTCTTGATGTCGTAGCAATACAAGTTATCCTGCTCACGAAGGTATAGCCTGCCTCCGGAAATGACCGGAGGTGTCCAGGTCGGAAACGCGCCGCGGGGAATCTGGAACCTGGACTTTTCCCTGTAGCCGGACGGGGTCGCTTCCGCCAAGCCTATGACGCCGTCCTCGCTCAGCAGATACAGCCTCCCATCGGCATAGGTCACTGACCCTTTGCCCACGCTCCGATCGCGCCAGTCGACTTGACCCGTTTCCAGGTTCATCGCCGTGAGAATCGCGTTAGAGAAGCCATATATATTTCCGTTCACCAACACCGAGGTGCTGTAGTGATTCTGCATTTCCGTGCTGAAGTAGACCTCCGACGCCTTCACCGTCGCGCCCTCGGCGGTGAGCTTCAACAGCGCGCAACCAGTTCCATAGGCCGAAGACACGAAGACAAACCCATTTTGAAAGATGGGTGTGGCGATGTTGGCCGTTCGATTAGAAACCTTGTTGTATTTCCACAGTAACGCCCCGTTATCCGCCCGCAACCCGACCACTCCATCGCCAGTGAAGACGATGATCTGGCGGATACCTCCGACTACGGCAGAAATGGCGGACGAATAGGCGGCCGAGTCGCTTTGGGATTGCCAGACGACGTTGCCGGTTCTCTTGTCCAGGGCAACGATTGCCGCCCCGCGGCCGCCGGGTGTGACGATCAGATTGCCGCCGTCAACCAGGGGCGACTCGCTGACTCCCCAATGAGGAGCTCGGCTGCCAAACTTCTCGATCACGTTCATCTTCCAGAACACTTTACCGGTTTGCACATCGAGCGAAACGAGGGTGCCCTCGCCGGCCAGCGCGAACAAGCGGTCACCATCAACAGTTGGGGTTCCCCGCGGGCCGTCGCCACGGTCTTGCGAAAACGCCGGGCCGGTGGGCGTCTCCCAAAGTCTTTTTCCGGTGGCTGCGTCCAGAGCCAAAACGAACTGATGGTCACCGCCCTGTCCCTGAGTGAAGAGCCGGCCTTGGGCGATGGCAACTGCTGCATACCCCTGGCCAAGCCCCTGCGTTTTCCAAATCTGCCGCGGGCCTCCCGCCGGCCAGGTGTCGAGCAAGCCGGTCTCGCGTGAGATGCCATCCCTTTCCGGCCCGCGCCATTGCGGCCAATCGGCCGCGGCGACTGAGATCGCCAGCCAACCCATCAGCAGCATCGTGGCAACCTTGCATCGAATCATGGAGAACCTCCTGGAGGTAATGTAGGGGAACCGCCGGCTCACAGTTGATCTCCTCTCATGACCGGCAGTGATACTCAAGACTTTTTCACGGGATTCAGCGTCCCCTGAGAAGGCCGACGTCGCTAACACCCTGATGAACGCCATTTTGGCTCTCCTCAACGTTTCCTCGTAATAACCTCACCCAAACCTTACCGTACCCACAGGACATCTTCGGACGCGAGCGGCTATCACACTGACATGCGCCCGTTGAACACGGGCGCCCTAGAGGAGTCATGAAGGAGCTCGCGCGAGTCCTGTTGATCCTAGCCGGGCTGCCCGTAGTCGCTCGGAGCCTTCCCGCCGGTAAATCTGGGGCGAAGCTCCCGTTCAAGCTTTACCGTGACTATACCATTGTGGCCCGCGGATCGATAGGGGGTCTCAAGCACCTCAACTTCATCATTGATACGGGCGCTGTACCGAGCGTGCTGGACCTGAAGGTTGCCCGCAAGCTCGGACTCGAAGGCCAGGTTGAACCGCTCTCGCTCTTCAACCAAACGGTGGAGACCCGCCGTGTGACCCTGTCCGGCCTCGTGCTGGGGCCCATCGACACCGGCCCGCTCCCCGTCATTGTGGAAGACCTGGCCAACTACGAAACCCACCTCGGCGTCCGCGTGGATGGCATGATCGGGCTGGATGTCCTCGCCCGACAGGATTTTGTAGTGGACTACGAGTCCGCAATGATCACCTTCGGCAACGGGCCCGGCACCGGTCGTGAGCCCCGCGACCCGGCGGAGGCCTGCGTGCGCTTCGAGCTTAGCCCGGGGTTTGCGGTGGTCACCCTTGACGTCGATGGCCAGTCCTTCCGCCTGATGGTGGACACGGGCGCCCGATCGCTTATCCTGTTTGCCCCGCGCGTTCGCGGCCGCCTGGCCGTAATCCGGACGCTCGGCGAGAGGGCGATGGGCAACGCGGGCGGCATGTTTGCGTTGACCGAAGTCGTGGTCCCTGATGCGAGCCTGGGGACCGTGCGCCTTAACGGACAGAAAGCGGCGCTTATGGAAGGTCAAGCGCCGGCGAGCGTGGACCTCGACGGCTTGCTGGGCGTCCGGTCGCTGGGCCTTCGGCGCTTGGGATTCGACTTTGAGCGTAGGACCATGACCTGGGCAAAGTAACCGGCGGCCGCAGACAGATATTTCTGGTTAACCATCCGCGCCCTCATATCATCTATGCTGCGTTCCGATGGGGTCGTCTCAACAAGCAGAGATCGTCGGCCCTCTATACTACTAACCTGAGATTCTTCGTGCGGCGCGAAGATTCTTCGGGACATCATTCAACACCAAGGCACCAAGACACAAAGAAAGCAGGGGCACAGGACGTAACCACAAAGCTTTACCTCCAGCAGAACGGCGAGACGATTCGTTGCGCCTGCGGTCAAGTTCCTTTTGGCCTTGCTCCCCCTTGGTGACTTCGTGTCTTGGTGTTGAAACACCTCCTTTCGTTGCGGCCAGCAGGCCGCGCTGTGCTGCAGGGCATGAACGGAATGATTCTCCATTGCCTGTGAACCGGCACCGGCACAGGATGCCGGGCTGCCACTTTACAAAATTCTGACAAGCAAGGAACTAACAAATGCTCGACGTACCACGTCCAAGAGAACGCCAGAGCAAAACAGATAGGTGGGGGCAGGTTTGTTTAGAACAGAGGGGACACCGGACGGGGGAGCACTGCTGTGGACAGTGATTTTCGTATTGGAACCTGGCTTGTCCAGCCCCAGCTAAACAGTGTCTCGCAGAATGGCATCGGCGCGCGCCTGGAACCGAAGGCGATGCAAGTGCTGGTGCGGCTGGCAGAGAGCGCGGACGACGTGGTGCCTAAGGACCGCCTGTTGCGAGCTGTCTGGGGCAACACCTTTGTCACTGAAGACGTGCTGACGCGGTCCATCTCCGCTTTGCGCCGCGCTCTTCACGACAGCGCCCAGCAGCCTCGCTTCATTCAGACGATCCCTAAGGGTGGCTATCGCCTGATCGCGCCGGTCGAGTGGGTGGATCGCAAGCCGGAGCTCGAGTCGGTGGTGGTCCTGCCCTTCGTCAATGCCAGCGGCGACCCTGAGCTGGAGTACCTGAGCGACGGCATCACCGACTCCATCACCCATTGGCTTTCCCAACTTCCCCAGCTACGCGTGATGGCGCGTAGCACCGCGTACCGTTATAAGGGTCGCGAGGGCGATGCGCAGGGTGTGGGAAAGGAGCTGGGCGTCCGGTCCGTACTGACAGGACGCATTGTGCGGCGCGGCGAGGCCTTGGTGGTCAAGGCGGAGCTAGTGGACGTGGTTCACGGCTGGCAGCTTTGGGGTGACCAGTACATCCGCGAGCGGGGGGACGTCCTGATGCTGGAGGACGAGATCGCCCGTAAGATCTCCGCCACACTTCGGCTGCGCTTGACTGGCGAGCAGCAGGAGCACTTGGCGCGGCGGCCGACCGCAGATCACGAAGCCTACCACCTCTACCTAAAGGGCCGGTATCTGTGGAATCGTCGCAACGACGTGAGCCTGAAGAAAGCCGTTGAGTTCTTCGAGCGGGCAGTGACCCGCGCCCCCAGCTTCGCCCTGGCGTACGTGGGCCTGGCTGACAGCTACGCCCTGCTCGCATGCCAAGTGGCCTTCGGGAGCCTCAACCCGCAGGAAGCATATCCCAAAGCCACTGCGGCGGCCCGGAAAGCGCTCGAACTGGACGAGCGCCTGGCGGAAGCCCATGCGTCGCTCGGAAACATCTTGGCGTCTTACCACTGGGACTGGACGGCCGCTGAGCAGGAGTTTCGACGGGCCATGGGCCATCGAGCTGAACCCTCGTTACGCTACAGCGCACCATTGGTACGCGGGGATGCTCACTTGGGTAAAGCGGCTGGAAGAGGCCTTCCGAGAAATTCACCTCGCCCTCGAGCTCGATCCTCTGTCGCTCGGCATCAATACCGATGCCGCCTGGATTCTCTATTGCGCGCGCGAGTACAATGGGGCGGTCGAGCAAGTACGCAAGGTGTTGGACCTCGAGCCGGAATTTCTTCCGGCGCACACCCTCCTGGCTGTCACCTACGAAATGAAGGGTCAGCAGGAGGCCGCGTGGTCGCAGTTTCAGGTGGCCCGGCGGCTCTTTCGGCAAGCGGGCGTCCCTGTCGCGGAGCGTGGTTATGTGCTTGCCGCAGGCGGGGAAGAAGATCGGCGGAAAGGATGGCAGGAGCTTCAGGAGCTCGGCCAGCCTTGCTCTCAGGATGGGACGATTTTGGGCTATGGGGAAGTGCCCGCCTCCTGCTTAGCGGCCTACTATACGCACGTGCGGGGAACGGCGCTGGCCCTCGATTACCTGGAGAAAGCCTTTGCGGAGCGGTCTAACTGGCTCGCTTACCTCGCCGTGGATCCCATCTTCGACGGTTTGCGCGCGGAGCCGCGTTTTCAAGAGCTTGTGCGGCGAATAGGCCTGCCCGCTGAAACGTAGGGGCGGTTCGCGGAGGGCGGCGCCGGCTAAGTTGTCCCGTTCACTACCGCTAGTCCCCTGGGTGCTTGCCCTTTTTTTACTAGGGGCCAGTTTATTGTTGCAAGACGCCGTAATGCCGGGCCATTTCCTGATAGCCGGGTTGAGGACCTCACACCCCTTGCTTGCGGTTCCGACAGGTTTATCGTATTTGTGAGACGTAGCTGCGGCCTCGGAGGCTGGACCTTCTCCTTAAGTCGCCCGCCCCCACCACGGAGTTCTATCGAGCGGCTAACTCTCGCGCCGTGTGAAGACCAGTTCGCGGTCTCGGTCACGCACTCGGCCTATAATCCTCTTCAGCCTTTGCAAGAATTTCTGGCCCCCCTCCGATTCATAGTCCTGAAGCACCTCTTCCGCGCCGACGCGTCTGCTCAGGTGAGGCAACGTGGGAGGCTCTTCTCCATCGTAAAATAGCTGAAAGAGCGGAACTTCCAGGGCGGCTGCCAGTTTCTCTAAGGTTCCAACGGATGGGACAGTATATCCGTTTTCGAGTCGCGAGATATAGCAGCGCAGTAGGCCGGTCCGATTTTGGATGTCTCCTTGTGACAGATTCTTTTGTTCTCTCAGTTTGCGTAACCGCATACCGATCACCATGGATTTTTCCTCCAAATAGGACATAGCAATTTAATAACCAAAGCATAAACACACCCAAGATTATGAACATAAACGACTTACTAAGCATTACCGAGATGCGAGCCGTGTAGTTTTTCGCCTGCCGAGTATAAATTCGACCGTCCGTGGCGCCCCGGGGGTGCTCTGCGGCTTTTCTCTCCGGTCCCTCTGGGAAGCCGCAGACCCGAAAGCAGGGTCCGCGCTACCTTACCGTTCCGAGGATGAAAGCAATGGAACGTGGATCTCCTTGCAAGGCATCTTTGAGAATGGCGGTGAGAATCTGTGACCGCGTGACGTTCCGGCGGTGGTCAGTTTGAAGTAGAGGCAGCTTTACGCTGCCCCGTGACCAGGTAAACTCGCCACTACGAGAGCAAACTGACCCACTACCGCGCCTTAGCTTCACTCCGAGTCGCTGCGGCTGGCCGCATCACGACAGACTTCTCTCCAGCCTTGATAACATAGCCAGAGGTAGACAGGGGTGTATTCGAGCACGAGGATGAACGGCGAGTGGATATAAGGCTGCCCGGCGGCATAGGCCACAACAGGGGCGTATCCCAGCACTGAGATCACAGTCATCAACAGCCAGGGAGCCGCAGGTTGAAAGCACAGGAAGGGTATCGACCAGGTGAAATACCACGGGAAGGCATTGGAGGAGAGCAAAAGCAGACCGGCGATGGCAAAAAGGCAGGCGCGGAGTAGTTCCATGCGCTTCCTGAGCACGTAGGTCAGCAGGCCCAGCAGGGCGGCCCCGGCGATCAGTTTAACCTGGTCCCGGGAGTTTCCAGCCACAAGAAGAACGTGAAAGGCGCTGTCGTTTGCCTCCCAGATGGCGGCATACTTGGAGAGGCCGGCGAAGAGGCTACGTCCAGCTCGGGCATAGGGCAAGTAGGCGGCAAGGACTACGACAGCAAAGACCGCGACGAAAGGCCCAAGAGTAGCCACGAATTTATCGCGACGCTCAGGGACCGCGGTCGCGTTAGCGCTGTCACGGGGCCCCGCATTTCCAGGCTCCAGATGGCGGTCATAGCCCTCCGGCACAGTTTCGGTGCCGGGCCGTTCGCGCTGTCCTCGCTGAACGGCAGCAAGAAACACTGGCAGGAGCGCGCCGGGAAAGAATTTCGATAGAAAGGAAAGTGCCAGGAAAACAGAGGAGAGAGCATGGTGTTGTGTTATCATGAACAAGCACGCGGTGACCAGAGTGAAGATTGCCAGCGAGTCGTGGTGGCCACACATGGCGAAGGCAACGATTACTGTTGGATTCCAGGCATAGGCCAGGACCCAATGAAGGGGCATTTCCCGAGCGGCCAGCATTAACAGAATGACCAGAACAGTGGCCAGATCCAGCCCGGTGAACAGCCGCTTATAGCCGGACAACGTAGAGACCCAGGAAAAAACAAACTCGCTGAGCGGCGGATAGACGGTTGGGATATCGCGCGCGGTGTGGATGGGGTGCGCGGGATCCTCAAAGCGGGCCATTGCGGGGGTGACGGTGTAGGGATTGATGTGGGCCCGCTGGACGCGGCCGTCCCACTGGTAGCGGTAAACGTCATCCGATAGAGGGGGCGGATCGAGGGGCAGAAGGTAGAGCCGGAACACGGCGGCGCTGCAAAGAATAATCAGCAGCGCTGGCAGACCGAGCCGAAACCTCTCGACAAAATAGACTCCGCAGAGGTAAAGTACGCCGGCTAGCAGGGCGAGGGCGATGAACTCAGGGACCCGGCTGTTGAGATCCTTCTGATGACTCCAGCAGCGGAAGATCGCCGCCAATCCTGTGGCCAGGGCCAGAAGGCCGAGGGTGGCGGGCCATGGCGGTCCGTTATGCGTAGTCCCTAGTCCGTTGTGGGGTTTCTTCATACTGATGGGGGTTGCGGACGTCGTGGGGCCGAGCGCGCGTGTGTTGTGCCGCAACTAGCCACTGACCACTGTTCTCATATGCTCCGTTTCGTAGCTGCCAGTCTCATACTGGATCCCAATCCCGTACTGAAGTACATACGGGCGGTTTTTCGCAAAGACCCGTTTCAGGACATTTATGAAGTGAACGCTTTCGATCTCTCGATCTTAATTCCTTACTTTACCATTCTGATCATTCTTTCCATTTACGGAATCCACCGCTACTACCTGACCTATCTGTACGTGCGGAACCGGAAGAAGTCGCCCAGGCCGGGCCGTGAATTCGAGCCACTGCCAAGGATCACAATTCAACTGCCCATTTACAACGAACGGTATGTGGTTGGGCGTCTGCTCGAGACGGTGACACGAATCGATTACCCGCGCGAACTTCTGGAAATCCAGGTGCTCGACGACTCCACCGATGAGACGCGCATGGTGTGTTCGCGCCTGGTCAGTGAGTACGCCCGGGCAGGGTATCCTATCACCTATCATCATCGTGACCATCGCGAAGGCTTCAAGGCCGGTGCGCTGGCCGAGGGCATGAAGAAAGCCACCGGCGAGTTCATCGCCATTTTCGACGCTGACTTTGCCCCGCTTCCCTCCGTCATCCGGCAGATGCTACCCTACTTTACCGACCCGAGAGTAGGCGTCGTCCAGGGGCGCTGGACCTGGATCAATCGTCACTACTCCAACCTTACGGAGGTTGAAGCGGTCATTCTCGACGGCCATTTTGTTATCGAGCACGGGGGCCGCAGCCTTTCCGGACGCTTCTTCAACTTCAACGGCACAGCGGGGATGTGGCGCCGCGCCGCCATCGGGGACGCCGGCGGTTGGCAGCACGACACCCTGACCGAGGACACCGATCTGAGCTATCGAGCGCAACTGAAGGGATGGAGGTTTATCTATGACCCCAAGATCGAGTGCCCGTCGGAATTGCCCGTCGAGATGAATGCCTTCAAGGCACAGCAGGCGCGCTGGGCCAAGGGGTTGGTACAGGTGGCGAAGAAGTTGTTGCCCACCATCTGGCGTAGCGATCAGCCGCTGAAGATCAAGCTCGAAGCCACCTTCCACCTGACGGCCAATATCTCCTACCCACTGATGGTCCTTTTCGCCCTGATTCTTTTGCCTGCAATGATCGTGCGTTTCTACCAGGGCTGGTTCCAAATGCTGTATCTTGACTTACCCCTGTTCCTTGCCTCGACCTGCTCGGTCTCGACCTTTTATATGGTTTCGCAGCGGGATCTCTATCCACGGGAATGGAGGCGGCGGATCAAGTATATACCGTTCTTGATGGCCGCCGGTATCGGCCTGTCGCTGGGTAACGCCAAGGTGGTGATCGAGGCGCTTTGGGGCGTGAAGTCGGAATTCGTGCGTACCCCGAAGTACCGTATCGAGGAACGCGAAGAAGGCTGGGAGCACAAGAAATACGTCCGCCGCCGGGCCGGATGGATTGCAGCGATGGAGTTGGCCTTCGCCGCCTACTTCTTATGTAACATCGCGTACTCCTTCACCATCCAGAACTACCTGACCACTCCATTCCTCGTGCTCTTCTTCATGGGTTACTCTTACATGGGGACGATGTCGCTGTTGCAGGCGCCAATGCGGCGCCTGTGGAACGCAGTCCCGGGTCTCGTACGTTCCCGAGCGCTCTCCGCCGAAACCTAAATGCAGAACTCAGGATCCAGAAACAGGCAGAGCTGGGTAGCGCAGACTTTTGCCTCCCAGAAAGTTCCCGAGACCCCGTCGGGACGGGGCTGCGGCATGTCCGAACTAAGAACCGCAGAGTTCGCAAACCCTGAACTCTGCGCTACCGGCGCCGAAGGCTCAGGCGGTCATTCCCGCCTGGACTCGTGCCAGGGGGAACACGAAAAGAAAAAGCGTCGGTCCGACATCCCAGATCTAATCCCATGGCGCAACACGGCACCACGATGCGGTTGGGCGAAGAGTGACCTCATGATCCGTTACCACGACGAAGAATGGGGCACGCCTGTGCATGAAGACCAAAGGCTTTTCGAGTTCCTCATCCTGGAAGGCGCGCAAGCCGGCCTGAGCTGGGAGACGATTCTTAGGAAGCGGGAAAATTACCGCACCGCTTTTGACAACTTCGAGGCCTCGGTCGTAGCCGGCTATGGGCAGCGCCGGCTGAGACAACTTCTCGCTGACCCAGGGATTGTCCGCAACCGCCTAAAAATCAATTCAGCGGTTCACAATGCCCGCGCCTTGCTTGCGATTCAAGAGGAGTTCGGCAGCTTCGATGCCTACATCTGGAGGTTTGTTGGCGACAAGCCTCGAGTGAACAAGTGGCGCTCGCTCAAGCAGGTTCCGGTCCGGACGGCGGAATCAGACGCCACGAGCAAAGACTTGAAGCAGCGCGGCTTCAAGTTCGTTGGTTCCACGATCTGCTACGCTTTCATGCAGGCCACGGGTATGGTCAACGACCATGTGGTGGATTGCTTCCGGCACGCTGAACTCAAGGCAGAAGGCAGAGGGTAGGCCCTCGGTTGCGTTAGTTTCTGATAGCCCGATGGGCACAGGAGGCCAGTGGCACAGGCAGCCATTTCGGAACCTCGGGGTTGGACGAGAGGCGGTGGCTTAGCGCAGGCGTGATCTGGCCGTCTGGAGATTGCCCTTAAGACTCCCTTCCTATTTTCGCACTCACAAAAACCTCTTGCC
>Ga0187846_10001861_pt1 | contig 11808 bp, 11 predicted proteins | sample TC_taG_FD_161473 | JGI IMG/M metagenome (GOLD analysis project Ga0187846, IMG submission 161473) | Biofilm microbial communities from the roof of an iron ore cave, State of Minas Gerais, Brazil - TC_06 Biofilm (v2) | ecosystem: Environmental > Terrestrial > Deep subsurface > Cave > Wall biofilm... | reverse complement strand
TAGCCCCAGCCGCGTGCGCCGGTATGCCGGCAGGCCGTCGATTGCGCGGCCATCGAAGGTGATATTGCCACTGTCGTGGTGCAGCGCGCCGCACAGGCAGTTGACCAGCGTGCTTTTGCCCGAGCCGTTCGGCCCGATCAGTCCGAGCCGCTCGCCACTATCGACGGCGAGATCGATGCTTTCGAGGGCGACAAAGCCGCCAAAGCGCTTGCCGAGCCCCGTGACCTCGAGCAGCGGCGGCATCAGCGAAGCCTCGCGCGGCGGCGCGCTTGGACCAGCCCGACGATGCCATTGGGCGCAATGATCACAAAGGCGATCAACAGCAGGCCGACGATCAACAGGTTCAGCGCCGAGGAGATCGTCACGGTGGCGAGCTGCTGGATCGTCCCCAGCAGGACCGCGCCGATCACGGGTCCGATCCAGCTGGTCATGCCGCCGATCAATGGCATCGCGACGCTGTTGACGGCGTACGAGAGGTTGAAGCTCGAGGCCGGATCGAGATAGGTCACGTAATACGGCAATGGCGCGCCGCTCATGCCCATCAGGGCGCCACTCAAAGTGGTCGCGATCAGCTTCAGCCGCAATGTCGGCACGCCGCCCGCCTCGGCGGCGGCCTCGTCGTCGCGGATCGCGTTCAACCCGAGCCCGAGGCGCGAGCGCTCGATCGTCCGTGCGATCGCGACCGAGACCCAGGCGAGGATCAGCATCAGCGAATAAAGGTACTGGATATAGCTGCCGTGAAGCGGCGCCTGCTGCGGCCGGATCACGTAGATCCCGCGCGATCCGCCGACGTAATCCCAGTTGACGATCAGGGTCTGCGCCACGATCGCCAATGCCAAGGTGGCGATCGCAAAGAACACCCCCTTCAGCCGCAGGGTCAGATAGCCCATGCCGAAGCCGAGGATGCCCGATATCACTCCGCCAACAAGGATCATCACCGGAACCGGCACGGAGGTCAGCTTGTGCAGCACCACTGAGCTGTAGGCGCCGACCGCAAAGAAGGCACCCACCCCGAAATTGGTATAGCCAGTATAGCCGCCGAGGATGTTCCAGGCGGTCGATAGCACGATGTATTGCAGCACGACGTAGCCGGCGAAGAAGAAATACTCGTTGGCGATCAAGCCCCGCGTCAGCACCAGCAACGCGGCGGCGGCGAGAAACGATACGCCCCAGAATGTGCTCGTTCCCATCGTGGTCTCAGCGCCCAAGGATGCCGGCGGGGCGAACGGCGAGAGTCAAGAGCAGGAAGCCGAAGGCTACGGCCGGCGCCCAGGACGGCCCGTAAAAGGTCGCCGTGATGCTTTCGACGATGCCGATCAGCATCGCACCGGCGAGCATGCCGGGAAAGCTCGTCATCCCGCCGAGCACGCAAATCGCAAAGATCCGGCCGATATAATCGCGGCCGATCGACGGCTCCACCGGCTGGATGATGATCAGCAGCGCTCCGGCGACGGAAGCCGTCGCAATCGAGATGCCAAAGGCAATCCGCTTGACCCGGCTCGGATTGGCCGCCATCAGCTGCAAGGCCAGCCGGTCCTGCGACACCGCCAAGATGGCGCGGCCGATAAAAGTACGCCCGAGAAAGAGCTGCAGCACCGCGAGCATCAGCAGCGAGACCAGGCACGGGATCAGCATGCGCAGCGGCAAGTCGACAAAGCCGAAATGCAGGCTCGGCCCTATATAGGGCGCTTCGACAAAGCGGTAGTCGACCCCAAAGACCAGGATCAGAGTGACCTCACCGACAAACAGCAAGCCAAAGAAGAACGCTAGTCCTTGAATCGATTCTTCGCCGCGCTGCTCAAAGGCATAAAAATAGATTTGATAAGCCGCCATGCCGACCAGAAAAAATACCGGCGCCATGACCACGCCGATTAAGATTGGGTCGATGCCGAAATTCGAATTGACGATATAGGCGACAAAGGACCCGAGCATGATAAAGGCGGGGTGGGCGATATTGACGATGTCGAGCATGCCGAAGGAGATCGTCACGCCGATCGTGACCGCGGCATAGAAGCCGCCGAGCAACAGCCCGGCGACGACCGCGTTGACCGCCAGGTCGAGCGAGAACATAGGCGCTAGCCGCGAGGATGCAAATGCGGCAGCGTGTCCTCGTCGTTTGACGGCAGTCGCGGCATGGCTGATCCCCCCGGTTGTGTTCGAGCGCGCGCACGCATTAGAACAGCATCGGCTCGGTCTGTTAAGGGCTACCCGGGCCGGGAGACCAGGTATCAGGGAGGGAGCGATGATCCATGAGAGGCATCCGCAGCGCCGGCTATGTCGCTTTTTGTCGGCAGCGGCGGCACTAGCCGGCTGCGTTCTTGCCGGAACCCCAGCTCAGGCGGCGGAACCGATCACGATCGGCTTTGGCATGGCGCTGACCGGCGGGCTCGCCGCCGCCGGCAAGACGGCATTGCTGGCGATGCAGATCTGGCAAGACGATGTCAACGCCAAGGGGGGCCTGTTGGGCCGCCCAGTCAAGCTCGTCTATCACGACGACCAGACAAATCCACCGGCGGTGCCGGGGATTTATACGAAGCTGCTCGATGTCGACAAAGTCGACCTCATCGTCTCGGGCTATGGCACGAACATGATCGCGCCGGCGATGCCGATCGCGATCGCGCATGACCGCCTGTTCCTCGGGCTGTTCGGGCTGGCGGTCAACAGCGAGTTCCATTATCCGAAATACTTTTCGATAATCCCCAACGGGCCCGACCCGAAACACGCTTTTTCGCAGTCCTTCTTTGAGGTGGCGATGCGCGGCAACCCCAAGCCGCAAACCGTCGCCATCGTCGGCGCCGACGCCGAATATCCGAAGAATGCCACCGAAGGCGCCCGTGACGCCGCCAAATCCTTGGGGCTCAAGATCGTCTACGACAAGAGTTATCCGCCCTCGACTGCGGACTTCAGCCCGATCGTCCACGCGATCCAGGCGACCGATCCAGAGATTGTGTTTGTCGCTTCCTATCCGCCGGACTCGGCCGGAATGCTGCGGGCAGCGACCGAAATCGGGCTCAAGACCCGATATTTCGGCGGCGGAATGGTTGGTTTGCAATACACCGCAGTCAAGCTGCAGTTTGGCCCGAAACTCAACGGCATCCTCGATTACGATTATTGGATCCCGGCGCCGACGATGCAATTCCCCGGCATCATGGAATTCCTCAAGAAATATCAGGCCAAGGCGCCGAGCGAGGGAATCGACCCGCTGGGTTGGTATTTGCCGCCTTTCGCCTACGCCAATTTGCAGATCCTGGGTGATGCAATCGAGGGCACGAAAAGCCTCGACCAGACAAAGCTCGCCGATTACATACGCAGCCATCCGTTCAACACGATCGTCGGCGAAGTCTCGTTCGGCAGGGATGGCGAATGGTCGAAGCCGCGCATATTGGAGGTCCAGTTCCAGGACATCCAAGGCAACGACCTAGAGCAGTTCCGCGACACCAAAGCGGAAGTGATCCTCGAACCCGCGGAGTTTCGCACGGGCGAGGTTATCGAGCCCTATTCCAGCGTCAAGAAATAGCGATGGGTAGTCTGCCGTTCGAGGCCATACAAACAAATGCCCCGCCGTACCCTCCCAAGCGGTGGGCAGGGTACGGTGGGGCGCTGTTAGATGTTAGAACTATTTACGGAGCGGGTATCCCCGGGTCGTCGTTACCTGGGGTCGTCGTGAAAATGGCAATGCAGCCATTGGTGCCGCCGCAGTACGTGGCGCTGGCGCCCGAGGTGCTGGCAATCGGAACATAGACCTGATTGAATATCGGGTCGGCGGCGACAGAATGGTTCCCGGCAGCGCCCGCGGTGCCGATAAAGACGCTCTGGTCCAGCCGGCTCGGGTCACCCTTAACGTCTATGACTCCGAGCTGCTGCGTCAAGGGAGCAGCGCTGCGGGCCAGAAAGTACTGGCCGTCGCCGTCGTTGTACCAGACCTCATCGGCACCAGACTCATCATTGAGCGTCGCAATGATTTTGCCGTTGCGATCGTCGATGATCACGGTCGAAAAGTTTCCGTTTCCGTTAGGCGAGGAGGCTGTCTTCCCGCTCGGCGCGTTGCAGCCGAGAAGGATCTGGTGATCCGGGCCGATCGCCATTCCTTGCGGCCCGGCGCATTTGTTGTGGTCGATGTTGAAAATCTTATCGATCGCGATCATGCCTGGCGACGTCACCTTCAGCACCACGACTGCGCCGGGCGCGGTATCGTCGCCCGGGCCGTTCACTTCCGGGATGTTCAGATAGAATCGCGCAGTACGCGCGTCCCACTGGCACTGCTCGATGCCATTGGTGGCCTTCGGGGCTGCGATTTTGCTGCCCGAAGGAATGGTGCCGTCGAATGTGATCTGCTGCAAGAGGCTATAGCTGTTAGTCGAGATCAAACTCACGTACGGAAACGGTTGCTCCGCGTCGTTCGCCACCAGGACCAGGTTATCGCGCGGGTCGAGACACAGCTCGTCGGCTCTGAACGTGCCCTTGGTGTTGATCACATGGGTGGTCTGCCCCGATAACAGATCGATCACCTTTACGGTGCTGGTGCCTGGGATCGGCATCGGATTAGTTCCGCCCGTGTTCTGCGGTCCATCTCCGGCCCAAATCTCGCGGTGGCCGACCGTGATCACCCCGTCCGGACCGGAAAGGTTGTTGTTGGCGACCCCATTTTGCGTGACCGCGCCGGCGAAGGGCGGAGTCGCCGTGTACGGAGTGAGTAGCGTATCGGTGTCGGTTTGGACAGCTTGGACGGCTGCGTTCGTGCGGTCCGCCAGTATGTATAGCTCAATAACCGGGTCGTCAAAGCTGATGTCAAAGGCTTGGATCTTCTTGCCCATCGGCAAAGTAATAGGCGAAACCCTCGAGACGAAGACCTCGTCGGCGGCCCAAGCGGCGGTTCCGACGAGCCAGGCCGGGATCGCTGTCGCCACCAATGCCCAGAGCCCCAAGTATTTCTTGGCTGCAGCGTACAAGATACTGTGCTTTTGAAGCATGTCGTCCTCCCATCTCGCGTTGCTTTCCAATCGGAGCAGTGCCACTGCACGGCCGACGCGAAAAAATAGCAAGACCGACGAGACGTCAACACTTTTCTGACGAGTTTTTGACGTATTAGACTTTTATGTCAGTTCAGTGTCAATTTATGTCATTCTGTGTCATTTTGGTGATACTTGGCAATGTACGCAGCGTGTGGGCCATCCGGCACCGCAGCCAGGCCGGATAGACCGCTTGCCTTGCTCGCCGGCGTCACGGCGGGAGCAGGGGCTCGCCGCGCATGTATTTGCCGCGGCAGAACAGCAAAGTGGGCCTGTTGGTATAGGCGTAGCGCTCGACGTGGCCGATGAAAATGATGTGGTCCCCGCCGTAATGCCGAGACTCATTTCGGCACTCGAAATGCGCGGCGGCGCCGATCAGCACTGGCGCACCGCATTCCGGGATCATGTGGTCGATCTCGGCGAATTTGTTGTCATGCGTGCGTGCGAATTTGTTCGACAGCTCGATCTGGTCCCAAGCCAGCACGTTGACGACAAAATGTGAGCCCTCCTGAAAGGCAGGCAGGCTCTGCGCGTAGAGCGAAGCGCTCCACAGCACCAGTGGCGGCGTCAGCGACACCGAAGTAAAGGAGTTGGCGGTCATCCCGTAGAGGCCGCCATCGGCGCCGCGCGCCGTGATGATGGTCACGCCGGTGGCAAAGCTGCCGAGCGCATTTCGCAAATCGCGCGAGTCAAAGGCCTCGCCCGCGGTGCTCCGCACCGGTGCAGCGTGGCTGCCGGAGAAATCGTCTTCCACGGCCGTGCCCTCAGAGCGGCGCGTCGGGCGGCAATCCGAGCGCCACCCTGCCATAGACCGCGCCGCTGACGCCCCAATTCAGCACGTAATGGGCATTGGCTGCGTGGACGTCGCGGAACGCCCGCTGGATCGGGTTCCTCTCATAAATGGCACCGCCGCCGCTCGCCGCGAACAGCAGGTCAACGGCCTTGGTACAAAGGGTCGCGGCAAAAGCGCCGTCGCGCCGGTAACGCGCCCGCTGCTCGATGCTGGGCACCACCCCGACTTCGGTGATCCGCGTCGCCTCGTCGCAATCGCGCAGCGCGATCGCCTCTGCCGCATCGGTGAGCGCAGCCGCCTCGGAAAGATCGACCTGAATATTGGTGAAATCCGCGATGTTTCTGCCGGTATAGGCGCTGCGGCGAGCGCGGGTCGTCTCGGCGAAATGCTGGATTGCGCCGCGCGCGATGCCGAGCAAAACGCCGGCGATGGCGAACCCGAACAGACTGATCGCTGGCAGCTTATACAACGTCCCCGGATTGAGTTCGCTGCCTCTATTGGGGCCACCCTTGATCCGCTCGATGGCGAGGGTCCGGTAAGCCGGAACAAACACGTCGGCCACCTCGACATCCTTGCTGCCGGTGCCGGCGAGGCCGATTACCTGCCAGGTGTCGATGACCGAGTAGTCGCTGGAGGGTACCAGGAACATGCGCGGCTCGTTCTCTCCGGTCTCCTCGTCGCAGACGACGGCGCCGAACATGTTCCAGGTCGAGGGATCGATCCCGCTCGAAAACGGCCAGCGGCCGCTGAGCCGATAGCCGTCTGAAACGCGCCGGGCGCGGCCGCGCGGAAAGATCAAGGCGGAGCTAATTAAGCTGTCCGGCGATTGACCCCAGATTTCCTCCTGCGCCTCGGGATGCCACATGCCCAAGAGCCAATGATGGGCGGCAAGGTTGGCCAGCACCCAGGCGGTCGAGCCACAGGCTTGGCCGATCACCGCGGTCAGCTCGAACAACGCCCGGTACGCCAGCTCGCTACCGCCGACGCGGGCCGGCTGCAGCATCCGGAAGAGGCCGCTCTCGTGCAGATCGGCGATCGTTTCGTCCGGCAGGCGGCGCAGTTGCTCCGCCCGTGGAGCCCGTTCGCGGAGCACCGGAACCAGCGCCTCGGCGCGCGCCAGAAGCTCTTCGAAGCGCGGCGGTTCGCCGCGCTGGGTCGTCGCCTGGGGCATTGCGATCCTCTCCCGGATGGGCCAGCCTGCCGCAAGTCTACTCGTCGCGCCGCTACTCGGCGAGATCCTATCCGATAGCCCTCCAGGGGCGGAGAACAACGATGGTTATCGACACGCACGCCCACGTCGTGCCGGGGAGCCTGATCGAGACGTTGCGCGCTGAGCGGCGCCTGTTTCCGTCGGTCAAGCTGCATGATGGCGCGCTGCCGCGGATGGAGTTCGCCGGCGGCGGGCCGGGTCGGCCAATTCAGCCGCGGCTGTGGAATCTGGCGCAGCGCCGCGACTGGCTCAAACAGACCCGCGTCGATCGCCAGCTGGTCGGCGGCTGGACCGATGTTTACGGCTATGACCTGCCCGGCGCGGAAGGGGCCGACTGGGCGCGACTCTATAACGAGCACATGACTCGCGATGCGGCTGCGCTGACCCAGCTGACCGCGCTCGCGATTGTGCCGCTGCAGGACGGGGCCCTTGCCGCGCGGGTGCTCGAAGAGACTCTGGACGCGGGCTTTAAGGGCGCGATGATCGCCACCCAGCCGAAAGGCGTCGGCGGCAATCTCGACGACCCCTCGCTCGATCCGTTCTGGGAGGTCGCCTCGGCGCGCCACGCGGCGATCTTCCTGCATCCCCATTATATTTGCGGCGACGAGCGCCTGGCCGATTACGATCTGGTGAATGCCGTCGGGCGGCTCGCCGACACGACGATTGCTGTCGCCCGGCTGTTGTTTTCCGGTCATCTGACGCGCTTCCCCGGGGTCAGCCTGGTGCTGTCTCACGCCGGCGGGGCCTTGCCCTACGCGCTCGGCCGGCTGAAGCGCAACCGCGCCATCCATCCCGACTATGCCGACCCGGTCGAAGGTTTTCGCCGACTCTATTTCGATACGGTCATGTTCGAGCCTCGTGCGCTGCGCTTCCTGTGCGATACAGTCGGCGCCGATAAGATCATGCTCGGCTCGGATTACCCGTTTGGCATCGGTGACCCCGAGCCGAGGCGGATCGTCGACGAGAGTTCTCTGACCAACGCCGAGCGGCAGACCATCCTCGGTGAAACCGCCGCCCGCATTTTCCATATCGATTGCGGCTGCCGCAGCGATCGATGAAGGTTATTGACGAACGCAGCGACTGCGAAAGGGCCGACGAAATGTTCAAAAACCTGTGCTTGGGGATCGGTTTGCTTGGCCTGGTGATCGGCGGATCAACGGCAGCGCAGGCGCAAGGCGGTGTGCGCATCGGGACTCTGACCTGCAACGTCGCCAGCGGCTGGGGGTTTGTTTTCGGCTCGTCGAAATCGCTCCACTGCACCTTTGCGCCGGCACCGGGGCGGGCCGAGTTCTATGCCGGCACGATCAACAAATTCGGTGTCGATATCGGCTATACGCAGGGCGGCGTGCTGGTTTGGGCGGTATTCGCGCCGACCGCCAATGTGGGGCCCGGTGCGCTGAACGGCAATTATGTCGGTGCCACCGGCAGCGCCACTGTCGGGGTCGGGGCCGGCGCCAATGTGCTGATCGGCGGCTCCAACCGCACGATCTCTCTGCAGCCGGTCAGCGTCGAAGGCAATACCGGCCTCAACGTGGCGGCGGGTATCGGATCGATCAGCCTGCGCTATCAGCCGCAAACTGCGCGCCACCGTCGCTGAACCGATTCCCGCGATGCAAAGGTGCGGACCGCGTTGCTCGCAGGTTAAATTCGGGTCTTGGTCATCGGCGCGCCATATTTTTGGCGCATTAACATTTCGGCGCCCGGGACGCGGGGGTGACGGCTATGCCCGTAGTCTGGCGCTGTGGGGGAAGCTCCGTTGGCGCCGATGTCCCGCCTGCTTTACTACCTCTATGCCCGTCGGTTGGTCCGCGACGTCAAGAGCCGACCGACCCCCGGCCACATCGGCATCATTCTCGACGGTAATCGCCGGCACGGCCGCTCGCTTGGGATCACCGAGCCGCGGGAACTGTACGATCTCGGCGCCAACAAGCTCGACGAAGTGCTCGACTGGTGCGTCGAATTAGGCATTGCGACGGTGACCTTGTGGGTCTTTTCGACCGACAATTTTCACCGGCCGGCTGCCGAGATTTCGGGGATCCTCGGGTCGATTGAGGCCAAGCTGAGGGCGCTGGCCTGTGATCCGGCGATCCACCGGAGGCGCGTGCGGGTGCGAGCCATCGGCTGCCGAGCGATGCTGCCCGAGCCGGTCCTCGCAGCGATTACGCAGGCTGAGCTCGCGACCGCCGGATACGACGACCTCGAGCTCAACATCGCCGTTGCCTATGGCGGCCGGCAGGAGATCGCCGACGCCGTTCGCGCCTTGCTCAACGGCATGGCCGATGACGAGGCGACATTGGCCGAGGCGGTCGACGGCGTCACCCCGGAAGCCATTGCCAAGCATCTCTACACCGCGGGACTACCGGATCCCGACCTGATCATCCGCACGAGCGGCGAGATCCGCCTTTCCGGCTTTCTGTTATGGCAAAGCGCCCACAGCGAGTTCTATTTCACCGATGTGCTGTGGCCGGCCTTCCGCAAGATCGATTTCTTGCGTGCCATCCGCTCATTCCAGCAACGCCGCCGCCGCTTCGGCTGTTGACTACGCGTCAGGCCGAGGCCGCTGAAGCCCCTGGCAACAACTCGTTGCGATAGGCCGGCCGCAGAATTTCTAGCCGCATCGGCACTGGCGTGCCGAGCCATAGCGCATTCTTGCTGTGGTCGTCGTAGGAGCTTTCGGTCAGCGGATGGACGAGCACGTCGAGGCCCTCGCGATTCAGCATCAGCCAAGGCACGATCTTTTGGAACTCGCCGGTCTCAAAGATGACACTGAACTGCGAAATCGGGTGTGGGCCTATCGGCTCGTCGCTGAAGGCGCCGGGTTTGACCGCGAACCGGCTGACGATCGTTTCGCGCAGCCGTTCGGCAGTCGGCCGGGTGGTCGGGTCGTAATAGACATGGGCGTGGTAGCCTTTGAGTTCGGTCATTGGGTTCTCCTGAGGTTATTTCCAAGCTCACATTTAAGGGCGCCGGCCATCATGTATCAAATCGATTGTTCATATGATATTCATTCAGCCCATGGATATTCGTGCCGTCGACCTCAACCTGCTGAAAGCCTTCGACGCGCTGATCAGAGAGTGCGCCGTCACCCGCGCCGCCGGTCGGATTGGTCTGTCGCAGCCAGCGATGAGCCACGCGCTGTCGCGCCTGCGGGATCTCTTCGCCGACGATCTGTTCGTCCGCACGCCCAATCGCATGGAGCCGACGGCTCGCGCGCGCGAAATCGAGCCCCTCGTTTCGGCGGCGATCGAGCATATCGAAGCGGCGCTCAACCTCGGCATCGGCTTCGATCCGGCAACAAGTGCCGGTATCTTCACCGCCGGCATGGCCGAATATGCCGAGGTGGCACTCGTCGGGCGTCTTGCCCGGAGTTTCGCCCAACAAGCCGCCAAGGCAACCTTGCGCTTGACGCCGGTGACCGGGGCCGACGCGGCCGAGCAACTTGACAGCGGGGCGATCGACGTCGCGGTTGCCCACCTGCGTGCGTTGCCGGCACATCTCGATTCGATGGTCCTGCTGCACGATCCGTTCGTATTGATCGCGCGCCGGGGCCATGCGCTCGCGGCGCAATCGCCGTCGATCGAAGCCTATGCGGCGCTCGACCACGTTCTGGTGTCACCGCGCGGCGCCACCAGTGGCGCGGTCGACCGTATTCTTGCCGATTTCGGGTTGAAGCGTCGTATTGCGCTACTGGTCGCGACATACCTGGCGTTGCCGGCCGTGCTCGCAGTGTCCGATCTCGTCGCTACGGTACCGCAGCGCACTGCGCGGCAAATCGCCGCGATTGCCGAAATCGAGATCCTGCCGCTGCCGATCGAGCTCTCCGTGCCGGTCTCGATGGCCTGGCACCGCCGCGCAGCAAGCGAGCCGGCCCAGGTTTGGTTTCGCTCGCTGCTGCTCGAAGCAGCGAGTGATTGACCCTTCGCCGTGTGTGCTTTTGTGCTTGCTTTCTGGTGCCGGTTGCGGCATTGATGAGAAGAGTTCGCATTCGCATCTGAGCCGGGGTGTCACAGTGAGTCGTACCGCCGGGGTCGTGGGGTTGTTCGTTCTCGCCTTTGCACCGCCCGCACTGGGAGATGATCCGAGCTTCTCCATCGAGTTAAGAAACAACCAGTTCGTTCCGAGCGAGGTTCAGATTCCCGCCGGTGTCAAGGTTAAGCTCGTCGTACACAACAGCAACCCGACCCCGTCGGAATTCGAGAGCACCCAATTTCATCGCGAAAAAATTGTGTCCCCCGGCCAGGAAATCAGCGTTTTCGTCGGGCCTCTCGATCCGGGCAGTTATGAGTTTTTCGACGATTTTCATCCGGAGACCCGTGGCCATCTGGTGGTCAAATAGGCGAGAGCTGAGATGCTGGCTATTGCTATCATCGTCTTTCGCGAGGTCCTCGAAGCAGCCTTGGTTGCTGGCATCGTGTTGGCGGCCAGCCGCGGTGTCCCGCGTCGGGGCGTCTGGGTGAGCGCCGGCATCGCCGCGGGCGTCCTCGGTGCCACGCTGGTCGCTGCCGGTGCCGGCGCGATCGCCGCTGCGGTCAACGGCGTCGGGCAGGAGCTGTTCAACGCCGTAATCCTGTTTACCGCGGTGGCGATGCTGGGCTGGCACAACGTCTGGATGAACCGGCATGGACGCGAGCTGGCTGCAGCCGCGGCAACGCTCGGCAAGGCGGTGCTCGGGCGCAGCCGGCCGCTTTACGCGCTGGCTCTTGTCGTCGGAATCGCGGTGCTGCGCGAGGGATCGGAGGCCGTCCTCTTCCTCTACGGGATAGCGATCGCCTCGGGGGTGAGCGCGCTGAGCATAT
>Ga0187846_10001860_pt1 | contig 11812 bp, 10 predicted proteins | sample TC_taG_FD_161473 | JGI IMG/M metagenome (GOLD analysis project Ga0187846, IMG submission 161473) | Biofilm microbial communities from the roof of an iron ore cave, State of Minas Gerais, Brazil - TC_06 Biofilm (v2) | ecosystem: Environmental > Terrestrial > Deep subsurface > Cave > Wall biofilm... | reverse complement strand
CAAGGGATTAAGGTCTTGACCATCTACGGGAACTCTCGTGACCATCTCGAACGGACGCGTCACGAAGTTCAGCATAAACAGGAAGAAGATCGCCAAACCCGCGAGGACCGCTAGCGCGTATGGCGCAAGAAGTGGATTACGCCGATTCTGAAACGCTACGATTCCGGTAAAGATCGACAAAAGCCAGGTCCAGAACAGCAGCGACCCCTGCTGCCCGCCCCATAGCGCGGTTATCTTGTAGATAGTCGGCAGCGTGAGGCTGGTGTAACTGGTTACGTATTCGAGTGACAAGTCGCTCTGAAGCAGGCTGAGCCAAAGCGCGAGCACCGCGACGGAAACCATTGCTGCCATCGCCCACAGAGCATGGCACGCACTTGTCAGCAGCGCCGGAATGCCGCGCTGGGCGCCCACGACGTTGGCGACGATCGAATAGAAAGCCACAATGAGCGCGAGTGCGAGCGCAAGTTCACCGATAAGTGGCATCAAAAATTAACCCTCATTCGGCTTAGGCGAGTATTTCGAAGGGCAACTTGTCAACACCTGACGCGCCTCAATGGTGTTGTCTCGCGTCAATCGCCCTTCAACGATAACGTCGCGCCCGGCAGCAAACATGTCTGGCTTGGGCTGACCGCGGCTCACTACTGCAAAGCTGGTGGGCGGCAGCGCAGTCGCGGCCACCGTCGTCACCGCGGCTTGGCCGTCGCCCGGCGGAGGCTGAGCAATTGCAAACTTGAGCGTCAGACTCGATGGATCCCATTGAATTGTTCCGGGCACGACTCGTCCGGCTATCCGCAGCATTTGCCCTGCCAATTCCACTTGCCGGGCCTTGGCTTCATTCACAGTGAGGTAATACTCCGCGGTGTTGCGCACAGCGGTTATGATCAGATAGGCGATCGCCGCCACGACGAGAATCACACCGGTCACAAATCGCAATTTTTTAGGCATACTCGCCTCAACCACAGCCGCGGGCCAGGTCGGCTGCGTTGATCAGGCTTCATTGTTGCCGACCGCCGCGAGCCTCAGCAAGCCCTCATAGCAAGGTGTTGCTCCTTCTTGCGGAGCTTTAATCGGCGTGTGAGCGGTCCCATTCGCCGGCGCAGCTCAGGATACCGAAGGGCTGCCCGGCTGCGGTCGCCTGGTATTTCATCCAGAAAGCGTCGTCGATTTCTCTTAGAGCGCGCGGCTCCTGCGGCTGGCGCCACCGATTGTATGCGCCTGGACCACCGTTATATGCAGCATATGTGGCACGCGCGAGTACGTCAGGGTTATCTGAATGAAGGTGGTTTAACGACCCCGCCAAAAGCCGGTGCAGAATTTCTGAGCCTGCACTGAGATTGTAGACGATATCCCAACGCAGGTGCGCGAGGCTGTAGAAGCCACGCCAAACATATTTGTTGACCTGCATCAATCCGATATCACCGGTCTTTGACTCCAGGTACCAGATTCGCCGATGCTTTATCACGTACTGCCGCCAGCAGCTCTCCTGCCATGCAGCCGCCTTGAGCAAAATCGGCCATGATCGACGAGCGGAAGCCTCCAGCGCATCATCCTGGAGCTGGTAACGGGCGGCGAGATCAAGCAACTGGCCCAGGTCGCGCCGATAGGTCGATTCATTACCCTCGTTCACGACTACCGCGTGTAGCTTGCGGCCGAGAGTCAGAATCTGACTCGCTCGTATTTGCGTATTTGGTGCGATTTCGGCGGCTAAGACGGCACGGGGAGAAAGCCCGCAGAGGTCCCGCGATAACATCGAGAGCGGTCCTGCAACAGGAGAGGGAGTCATTGTTCCAGGTTCGGACCGGTTACCCGAATTGGCCGGCGCGCCCGTCGAAGCGGTGCCGGCTGGTACAGCGCCATTGGGGTGACCAGCCTTGCTGGACGGCAATTCGCCGCTCGCATTCTCGGAAGCTTCTGGTGGGGCTTCCGTCGGCAACTTGAGGTCTCCCGGCTGTTCAAGCGGCGTGCTCAGGCCGAAGATCTGGCGCAATTCAGGATCTTCTTCAAAGCTGTAGGCTAACGGATCGCCTCTGGCCTGCGGAGCCATGATGCGCGCCAGTCGCCGCAAATCGTCTGCTGAGATTCGCAGGCCGAGAGCGGAAGCGGCCTCGTCGAGAGCGAACAGGGCATCACCAGCCGAGATAAATGAAAGGAATTCGAGCGAGCGATTTCCCAACCGCCCATGTTCCGCTGCGTTCTCAATTACTTCTCCGAGCCGGGTCCATTCCTCAAGAAAGAGCAAGCGCACCGGGTCCGGGCCAGTAACCCGCTGCGGTTGACCGAGCGCAGCCACGAGCCGCTGACGGCTGTCAAGGAGGATATTCAACAGTTCGTCGCGCACGTTCGGATCGCTCACGGTTGCACCAACCTGCTTGATCGCAAAAACCAGGAAAGCGTCCCAGTTGTCGAGCGCATTATTCCAGGCGGCGATCTCGTCCGGCTTGAGAGGAGCCGCCGACGTAGGGATAGGTGTCGACGTCGCCTGCACGGGAAGGTCAATCGACAGCGTCAACTGAACGCCGGTTTGTCCGACCACAACCATCGGATCCAGACGAATTGTGGCAAGCGCCAAATGGAGTGCGGCTTCGTTGGCCGGTGCCACCGCCATTTCCGCAAGCCCATCCAGCTCTAGAATTGCCGGCGTCAAGTCAAATGAGTACGTTTCCAGCGCCGGAACAACATTGCTTTTGATCAGATCGAACCCACGTCCCACCAGGAGGCTCTTTTTATGATTGCGGCCGTAAAGATTAACGTCAGTCACATGAAGCTTTAGTGCGAAACCGGCGATATAGGGCGCGGTGTCGGCTTCCACTATCCCAGACCAGGTGATCGGAGTGAGGCAGCGGTCACCAACCGGGACGCCGAGATTCAGATACGTGGCAGTGTCTATCTGGACAACCGCATTTTGCTGGCCGAAGGAAGGATTGTCGGCATATAGATATTCGCAGTCATTATCGCCGTTCCAGAGCTGCGCTCGTCCGCGGTGAGTGTAAAGCTGCTGCTTCAGCGCATCGCTCATCAAGACGTAGTTAATGTGAAGCGGAATTTTTACTGGCTTGGCCAGCGATGTTCCTGGTACCGTGAGATGGGCGGCGAACACCGCGGTCGCAGCAAAGACCCTCAGAGCGTATCGATCAACGAACGGCCAAACCCAAGGTCGGTTACAAACCCAGGACTGCTTAGATGATGGCTCAACGGACAATCGCGTTTAGCCTACCGCAAAGACAAGAGGCAGGCGAGCACAGGCTAAAGCCAATGCCCGAGTTCATGAGACGATGTGGCCTCAGGCTCTAGTCTGTGTTCCTGTTTAAATTTATTGGGTCATCTCAGTCATCGGCATCATGCGGCCTGCGCGGGCCGAAGGCCACGCCGCGTTTGCTACGCCGCATGAACTCGACCATTTCAGCAACTTCGGCGGAAAGGGGCCCCTCTTGTTGAAGCCTCGCCAAAGCAAGCTTCAGATTTTGAGGTCCTCGAAAGAGCATCGCAAAGGCCTGGCGCAGGGACCGAATCGCAATGGGGCTGAAGCCCGCGCGGCGCAGGCCAATACTGTTGATCGCGCGCAAAGTGTGCGTCCCATCCATCAGGCAGAAAGGCGGCACATCGCGGCTGGTGCGGCTTAACCCGCGCATCATCGAATAGCGTCCCAGCCGCACGAATTGGTGCACCACGCAGTTGCCTGACACGGTCGCAGCGTCACCTACCTCGACCCATCCGGCCAGCAAAGCGCCGCCGGCGATTATTGTGCCGTTGCCAACCCGGCAATCGTGGGCGACGTGCGCGTTCTGCATAAAGAAATTGCCACTGCCGATAATAGTGACCTCGCCTTGCTCGCTGCCGCGATGGACAGTAACGCCCTCGCGAAAGACGTTGCCGTCGCCGATGAGCACCCGTCGTCTGCCGCCGGTATAGGAAACGTCTTGCGGCTCGTCACCAATAACTACATTGGGATGCAGGACGTTTTGCGCACCTAATTCGGAATCACCCAGAATTGTGACATGGCCCAGCAGACGGGAGCCCGAGCCGAGCCGAATACGTCCATCAAGCAGGCAAAAGGGTCCGATCTCGACGTCAATGGACAGCTCGACCTCAGGGCCTATCACTGCTGAAGGGTGGACCTGTGGCGCAGGCGGCCCAGCCTGTGCTCCTTTTCTCCTGCGGACCTCATTCATGCGAACTGCGGCCCCCAGGCTTTAGCTTCCGGCGGCGGTCGTCAGGATGCTCCCGGTCGTCGACCGGGTTGCCTGCAACCCTGTAGTCACCGCCGGCCCATAGGCCTAGATCAACCATCTGGCATCGCTCCGAACAGAACGGCCGATAACGATTGGCCGGACTACGGTCAGCAACCTTCTTGCAAGTCGGGCAACGCATCAGCCTGTCAGGGCACCATAAACCACAGGACGCCAAGCGGCGGCAGTGTTAACGATAGCGAGTAGTCAAACCCGTGATGGGACACTGCTTCGGCCTCAACCGAACCACCATTACCGACGTTGCTGCCGCCGAACCACTCCGAATCGGTGTTGAGAATTTCGCGGTAATTACCGGACGCAGGCACTCCGATCCGATAGTTGTAGCGGACTACCGGTGAGAAATTGCAGACACAAATCAAGCGACGGGCGTTGGTGCGCGCGATCCGGATGAACGCAATTACATTTTCGTCCGCGTTGTCAGCATCTATGAAATGAAAGGCCGCAGGGTCGCTATCGGCTTCCCACAGAGCCGGTTCGTCGCGATAGAGCTGGTTCAAGTATCGGACTAGCGACTGGAGTTGACGATGTTCGTCATATTGGGTCAGGTGCCAATCCAGGCTCTCGTCGTGATTCCATTCGCGCCATTGCCCAAACTCGCCGCCCATGAAAAGCATCTTTTTGCCGGGGCGCGCCCACATGTAGGCGTACAGTGAACGCAGATTAGCGAACTGCTGCCACCGATCGCCCGCCATTTTCGACAACAATGATGCTTTGCCGTGGACAACTTCGTCGTGGGATAGCGGCAGGATGAAGTTCTCGCTCCAGGCGTACAGAAATCCAAACGTGAGTTCGCGATGATGGAACCGGCGATGGATCGGATCTCGTGCGAAATAGCTCAGCGTATCGTGCATCCACCCCATGTCCCACTTAAAGCCGAAGCCGAGGCCACCGACGTAGGTCGGTTTACTGACCGCCGCCCAACTGGTCGACTCCTCGGCGATCATCATGCTTCCAGGAGCACGGCCATAGGTGAGTTCGTTGAGCGATTTAATGAAGGCGACGGCCTCAAGATTTTCGCGTCCGCCATAAATGTTGGGGATCCACTCGCCCTTTTTACGGCCATAATCGAGATACAGCATCGAGGCGACCGCATCTACACGAAGCGCGTCGGCATGATAATCAAGCAGCCAATGCAGCGCGCTGGCGCTGAGGAAGTTGCGCACTTCCTCCCGGCCATAATTGAAAATAAACGTATCCCAATCGGGATGGCGCCCTTTGCGCGGGTCGAGATGCTCGTACAAAGCGGTGCCGTCGAAACGAGCGAGCGCAAAGGAGTCAGTCGGAAAATGGGCCGGCACCCAATCGAGGATAACGCCAATCCCGCGTTGATGCAGATGATCGACGAAGTAGCGGAAATCGTCGGGCGTGCCCCATCGCGCACTTGGCGCGAAATAGCCGGTCACCTCGTAGCCCCATGAACCCGAGAACGGATGCTCCATCACGGGAAGTAATTCGACATGAGTGAAGCCCATGTCGTTGACATAGTCGGCCAGCAACGGGGCGATTTCGCGATAGGTAAGCCAGCGGTTTTGCTCTTCCCGTACCCGGCGCCAGGAACCCAGATGCACTTCGTAGATCGACAAAGGAGATCGGAGCATTTCCCCCCGTTGGCGCGATTCCATCCATTCCGCGTCGCCGAACTGATACGAGGGCTGAAAGACGTGCGAGGCGGTTGCCGGCGGCTTTTGAGTCGCCATTGCGAAGGGGTCGGCCTTTAGGATCAACCGGTTCTCCGAGTTGCGGAGTTCGAATTTATAATTCACGCCGGGGGCGAGTTCCGGAATGAACATTTCCCAGATGCCGGATGAACCAAGCACCCGCATCATATCGAGCCGGCCATCCCAATGGTTAAAATCGCCGACCACACTGACCCTCAGCGCATTTGGAGCCCACACGGCAAAAGCGACGCCGTTCACGCCATCGAGTTCACGCACGTGCGCGCCGAGTTTCTCGTGAATCCGCTCGTGACGCCCCTCATTCCAAAGAAGCTGGTCCAAATCTCCGACACTGGGCAGAAACCGGTAGGGATCATGAATTGTTGCCACCGTGCCGTCGCGATATTGCACGCGTAGCTTGTAAGGGAAGACCTGCTCGCGATCTTCGATCAGAACCTCGAATAGTCCGTCCCCATTGCGCTGCACCATCTGCCATGGCGCGGCACCGTCCTCAATCACTGAGATTTCGTCGGCACCCGGGCGCCACGCCCGGATAGTGATGCCATCGGGTCCGGGATGGGCGCCGAGAATCGAATGGGGGTCGGAATGTTCGAGTCTCAGCAGGCGTTCAATTTCGGAAGAAGCAATCGCATCAGATGCCAAGCGGTTACCTCGCTACAGATATCATTGAAGCCGCGGAGCCAGGCGGCCCACCTCCACCCTAAACTGCTAAGGGAGCGCACTCAATTGGGAATGAGTGCACCTTGCCTGATTTACCTGCGGAGAAGTCCGTCTATCTGCGTTGAAATGCGTTTAACTGCGTTGGTGGTTCATTATAGACGTGCAAGTTGTTAGCCGACGCGCATAATTTCTCGGCAAAACTCATCGTTCGCACGGGCATCGATTCTCTCGTGACTGTACGCGTCGCGTGATGAGCGCGGCGATAATCCCAAAGAACGCTAGGCCATTGCCGTCGTGGCCGCAACGGATGACGAGGTCACCCGTGGGACGAACCCCTTCCTTAACAGGGGAGGAACACGGCCGGAATTCATGAGATTCGCAGGACGGCTGCGCCCTGAAGCTCATCATGTTTGAGCTTCCGCAGGGCAAGATTTGCTTCATCCAAGGCCATCGCAATCGTATGAGTCTCTATCGGGATTTCGCCGGCGATTTTAAGGAACTCGTCACCATCGCGCCGCGTATTGGCAGTGACGCTGCGCAGCTCCTTTTCATAGAACAGGTGCCGCTCGTAATCGAGCGGTGGGATTGTACTCAGGTAAATACCGGCCACCGCCAGGATACCGCCACGATCTAGCGCCTGCAGCGCTGGCAGTACGAGGTTACCAGCGGGCGCGAATAAGATAGCCGCATCGAGCGGCGCCGGCGGTGGTTCTTCGGCACTGCCGATCCATTCGGCTCCCATGTCCTTGGCTAATTCCTGGTGTTGTCCGCCTCGAGACATCACAAATACCCGGCACTTCCAATGTTGCAGCACCTGCAGGGCGAGATGGGCGGAGCCGCCGAACCCATACAGCCCGACGGTGGCGCCGGGCTTTATTTCGGCGCGTTTGATTGCTCGATAGCCGATAATGCCGGCGCAGAGGAGAGGACCCAATTGGTCATCTGGAACCGTGGGCGGCAAGCGATACGCAAAATCCTCCCGCACCGTGGTCCACTGAGCGTAGCCGCCGTTCCGATCCCACCCGGTGAAGCGTGCACTGGGGCACAGATTTTCCCGCTCGTGCCGGCAGTAAGCGCACTCACCACAGGTCTGGCGCAGCCAGGCAATTCCGACCCTTTCACCAATGCTGAAGCGGCGGCAGCCCGCGCCCAGCTCCACGACTTCACCCACGATTTCATGCCCCGGAACAATCAAATCATGCTTCGGGGGCAGATCGCCTTCGGCTATGTGCAGATCGGTGCGGCATACGCCGCAAACCCGCACGCGCACCAGGAGTTCACCCGTTTGCGGCCGCGGCCGCTCCATTTCAATCTCGTGTAGAGGATTAGTTTCGATCGGCGCGGGCGTCACTACTGCCATCGCCCGCATCAACTCCGAACCGGCAGCCATAGAGGATAATAATATACTTCGCTAATCTACCATGCTGGACCGGCGGACTGAGTGAGAGGTCGGATTAAAGAACCGCTAATCGTTTAGATCTGGAGGAAAATTCGGACCGAGGACTTGCTCCAGAGTCCAGGGTGACTGTGTCGGATAAGGCAGTGGACCAGTTTCCCCTGAGAGCATCCCGAACGGCGCGAGCGTATGCCTTCGACTCCGCAAACAGTTGTCTCAGAACAATTCGCAAGCTGGGCGATTCATCAAACCGATCTTCTATGCAGTCGCGAGACTCATCTATTGCCCTCTTCCAACTAGTGCTGCGATGACTCGGTTGAAAATGCCATTTCAAAAGATGAGACAACAAGTTTTGCAAATGGCTCCGCAGCGACGTTCGGTCCTTACGTGCCATCGCTTCGAGTTCCTCAACTAGATTTTGCCAATCCAACGAGTTAGGCCGTAAGCGTCGCGATGCAGCAGCCTGATAGAGTGACCATGCATTGAAATCATCATCTATGCTGACCGTAGGCGCAGGCATAGGAGTTATAACCGTCGCATCCGACTCAGGCTCTTTCATAAACCGAGCATATCACCGTGGATCACCTTCCAGGAACCCAGGAACCCGTTGCTGGCCACGCCTCTATCCTGGGTTGTCCGACGCTGCCGTGGGACTCATCGTCGATTAGTTCCTCATACGTAGGACGCGGTCCTGGCACGGTTTCGATCACTTCGACTAAAACTAAAATTAACCAAGAATACTTGAAATCTGGAGACCGGGAGCTTTCAAGCACTCAGCGGTCAGCATTCAGCTTTTAGAGAAGAGCGGTCGGCATGCGTTTGACCTCAGTGGTACGCTGAGCGAGTTCCTCATAGGCGCGACGCTTGATCAGTTCCAGGTCTTTGGGGAGCAAGAGGTGATACTCCCGGCACCAAACTTCACGACACCCGCATACTCCGCTTAATGGAGGCTGCTGCACTCCGGTACTACCGTGCTAGGATGGCGCACCCGGATATCCATCAAGCAATTCTCGCGAGCTTCGGCCTTCCTGCCGACAGGTACTCAATCAGGCAGTTACGCTATGACCTGCGCAAGATGAAAACCCACGGCCTGCTCGAACGCGATGGCCGCCGCTATGCCTATCGTCTGACCGACAAGGGAACCCGCGCCACCTTGCTCTTGGTGCTCTTCCATCAGCGCGTCTGCGGTCCGCTCGCCCGCAGTCTCTTTCACCACCGACCCACTCAAACCCGCCTGGCTCACCCCAAACTCGACGCTGCCGACCGCAAAGCCCGACCGCTCGCTCGACCAAATCATTCAACTTTTAGCTGCTTGAAGACCGGACAAATCTGAAAGAAAAATCCGCAGACTCCTCTGTCGAGAATCTAATTACTCCCGGGCCTCTGGTTGATCACTTCTCGCTCGCTTCTCTTGCTGCCCTGCGAGACCAGTAATCGTAGGCGACTCTGAGCGCTGCGGCGGAACGTTCGAAGCTGTCGAAGACCACCAAACCGCGTTCGCGAGCAAGTTGTTTCGCCCGCGCCACTATCGTCTCCACGTGTGCGGGATGGAGGATAACGCAAAATGGTTTGATGGTCTTGCGGTTGAAGTCTGCAACGCGGTCGAGCAATCCGGTCAGCTCGTCCTCATGTGTTGCCCATCGCTGGGCGCGTAACCCCGTGCCGATTTCGAGCACTATGGCATCTATCACCGGATCGCGCTCGAGGATATCGAGGATGCGGGCGAGATTTCCGGTGTTCACCCCACCGCCCATAATCGTCCCGCCGGCATCAAGCGGATTGCGATAGCTGCCGCCGATTACATTAAAGAAGCCTTTGAGTTCTTCGTAAGAGGAGTCAGACAATGTCGGAATTTCCAATCCCGCGGTAGCAAAGGTATCGGTAATCACTACCGATTGGCCTCCGGTCATCGCCACTAGCCCCATCCTGCTACCTGTCATTGCGCGTCCGCGCGCCAGCATCTCGACCGCATCCAGCATCGCGTCGAGCCCGGCGACGCTCACCGCTCCGCTCTGATTCACCATCGAAGTCCATACCGCCGCCGGTGTCGCCAGGGAACCGGTATGGGAGAACGTGGCGCGCGCGCCTGCCTCGGTCATACCGCCCTTCCAAACCACAACCGGAAAACGGCGAGCCGAGCGCCGGAGGCTCTCGAAGAACCGACGTCCATCGCGGACGCCCTCGATATACATGCCGATAACTCGCGTGCGGGGATCGTCGGTCATCAAGTCCAGGTAATCCGCGCCCTCCAGCGTCAGGACATTACCGATGGAAGCGGCCTTATTCACACGAATTCCGCGCAAGGGCGCTTGCGATGAGAAATTTATGGTATGAGTGCCGCTCTGCGAGATGAAACACACGTCGCCGGTGCTACCCACGTTCAGATCAGGAAAATTGCAGAGCCCAACTTCGGGATTGTACAAGCCCATGCAATTGGGGCCGACCAAAGCAATATCGGCCGCGAGGGCGATTTCCTTGAGCTGACGTTCGAGACGGATACCCAATTCTTCGGTAGTTTCGGAAAAGCCGGAAGTGAAAAACCCAATTGCTGCGACCTTGCTATCGACGCAATCCTGCAAAATTCGCGGCGCGACCTGGCGCGGCACAGCACTTACGGCGTAGTCGATCGGCTCGGGAACCTCGGCCAGGGATTTGTAATTGGTTATTCCCATCGCCTCGATTCCGGGGATCTCATTCGGGTCAATCTGCACGGAATACAGCTTGCCGGTGAAGCGCTTTAGCGCTCGCAGCCACATATAGCCGCCCATCCGCTTGTCACCGATTACGGCCACCGCGCGCGCGTCGAAGCCACGCTTGAGATTGTGCCGCCGCTGCGCGGCATGCGTATCGGTCCCGGCCTGTGCAGCTGCGACGACTCCGTCGCCGAGCAGTATGCGTGCGTCGAGTACTCTGAGCCCTGCAGGGTATGCGACCACGGGATTCAGATCCAACTCGTTTATCTCGCGCCGCTGGGACACTAATTGTGAGATTGTTACAATGAGCTCGACCGCTGCAGCCAAATTTATCGGCCGGGCGCCGCGCACGCCGGTCAGGATTGCACGCCCGCGTAACTGATCCAGCATCGCCCGCGCCTCGTTGGTGTCTACCGGCGCCAACCGCACTGCCGTATCCTGCATCACTTCGACGAACACCCCGCCCAGCCCGGCCAACACCAGCGGTCCGAAGCGCGCGTCGCGTACCACGCCGACAATCAACTCGACTCCCGGCGGGGCCATCGTCTGCACCGCTACACCGTCGAACCGGGCTTGCGGCGCATGCTCAGCCAGATTGCGCCGGATACGGTCGAACGCTTCCCGCACCTCCTGCTCGGAATCCAGTTGCAGCATCACGCCGCCGACTTCGCTCTTGTGGGTGACGTCGGGCGACAGCACCTTGAGCACTGCAGGCAACCCAGCTCGCGCGGCGGCGGCCGCCGCTTCATCGGCGGTTCGCGCAAGCTCCGCCATAGCGGTAGAAATTCCAGCCGCTTCCAACAGCCGTTTAGACTCGATTTCGGTAAGCGCCGTGCGTCCGCGAGCGCCGGCGATCACTTGCTCAATAGTAGTTTGATCCACAAATGTCGCGTATATCAAAGGTTCTAGTTGTTTGTCACCCCGAGCTCGTGCGTGGCCAGCAGCGTCGGTTGCGAACATAGGGAGTAAGTCGCGACAACGGAGCGGCGGCACATGCCACTAGCGGAGGCCGCTTCGGCCGGAGAGGTGAGCCGAAGCCCTGAGCTTGCCGAAGGGAAACGAGTCCGCGAGGTGCGCATAGAAATCAGTGGGTGAAACATGCCGCGGCTGGCGAAATCTGATCTCGTTTCGATCGAAGAT
>Ga0187846_10001859_pt1 | contig 11818 bp, 12 predicted proteins | sample TC_taG_FD_161473 | JGI IMG/M metagenome (GOLD analysis project Ga0187846, IMG submission 161473) | Biofilm microbial communities from the roof of an iron ore cave, State of Minas Gerais, Brazil - TC_06 Biofilm (v2) | ecosystem: Environmental > Terrestrial > Deep subsurface > Cave > Wall biofilm... | reverse complement strand
CCGTGCTCACGACAGGTCCTCCGGTCGGCTCACACTTTCCCATCCGATGCGCAGACAAGGCATCCCGCAACGGCATCGGCAAGGAGGTTAGCCTGCATATCGGGCAATTGAAGCTGATGCGCCTTCTCGAAGGCGATCTGCCCCGCTCGCGACCTGCTCCGGCGTCAATGCCTTGCCCGCGACCTTGTCGTCGCCGCCAGTTCGAAATCTCTTGAACAGTTTTCGGACGGCGTCGGACGCGAGACCGGAACTCTCCTCCTTGACGGTCTGCAAAACATGCTCGCCGACGTATTTGAGGACGGTCGACATGACCGAGAGTGCAATGGGCGTGACGAAGGCGACCGATTCAGCCACTCCGAAGCCAAGCGCCTCGTCCTTCCCAACACCACCCTTGCCGACTCTTTCGGGGTTCGCGAAGTATGCTTTGCTGAGCGGACCGAACAGCGGCACCTCCTGCGGCGCGCATTTGGCAACAACATCGCGCGAAAGCACGGCGACGAGATCATCCCTCTCCGCATTCGCCATACGTCCCCCTCCGAACGCTGAACCCGTCGATTTGATCGATAAAACGGAGCCTTGGCAAGAAGGGCGATGCAACGCGTTCGAACCGCGTTGGTCGCCTCAAAATGCCCGGAAAATCAAACCCTTAGCGCAGCTGATCGGCACGAAAGGGTTCCAATCGTGGTCGTTCGATGTCCAGCCAGTTGCCATCGGCGGCTCGAACGCGTTCAATTCCTCTGAGAAAAGAGAACGAGCCTTTGTGAGGAGAGGATGCGACTGTCGGCCGCGCAGTTGGCGCAGCTGAGCCGCCTGCTGGACCAGGCGCTTGACCTCGATGAGGCGGGTCGTCGGCAGTGGCTGCAAGGTCTTGCTCCCGAGCACCGGGAACTGGAGGAGGCGCTCCGGGATGCGCTGTTGGCGCGGGAAAGTCCTGGGGCCGGCCCGGATGGACTGGACAAGCTTCCCGAGGTGGGTGTGAAGCGGAGCCCTGTCAGCACGCTGGCGCCGGGCGACCGGATTGGTCCCTACCAGCTGGAGCGGTCACTCGGATGCGGCGGAATGGCCGAGGTGTGGCTCGCGCAACGTTCTGATGGTGCATTCAAACGGGAGGTCGCGCTGAAGATCCCCGTCTTGGAGGAGGGAAGGCGTGATCTGGCCGACCGCTTCGCGGTGGAGCGGGACATCCTGGCGGCCCTCGAACACCCGAACATCGCTCGCTTCTACGACGCCGGGGTGGGTCTGGACGGGCGGCCGTATCTCGCGTTGGAGTACGTACCGGGCAAAGACCTGCTGAAGTGGGCCAACGAACACGTGCTGGGAATCCGGCGACGTATTCAGCTGTTCCTGCAGGTTCTCCAGGCGGTGCAGTACGCACACGACAAGGGCGTGCTGCACCGGGACATCAAGCCATCCAATGTGCTGGTGAAGGATGAAGGGCAGGTTCGCCTGCTGGACTTTGGGGTAGCCAAGCTCCTGGAGCACCAACGGCACGAAAGCGTGACCCAGGTCTATGGCCGGATGTTGACGCCGGAGTACGCCAGCCCGGAACAGATCAAGGGAGAGGAACCGCAGAAGACCAGCGACGTGTACTCGCTCGGGGTGATGCTGTACGAGCTGCTGTGCGGAGCGCGACCCGCGCGGGCCGGCGAATCGGCCTCATCGCAGGAACCCCCGAGCACGCGCATTGACGAGCCGGCGGCGACTGTCCGAGCGGCCACCGTAGTGCGCCTGGCGCACCAGCTGCGAGGAGATATCGACGCGATCACGCTCAAGGCTCTGGCGCCCGAGTCCTCCCAGCGCTACCGGAGCGCACTCGCTTTTGCGCATGACCTGCAGCACTACCTGGACAGCCGCCCGGTCAGGGCGCGGTCGGACACTCCGGCCTACCGGCTGGGCAAGTTCATAGAGCGCCATCGCATCGCTGTTCCCGCAAGCACCGTCACGGTCGCGCTCTTTGCTGCCTTGATTGTCTACACACTGGGGTACCGGTCGCAGCAAGCTCCACCGCAAGCGCTCACGCCAGGGCAAGCGAACCCGCCCACGACCGAAGTAGCGGCGACCGACAGGTCCATCGCGGTGCTGCCGTTCGTGGACCTGAGCGAGAAGAAGGACCTGGAATACCTGGGCGACGGCATCACCGAGGAGCTTCGCAATCTTCTTGTCAAAGTTCCGCAGCTCAAGGTCATTGGCCGCACGTCGTCCTTCCAATTCAAGGGGCGAAATGACGATCTGCGGGTGATCGGCGACAGACTTGGCGTCGCTTACATCGTCGAAGGAAGCGTCCGACAAGCCGGCTCCAAGATCCGGGTGACGGCTCAGCTCAGTGATGCCCGGTCCGGCACTCAACGTTGGGCCGAAAGTTACGACAGCGATATTCGGAACGTGCTGAGTCTGCAGGAGCGAATGGCAACCCGGGTTGCCCGCACCTTGCAACTTGCCATCGGCGCGGACGACATGAATCCGGTGCACCGCGTGAAGAGCCCCGAGGCTTACGATCTGTACTTGCGAGGGCGGTCTGCCTACGACCGATTGGACCGATCCGGTCTTCTGGAAGCGGAGAGCGATTATCAGGAAGCGCTGCGGCTGGATCCCTCATTCGTGCGGGCAGCGGAGGCCCTCGCATTGACGTATTACGAGGAGACGGATGAGGAGTTCCTTCCGAGCTCTGTTGGGTGGCAGCACGCCAGCGAGGCCGCCGAAAAAGCTCTTTCGATCGACGCGAATTCAGCGCCGGCGCACGCGGTACTTGCCGTTTCGCATGCGGTATATGAATTCAACTGGACGGCCGCCGATGCGGAAATTTCAAAGGCTCTTGCGTCCAACCCGCGCGATCCCGCCATTCTGGATCTTGCTTCTCGTATCGCAGCCGGCCAAGGGCGCCTGCACGATGCCCAGCGTCTGGTCAAGGCTTCGTTATCGAGCGATCCGATGAATCCGAACACTTACCAGACACAGTGCTTTTGGCTTTACTTCTCGGGCGATCTTGAAGGAGCCGAAAACGCGGCGCGAAAAGCGATCGAGCTGAGCCCGCAAGGCAACTACGCCCACTATCTTCTCGGCCAAGTACTCCTGGCGCGTGGCGATCTGCAAGGAGCTCTGGCGGCCATGCAGGCTGAGAATCCTGACGGCGGAAGGGATGCCGGTCTGGCCATCGTGTACCACGCGCTTGGCCGCAAGGCCGAATCCGACGCCGCGCTGGCGCGCCTGGTCCGACAATATGGCGACGAGTGGCCTTACGGCATCGCGCAGCCCTACGGATTTCGTGGCGACGCCGATCGAGCATTTGATTGGCTCGCGAAGGCCTACGCCAAGCGGGACCCCGATATCCGATTCCTGAAAGATGATCCGCTGCTTGTGCGTCTGCGAGGCGATCCCCGATACAAAGCGCTGCTGGTAAAGACGAACAGGGAAGCTGATGTAGCGGAAAGCCCAAGATGACCACCCGAACTGCCAGTTGCTCTTGCGGCCAGCTAACGGCCATCACGTCGGCCGACCCGGTTCGCGTCTCCGTTTGCCACTGCCTGGCCTGCCAACGCAGAACGGGCAGCGTGTTCGCTGCACAGGCGCGATTTCCCACAGGCTCGGTTGCCATTGCCGGAGCTTCGAACACGTTCGTTCGGGTCGGTGATGCCGGAAGCAGGGGCACATTCCACTTCTGCCCCACATGCGGCGCTACCGTGTACTACACCAGCGATGTTTACCAAGACAGCACCGTCATTCCCGTCGGCGCCTTCGCAGACCCGACCTTTCCCGCACCCACGTTCTCGGTGTACGAAGAACGCATGCACACCTGGGTCGAAATGCCCGCAGGCATTGAGCACATGGCTTAGCCCCGTTGTTGGGGCGTCTGACCCTCAAAGGACTGTCACCGATGTCCCCGAAAGGGCACGCGGTCCGTTCTGAGCGGATTGGCGACGATTTATTCCGGGGGCATAAGTAACCTATTGCCTCGCGGGTATGCTGCCGCCAGGCTGGAAGCGATCGGCCCGTCGTCGATCGACCGGGCGAGACGATGGCAGAACTCGATGAGAGCGATGGACGACACGTCATAAGACAGGTTCAGCAGCAGACCACCGTGCTGCAGCGCTGGAGCGAGCAGTCTCTCGTAGTTGTCGGGCGTCAGGGCCTGGACACGAAAGTCGGCGACGCCGCAGGCTCCCGCAACGTCGTGCCCACGCTCATCGGCGGTAAAGATCGTGATCAGCTCGGGGGCAACCGCAATGTGCCTGCGGATCAGCGGCAGCACTGCTTGGGCGACGCTGCCGAAGCCCACGAATACCAGAGGTCCGGCCAGCCGGGCGTAAATCTGTTCCTTCACTCGGACGTTACCTCGGGGCCGCCGCGAAGGAGTGATACGAATCGAGCGATTGCAAATGAAACCAGAAGGATTCCAACAAGAAAGGCGAGCGCTGCTAACGCGCGGGGGTCCATTTTCCCTGAGAACCGCGAAATTGGCGCAGTAATAACCTCGACCCACACTGGGATCCAATCCGGCCTGCTACCGAGCGAAAGGGAGGCAAGCGCTCCGAACAGCCAAAAAATTCCAAACAAGAGAGAACCCACTGCCTGGGGCAGCAGGCGCCTGATCGGCGACGTACGGCCGGTGTACTCGCCGGGAGTGCGCCCCGTCCAGCGCTTGAAGGCGCGGGAGAAGGCGGCCGTTTCCGAGAAACCCACCAGATAAGCGGTCTCGTTCACCGAAACTTTCTTTCCGTTCAGATACTCGAGCGCCATCCTGTGCCGCAACTCATCCAGTACCTTCTCGAAGCTTGCCCCTTCCCTCTTCAGCAAGCCGAGAAGCATTTGGCGGTTGAGGCCCATCTTGCTGGCGATCGTATCGATGCTTGGGTCGCCGGTGTGCAGCATCGGCATCAGCAAGGTCTGGACGCGGGCCCGGGTGGACTTGGAGCTTTGCAGGCTCTTCAGCAGATCGTCCGCCCGCTCGCTCAGAATCCCAAAGACGTAGCGCGGTGGGAGCGGGGACCTTAGTGTCAGCCATTCGTCGTCGCCCAGCAGCGCGTTCGCGTCGCTTTCAAATACCACGGGCACCTGCAAAATGCGGTCGTATTCCGCGCGATAGAGCGGCGCCGCGTGGGTGACATGGACCTCTTTCGCAAATTGCTCCGCCGCACCCTGACGCGAAGCGCAAATGATGCGAGCGAACGAATATTCAGTAAGTTCAGGAAAGTCGTTGGGATTCTTGCGCGTATCGATCAGCCGGAACTGAGTGCCCTCGCGCCTGAGAACAAAGCGGTCGCCGGTGGTCAGGCCGTCGATTTCGGCCACCAGCCGGTCATAGCGATTCAGCTGTACGAAAGCGTCGGCAAGCGTGTCGCAAGCCCTCCCAATCAGGCCGACGACGGACGACTCCTCGATACCGAGCGCTTCGCCGAGATGAAGCGCGAGCGCGGGATCGTTGGAGAGCTCCTTGCCAGTTCGCATCAACCGAACGCACTTCGCCAGCGGGATGCGGTTGTCCGGATCTCGCAATCGCCGCGGTTCGATTCTGGAGCGCTCGAGCAGCGTTGTTCGGCTCGCCCCCTTCGAAACGGCCAGCTCCAGAAGCGCGCGCACAAGACCAGTCCGGACGGTAGCCATGGCTCACAGCGAGACCGACACACCTTGGCTGAAGACTATGTGGTCCGACGTCCTTTGGACATCGTCAGCCCGACCAAATGGGCGGTAGTTCCATTGGTCGAACGGTGAACGCACGCACGCCGACGCGTTCGCGCAGCAACAACGGCGATGGGCAAGTGCTTAGTGTAGCTGGGATGAACGACGGGATTCGAACCTACAACAACCGGAATCACAAGGCGTCGGTTCGCTCGTTACTGCGTGGGAAATCAAAGACTTCTAAGGCGCGAAGACGCCTAAAGACGCCCAAAACACAGGGATAGCAGCGCAAATTTGTCCACAGCGGCGCCGTCGACCGCGGGCACTCGTCATTGCACGATAGTGCGCAGGAAAAAGAGCCGTGGAGAGGCCTTAGAACGGGAAGACCGGGCTCAGGGCCCCAGCAGGCTCTCGGCTGGAATCTGCAGCTCTTTGTGTAGCCGGCGCACCATCGCCATCGTCAGCGGCCGCCGGCCAGCCAGCACCTCGTAGACCCGATTCAGCCTGCCGATCATCGGCTCCAGATCGCGCGGCGTCAGTCCCTGCTGCTCCATCCGGAATTTGATAGCTTCGATCGGATCGGGGGCCTCGATCGGAAAGTGCTTGCGCTCATACGCTTCGATGAGCGTTACCAGCACATCAAACCGATCACCCTCGGGCGTGCCAGGTTCCGGCTCGTTGTCGAACATTGGCGAAACCTCGGCCAGCGCGGCCCGATAGTCTGCCCTGGTTCGAATCGGTCGAATCGGCTTCACGGCATCTCCACGGTATTGGCGTCGATCCGATCGTACTCGCGATGCGTGCCGATGAACTTGACGTACACGGCCCCGAATCGATAAGCAACAGCGGCGACCAACCGGTAGTCGTTGCCCTTGATGTTGAACACCACGCGACGGCTCTTCAGCACGCTCGCCGTCGTGAACTGCGCTGCGATATCACTCGGTCGCTTCCATTGGGCCGCGGCCACGGCCTTGACCCATGCGCGAAGCGGCTGCTCGGCCTCCGCGTGCTTCTGCCAAAACGCCCGGGTGCGCGCTGGCCGATCGGAGCGACAAACGCCCGCCCCCTCCGGCGAAAGCTAGTCGCCTACCTTGCCGATGGGTGTCGACAACCGGGCAGTCGCAGAGTCCACCTCGGTCAGGCTATTCGACACCCGATTCGCGATCAGGACGCTCTTTCTGTTAAACATCAGCGCGGCTGCGCGGATCCCGGCCAAGTCCCGGTAGACGTCATGTCCGGTTGCCGTCTCTTTCGTACATGGAGTAGCGTGCGAACCATCGCACAATGCATTGGCCCGACCGTTTCGGATCGCTGGCACTGTGCCAAAGAGAATCGAGCGTTGATGACTCTGGGTGACCGCGCAAGGCACCATCTGGCCATGGACTCGTTCAAGCACATCCTTCACCCTGCAGAGAATGAACTGGAGCTGCCCATCGGATTCGATGATTTCATCTCGCACGCAGCGGTTTCAGCTGCTCTGGCTACGATTTTTCGGGGCAAGTTCTGCGATGCCATCCTGCCGGGTCGTAGAGCGACTACCTACAAGACGAAAGAGGTTATTTACGAGGTGGGAGACCAGGAGAGAACGTTCTTCTTTCTTCAAGACGGATTTGTGAAGGTGGGAACGATCGCCTCCGATGGCCACGAACTGATCTACGAGGTACGGAGGGGCGGAGAAGTGGTCGGCGAACTCTGTGTCTCGCAAGCGCGCCGCCCTGATCGAGCCGTAGCGCTGGAAGAAACGAACGCCATCCCGGTGCCGTTCGAGGAGGTCTTGGAAGTGATGCGAGGGCGACCCGACTTGCTCGCGCGACTGCTGGACGTTTTCTGCCAGGCGTTGGCTGAAGCCTACGCGCAGATGAACACGCTGGCCGTCGATGACACCATGCATCGACTTGCCAAAATACTGCTGAGGCTTGCGGCGAAGATAGGCCTGCGTTCGGGACCGAAGGTTGAAATTCCCACGTATCTAACACAAGAAGAATTTGCACAGATGGTAGGGGTACGCCGGGAAACGATTTCGACGGCATTGAACGTTTTTCGCCGTAAGCGATTGATTGAGTACACGAGCAGCGGGCACCTTGTCCTGAACCTGCAAGCGCTGGAAAGCTATTTGGCTTGACGCGGAAGGCCGACTAGCGGCTTCAAATGACGTATCCCACCTCCTCCGTGTTACCCAAATAACAGACTCGCCGTTGAGACCGTGATTTGATAGCCACGCATCGCGTCGACGATGAGGGTGTGGCTGATTATCCGGGGGCGGTGCGTAAGGGGTCTCCCCTGCGAGACCATCGTTGCGCGACGTGGGATACAGCTCCCCCACATGACCTCGGAAAGGAGCTTCCCACGATGACCTGCAGAGCGAATGTTTCGATAGGAGTTTTTCTTCTCGGTGCGCTTGTTCTTGTTGCGGAGTCCGGCTCTGCCGCGGGAACAGACGCTCTGGCAAATGGACATGGCGATCAGATTTCAGCGAACCAGCGGGTTGACGACCTGACGCAGGCGACGATCGATCAGGGCAGGCAGATTTTTCGGTTCGACACCTTCGGCGATGAGGCCTATTGGGGCGATACCCTGAGGTTGCATCAAGCGATCGCCGGGGCCGAAAACGGTGGTGTCGGTCCGGGCGTCAGCCCGAAGACCGCGCTCGCGGTCGGCCTGAAGGTAGACGTTGATGCGCTGCCGGAGCAGCTGAAGTCGCAGCTCGCAGCCGGCACGGTTAACCTCGACGATGCGGCCATCACGGTGTCGCTGCTCAAGCTCAACGCCGTGGTGGGCGTAACCGGCCTGTTCGACGACGCGGGGAACATCCGTTCGATGGGGGTGCAGTGCGCGCTGTGCCATTCGACGGTCGACGACTCCTTCGCACCGGGAATCGGCAAGCGCCTGGACGGCTGGGCCAACCGGGACCTGAACATCGGTCTGATCGTTTCACTCGCCCCGAACCTCAGTCCGATCGCCGATCGGCTGCACGTCGATGTGGCGACCGTCAAGAAAGTGCTGACCAGCTGGGGTCCCGGGCGCTTCGACGCCGAGCTCGACAAGGACGGTAAGGCGTTTCGGCCTGACGGTGGGCAGGCGGGCACCCTCATCCCGCCCGCGTTAGGTCTCGCCGGAGTGAATCTGCACACCTGGACCGGTTTCGGCTCCATTCCGTACTGGAACGCCTTCGTCGCCGTCACCGAGATGCACGGCTCGGGGACCTTCTTCGATGCCCGCTTAAGCGATCCCGTTCAGTACCCGGTGGCCGCGGCGAGCGGCTCGTGGAATATGCGCGACACTCCCGACCTCGTGACGGCGAAGCTTCCGGCGCTCCACGCCTACGAGCTCTCGCTGAAGGCACCGAAGCCCCCCGTCGGAAGCTTCGACGCTGCGGCGGCGGAACGCGGCAAGAAGGTCTTCGAAAACCAGGGCAAATGCGCGACCTGCCACGTCCCGCCGCTCTTCACCGAGCCGGGGAACAATCTGCATTCGCCGGCCGAGATCGGAATCGATTCCTTCCAGGCTGACCGTTCGCCTACGCATATGTACAGGACCTCGCCGCTCGCCGGACTGTGGGCGCACCAGAAGGGCGGTTTCTTTCACGACGGCCGCTTCGCCACGCTAAGCGACGTGATCGAGCACTACAACACGCAGTTCATGCTCGAGCTGCAGCCGCAGGAGAAGGCTGAGCTGATCGAGTACTTGAAGTCGCTGTAGATGGCGCGACTGACGAGAGACGCCTGTGGCGGGAGCGCCATGCCGGCGCCTCTCGCCCGAGGGCATGCTCGTGGGAAGACGTTGCGCCCGAAGACCATGAGGCGTTCAGGCTTAAGGAACGCCCTGCGCCTCGCTTCCATCTAATGTGTCGCGAACGACCGCCCAACGCGGAGCGGGGAAATGATGCCATTCGGCGGGGCTGAACTCGCGTCAGGGGAGGACGTCGGGCTGGCGCGTCGGATTGCAGAGCGCGATGAACGTGCCTTCGAGGCGGTGATGCGTGCACACAATCGCCTGCTCTATCGGCTTGCACGTTCAATCCTAAAGGATGAAGCGGAGGCTGAGGACGCAGTGCAGGAAGCCTACTTCGCGGCCTTTCGCAGCATTTGCAGCTTTCGCGGCGATGCGAAGTTGTCAAGTTGGCTCGCACGAATCCTCATCAATGAGGCGTACGCCCGGTTGCGCAAGCGGACGGCCGCAGGCGTCGTCATCCCGCTGGAGTTTGGGGATCGGGGCGGCGTGTCGGATGCCACGGAGGAGACAGTGGGGAGCAAGACCGTCGACCAGCCGGAGGCTACTGCGCTGCGTGCTGAGCTGCGCCGGCTGCTGGAACAGCGAATCGACGCGCTGCCTGAGCAGTTCCGCACCGTGTTCATTCTACGCAACGTCGAGGAGATGTCAGTCGAAGAGACAGCGCAATGCCTCGATTTGCCCCCCGCGACGGTGCGCACGCGTGCCTTTCGGGCACGGGCATTGCTGCGCGAGTCGCTGGCCGCCGATATCGATATTGCCACGCTGGGGGCGTTTGAATTCGCGGGAGAGCGATGCGATCGCATCGTCTTCATGGTGCTGGATCGCCAGCGATCGAAGGTGCCGAACGGTGATCTGTATACGCCGTCGGCGTAGTGTTTTATTTCATTGTTGGAGACCGTCTCATGAAATCGTCCAGCATCGTTGTCGCAGGTGCGCTGCTCGTCGCTGTCGCTGGAGCCGCTGCGCAAGGTGGCGCGCCCACCACCGGAGGACCGACCGACGCTCAGATTGCGCACATCGTCGTCACCGCCAATCAGGTCGACATCGATGCTGGCAAGCTCGCGCAAACGCGTGGCCAGGGTGAGGATGTACGAGCGTTCGGAAAACAGATGGTGACCGACCATAGCGGCGTCAACAAGCAGGCGCTTGCGCTCGTGAAGAAGCTCAACGTCACGCCGGAGGGCAACACTACCAGTCAGGGCCTGAAGAAGGGAGGCGAGGACAACCTCGAGAATTTGAAAGGCCTGAGGGGAGCAGCGTTCGACAAGGCCTATATCGACCACGAAGTCGTGTACCACGAGCAGGTGCTCGACGCGATCGACAAGGTGCTGATTCCCAATGCGAAGAACGAAGAGTTGAAGGCGCTGCTCGTCAAGGTGCGGCCGGCATTCGTAGCGCATCTCGAGCGTGCGAAGATGATTCAAGCGAAGCTCGCAAAGTGATCGGGAGCGGGCGCCTGGCAGCCTTTTACCTCTCTGGCTGTTCGCGGTGAGCCGTTCGAATGTCTCAGCACGACTGGTCAGGTTTTTTGTGCTCGCTTGCGCACCGGCGTTCGCCTTGTTCTTCGCCGGCGCCCGGATCGATCCCGCTGTCGCCGTGCAAGCGACCACGTATACCGTGACCATCGACGGTTTGAAGTACCAACCCGAAACCGTGACGGCCAAACGCGGCGACACCATCGTTTGGATCAACAAGGACCCGTTCCCGCATACCGTCACCGCGAAGGGCGTGTTCGATTCGCATGAGATCCCCGAAGGCAAGTCGTGGAGGTACACGCCGCGCAAGGCCGGCGAGTACACCTACGTTTGCACGCTGCACCCGAACATGAAAGGGACGCTCAAGGTTGAGTAGCGAGACACTGATCTGAGCTGTCGGTCGCGTGCACGAGTGGCCGAGACTCCCGTCCCGCCATCCCCAGAAGGGGACTCTGATGGTACATTCGCCACAGTCGCTGCCCTGGTCCTTTTTTCGTTGCTTCGCTAGAGGACAGCAGTGCGAGTCCGGCGAGAGCGACCGATCTACCCGGCCACGCCAATGCGGACCACCTACGATTTTCCCGACAGTGCCCTCTGTAGCGTCAAGCGTGCCAGAGGGAAAACTTGAAGAGAATCAGTGGGGTGGACGATGGGATTCAAACCCACAACAACCGGAATCACAAGCCCGACCCAGCCCCCTGGACCGTCTGGAAATATTCGCCAAATCAAGCCCTTGGCGTCCAGTGATCAGCCCCAAAGACGCCTGAAGGCGGGGAAGAAACAGGCATAGGGCTGCAATCCAGCTACAGCGGACATCCGTGAATCCATTGCGCCTTTCCACGCCCCGACCAGTTGCGGCCTAAGTTCCCTAAGGATTTATCCGTAAATAATATATGATGCTGGTCCGAGCCGCAATCCTGCGTTGGCGACGGAATTGGCATCCAGGTGCAGAAGAAGACTCGGGTTGAGTCGTGGAGCGTGACCGACGAGTTCTGGCG
>Ga0187846_10001858_pt1 | contig 11819 bp, 13 predicted proteins | sample TC_taG_FD_161473 | JGI IMG/M metagenome (GOLD analysis project Ga0187846, IMG submission 161473) | Biofilm microbial communities from the roof of an iron ore cave, State of Minas Gerais, Brazil - TC_06 Biofilm (v2) | ecosystem: Environmental > Terrestrial > Deep subsurface > Cave > Wall biofilm... | reverse complement strand
TGTGTCACTTGAGGATCAACCACACCCGGTGTACATTTTGGATCTGGCAGAGTATCATTGACTATTTGACATGATGTAGGTCCTGATGATTCAGAACTTTGACTTGCTTGCTGGCCAAGACTTTCTGTCTGGTTACCTTGCTGTGCAATGCTTACATGTATTATCCCAGCTTGTATAAGATACTCTATTCCCTTGACGAAATCCATATCTCCAATCTGTCCATCTGACCACCACTTTGCGTCATTTTTTACCCAAGAAGGTATTCCGTTAGATGAAGTTGAATTAGAGGATGTTTCTGGAATCTTCATTATTCCCTCTTGAATTAGATATTCGATTCCTTTGGTAAAGTCAGAGTCTTGTAGCTCGCCCTCAGACCACCATTTTGCATTGTTTTTTATCCAATGTGGAATAACAATTTGCTCTGACGATGTTTGTGCAAAAATTAGAGAAAACGGAAAGATCAGAATTATGGAGATTATTACTGGCAGATTTTTCATCTATTTTCTGATCATTTCTAATCTTCTAAAGGTTTACGACAAACGGCAGATGGAAAAATCTTTGTAAAGTTTATGTGTAACACAATAAAGCTGAAAGTGAGCTGAACAAAAATTACTGATAACTCAGATGTTCACATGATCTATGTCCTGTTGGATGGAATAGGAGACTTACCACACACTGATCTAAAGGGAGTGACTCCTCTTAGTTATGCTAGAACCCCAAACTTAGACAAGCTTGCAACAAATGGTTCGATGGGCCAAGTAATTTCTGTCGGAAAAGGCATAGCCCCACAATCAGACATTGCTGTCTTTAACATGTTAGGATACAGGTTCCAACATAACGATTATGTTGGCAGAGGGGTTATTGAAGCAATAGGAATTGGCATAGATTTTAAAAATGGCGACCTCGCACTACGTGGAAACTTCGCAACTGTAAACGAGGAAAACATAATAGTTGATAGGAGGGCGGGAAGAAAAATTGAGAAAGAAGATACGCTTGCAATTGCTCTAGAGTTGGAGCGAAGGATAAGATTTTCAAATCCACATGCTTCAGTTGTGGTAGCACCCACTATTGGTCACAGAGTAGTTGTTAGAATAAGATGTGATGGGAAACATCTTTCCTCTGAAATAAGTAATACCGACCCAGCATATGCAAGAATTGACGGAATGGGCGTTGCGAAAGCTGTGGGAGATTACCTTCGGATTGAAAGATCATTGCCACTCAACGAGTCACCAAATGCAAAACTATCATCTGTTCTTGTAAATGAGTTTACTGAACAATCACTTATGATAATGAGACAAAGTACAGTGAATCTGGATCGCAAGAAAATGGGTAAGAAATTATTAAACAGCATCTTATTGCGAGACGCTGGTAACAAGCTTCCAGATGTAATTCCCGTAAATGATTTGCATCAAATGAAATTCTCTTGCATTGTGGATATGCCTGTTGAAATTGGCATAGCAAAAGTGTTAAAAATGAAGGCGTTCAGTGCTGGCGGCCTTTCAGATTATGAGGAAAAGGCAAAAGTAGCTGCCAACGCAATGGAAACCGAAAATGCAATTTATGTTCATATCAAAGGACCAGATGAGTTTGGTCATGATGGTGATGCCATAGGTAAGACGAAAAATATTGAAGAGATTGACACGAGATTTTTTGGTACTTTACTTGACAATATTGATACATCCAAAGTTTCAGTTGTAGTTTCAGGAGATCATTCCACCCCATGTATAAACAAGGGTCACAGTGATGACCCCGTACCAGTTCTTGTCTCTGGAAATTCCGTTAAAAAAGATGGATCGTCTAGGTTTACGGAAATTCAAGCCAAGAAGGGCAAAATCGGTTTGCTCGCGGGCTCAGATGTAATCAAGACAGCACTGTCACTTATCAAATCATAAAGGTTTCTATTTTTTCTGATGTTATCATATTTAGTACCTTATTACGCAAGTCATCAATATCTATATCATGATATTTTCCAGTTGTTTTCTCAATCTTTTCTAGAGCCCGCCTAAAAATTGAGAGACTTATATTGTTCTCATTTTTCTGATAGTGTACAAATGCAGCTGCAACAAGTATTATTCCCTGAATGAGATTCTTTTCTACCTCGTATGTCTTCTTCCAAACCCCTTCTAATATTTCGTGACATTCCCAAAATCTTTCATTGTTAAAATAAAGCCTCGCCTTCTCGATCGCCTCTTTTTTTTCAAACAATTCCTCAACTACCAACCTTGCATCATAGAGCTCTCCTAATGGCCTCATTTTTTCTACCAGTATTTGCAAACGTTCTTTGCCTATAGAAACATCAAATTCCAAATATCTACGTGAAACTCTTGTGTCCCTAACTATGGCATCCACTCCTCTTGTTAACTCATCAGCTTTAGAAAGTAGATTAGCAGCATCTTTGGGAACATAACCTGAATTTTTCAGGTGAATCATGAAACGATCCACAAACAAACGTTATCGTGATTTCTTAAATTTGTTAGCAATTACCTATTAAGATTTATATGAACTATTGAAAGGACTTGGGTTACATGTCTATGATTGAAGTGACACGTGATGTGAAAAATGATCTGCTTTCGCGTAGAGAGATCACATGCACTTTCAGAGGATTGGCAGGAAAACTAAAAAAGTTGGAAGCAATAGATATGATATCTAAACAACTCAAGCTTGATGGAAAGACAATAGTTCCAATTATTCTAGAAAATGAAACTGGCAGACCAATGATTTCAGGTACATTTTATATTTACGATGATGAAAAATTAGCAAGAGAGCATGTCAATCCGGCAACTTTCAAGAGATTAGAAAAGGCAAGTGCTGGAGGAAGGACTGATGGAGAAACAAAAGAGGTACCGCCAGAGAGCGAAGTAAAAGATGAGAAACCACAGCCAAAAAGCAAAGAAGTAAAAAATGAGAAACCAAAGGAAGAGAAGAAATAATGCCTGGAAAGAAAGGATCCAGTCCTAATGTCTACAAGTATTATAAGGTGAAAGGTGAAAAGGCTGACAAACTTAGAAAGGAATGCTCAAGATGTGGCAAGGGAGTATTTATGTCAGAGCACAAAAATAGGCGAACTTGTGGAAAGTGCAGCTTGACTGAATTTATTCAATAATACTTTTTCTTTCGAAGCTTCAACATTTTCTGCTCAATCTCTATAAATTTTGACTCTAATTTTGAATCTATTTTTGTTCTAGCTAGTATGTCAGTGGGTATCTTGACAATATTTGTGTCCATAGATATTTTTATTGACGGCAGGTCCTTATCAATCCAAAACTTAAACACTTTATCTTCTAACTTATAATCTCTGAATCCTTCCGGAAATTTTTTTGTAATGTGTAGAATAAGTGTTTTATCTTTGAAGACAGCTCGTGGATCAAAAAGTCTTGTGGCGTCTGAATAAGTACTCTCAAATAGATTTCCTGAAAGCTCGTCAGATAAGATTTCCATCTTTGATATTCGATGCATTAGTTCCAAATAATGCAAAAATTCATGTGCCAAAATAGCGTGAATTGTACCTTTCAAGCCAAAAGCTATTAGCGGAGCGGTGATCTGAATAACAACTTCAAGTTTGTCTGATGCAATGAGCGGAGTTGTTCTTGCAAACAATATACCAAGATCAGTTGAACTATGAGAGTGTGATAACACTATGGATGGTTCTACATATGCTATAGGGAAGTTGATCTCCGACGCTTTTTCTATTCTATCAATTCCTTCAAGGACAATATGGAATCTCTCCATTATCAGAGAATAGATCTTTTCGGGTAAGAGATCAGCTTTTTGAAATTCGTGAACTTTCAGTAGCGGATCCAACTGAACAAATTAAGGCGTTACTATAAAAAAATGTTGGTTCTATTTTCAAATAGATCAATCTAGTCTAAAAATCAGTTGTTTACTGATCTAATCTTGAAAAATTTTGTAAAATACTTCTAGCTTCTAAGCGAAATCCCATGAAAATCAAATACGCGACATTTGCAGGGATTTTCAAGTAGGCTGGCGAGGTTTGGTTCCACTTTGGAACCATTTACTAATCTTTTTAAAGGAACTCCACCATCGCTCTCCATCAGTACAGAAAAAAAATTTTTTGATTTTATTTTGTATTTAATGTGATAAATGTGTTTATGGTGCTTCTTTCCCGAGCTTTCGTAAATAGAAATTGGCTGCCTTTCAAGTTTGTGTAGAGTTTTGAGTCTGGAAGGCTCTATCTCATTTTCAGTTTCAATCTGCATTTCTACCTCTGATCTGAATCGAATTGGATCAGTTGGGATCCTTGCAATCGTTTTTAAATTATGAATGGTAATTGCATCAAGAAGTATATTTTTCTCAAGCCTAACCCTTCTTCTATGTGGATTAACAAGCTTTACAAAAAAAGGTCTCCCCCTACCTAAAACCAAGCTTAATTCATCCTCGCTCCCAATCCAAGTTATTTTTGCCCGTTGTGCACAAAATTTATCATAAAGAAATTTTGCAACTTTGCCTTCAACACTATTAAATTCTGACATTCCATGAAATTCACAAGAGACACATCCTTTACCGCTGCAATTCTCACATGGTTTTTGCTTTTGTGGAATTCCCCTTGCTCTTTTAGTGTATCTACCAGAAAGAAAAATGGGTTTTGATTTTATTTCACATGTGTCATTTTTGAAATCTAGTTTGAAAACAAGATCTGGGTTTTCATAATCAACCTTAGTTTTGGTTCGTCTGCCAAAACGCTTTCCAAGTTCTCGAGTTACATCGTTTTTTATGCTATGTATGCCACGAAGTTTAAACCTTGAACGTATGAGATCGTCTCTGTCTGATACAGAGGGTTGCAGTGTCGCACCAATAAGAAATGATGAAAAATCATATTCTTTTGACATTTCAAGCATTTTGCCCAGCCGCAAATCAAGTTTTGACATAAGATTTTTACAAATATAACAAGTCTTGGGACTTTTTTGCTTTAGAATACTTCTGATTCGCATACCAAGTCTCTTATGAGAAGACAGGCGCAGCTTCGAAGCAAACATTCTGCCAAGGCAGTTATCACAGAGTGGATGTTCTCTTAAGATTGTTTTTGTATCATCAATTATTACTTTGATGTTTGTCATATCTCAACTAGTCATGAAATTTGTAATAAAGAGGTTTCATTTAGCTATGAAATCACAGTTGCGAAAAAATGAACTCTACCACGGATATAATCTTCTTTGTGATTCTTTTTCTAACACGCTAATTGCTTTGGTGGGACATGTTTGTGCAGCATCAAGTATTTTTCCAGATTTTGCTCCAGCCTCGTTTATCACATGAGATTTTGGATTTACCCTCACTTTCTTGTCAACTTGAAAAACGGTTGGTGCTATGGTTTCACAGCTACAGCATGCTATACATCTGCCAGGATCCACGCTTACGGATATAGGTACTTCCTTTTCTTCCTCGGTTAGTTCATCATCAATTCTGGTGGCTTCTGAATGAGCTTTTTCATAATAATCCCAAAAAGTCTGCTCATAATATTTCCAAAACTCTTGGTAAGCATTTTCCGTTTCATGAGTATATCTACCCCAGTCAAATTTGCTAGATCTGTCATTGGGATTGGCTCCCCATCGAGGTTGTTGTTTAACATCATAATACTTGTTTGATTTTTTGTCACTGTATTTCCAAGTGTTACTAGAATGGGCCTTGGAACCAATTATTTTTTTATGCTCCGCACGCAAAAATTGATATGCCTCGCTTACCATTTTGAATTTTTTGCCATCACTTTCAGACATATTTTTGTCAGGATGAAATTGGAGTGCAAGGTTTCTGTACGCAGATTTTACTTCTTTAAATGAAGCATTGTTTGGTAGGCCCAGTATTTGATGGCACTGATAGCTGTTCACGAATATTATTAGTATCACTATTTTAAAAAGTAGATGACCTACCCGAGGCCCATTTTTCTCAGCATTCCTTGCATTTGTCTTCCCTTAGAGGCCTTCATCATCTCTTTTGAATTCTTGTATGCCTTCAATAGTTCCTTTACCTCATGTTCAGATAGCCCAGAACCTCGTGCTATTCGCTTTACTCTAGATGCATTCAATAGATCAGGATCTGCTTTTTCCTGTTTTGTCATGGATTGAATTATGTACCTCCATCTTTGCATTCGTTCCTCTTGCTGGTCCAATTGGTCCTCTTTAATCATGCCTGAAAAGCCTGGCATATTATCTAAAATACTACGAAGACCCCCAGCCTTCGTGGCTTGTTCAATTTGGAAGTAAAAATCTTCCATATTCATCTTTCCATGAGAAATGCGTTTTAACCTCTCCTCAACACCCTCGCTTTCAAGTCTTTTTGCCATTTCTAACAGGGCCTGAATATCTCCCATTCCAAGTAGTCTACCAACAAATCTTGTTGATGAAAATCTTTCAAGATCGTCTATTCTTTCTCCAGTACCAATGTACATAATCTGCGCACCAGTAGCCGCGGCGGCTGCAAGTGCTCCACCGCCCTTTGCACTACTATCAAGTTTTGTGATTACAATTCCTCCTACTGGGACAATTTTATGAAAAGCCTCAGCTTGATTATAACATTGTTGACCTATTGTTCCATCGATGACAAGTATTGCAAGATCTGGACTTGCAACGGCGTTTATTTTTTTCATCTCCTCAAGCAAATTCTTTTCTTCTTTGTGTCTACCTGCTGTGTCTATCAGTATTATATCCAAATTAGAACCTTCAAAAAACTTTAATCCATTTTTGACTATTTCAGGAGAGTTCTTGTTGCTTTCTTCACCGTAAACTTCTATGTTTGCTTTCTCACACATTGTCTTGAGTTGCGTTAGTGCACCTGGTCTATAGGTGTCTGCACCAATTACTCCAACTTGATATCCTTGTTTTGTGAGATATTTAGAAAGTTTAGCAGTTATCGTAGTTTTTCCACTTCCTTGAATTCCAAGCATAAGCACCTTGTTCATCTTTCTAGGTTTAAACGAAAATTGTTCTCCTTCGACTCCAAGCAGCCTTGAAAGCTCATCATAAAGTATTTTCACAATATGGTCCTTTCTTGAAAGGCCAGGTGGAGGTGTTTCCTTGAGAGACCTTTCTTGCAGGTTCTTCGTTATCTCAAAGACTAGCTTTACATTAACATCAGATTGTAGTAATGCTCTCTGAATGTCTGTTGAAAGCTCCTTTATGAGTGCCTCATCTATTCCTGATGAGTTAACAATTTTCTTCAGCGCTGCTCTTAGGCCATTTTTTAAATTATCAAGCATTATCTACTCAAGATTGCCTCGGTTATTTCAAATCTTCCTCTATAACCGTCCCATATTTTCTTTGATTTTACGATTTTAAGTTGATCAGAAAAAAGTGGACAGTCTATTACCAGAGTTTCTGCTTCACCCCCCTCAAAGCTTAGGTTAAAGCCATGTTGTGTCGCAAGTTTATCCAATTTTTCAATGTCTTGATTTGATATTTCTCTCCCTAGCCAAAAATCATCAAGACCATCAGAAGAAACACTAGTGATAATAAAATGGAATTTTGATTCAATTAATTCTGTTAGATATTTCTTTTGATCTATCTTCCACAACGGTGAAATTATTTGGAGATTTAATTTCTTAGCGATTTTTTCAAAATGATGTTTTTGAAACTCACTTAGAATTCCGCCATGAACCACACCTTCTATGTCAAAATCCTTTCTTGCTTGTATTAACAGTTTTTCTAATTCCGCAGATTCTGTTTTGATATCATTTGAATTAACCATTCCATAGATATGCGGTATTTTCATTGACGTTGCTTGTAGTGTAGTCATATTGATATTTGGATAGTGTAAGAATTTGCTTTCTTCAGATATAGGAAAAACTGTGACAAGACAGCTTACATTATGACCTTCTAGTTTTGCTTTGTAAATTGCATAGGTGCTATCTTTGCCACCAGAAAAGAGGGCTGTTATATTCAATTTGAAGTCAAAACCCTTGCAGCAAATTAATTTTTTTCAATCTTGTTTACCTCTTTGAGGCATTTCTCACACAGTGCAAGATGATCCTTTGAGGTAATTTCTACGTTAGAAGCTAGGCATACGTGACATAGGCCTTTCATGTATTTACTAATGGTCAGCCCTCAGTATAATCTTATTCTGCTTTATAAAAGGATGGAAAAGCCTAGATGCTTCAACACTCATAGTCTTTATCATAATTCAGTTGGCTTTTCTCTCCATCATCAGCATCCGTGATTAGCTTTTGATTCGGACTATAATTGTTCTATCCATTACCTTCCAATATTCAACATCTTGACCTTGTGAAACCTTGTCTTTGATCTCATCTTCAATTTGGTTCACGTCAAATACTTCGAAAGTTTCTGAATCCATTACCTGAACTATAGTATCTGTTTTCGAGATTACAGAGCCAACTCTCTTGTCAATTAATGGAACCTGGACTTGAGCACTTACAGGTGATACATGTGGATATTTTTTCTTGTCAAAAATACCCACTCCGACAATTCTTGCTTTTGCAGCTCCATGTTTTCCTGGCTTGCTTGTATCGTATTCAACAATCTTACATGGTTCGGCGTTAGTGCCGTCAACAGGAAGTAATATGTAAGATCCAATTTTTAATTGGCCAAGCTCCGCTGGTTTACTCATCATCAAAACAGAATTTGGCAGAGTATATAACTTTTCTATTTTATTTTGTCAATGATTGAAAGATTAACAAGATTAGTCAAGCGGATTCCCTTCCTTGCCACATCTCGTCTTGTCTTTTCACAATACTTATTGTCACTCTGATGTGTCCCATCACTTGTTACTTCTAATACAATAAGGTTATTTCCATATGGAAACGTAAATTTGGGATTTTCCTTTACAGATAAACATAGGCTTGCGGTTTCTGCTCTTCTCACCCTGTTACTCTTTGCAACAATTGGTGCCACTTGCATAATATCATTCTCCGATTGATCATCTAAATAATAAACTGAAACATAGTTTAGTTTTCCATCAAGATCTCTTTGGAATAGTTCACCGTTTCTGGCAAAAACAAAGGTAGGTTTTTCTTGCCTATATTTCTCGATCTCTGGGATCACATTTTTTGAGTTGAGCCTAGCAAGAAGATATGTGTTAGTATATGAAGGAAAATATGCACGTCCATCTTCGGAAAAAGTAGCGGTAACAAAATACATATCGTCAATGTACGCCGATCTTTGCAATGTATCTTTTAGCTCTTGAGATGAATCATCATGCAAATACGGAGCACACAGATAGCCCTCATCTGAGGCTGACATCCCAGACACGTGATCGTAAATTATTCTACTACATATAAGGAATTTGGTTAGTCAAAGAATTTTAAATTTAAAACTGAGACATGCTCCCCAAAGTTATAAGATAGAAATTCAAATCATCGATAGTTATTTAATACGAAAATGCAGCCTCAAATTAGTCCCACGCTAGCTCAGCCTGGTAGAGCTTCCGGCTGTAGCAGTTGGCTTTAGGCTAACTTATGTTCAGCCTATCAGGCTTACAGAAACCGGGTTGTCGCAGGTTCAAGTCCTGCGCGTGGGACCATAACATAAACCTCAAAAACACTTTGTACGCTATTATAATGATGTCAGATAGTAATTGGTCAAACTTGGATGAAGTGGATCAAAAAATTATAGCTATTCTGAACAAGAATGCACGTACTCCATCCAAAGAAATTGCAAGTCAGCTACGAAATTCCGGAGTAGATGTGTCAGATAGAACAATACGAAAGAGAATAGAGCGTTTGGAAAAAAATGGCATCATAAAGGGATACAAAGCAGTATTAACTGAGGTTTCCATTTCCGACGAGTTTGAGGCTCTGTTTCTTAAATTCAAGATTACACGGTCAATTGAAGGAATCGTGGAATCAGTTAAAGAATATGTAAGTGCATTATCAAATTATCTTTTTATTGCTACTATTGATGGAGAATGGAATATGATAATAGTTATGAAGATAGAGAACACAGAAAAAAATTCTACAGCAAAAATAATTGAAAAGTTCTCAGAACAAATATTAGATTATAGGATAAGTGGAATTAGGATTAAAGACATTAATCTTCTTAACATGTCTCTTTTGCTACTTACGTGATCATGTTTGATTCTGTAGTATCTAATGCGTTTTTCAGATCATCTATAGTAAATGGCTTTTGAACAAATGCCGCAGAACCCCATCCTATAGTCTTTTTTACTCTTGGTGCGGTCTTTTCGTCAGCTGTTATTAAGATAATTGAGATGTCGGGTTTTGAGTCCAAAAGCTTTTTTGCGATAATATCACCTTTCACATCTGGGAGCTCCATATCAAGTAAGATTATCGGATTTTGTGATAGGTCTATTAATTTTTTAATGGACTGTATTGCCTCCTTTCCATTATTGAATGTGTATACGTTTTTGTAACCAAGCTTTTGTAAGTAACTATTTAGTTTCATTGTTATAGAGGGACTATCATCAACAATTACAATTGGTTTTTTCTCTTCTGAAACTTTGTAAGTAATTTTTTTTGTCTTCTCATAAGCACTCATAGCATCTTCATAATTGCCTATCTTTAGAAAACATTTTGCAGCACAAAGATAAGCATATTTAGCACTATATGATTTTTCTTTCTTAGCCAGATTTAGGTACAATTTAGCTGCCTGAAGTAATTCCTCATGTTGATCCTTTCCTTGTTGTAATCTGCATTCAGAGGCGAGCATTAAGATCAGACCTGCACGATAACTCTCCTTATTCATCTCTTTTTTTGCCAGATTCCAAAAAAGATTATAAGCAAAAGTAGTCTGCTTGTTTTTTAGATATGTATATGCCATATCTAACTTTTCAGCATCCTCTCTTTCCAACAATCTAGCTAGATAATAACTACTTATAATCATTTTAAATGAAAAACTAGGTAATCCAACAATGTGACTAAACCTTTCAGAAACTCACCCATTATTGACAAGTTCTCAGAAAAAAATCAATCTCTTAGATATTATAAACAAAGAACCATTTTATTTTCATGAATGAAGAAAATTCTGATTCAGGTATTTCACAGCCTCCAGTCAACATACTCTTCAATCCTCCAGATATATCAAAAAAAGATGTCTGGACAATTAACATAATACGAATCTTGGATATGCTAATTAAAATTATAAACCAAACAGGAAAAAAGGATCTCCGTGTAGCAGGAATTGCTGCCCTTTCATCTGCTATGATTCACAGGATGAAAGTAGAAACCATATTTGCACTTCAGAAGGCGGCAATGGAGAAAAGACCCCTAAATCGAAGAGAAGATGTTGATATAGAGATGATAAGTATGCCATACAGACACGAATCTACGTATCCCGTTACCCTTGATGAGCTTTTGAGCGTACTTGAAAACTTGATTGGTTCTATCGCGAATCCCGGCTCAAGCAGACGTCAAATACAATTTGAACCAGTCGAAGTGCCAGACTTTAATGATTATTTTATCTCACTTGAAAAAATAATCGGTCAATATGAAGAGCTTGTGATTACTAAGATATCACCTTCTGGTTCAGGTTCGTTTCGATTGGTTGTTTCTGAGTTGGAATTAATAGACGTAGTAAGGTGCTTTTTTGCGATCTTGTTTTTGGCTAGAGACCAAAAAGTAGAGCTTGAACAACTTGAGGACGACATAAGGATAACACTCGTAAAATAGAAGTTTACAACGTGATCAACTGGTCCTAAAGGATTCTTTTAAGTACATTTCAACTCAATTTCTTGTAAATGGGTAAGATTGAAAGTGACGATGAGGCAATCGCCAGGCTTGAAGCGGCATTATACTCAGCAGGGAGGCCTTTATCAATTGAGGAATTAATCAAGGCATCAGGAACAGAATCTAGAACCAAGACCCTTGCGTTGATAACTAACCTTGTGAAGAGGACAAAGAT
>Ga0187846_10001857_pt1 | contig 11820 bp, 11 predicted proteins | sample TC_taG_FD_161473 | JGI IMG/M metagenome (GOLD analysis project Ga0187846, IMG submission 161473) | Biofilm microbial communities from the roof of an iron ore cave, State of Minas Gerais, Brazil - TC_06 Biofilm (v2) | ecosystem: Environmental > Terrestrial > Deep subsurface > Cave > Wall biofilm... | reverse complement strand
TCACGACCGCACCCGGTTCCCACACGACCTTGGCGGCCGGCCAGCGATGCGCCATTCGCAGGCACAACTCGACTTCCTCGCCGCCTCGATACGTTTCCCCAATATTTCCGAGGTCAACAGCGAAATCCCCCATGGCCTCGAACACTTCTCGCCGGAAACACATGCTGAAACCATGCGGGTTTCGAACCACGGTACGCTCAAGAGGACCCCAGCTCACGCTGCCGCCAACCGTCCAGTCTAGCTCTTCCGGAAACCAAGCGGGACGGCCCTCAGACCATTGCAAAACGGCCCTGCCACCGCCAGCAGCCACATCGGGATCGCGAAAAAGTTCGGTCAGCCGCAACAGCCATTCCGGATCAGCCACAGCGTCGTCATCCAGGAAGGCCACCAGATTGCTTTGAGCTAACCCGATCCCTACGTTTCGGGCTGCCGAAATACCACGAACTCCCTCGTTGAGCACGACATGAACCGATCGATCCATCCCCCCCTTCAACCTCTCGTATAATTTCCGATTGCTGTCTACGACGAGTATTATCTCATTCGGCGGCAGGATTTGGCGCCGTACCGAGGTTACGGCCTCAAAAATGTCGCTTAGGCGCTGCTCCGTGAAACAAGTGATGACGACGGAAGCCGTGGGCCTTTGGTCCTCTTTATCGAATGTGACCAATGGTAGCGTTCGGTTTACCACGTTGAATCGCGGTGTTCCAACCGAGGGAAACTTCACGCAACTCGGGCTAGCGGCGCATGCCTTCTCGAATAATGATCCACCAGTCAATGAGTCCTTGCTTCAGGTCAGATGTCTTGCTGACTCCGCCGATGCGCCCATTGTCGTAGTGATATACCTCGGCCACTCTTAACGCCATCCTGGCTGCCTTCACCAACGCCTCCTGTTCCATTTCGAAGCTATCGAGCGTGAGATCAAGGCTGAGAAAAGCCTTCTTCCAGAAGGCGCTATAGCCGGAGCACACATCTGTGTAGGTGGTCCCGTGAAGAGCATTGAAAGTGGAGGAGAGAATTCTGTTTCCCACCCATCTGTGGAAGGGCATACTCGGGGGTCTCCCTCTCATCAGCCGGGAGCCCTTGACCAAGTCAAACCCCTTTAGAAGAGGCTCGATAAATCGAACAATATCATCGGGATCCGTTTCTCCATCGGCATCCAAAGTGACGATAACATCCCCACTGCTCTCTCGGACTCCGAATTTGATCGCGTCGCCCTTTCCTTTCCCCGATTGGTGAAGGATACGGATATCCGGCCGGAGTTGGCGCGCTATCACCACCGTCCGATCCGTAGACCCTCCGTCGACCACGAGAACCTCATCCACCCAGGAGGGGATCTTTGGGAGCACGTGCGGCAGGCTCTCTTCTTCGTTGAGGGCGCAAATCAACACGGTTACCCGAGGACTCCCCTCAGGCTTGCGTCCGATAGTCATCGATCGCTCCTTCTGTCAGCCTGTTGCCATGATATTTCGCGCTGGTCTCCCCCACCTCACGCCAAATCGCGCGAGCCACTGCTTCGTAGTTGTGCTAACGGCGCGCCCTTTTCTTTGGCCCGAACGCCAATCTCGACAGCCCTCTCCTGGTGCTGAACGAGGGAGATGACCTTCTTGATAAAACCAAGATCATAGCTGCCACCAGAGCACCCCACCCATCGGTCAGGTGTTGGAGGCCGCGGGCGTTCGTGGTGACGACTGCAGGTTTCCCGAGAGCCATGACCTCAAAGTCCTTCCCCAGGACTTCCACCTCTCGTCAGAGAACCCATGTTAAGCGAACGACGCACGTACTCCTTCCTCCCTGCCATCTTCGTCGAAAAAGTGAAAAATCAAGTGTCAGGGAAGGTGAGCGCTGTTCCGCATTATAGTTACCTCGCCGGATATAAGTCCTAAGTGCAAGTCTTTCCCAGGACTTTGGGCAAGAGCATGCCTATCATGGTTGACTCGCGATGAAATGGCTCCATCGAGTCGTTCCTTGCGGAGAATAACCAGGATGGTACTGGGCGCGGACATGAAATCAATGGTTGCCGGAAGCTGAGCCGACGTTCTGGTAGATTTGAAATTTGCCGTTATCATAAATTTCGTTCACGCTTCGCGCTTCGACCTCTGGCCACTTTTCAAAAGGATCATTCCCGAAAGACCAGAGCATCGAATCGTGCCCCTGCTTATCGAGCGCCACATACAGAACATTAGGATCGGACAAGCGTGACAGATCGAAGCTCAAGGCGGAAGGAGCCATCCAGGTAACTGGTTCCTCGGGTACAACGGCATAAAACTTGGGATTGTAATAGACGATCAGCTGCTGGACTCCGTTCGGAAGGAAGAAGGTACTTGGTGGTCTGGGAACCTCGATGGTAGAGGCAAAGAATTTAGCGCCCGTAAGCCTGCTAGTGGCAACGTAAGACCACGTCTCCTCTCCAGCATAACGCGCGAAAGGCAGAAGAATCGGAAAGAGAACGAGGCAGGCCACCGCGATCGTCGGTCGGAGACCTGTTAAGATCCATAAGAGAATCCCCCAGATCGAACCCAGGACGATCACTCGAGGAACGCCCTCGCTCAGCGGCAGAATGAGGGCTAGGGGGAGAAGCATGACTAATGCTCCGAAAACCGCCCTTAGCAGGCCAGAAGCCGAGATCCTCCATCTGCTAGAGAGCGCCCAAACAAGGTGCCGAAGTCCGAGCAGGGTGTATGCCGCGTAAAAGGCTAGTTGGCTATAACGCGACGTTAGTCGCCCTAAGGGAGGGGGACCCATTGTCGCGTATGTCGACGCTTGAAAATAGGCGCGAAAAATACGGAACCAAAACTTCTCCAGATCCGTCACAAACCCCGCGATGAACCCTTGTGCGAAACTTGAGTACCATAGTACCCCCAACATCACCACCGACATTGCCGTGGCCCAGTTGAGCCCGCCAAAGAACCACAAGCCAAAGATCGACAGAAATAGTGCCGCGCCGCTCACCGAATGGCTCATTATTACGCCGGCAGCAAGCACGAGGAGAAGGAACCGATCGGAATGGCTCGCCCCTCTCAGAGCAATCACGATACATAGAAAATAGAGGATATGGCCGACAAAACTTGCTGGGTACGCGTCCCATCCAAGGGTACTGACAAGGGGAAGAACCGAAAGGATAAACGCTTCTTTCGCCGACAAAGCCAAGCGACTCCCAATCGCCTGAGTAATCGCCGTGACGTAAATGGGCCAGGCGATAGAGAGATACCTGAAAATCTGGGCCGGTTCCGTGATTCCCGTAGTAAGGAGGAGAGTGGTCAAAATGTAGTGGGCTCCTGGCCAGCTTCGGTAAGAACCTGCGGGATTACTCCGCAGTGTGTCATGGAGTGTCGCCGGTAGTTGCCCGTAATCGGAGGTAATGTGCCCGACACGAAGCAGATCCCTCACGAGGGCAAAACTCCAGTAAGAATCAGCATCCCTTGCGTTACTCTCCACCAACGCACCAAGACCCACGATGTAGATGCCGAAAGTGAGAGCAAGCGTGACGAACAACACGCGCGACCATTCCGACGTATCAAGAAAGGCGCTCACAGAAACAAGGATCAGTAGGCCAAGAGCAGCCCAGTACGTCCAGTGGAGGTAGGAAATCAACCCAAAGGGGGCCGGCCCCTCTATGACTACATGGCCCGCCTTCGCGAGGCTAAGGGCGAAAAACCCCCAGCTTAGGAAGACGAGGAGGAAATAGAGTCGGTGGCAGGTAAAGCGGGAGTCCATTCGCAGGCCACTTTCCATACCTAGCCAGATGCGAGCGCAGAGTCGAATATTTTGAGAGCCCCGTTTTTCCCCGTCTCGACATGGCAAATGATGCCCTTGCCCATCCAGTGCCCATCGATGACGCCTATGGTCAGCGCCATTTTACCGGCCTCATTTTGGTTTCCTCGCCCTTACGACTATGTTTGTCGCGTGTCTTTTGTCGATCGTGCCAAACAGGCTGGCGAGATGGCCCGAAAGCGGAAGAAACCCGGAGCCGACAATTTTTTCAACTTGGAGACCATAGTACTCAATCAAGCCCGTGAGTGCGCCCATCGTGAATATCCTTCGATGGGCGGGGCCTACTCTAGCAACCCATCGCCCTCGTGGGCTCCAGGTGCCGACGAGGGCCATGTCGCTCACTTCAGCTATTGTAGGCTGCTTGCCAAGTAATAGAAATGCAATATGGTGCCACGCAGCTAAATTGGGAGTGGCTATCACTGAGTAGCCTTCCCGTTTCAAGATTCGGCTAACTTCCTTAAGAAACATATCGGTATCATTCAAATGCTCAATAACATGACTGGCACAGATAACATCGACGGTGCCCGTTCCAAACGGGAGTTCACGGTTCAAGTCGGCTCCGAGGGTCACTATCCCCCTTTGCCGCGCCCGGGTGAGGTTCTCTTCTACAATGTCGACGCCGTACACATCGCTTGTCCCAACTTTTTCTGCTGCTCTCCAGGTGAATTCCCCATCGCCGCAGCCAAGATCAATTAAACGCGCGCCCGGAGCATGGTTTAATAGGGACAGAATAGCGGTTCTACATACCGACTCGGTGTCCTCGGCTTTACGCAACAAAAGTCTTTGAACGAAAGATGGCGAACTGTCACCAAGCTGCGTTTCCTGTGTCCTAGGAAACACTTATTCGTTGCCTCCCAAATCGAGCTCATTCCCATGTACGCTCGATCAGCCCTAAAGTCCTGGCGCCTGTGCCGAGTGGTATCGTAGTGACAGCGGCGCCGTGAGCATGCCCTGTTCTTAGCTGGACACAAGAGCGGAGTCGAAGATTTGCTTGAATGCTTGGTTCCTGCGCACGATGGAATGTCTCCCCTTTTCTACTTCCCATCGCGCGCGCCTCCCCATGTCTAGGCGCACCTCGGGATTTTCAATAAGAAATGAAGTCTTCTCGACCAGCTCTTCGACCACAGCCGAATCAGGAGTTCTGGTCGCCGCCAGATATTCTCGATGCACCGGTGAGCCCATTGGAAGGAGGAAATTCTCCCAATAATAGGGGACCTTTTTAGAGGGCTGGATCAGTAGTCCCGTCACTCTGTCCTGAACGATTTCGGGGTTGGCATAGAGGTTTGTCGTCACGATTGGAAGCTCGTAACTCATGGCCTCCAGAAAGACTGTCCACGGCGTCAACTGATGGGTGGGGTAGAGAAAAATATCGGCGGATTTAAATTCCTCAACTAATTCCTCCCGCGGTATTATCTTCTCAAGGAATCTGATGTTGGAGTGGTTCTCGAATTCCTGTCGGACAGCAGCTGGCACTCCACTCCTCACCACGAGTTCAAGGTTAGGGTACCGTTGACTCAATATGCAGAACGCCCGTAAGACTACATTGCCTCCCTTGCCAAGAAAATCGAAGAGATACTTGGTCCCCAACAATGCCGCAACGCGGCCTCTCGGGGAATTCGCTGTGCCTACGAAAAGAAGCTTTACCCTGTCCTCGTTGTGCGACTTAACAAAGTCTTGCCTGTGGAAAGCCAAGGGAACTACGGCCATCTTTTGCGCAAGCGAATTGCCATCAAAATTTGCCAGGATGCTGGTTTTCGCGAGTTCCGACCAAGTGATAATCTTTCTACAAAATCCCGACGCTAAGTACTCCTCGATGAACCGTCTATAAGTCTTCAGATGTTTAACGTGCAGTCCCGTAAGACCGTTGGCCCACGTGATCAGAATCACCCAAGGCTTCTTCTCCAGGACGATGTGATCCATGGAGAATATCAGATCAACTTCATCCCGTTTCACGGCTCCCCTGAGCATCCTATCCAGCCACGCTTTAAGGAGTCGCGGGGGGAAAAGCCTATTCAGGAAACTCGCAAGGGCAAGGTTTGCTGAGAGTAATTCGTTCCGGATGAGCCGATCAAAGAGACGATCCCATGGACCATTAGGCATGAGGAATTCATATCCCTCCGGGGGGTAGTTTACTATCTCCCAGAACGAAGAGTGCATCCCCGGTAGAGGAGGATCGAAAAGGATCTTCCGCGTCACAACGATGCTCTACCCTCTAGCCACCCTGCGGTGCAGTTAACGCCGACTGAATGGCCTCATCAAGAAGCCTCTTGAGCTCTTTGTTTCGCCGAGCTATTGAAAACTTCCCTTGCTCGACTTCTCGACGCCCTGCTCTCCCCATCTCTCTTCGCAAATCTGGGTTTTCGACAAGAACGCTTACTCTCTCCACGATACCCGCGACCAAATCCGGGTGGACCCGTACTCGCTCCTGTCTGAATGCAGGCCAATCGTAATGAGCAACTGAGTCTACGATATAGCGGTGAGCTTCGGGGTGATGCACAAGCAATCCGGTACGTCCGTCCTCCACAATCTCCGGACTTGACCACACGTCCGTGGTGACAATAGGTAACTCGTAGCTCATCGCGTCGAGAAAAGTCATCGAGGGCGTCAGGTGAGCAGGGCAAACGAAGATGTCGGCACTCTGGAATAAGGCTTCGAACTCCCCCCACGGTAATACATCTTGGACGAAACGAATCCCGTGCTCAGCCCGGTACTCTGCACACACTTCGGCGGGCACGCGGGAGCGGATTATCAGCTCCAGTTTGCCGAATCGCTTTCGAAGAGCCTTGTACGCTTCCAACAAGACGAGACCCCCCTTATCGCGGAACTGCCAGACGCTATCGATGTTGGCGGAACTTACAAAGAGGATGCGAAGCGGCCCGTCTCGTCGATATTCTTTGTGGAAAGATCTTGCGGGCACCGCAGGATATATGACATGAATTTTTCTCTCGAGTTCCGGGATGCCCAGGGCATTCAGGAAAGCCCTCTTCCCAACGTCGACGTGACAAATGATGCCCTTACAAAGGGAGGAAGCGAGGGCACGTCCCAAGACACTCCGGAACCGGCGGAACATCCCTTCGCTCCCCACAAGAAGCTGGGCTTGCTCGCCACACATGTCGAGGACCCATGACTCACGTCGAAAGACCGGATGTAATATCGCGTAGGTGAGATCTGTTCCCTTCGGCGGCTGCCTAAAGCGTTCCAGGAATGGTTTCACCAGCTGCACCGGGACGAGCTTGTACAGGGCAAAAAGGATCCGATACGATGCATCGAACCGCGAAAGAAGCTGTGCTTCGCGTTCAGTCCAGGTGTCTTGAGCCACAAACCGGTATCCCTCTGGAGGGTACTGTATCAGATACTGATATTCTCCTCGTAATTTCCAGAGCGGCTCAAGAAAAACGGTCTTCACCAAACTGGCTCCCAAACTGCGTTAGTAATCAATGACGTTCGTCGCGGTGGGTAGGCGAGAATCTGAAAATTAGGTTGCTTTCTATGTACTAACACGAACGCACTAAGAAATGTGACATAGTCTACGCACTATCAATGGCGACCATCGGCGTGTACAGGTGCGTACCGCGTCCCAGATGTCGTCGAGCTTTTCAAAGTACTGGTTGGTTGTGGCGTCATAGCGCACCTGGCGCCAGATGCGCTCCTGAGCGTTGAGGCCGGGCTGATAGGTGGGGAGGTAGTCGAGGTGCACATCGCGATGCGACGCCAGAAAGGCGTTCACCTCATCGCCCCGGTGCCATACGGCACGGTCAACATACAACCAGACCGCGTAGCCGCGAAGTGCGTACCGCAGATGACGCAAGACGGCGAGAAAGCCCTCGTGGTTGCCATGGGGATGGCGCAGCACGCCACGACGCCCCAGCAGCGGAGCCACCCATCCAAAGATATTCAAGCGTTCCCGATGGGCACTGCGCGTGGCCACCCGGAGGCGCTGGCCGCGTTTCGCCCAGCCGCGTCCTACGCGAGGATGGAGGGTGAAGCCTGTCTCGTCTTCGAAGACAATAGTCTCGCGGGGCGTCAGTGCGGCGAGTCTTTTTTTAGGCTGTCCCGGAAGTGCCGCGCGTCCTCGGCCCGTGCTTGAACATAATGGTAGCCGGCGCGTTTGAGCCGATAGCCGAGATGATGCAGCCAATTTTGCGCCTGCCGGACCTTGATGCGCACGCCAAAGTACTTGCGCAGATGCTGTACCAGCATCGGTCCATCCCACTGCGCGCGCGCCCATCCGTATTCCGCCGGCGAATGCGCGAGATGCGCATCGACCTGGTGCCGGATCCGGAGGGTCAACTGCGACGGTCGCCCAGGCCGAGGACGTTCGAGGAGTCCCTGGACGCCTTCCCGGTTGACCCGATGCACCCACGCCGTCAACGTCGTGCGACTGATACCGAACAGCGCCGTCAACGCGCTGGGGCGATGTCCTGCCCGGACAAGCAGCATGACTGCGATCTTCACCCCCAGCCACGCCCCCGGCGTGGTGGCCGCCAGGCGAAGCAGCATCTGCGGCGTCACATCGTCTCGAGTGATGGCCACCGCTCGCATCGATGCTCATCATAGCACACTCGTTCGATTATGTCCAGTTATTTAGTGCGTTCGTATTAGCACCCGGGTACGCCCGGCAGGAAAGGGTAGGCTTGGTTAGGTGTTCCTTAGTCTTGACCAAAGAACATCCTAATCACGCTTGGGTCCTTAGAAAACCAATAATCGCCGAACTGTCCAACGAGTGTAAAGCCATTTTCATGCAAAAGCCTAAATACTTCTATGTGGTCCCCGGAACGAGGCCCTTTTCGTAGGTAGGACAATATCTCTACAAAAAGGTTCTCGGTTATGGACAGTGCTTGAGCAGCACCTTCGAGGACTTCCCTTTCTACTCCCTCTACGTCCACTTTCATGAGGTCGATCTTTGCCACCGATAACTGTCTAAGACAATCATCAAGACGGCGGACATTGATTGACTCCTTGCCAACTTCGACTCTGCCATCCTTCCGGATCGGTTCCGCAATCGGTAGGATTGAACTCGCGTCGTGATAAGAATACAACCTAAGGTCCACGACAGCGTTCTCATTGAAAAGACCGTAGTCGTGCATTACGACCCGGTCCTTCCAGTAACGCGTGCGCCTAATTAACCGGCGCCGTGAGTCGCTCTGAGGCTCGAAGCAATGAACAATTGCGTCAGGGAAGTATCTTAGAAAAGCCAATGTCTTTTCGCCACATGCGGCTCCCACATCCAACACTACCCTCACTGGATTCAACCTGCCTCTGGCTCTATTGATCGCCTCAGCGACGAAATGAATCTCGCGTTTGCCAAGCAAGAAGTGCTCGAACGGCCTGGCGTAGTCCCTTAATGTTCGCACCGAGTCGTATTCGTATAGTTTCTCACGAGTTTTTGTGAAAAGCCTGTCTAACATCGAAAACCTGTCGAGCATCTATCTCCTCTTTCGCGGAACGAACTTTACGTCCGGAGGTACCGGAAGTCTGGAAAACATAAGGTCTAGGCGCCTCGGATCACAAACAGTGGCTCTCCCACGTCTGTAACCCCTCGCTCGTGAAGGAAAAGTCGGCGAACTGACCACCCAACTTCTCGAGCTGCTCGCGAATGGCGCGCTTCTTATCCACCTGACAGAAAAGGAGGAGATAACCGCCCCCTCCCGCCCCCAACAGTTTCCCCCCCAGAGCTCCCGAGTCTCTTGCCACGTGATACATTTCGTCGATGTGACTATCAGTGATTTCCGGATTCACCTTCAGCTTACTCACCCAAGCTGCATCCAGCGCCTCGGCAAACCGGTCCAAACGGCCCTTGAGCAGGGAGTCTTTGATCTCGTAGGCGAGTTGGCGCAATGCATGAAGTCCGCTTGTGGTCTCCGCCCTGCCCTGGCGGTAAAGTTGCTCTTGCCGGTCAATGAGCCCTGCGGAGAGGCGCGTCTTGCCAGTGTAACAGAGGAGCAGATGAGATTCGAGATCATTCAAAATATGTGCGGGGATGCGTAAGGGATTGACCACAATGGCATCCCGTCCGAATTCGATGAGATTGAACCCGCCAAACACCGCCGCGTACTGGTCCTGCTTTCCGCCGCTGATGCGCAGATCCACGCGCTCGATCGTGTAGGCCAGTTCCGCCATCTGGTAGTTATCCATGCGCACCCCGAGCGCGTGACCGAGCGCGCCTAGAACCGCCACGGTCAGCGAGGCGGACCCGCCCAGGCCGCTTCCGGCCGGGGCATCGCTCTGCAAGTACATGTCCAAGCCCTTGCGCCGGCCGTGGGAATTCAAGCGCCGAACGGCAACCTTCGCCAGGTCGAGGATGCCGTCGTGGATCGGTTCCTCGTCCACATGGTACTTCACAATTTGGTCGAAATCGATTGAATGTATGTGGACCTCGCCGTCCTCTCTGGGACGGAGGGTCACCAGCGTGTACCGGTTAATGGTGCTCACCAGCACCGCTCCTCCGTGCTCCATGTAGTAGGAGGGCATGTCGGTGATTCCCCCCGCGAAGCTGATACGCAGCGGGGCTCTGGCGCGCACGATCATGCGGACATCCTTCGCTCCTAGACGTGAGCGACGTTGCTGAACGGATCCATCACATCAATGGCCTGAAGGCCGCGGACAAGCTCATCGATCCCGTCCTCTATTGTAATAGTAGTCTCGTAGCCCGCACGGCGCAGTTTGGAGAAGCTCACGGTGTAATTGCGCTTGTCCGGATCTTCGCCCGCGTCCGAGGTGGTGAGAGCGAAATCGATCTTCCGGCGAATACGCTGCGCCAGTTCCCCTTTGCGCACATTGAGGGATTCCGACCCGAGATTATAGATCTGATTGCGCATCCGCTCGCCATTGTCGAGCGCGAAGAGGAACGCGCGCGCCAGGTCCCGCACATGGACAAAGGCGCGCATATGGTTTGGTTCATAGACGACGAGGGATTTCTCCTTGAGCGCCCTGAAGACGAACTCGTTGAAAAGCAGATCCAGACGCATTTGAGGCGACAGACCAAACGCTGTCGCGGGCCGAAAGATGATGACATTCCCACGGTCCAGGAGCGCCTTCTCCCCTTCCATCTTTGTGATCCCGTAGAGGGTAATGGGAGCGGGCACCATCTCTTCGGTGCAGATGCTGTCCGGGACTGTTCCATAGTTGCTGAGGCTCGACGGGTAGATGATGACCTGATGCGAGGAACTGTGGCGAATGAGGTTGGCGGTCCCTTCGACGTTGGTCGTGCGGGCCAGCGACGGGTCCTTCGCACAGGCCGGATATCCCACGATGGCGGCGAGATGCATCACGACATCCGCGTCTCGGAGCGTCTCCTTGACCACCACAGGGTCCCGGATATCTCCCCGGACCAATTCCAATCGGGGGGTGGACAGGTAAGGCAAGAGCCCGAGACCCCCTTTGAGCAGGCTGTCGAGCACCCGCACCTCGTGGCCTGCCTCCAGGAGCGCCTGAACAAGCACGCATCCGATGTACCCTGCCCCACCCGTCACGAGAACCTTCATCCGCGGACCGCCGTCTCCGCAGGGTTCACACGCTTGTCCTGGCAAGAGCCCTATTCTCCTGGAACCAGGCTACCGTGCGACGCAGCCCCTCTTCCAGGGTCACGCGGGGTTCGAAGCCCAGATCCGCCTTGGCCTTCCCGATGTCGAAGCAGCGCCGAAGTTGACCATCGGGCCGCGAGGTATCCCAGGCCACGCGTCCGCGGAACCCCGTGGCGCTCGCGATCATCCCGGTCAACTCCCGGATGCTGGTTTCGACCCCAGAGGAGATATTCACCAGTTCGGTAGTGGTGTAGCGTTCCGCGGCGAGCACGATGCCTCTGGCGACGTCGCCCGCATAGACGAAATCCCGGGTCGGCCGTCCGGTGCCCCAGACCGTGACTTCGTCGGCCTGTCGGTTCGCGGCCTCAGTAAACTTTCGCACCAACGCGGGAACGACATGGGAAGCCTCGAGATCGAAGTTGTCATAGGGACCATACACATTGCCGGGGATGACGATCACCGCGGGGAATCCGTATTGCTTGAAGTATGCGATCGCCTGAATGTGCAGCAGCCGTTTCGCCAACGA